>LNAP01005403.1_pt1 | contig 11356 bp, 9 predicted proteins | sample 602601 | NCBI WGS metagenome assembly LNAP01 (sample SAMN02440304, study PRJNA202911) | soil metagenome | biome: Subtropical and temperate rainforests or woodlands; isolation source: soil samples (1 kg each in a 20% v/v slurry with milli Q water) were... ... | reverse complement strand
CCCGCCCATAAAAAAACCGGCCTCGACGGCCGGTTTTTTTATGGCTCGTTCCGTCCGCCGCTGAACACGAACCTTCGCGGGACGACTGTGTTACAATGAGGCCATACGGCAACAATAGGGAATAAAGCAAAGGCAGGGGGTTCGAATGAAAACCGAAGTGGCTTTAGAAAAACCGTTTATTTACGATCTTTCGTTGGAGGGGCTGCAGGACTGGCTCAAGACGGAAGGAGGAGAGCCTGCATTCCGCGCAGGCCAAATCTTCGATTGGCTGTACGGCAAACGAGCAGCCTCGTTCGACGAAATGAGCAACCTGTCGAAAGGGCTGCGGGAGAAGCTGAACGATCAGTTTCAGTTTGTTACGCTGAGCGAGATTACGAAGCTCGAGTCGAAGGACGGGACGATCAAGTTTTTATTCGGCCTGTACGACAACCATGCGATCGAAACCGTCGTCATGCGTCACAACTACGGCATCAGCATTTGCGTCACGACGCAGGTCGGCTGCCGCATCGGCTGTACGTTCTGCGCTTCTACGCTGGGAGGACTCAAGCGGAATCTGTACGCAGGCGAAATTATCGCCCAGGTCGTGACGGCGCAGCGCTTGTTGGATGCGACGAACGAGCGCATTGCTTCCATTGTAGTGATGGGCTCCGGGGAACCTTTTGAAAACTATGATGCATTGAAAACGTTCCTGCAGACGATGATCCATGAAAAAGGAATGAATATCGGCCAGCGGCACATTACCGTCTCGACGAGCGGCATTGTTCCGGGCATGCGCGCGTTTGCGGATTGGAATACGCAAATCAATCTCGCGTTATCGATCCATGCGCCGAACGACGCGTTGCGTTCGAAGCTGATGCCGGTCAACCGGCGATATCCGTTCGCGGAAGTGATGGAGGCGTGCCGATATTACATCGAGAAAACCGGTCGGCGCATTACCTTCGAATACGCGCTTATCAACGGCGTGAACGATCAGCCGGAGCACGCGGAGGAGCTTGGCGACGTGCTTCGTGGGATGCTCTGCCACGTCAACCTCATTCCGGTCAACTATGTGCCTGAACGGGATTACGTTCGCACGCCGAAAGAACACATTTTCAATTTCAAGCGCATTTTGGAAAAAAAGCAAGTCAACACGACGATTCGCAGGGAGCAAGGGCACGATATTGCGGCCGCTTGCGGCCAATTGCGCGCGAAGCATATGGAGTCCACCTCGAGGTGATGTCGGCATGTTGAAATCGGCACAGTACACAGATGTCGGTCTCGTTCGCACCGTGAATGAAGACCGCGCCGTCGTTTGCGAGGTGGCGGGCTGTACGCTCGCCATCGTCGCGGACGGCATGGGCGGCCATCAAGCAGGAGACACCGCCAGCCAAATGACCGTTGAAATGCTGCGGCTTTCTTTACAGTCGCTGACCCCGGACATGCCCGAGGAGGAGCGGTCGGCGGCGCTTGAAGAAGCGATTCGGCAGGCCAATGCGACGGTGTTTGAAATGGCATCGAAGAAAGAGCATTATCACGGAATGGGAACGACGGTGACGGCGGCGCTCGCGAATGGCAAGGAACTTATGATCGGTCATATCGGGGATTCCCGCGCTTACATTATCAATCCCACCGAGTGCAGGCAGCTGACGGAAGACCACACGCTCGTGAATGAATTGGTCAAAACAGGACAAATTTCGCTCGAAGAAGCGGCGACGCATCCGAGAAGAAACGTATTGACCCGGGCGCTTGGGACGGACGAGGAGGTCGAGGTCGATCTCATCTGTTGTGAATGGCAGGAGGGAGACGTGCTGCTCCTATGCAGCGACGGGCTTTCCAACCATGTAACGGAGCGGGTGATGCAGGAAACGCTGCTAAGCGGAATGACGCTGCAGGAAAAAGCGGAATTTCTCGTCGGAAGCGCGCTTGAGGCGGGCGGCGACGACAATATTACGGTGGTGCTGATGGCGAATGAACAACTATAGCGGATGGATGAAGCGAGGTGACAAAGGATGATCGGTTCCACTTTAGGGGGCCGTTACGAGCTCTTGGAGCGAATTGGCGGCGGCGGAATGGCGCTTGTCTATAAAGGCCGCGATACGCTGTTAGGGCGGAACGTAGCGGTGAAGGTGCTTCGCCACCAGTACGTTCACGACGAGGAATTCATCCGGCGTTTCCGCAGGGAAGCACAGTCGGCCGCGTCGCTGTCGCACCCGAACGTCGTAAGCGTCTACGATGTCGGCCAAGAGGAAGATACGCATTATATCGTTATGGAGCTCGTCGAAGGAACGAATTTAAATGACAAGATCAAGCAGCAAGCGCCGCTGCAGCCGACCGAAGCAGTCCACATCGCGGTCCAAATTTGCGATGCCCTCGATCATGCGCATACGAATGGAATTATTCATCGGGATATTAAACCGCACAACATTTTGATCGGCAAAAACGGTCGGGTGAAAGTCACCGACTTCGGGATCGCCCGGGCCGCCACCTCTTCCTCGATTACGCAAACCGGCTCCGTGATCGGCTCGGTGCATTATTTTTCGCCGGAGCATGCGAAGGGCGTGACCGCCGGCGAAAAGTCCGATTTATATTCGTTAGGCATCGTTCTTTACGAGATGGTTACCGCGAAGCTTCCGTTCCTTGGGGAAAGTCCGATCAGTGTCGCTTTGAAGCATCTGCAGGAGCAAGTGGAGGAGCCTCGGGTCATCAACCCGCTCATTCCGCAAAGCGTCGAAAACATCATTCTTAAGGCGCTGCGCAAACGTCCGGAGGAACGCTATGCGACGGCCGGGGAAATGCTCCGAGACTTGGAGATGTGCCTGTCCCCGGAGCGTAGAAACGAAACGAAGTGGACGTATGCAAGCGATCAAGAGGAGGATTTGGAGGCGACTCGCGTCATGCCGGCGCTGCGCTTCGATGGGAAGCAGGCCGGGTTTGCGGCGGACGAAGATACGTCTCACGGAGGCCGGAATACGAACGGGGCGCCGGTTTGGCGGGAAGGCCGATATGAAGATGACGATTCAAGCGAGCGGGAGCCGAATGCTTGGTTGAAGCCGCTCATCTGGTTCGGAGTTCTGCTCGTGCTGCTTGGCGCCGCTTGGTTCGGCGTAATGAAGATCAAGGAGCTTACGGTCATCCCGACGGTAGATGTGCCGAATGTAGAAGGAATGACGCTTGAACGGGCCGAGGAACAAATCGAAGGTGCGGGCCTGGCGGTGGAGCAGCCGATAAGGTTCGAATTTAACCGGGACGTTCCGGCCAATTACGTCATTCGCCAATCGAAGGCCGGCGAAACGGCGCGTCTGGAAACGCCGATTCGGCTGACGGTCAGCAAAGGTAAAGAAACGGTGGTCGTCCCTGAGCTGATAGGCAGTACCGAAGCGGAGGCATTGAATGAGCTTACGAAGCTCGGCATCGCGGAACCGAGCGTGGAGATCGAGGAGCAGTTCAGCGACGAGGCGGTAGGAACGGTCGTCAACCAATATCCGAGCGGCGGCGAAACGATTGATCCAATCGATACGTCGATCCGTCTCGTCGTCAGCAAAGGACGGGAGCAAGCGTCGATGCCGAACCTTATCGGCTTGACGGAACAGGAAGCGCTGGCGCTCCTGGAACGCGAAGGCTTGGAGATTGCACCCGATCATATCGTGAGGGAGCCGGCCTACTCGCCCGAGGGAAAGGTGTTTAAACAATTCCCTTACAATCCGGGAGAGGCGGTGAAGCCGCCGGGTTCGGAAATTATGATTTATCTTTCCTCCGGCCTGCCGAAGGAAGCGATCGAAACGCAGTACCGGGTGACAATCGGTGCGTCCCGTTCGGGAGAGTCCAGCAGCGTAAGGCTCCTTGTCACCGATGCGATGGGAGACAGGGTGGAAGCGGTGAACCGGACTGTCGCTTCCGAAGAAACGTTCTCGGTACCCGTCGTAACCTCGCCCGCAAAGAATGCGGTGATCGAAGTGTTTCGCGACGATGAAAAGATCGATCAGATTACTTGGACATATCAGCAAGCAACCCAAGGGGAAGGCGCAGCTTCCGACAGCGGGGACTCCGCTATGGCTCAGCAGTCGGGGCCCGGTTCGGATTCATCGCTGGAAAGTGAAGCTGAGAGCGAGGCAGGAGGCAACTGATTCACATGCAGGATGGCTTAATCGTCAAGGCGCTGAGCGGGTTTTACTACGTGCAGCCGGATGAGGGCGGCGGGACGGTGCAGTGCCGCGCCCGAGGCTTGTTTAAGAAACAGGGGATCGCCCCGCTTGTGGGCGACCGCGTCAAGTTTGAACGGGACGAATCCGGCTCCGTGAAGGGGGAAGGTACGGTCGTAGAGCTGTACCCGCGTTCAACGGAGCTCGTTCGGCCGCCTGTAGCGAACGTGGATACGGCGCTGCTCGTGTTTGCCGTAACGGAACCCGAACTGAACGTGAACCTGCTTGATAAATTTCTGGTGCTTGCCGAGCTGGCCGGGCTGGAACCGGTTATCAGTTTAACGAAGAGCGAGCTGCTGCATTCAGAATATAAGACGGGACAAGCGGCGGAAGCGCTCCGCGCGAAAATCGGCCGGCTGCAATCCGTCTATGAAGCGATCGGCTATCGAGTGTTCTCTGTCAGCGCGAGAAGCGGCGAAGGAACGGATGCGCTTCGCGCGCTGCTTGACGGACGGATTACCGTGTTCGCCGGCCAATCCGGCGTGGGAAAATCCTCGCTCCTTAATTGTCTCGTCCCCGGGCTGACGCTCGAAACGAACGAAATCAGCCAAAAGCTCGGTCGGGGGAAGCATACGACGAGGCACGTCGAGCTTTATCGGATCGGTGCGAGCGGTCTCGTTGCCGATACGCCCGGCTTTTCCCAGCTGGAGTTTCCCGACGTCGAGCCGGAGCGGCTGACGCAGGCGTTCCCGGAATTTGCGAAGCTTGCGGGCTCGTGCAAGTTTCGAGGCTGCCTGCATCTTCAGGAGCCGAGCTGCCGCGTGCGCGACGCTGTGGATCGGCAGGAGGCCGATTCCGGCCGATACGAAAATTACACGATGTTTCTTACTGAAATTAAAGAGCGCAAACGGAGGTATCCGAGATGACAATTATCGCACCCTCTCTCTTGGCGGCCGATTTCACGGCACTGCGGCAAGAGGTGCAGGAGGTTGAAGACGGAGGGGCCGAGTGGCTTCACTTGGACGTGATGGACGGACACTTCGTGCCGAACATTACGTTCGGGCCGCTCGTAGTTTCCGCCCTTCGCAAGCATACGAAGCTGTACATGGACGTGCATCTGATGATTGAACGGCCGGACATGTATATTCCCGCTTTTGCGGAGGCCGGCGCGGACAATATTACGGTGCATGCGGAGGCGTGCGTCCATTTGCATCGAACCGTTCAATTCATCAAAAGCTTGGGGCGGAAGGCGGGAGTCGCCATCAATCCGGCGACGTCGCCGGAGATGATACGCCCGATTTTACCTGATGTCGACCTTGTCCTGATGATGACGGTGAATCCCGGGTTCGGCGGGCAATCGTTCATCCCGTCGACACTGCCGTCGATCCGGACGATTCGGGACTGGCTGACGGAGCTCGGCCTCGATCGGCAGGTCAGCTTGCAGGTGGACGGCGGCATTACCGCGCAAAACGCGGGGCAAGTCGCTGCGGCCGGTGCGAACGTGCTGGTCGCCGGCAGCTCGGTGTTCGGCGCGCCTGATCGGGCTGCGGCGATTCGGGCGTTGCGCGATGCAGCGGCCCGGTAACATTTTTTGTCCTTCCTTTGCAAAAGTAGGCACATTTCCTGAAACGGTGAATACAATAGGGATATAAGGGAATGTGTGTAATGAACGCGTGGGCGGAAGCGGCGCAATTTTTGCGAGGAGGGGTAGAGATGAAGTTCTATACAATCAAACTACCTAAATTCTTAGGCGGCTTTGTTAAGACTTTGCTTAACGCATTTAACAAAGACTGAGCGGCGTAGTCCCGAAGGGCGGCGACGCGGGGCGGCGTCTGTCGAGGGTGTTCGGGCGAACATAAGGAAAGCACCTGCTTGAGGTGCTTTTTGTCTTTCCGTCCCCGCTTTGAAACAATGAGGATACATAGAAAAGGAGGATGCCGCTCGGCACCCTCCTTTCTGACTTTATAACAGTATACCTGCCTCGTAACGAGGCTTACTTATACCCGGGTAACTTTCCCGGCCTTTAATGCGCGGGTGCTAACGTACACGCGCTTTGGCTTCCCGTTCACAAGAATGCGAACCTTCTGGACGTTCACGCCCCAAGAGCGGCGGTTACGGTTATTTGCGTGTGATACGTGGTTCCCGGAGCCCGGAGCTTTGCCGGTTACGAAACATTTGCGAGCCATTGCAGACACCACCTTCCCGTGGCAAACATAGTTGCAATTATAACACATGGGCAATTTTGACGTCAACGAGGGAAACGGCAAGTTTTGCATTTCAATCTTCATTTTTATATAGTACAATGAGATTTAGTCCATAATATGACACAAGTCGAAGGAGAGATGTAAGATGCCCATTCAGATTGACACGGAAAAAGGACATATAACGGTCACCGATGAGGTCATCGCAACAATCGCCGGTTCTGCGGCCCTTGAATGTTATGGACTCGTGGGAATGGCCTCCAAAAACAAACTGAAGGACGGTATCGCCGAGCTGCTCCGCAGAGAAAATTTAGGCCGGGGCGTAGACGTCCGTCGTGAAGACGGCGAAATGCATATCGATCTGTATATAATTGTAAGCTATGGCACAAAAATTTCGGAAGTGGCTCATAACATTCAAGCGAAAGTGAAGTACGTCTTGAACGATATCGTAGAACTGCATGTCGATTTCGTGAACATCTTCGTGCAAGGCGTTCGCGTGTCGACCTGAGGGAGGAGAATGTCATCTTGAGCAAGCGTTTTATAGATGGAACCGTCTTTCAGGAGATGGTGTTTGCCGCTGCGGAACGGCTGAGCGCGAACGTCCAGCATGTGAATGCATTGAATGTATTTCCTGTGCCTGATGGAGATACGGGGACAAACATGAATTTAACGCTTACCTCCGGCGTCGATGAGCTGAAGCGCCGTCCTTCGGACCGAATCAGCACCGCGTCGGAGGTGCTTGCAAAGGGGCTTTTGATGGGTGCCAGAGGCAATTCCGGCGTTATTTTATCGCAGCTGTTTCGCGGCTTTTCGAAGGGAGTCGCCGCTGCGGAACACATCGATGCGGCACAATTTGCCCAGGCGCTGCAGCAGGGCGTGGAAACGGCGTATGCGGCCGTCGTGCGACCTGTCGAAGGGACGATCCTAACCGTCTCGAAGGAAGCGGCGAAAGCGGCCGCCCACAGTGCCAAGCGCAACAAAGAAATCGATACGGTCATGCGCGATACGCTTGCCGGCGCGAAGGAGGCGCTCGCCCGTACGCCGGAGCAGCTTCCGGTATTGAAGCAGGTCGGTGTCGTTGATTCGGGCGGACAAGGCCTCGTTTACGTGTACGAGGGTTTCCTGGCCGCGCTTACGGGGGAGGTCGCCGCTTTGTCGGCGCCGGCACCGGGAAAGACGGATTATTCGGTCATACCGCCGGAAACGATTGAGCGCGCGAAGCGGGAATCCGTGGCGATGAAGCCGGCACAGGCGCATCTGGACGCGGAGACGATCGAACACGGGTATTGCACCGAATTTATCGTGAGGCTTGGGACGGACGGGAAAGCCGAAGTGTTTCAGGAGCGGGAGTTTATCCGCAAGCTTGAGGAGATGGGCGATTCGCTGCTCGTCGTAGCGGACGAGGACCTTGTGAAGGTTCACATTCATGCGGAAGAACCGGGCACAGTCATGAATTATGTCATGAAGTTCGGCGGCCTGACCCGCATAAAGATCGAAAATATGCGCGAGCAGCACAGCCATATTCTAGCGCACAATTACGGCACTGCCGAAGTAGCGGACGATGAGGACGAAGCGTCGCTCGTCGTCGCAGCCGAGGAGAGGAAACGGCACGCCTTTATCGCTGTGGCGGCCGGGCAGGGCATCAACGACATTTTTACAAGCCTTGGCGTCGATTATGTGCTTTCCGGCGGACAGACGATGAATCCGAGTACGGAGGACATCCTGAAGGCGATCGAAGCGCTGAACGCCGATCACGTTTTCGTGCTGCCGAACAATTCGAACATCATTCTGGCCGCGGGACAAGCGAAGGAATTGTCCGAACGCGATGTCACCGTCATTCCGACGAAGTCGATCCAGCAGGGCATCGCCGCCGTGCTCGCTTTCCACGAAGGAGCGGAGCCCGAGACGAATGCAAGACTGATGGAAGCGGCGGCCAAGCACGTGAAATCGGGACAAGTGACGCACGCGGTGCGGGATACGTCCATCGAAGGGGTAGACATCCGGGAAGGCGACCATATGGGCATCTTGGACGGCAAGATTATCGTCTCCGAGCCGGATTTGTATGCAACCTGCGAGAAGCTGCTGGAATCGCTGCTCGACGACGGGGAGGAAGTGCTCTGCGTGCTGTTCGGCGAAGGCTCTGACAAGGCGGTCACCGAGCGGCTGGCCAGCTTTGTCCGGAACCGTTATCCCGAGGTGGAAATCGAGATTCTTGAAGGAAATCAGCCGGTTTATTCGTATCTGTTTTCCGCAGAATAATCATTTTGTAACGAGGTGACGAGTGATGGCTAACGTGCGCATCGTAGTCGACAGCACGGCTGACATACCGCAGGATATTAGAGAGCGGCTAGGGATTGAGATGGTTCCGCTCAAGGTGCATTTCGGGAACGAAACATATTTGGACTCCGTCACCCTGCACGCCGAGCAATTTTTCAACATGCTTCCCCAAGCAAAAGAGATGCCGACGACGTCGCAGCCGTCTCCGGTCGATTTTCAAGAAGTGTACAAAAGGCTGCTGAATGAGCCGGACACCGCCATTATCTCGATTCATTTATCCTCGGCGCTCAGCGGCACGTATCAGTCCGCCATGCTTGCCAAGTCGATGCTAGGGGAGGAAAGCGGCGTTACGATCGTCGATTCGAAAACCGCCTCGCTTGGCATCGGCATGTTGGCGATGGCTGCGTCCGAGGCGGCCAAGAACGGCGCGAGCGTGGAAGAGTGCGTTGCGCTGATCGCCAGCATGCGCGAGCAGTCGAGCTTGTACTTCCTTGTCGACACGCTGGAGTATTTGCATCGGAACGGCCGCATCGGCAAAGCTTCCGCCGTGTTCGGATCGCTGCTGAACATTAAGCCGATCCTGTCCATTGACGAGGAAGGTGCGATTTATCCTGTGGATAAAGTCCGAGGCGCCCGCAAGGCAATGAGCCGAATTGTCGAGCTGCTGCAGCAGGATTACGCCGGAAAACAGGTAGACGTTACGCTCGTACACGCTAATGCCCTGGAGGCTTCCGAAAGCTTCGTCGGTTTGCTGAAGGAGACGTTCGACATCCGCAACGTCAGCTTCTATCCGCTCGGACCGGTTGTCGGAACGCACGTCGGACCAGGCACGTTTGGGGTATTCGTGACGCCAGTGTCGTTATGATTGGAACGTTGTCTGCCGTCCCGGTGGACCAAGTTCGTGGAGTTGGCGCCGCCAAAGCCCGCGAGCTTGCGTCTCTCGGGATTTTTTCTGTTGCGGATTTGTTGGATTACTACCCGATGCGCTACGAAGACTATCGGCTGCGCGATCTGGCGGAAGCTGCCGACGGCGAGCGGGTCACGGTGAGCGGTGTCGTGATGAGCAGCCCTTCGGTGCAGATGTATGGGCGGAAGAAGTCTAGGATGGTTTGCAAAATGGCGTCGGGATCGATTCTGTTTACGGCGGTATGGTTCAATCAGTATTTCTTGAAGGAACGTGTGGCGCACGGAGCTGAAGCAGTCGTGACCGGGAAATGGGATAAGGCCAGGAAGCAGCTTACGGTGTCCGGAACGGAGTTTGCGAATTCCCGCAGTTCGAAGGCCGGTACGGTGCAGCCGGTCTATGCGGTCGGCGGCGAGGTGACGCAGGTGTGGATGCGGAAGGCGATCGCGGCGGCGCTGGACCAATTCGGCGACTACATTCCGGAATGGCTGCCGTCCGGGTTGCTGGAGAAGTATCGGCTCATGCCCCGGAAAGACGCGGTGAGGCAGCTGCACCAGCCGTCCGGGACGGAGCTTGGCGGCGGTGCGCGCAGACGGCTGGTGTATGAGGAGCTGTTTCTGTTCCAGCTGAAGCTGCAGGCGTACCGCGCCTGGATGAAGCGCCGCAAGGAGGGGCTTGCGCATCGGTTCGATCGCGAGAAGGTTCGCGGCTTTGTGCGGGCGCTGCCGTTTGAACTGACGGCATCGCAGAAAAAGACGATCGCCGAGGTGCTTGACGACATGGAGGCGCCGCACAGCATGAATCGTTTGCTGCAGGGCGACGTAGGCGCGGGAAAAACGGTGGTAGCCGCCGTTGCGCTCTACGCGTGCGTCGTCGGCGGTTTGCAGGGCGCGTTTATGGCCCCTACGGAAATTTTGGCGGAGCAGCATGCCCGTTCGCTGCGCCGGTGGTTCGGGCCGCTTGGCATCGAGGTCGGGCTCTTGATCGGCTCGCTCGGCGAGCGGCAGCGGCGCGACGTCCTTGCCGGGCTGCAAAGCGGCTTAGTTGACATCGTGGTGGGAACGCATGCGCTCATTCAGGAGGACGTCTATTTCCGCGCCCTCGGGCTTGTGGTGACGGATGAGCAGCATCGCTTCGGTGTGCAGCAGCGCAGCATTTTGCGCCGCAAAGGGATGCATCCCGACGTGCTGACGATGACAGCGACGCCCATTCCGCGTACGCTTGCGATTACAGCGTTCGGCGATATGGACGTGTCGACGCTGCGCGAGCTGCCTAAGGGACGGCTACCGATCCAGACGTTCTGGGTAAAGCATGACGCGATGGACCGGGTGCTCGGCCTGATGCGCAAGGAGCTCGAAAGCGTACGGCAAGCGTACGTCATCTGTCCGCTTATTGAAGAATCGGACAAGCTCGATTTCGAGAACGCGCTCGATATGTTCGCCCGCCTGCAGGGCGTCTTCGGCGCTTCGGCCGTCGGGTTGCTGCACGGACGGATGCCTTCGGCGGAAAAGGACGAGGTGATGAGCCGGTTTTCCGCAGGGGAGATCGGCGTGCTTGTCTCGACGACGGTCGTCGAAGTCGGCGTCGATGTGCCAAACGCTACGGTGATGGTCGTTTATGACGCGGAGCGGTTCGGGCTGTCGCAGCTGCATCAGCTGCGGGGCCGCGTCGGCCGAGGCAGCCATCAGTCGTACTGCATCCTTGTGGCGGACCCGAAATCGGAGCAGGGCCGCGAACGGATGCGGGTGATGACCGAGACGAACGACGGCTTTGAGGTGGCTCGGCGCGACTTGGAGCTGCGGGGGCCGGGGGATTTCTTCGGCACGAAGCAGAGCGGCGCGCCCGAGTTCCGGCTT
>LNAP01004971.1_pt1 | contig 11356 bp, 9 predicted proteins | sample 602601 | NCBI WGS metagenome assembly LNAP01 (sample SAMN02440304, study PRJNA202911) | soil metagenome | biome: Subtropical and temperate rainforests or woodlands; isolation source: soil samples (1 kg each in a 20% v/v slurry with milli Q water) were... ... | reverse complement strand
CACCCCGAATCTCCTGTGGGAGCGAGCCTGCTCGCGATAGCGGTGATTCAGTTGTTGGAGATCTTGCCTGTGCCGCCGTCATCGCGAGCAGGCTCGCTCCCACATTGCCCCGAGGTGAGCGCAGCATAGGTCTGCACCCCGAATCTCCTGTGGGAGCGAGCTTGCTCGCGATAGCTGACTAACCGGTGACATAGGTATTGAATGAGCCGGCAAATCAGGCTTTGGGCAACGGCGCAAATAGCGCTTCGATATCGCTCTGCTCAAGTGCCAACCCACCCGTCATTCCGCCATCCAGCACACTGCCGGCCAACGCGGCCTTATCCTGCTGAAGAGCCTGCATCTTCTCCTCCACCGTGCCCCGGGTGATCAGCTTGTAAACAAACACAGGCTTGTTCTGACCGATCCGATAAGCCCTGTCGGTCGCCTGATTTTCCACCGCCGGGTTCCACCACGGATCGAAGTGAATCACCGTGTCCGCAGCCGTCAGATTGAGCCCCGTACCGCCAGCCTTGAGACTGATCAGGAACAGCGACACCTTGCCACTTTGAAAATCCCTCACCGGCGTGCGCCGATCCGTGGTGCTGCCGGTCAACAACGAATAGTCAAGGCTGCGCTTTTGCAGCTCCTCCTCAATCAAGGCCAGCATTGAGGTGAACTGGGAAAACAACAGAATCTTGCGCCCTTCGCTGAGCAGCTCTTCAAGCATCTCCATCAAACTGACCAACTTGCCGCTGCCGGAACGCAGCGCCTTGGGGGTCTGCGTGGTATTGAGCAACCGCAGGTCGCAGCAGACCTGGCGCAGCTTGAGCAACGCGTCCAGGATGATGATCTGGCTACGCCCCACGCCACTACGGGCAATTTCGTCGCGCACCTTCTTGTCCATGGCCACGCGCACGGTTTCATAGACATCCCGCTGCCCGTCACTGAGGTCGACCCAATGCACGATTTCAGTCTTGGGTGGCAGCTCGGTGGCGACCTGCTCTTTTTTGCGCCGCAGCAAGAAGGGTTTTATCCGGGCCGTCAGATGCCGCATACGCTCACTGTTGCCGTGCTTTTCAATTGGGGTCCGGTAGTCCCGGTTAAAGCTTTTGCTGTCCCCCAACCACCCCGGCAACAGGAAATGAAACAGCGACCAGAGTTCGCCCAAGTGATTTTCCAGAGGCGTGCCGGACAGGCACAGCCGCTGTCGGGCGTTGAGTTCGCGGGCAGCATGGGCGGCCTTGCTGGTGGGGTTCTTGATGTTCTGCGCTTCATCGAGAATCAGCACACTCCAGGCCTGGGGCTTTAACACCTCCAGATCCCGTGGCAACAAGGCATAAGTCGTCAATATCAGGTCGTACTGTGCCAGGCTGGCGAAGTCTTTTTGTCGGGCGGCGCCATGAAGCGCTACGACATTGAGTTGCGGTGCAAAGCGGGCCGCTTCGTCGAGCCAGTTGGGAATCAGGCTGGTGGGCATGACGGCGAGCGCCGGGACATCCAGACGTCCGGCTTGCTTCTCGCACAGCAGATGAGCCAGGGTCTGCAAGGTTTTACCCAGGCCCATGTCATCGCCCAGGATGCCGCCGACTTCCAGCTCACGCAGGGTCTGCATCCAATTGAGCCCTTCGAGCTGATAGGGTCGCAGCATAGCCTTGAGCCCCTCGGGCGCAGGGACATGCACATGAGTTGACTCGTGCAATCGCTTTGCGAAAGCGCGCAACCGCTCGCCACCCTGCCAGGCCAGGGGGAGACCTTCGAGCGCATTCAGCCTGGCCGCATCGAAGGCATTCAAACGTATCGAGTCGCCCCGATGTGCCTTCATGTACAACTCGCCGAGGGTCGCCATCAGCGGCTTGACCCGCCCATACGGCAACGCGACCTTCACGCCGGGGCCCACCATGAATTTTCCGCCGTTGAGATCGATCAACATCAACTGATCATCACGGCGCTGGTCGAGCTTGTCCGGGTCCATCATTTCGGGGCTCGAGCGAAGCAGGTGAAGCAAAATCGGCAGCAGGCTGTGCCGCTTGCCATTGACGACAACGCCCAACTGTAAATCGAACCACTCCTGGCCAGGAGATTCCTCGATGTCGGCGTACAGTTGCTCCACCGGTTGCAGATCGAAATGAAAGCCGTCTTCGATATCGACTTGCCAATGGGCGGCCCGCAATTGCGGCAGGCCATTATCCATGAACGCCAACCAGGCGGCGTCATCCGGCATCTGGAACATCTCACCCGCGCTACCCGCCAGTGCAAGGCTCTTGCGACTGGCCTTTTTGAAGCCTGCCTTGCGCAAAACGTTACGAAAGGCTTGTTCGACATCCGGCTTACGCAGGATGCGCAACGTCTCGGTCCCAGACAGGACCGATACCTGCGCGGGTTCTTTATCGTCCGCAACATGACCGTCGTAAATGAAGGTCAACGCCGCACGATGCTCGGGAACCGATTTCCAGTGCCGAAGGTTGAGTTCGCTTCCCAACTTCAACATCGCCCGCGGCTCAACATCGTCGATGATGCGCTCGCTCAGTTTTTTTGGTGCAGGGACGGGGCGGTCGACAGCATTGAGCCGATGGCTGAAAAGCACGGCCTGGCGAGCGGGCACCTCTGGCGCGAGGCATAAATGGCAGGCCAGTTTGTCGTCCATTTCATAGCTCAGCCGGCCAAGCTCCCTGCGCGACACATCCAGATAATGAAGCGGCTCGAGCGGCAGAATCTTACCCGGAGGTTGATCGGCACTTTGCCACTGAGGCCTGTAGTTGCCGTTGGGTTGCTCAGCCCAAGAGAACTGCGCCGGCTTCCGAACCCCTGCGCTCAGCGGCTGCGGCGGGTCCAGCTCGAAGTACAAGCGCGAAGACTGCAATGCCAGCGCCAGTACATCGGCGCCATTGCGTCCTTGCAGCGGATAGCTGTTCATCTGCCCATGAAAGTGTTGACTGCTGATCAGCAACCGACCGATCTGCTGGTCAATGTCAGACATGTAGTTCGGCAAACGAATCAGCATGTCGGCAAGCTGGTAAAACGCTTTCAGATCCCGTAGGGAACCATCGTTGAGCTGACGGCCCTTGAAGAGTTCCAGCGCCCATCTCCCGGTTTCCGTGCTCTTGAGTTTGTAAAAGAGCCGGACATCGGAGTTATTGCCGGTGGCAGTCGAATCGGAACCTTGCGCAGGAATATGCTCAATCCAGGCTTCAAGATCGCGGCTCAGATGTTCGCTGCCGCAGCCGCCTTGCAGGGCTTGCTCATTCCACGCCAGATGGAACATGACCGCGACACAGTGCTTGCAATCGCTGCCAACCGGGCACGAGCATTCGTAACGAACCTCGTCGTAACCCTGATAACGAATGAGTTTGATCACCTGCTGGTAGACATTAGCCTTAGCCCCCTCGCATTCAGCGTGAACCAATCGCTCATCTACTTGCACTAGCCGGACGCGCGCTCCCGCGGCGTAGTCGAACCCACGAGCGAGCGTACGTTGATCGAACGACTCCGCCCACTCTGTCTCAAGAAGCTCTGCAATCGATCTAATCATGGGCGCAGGACTTTAATGATGGATAACAAAACCGAAAATCGGAGCCTTCCGAGAGCTTTGTACGAATAGCCCTTGCTGACAGCAGGAAACCTTTGCGCCCGTTTTCACTGCCTGTTCCGCTAGCCAGCCATCAATACCCGCGCCAACGTCGACTTCACCTTCCCCATCCCGTCATGCAGCGCCTGCTCGATTTCCGCCATGGTGATCACAGCCGTGGACTTGCCCGCCGCCGGATTCACCACCAGCGCCAGGCAGGCGTAATCAAGCTCCAGTTCACGGGCCAGCGCCGCTTCCGGCATGCCGGTCATGCCGACGATGTCGCAACCGTCGCGCTCCAGGCGGGCGATTTCGGCCACGGTTTCCAGGCGCGGGCCCTGGGTGCAGGCGTAGACGCCATGGCTGCTGTAGCCACAGCCTTCGGCGGCCAGGGCGGCGATCAGTTGCTGGCGCAGCGCCTCGCTGTAGGGGTAGCTGAAATCAATGTGGGTAACCGCCTCCAGGTCATCGGCAAAATAGGTGTGCTGACGGCCGCTGGTGTAATCGATCAATTGGTGAGGCACGCAGAAATGCCCGGTCCCCATCGCGGCGTGAATCCCGCCCACGGCGTTGACCGCCAGGATCGCCTCGGCGCCGGCCTGCTTCAGGGCCCAGAGATTGGCGCGATAGTTCACTTGGTGAGGTGGAAAGCGATGAGGATGGCCGTGACGGGCCAGAAACAGCACTTCGCGCCCGGCGTAGTCACCGATCTGCACCTCGGCAGATGGCGCACCATAGGGCGTTTCTACTGCCAGGGACTGGCGAATGGTCAGACCTTCGAGTTGGGTCAGGCCAGTGCCGCCGATAATTGCGTAAACGGTCATGACAAATGTCCTTAATCGATCAGTTGGGCGGCTTTCAGCGCGCCGATTGCCGTCAGCCAGCGTGGGTCCTGGCGGTACTCGGTGGAGGCGAAGGCCTGCCCGCGCATGCGTGCGATGCGCGCCGATGGTTTGACCTTCAACCGCTGGGCGGCGCTCAAGGCCAGTTCGGCGGCGGTGCGGTCGTTGCACACCAGCCCCATGTCGCAACCGGCCGACAACGCCGCCTCGATACGACTGGCGGCATCACCCACCACATGAGCACCCGCCATCGACAGATCATCGCTGAAGATCACACCATCGAACTGCAATTCGCCACGCAGAATGTCCTGCAGCCAGCGCCGGGAAAAACCGGCCGGATTGGCATCGACCTGCGGATAAATGACATGGGCCGGCATGACGGCCGCCAGTTGCTTGCTCAGTTTGGCGAACGGAACGAGATCGTGGGCGCGGATCTGTTCAAGGCTGCGCTCATCGTTGGGAATGGCCACATGGGAATCGGCTTCGGCCCAGCCGTGGCCGGGGAAATGCTTGCCGGTGGCAGCCATACCGGCGGCGTTCATGCCCCGAATGAAGGCACCTGCCAGCAGCGCTGCGCGCTCGGGGTCGCCTTCGAAGGCACGACTGCCGACCACCGCGCTACGTTGATGATCGAGGTCCAGCACCGGGGCAAAACTCAAATCGAGGCCGACCGCCAGCACTTCAGTGGCCATGATCCAGCCGCACTGCTCGGCCAGGTATTCGGCATTCGCGTTGTCGGCAATCGCCCGCATCGCCGGCAAACGCACAAACCCCTGGCGCAGGCGCTGCACACGCCCGCCTTCCTGATCGACCGCCAGCAGCAGGTCGGGGCGGATGGCGCGAATCGAGGCGCTCAGCTCGCGCACCTGGCGTGGATGCTCGATATTGCGAGCAAAAATGATCAGGCCACCCACTTCGGGCTGGCGCAACAGGTGGCGATCTTCGGCCGTCAACCAGGTACCGGCGACGTCCACCATCAACGAGCCTTGCAGGCCAGCAGTCATAATATTTCCTTGATAACAATGAACCCGCACAGCGACGCACGCACGACCGCGCCGCCGGGCTCCAGGCCTGGCAGGACACGGTTATGCAATGAAATATAAAGCGGGTTCGAAACGAGAGTCGGCATGGGCCGCTAGCTTAGCGGATGTAGGCAGCCGCGCCCACCCGTGCACTCAGGCCTTGGCGAGCGCCGGGGTTGATTTGCTGCGCGGGCGCAACTGCGCGGCAGCCATGGCCTCATCGGTGACGCCACTTTCGGCGCGCATGCCTGCAGCCAGGAATGGCACCATCAGACGCATCACTTGCTCAATCGAGGTATTCACACCGAAATCGGTTTCAGCGATGGCCCGCAGCGCCTTGATGCCGGACATGCTGAAGGCAGCGGCGCCGAGCATGAAATGCACGCGCCAGAACAACTCAATCGGCGGAATGCGCGGCGCGGCCTCATTGACCAGAAGCATATAGCGGCGGAAAACCTTGCCGTACATGTCTTCCAGATAACGCCGCAGGTGGCCTTGGCTCTGGCTGAATGCCAGGCCCAGCAAGCGCATGAAAATGGAAAGGTCGTTACCGCTGCGTGGCTGCACGACAAGGGCTTGCTCGACCAGGATCTCCAGCAGCTCTTCCAGGGTTGGCTTGACGTCAGGCTTGGCCTGACGCCGCTCCAGCTCACGATCCAGGCTGACACAGAAAGGCCCGAGGAAACGCGAGAACACGGCCTGGATCAGCGCTTTCTTCGAACCGAAGTGATAATTCACCGCCGCCAGGTTCACCCCGGCCTTGCTGGTGATCAGACGCAATGAGGTTTCAGCGAAACCTTTTTCCGCGAACAATTGCTCGGCAGCATCGAGAATGCGTTCTACGGTTTCCGACTGGGCCATGGCTACTCCGCCTGACAAACACTTGTTTGAAACATACGTTTCAACCTTGGGGTTGTCAAGCCTGCCGGGACGTTTTGCGAACGCTCGGTCAGATATTTAACCACACCTGCGGCGCGCTGTAGCCCATGACGTTTTTGCGGCCCGACCGACCGTCCAGCGGCCTGTGCGAAAAGGAGGATTGCCAAGCCGCGCCCACTGTATATAATCCCAGTCACTGTATAAAAAGACAGAGCGATCAATATGCTAAAGCTGACGCCACGCCAAGCAGAGATTCTAGCCTTCATCAAACGCTGCCTCGAAGACAACGGCTACCCGCCGACCCGCGCGGAAATCGCCCAGGAACTGGGCTTCAAGTCGCCCAACGCGGCTGAAGAGCACCTCAAGGCGCTGGCTCGCAAGGGCGCTATCGAAATGACCCCGGGCGCGTCCCGTGGCATTCGCATCCCCGGCTTCGAGGCCAAGGCCGACGAAACCACCCTGCCGATCATCGGCCGGGTAGCGGCAGGTGCTCCGATCCTCGCCGAGCAGCATGTCGAGGAATCCTGCAACATCAACCCATCGTTCTTCCATCCACGAGCTGACTACCTTCTTCGCGTGCACGGCATGAGCATGAAGGACATCGGCATCTTCGACGGCGACCTTCTTGCGGTCCACACCACTCGCGAAGCCCGCAACGGCCAGATCGTGGTGGCGCGAATCGGTGATGAAGTAACCGTCAAGCGTTTCAAGCGCGACGGCAGCAAGGTCTGGCTGATTGCCGAGAACCCCGAGTTCGCCCCCATCGAAGTCAATCTTAAAGATCAGGATCTGGTCATCGAAGGCTTGAGTGTCGGCGTTATTCGCCGCTAAAGGAGGCTTTATGCAGTTCCCACACACACCACAACACACTCAACTTCCGCTGTTCGAGGCGTTCATGGCCCAACCGCTGGTTCCCGCCCTCAAAGAGGTGATCGAGTCACCTTGGGGCGCCGAGCCCGAGGCCTTCAGCGAACTGTCGTTACGTGGTGCCGCCGGGAACTGCCTGAACCTGCTGGCGCCGATCCTGCGCGAGCTGAGCCAGGACCAGGACGCTCGCTGGCTGACGCTGATCGCACCACCGGCCAGTGTCACCCAGGCCTGGCTGCGAGATGCGGGCCTGAACCGTGAGCGCATCCTGCTGCTACAGCCGCGAGGCACTCAAAGCGCCCAGCAACTGACCTGCGAAGCGTTGCGCCTGGGCCGCAGCCATACGGTGGTCAGTTGGCTCAATCCGTTGACCACGACCGCACGGCAACAGTTGATCAGCGCCGCGCGCACCGGGGACGCGCAAAGCCTGAATATTCGATTGGGCTAAAAAACTCAGGGCTTCTCCAGGACAGAGAAGCCGGCCAGGAACACTATCGTCCAAAAAGCCGACAGGCGGGATCAATGAAGAACCCGCGGCCCCTCTTCCTTGTTGAATTCGCCTTCAACCAGACGACCTGCCATCTGCACGCCCACACTCAACATCGCCTTGGCGACTTCGACGTGCTGGCCTTGTAGGAAGGCTTTGGCGTCCTCAGAGAAGTTCAAGGTAACCAGAGAACCCTCGTCCTCGGCCCTGCGCAGCTCGATGCGGCCATCAGGAAGTTCGACAATTTCTAGAAAGGACGTTGGCATAAAAGTCTGTTCTCCACGAAAGGCGAGGATTATATAGTCATCGGCCAGGCTTCGCTCGGGATCTTGACCAAGCGTTATGGGCGAATATTACGGATCGGGGGAAAACTCAGCACTCGTTCAGCCCTTCGCGAAAGCGAATTGCCAGGCTCTTGAGGTTCTGACGCCAGCTTTCCAGCTCCTCCCGGCTCAACGCTTGCTCGGGCTCTTCTTCGTCCAGATTGACCGCCATGATCAAAGGCTGGGTCACGTCGCCCTTAGGCTTGCGAGGAGCGCGGGGCGGCTCAAACAGTGCCGCGTGTGCCGCCAACAGTTGCGCCAGCCAGGTTTGCGGGTTGTGCGCCAGCTCGACCATTTCGGCCAGTTCCGGAATGGTGACGGTTTCCAACACTTCTTGTGTCAACAACAGTTCGGCCCGGGGCGCATTTGCCTGCGGCAGACGGTAGAAACCGGCAATTTCGTGGCAAAGCCCCAACAACGCGCCGTACAGATGAAACAGCGCTGATTCGCGCCCAGCCTGGGTCAGCGCGGGGGAATTCATCGCACGCCCATCCTCTGCCCTGGCGAGCGCTTCGAGCGACAGGCCGGCGAAATAAATTTTCTGATTGGTGCGGGTGTAGAGTTCGTGGGCCATGGCGGCATTCTCCCCAACGAAGTAAAAGCTTCACGCAAGGGCGACAGTGTCGTGGAACAACCGAGGCCACTGCAAGGCAAAAACAAAGAGGCCGCATGAAAACCTACGGGTTGTCATGCGGCCTTTTGTTTACTTGAGGCTATTGGGACGGCTGCGCCCGAAATATCGGACTGGTCCAGCGGGAGCAAGCTCCCTCGCCACAGGGAGCCCTAAAGCAAGCCCCCCTCTTCAGACAAGCCTTGGTGATCAGCGCTTGTCTTCAACCTTCCATTTGCCGCCGTCGTAGTACGCCTTCCAGCCGGTTGGCTTGCCGTCGACTTCGGTCTGCACGTACTGCTCCTTGGTCTTGCGGCTGTAACGAATCACCGCCGGCCGACCCTCCGGATCCTTCTGCGGAGCTTCGCAGAGGAAATGGTACTTCGGATCGATTTCGTCCTTGTGCGGCACGATCTCCAGCACCAGCGGCGCACGGGTCTCGCGGTTTTTCGGGAACTGGCTCGCCGCAAGGAACAGGCCGGACGCACCGTCGCGCAGGATGTAGGTGTCGTTGACCTTCTCACACTTGAGTTCAGGCATCTTCACCGGGTCCATCTTCGGCGGCGCCGCATCACCGCTCTTGAGCAGTTTGCGGGTGTTCTTGCAGGTCGGATTGGTGCAACCGAAGAACTTGCCGAAGCGGCCGGTCTTGAGCTGCATCTCACTGCCACACTTGTCGCATTCAAGGCTCGGGCCTTCATAGCCCTTGATGCGATAGGTGCCCTCTTCGATCTCGTAACCGGCGCAATCGGGATTGTTACCGCAGATGTGCAGCTTGCGCTTTTCATCCAGCAGGTAGGCATCCATCGCCGTGCTGCAGATCGGGCAGCGGTGCTTGCCGCGCAGCACCAGGGATTCCGATTCACCCTCGTCGTCCGCGGCGATTTCGTCGCCCGGCACCAGGTTGACGGTCGCCTTGCAGCGCTCCTTGGGAGGCAGACTGTAGCCCGAGCAACCCAGGAACACGCCAGTCGAGGCGGTACGGATCTGCATCGGACGACCACACGTCAGGCACGGGATGTCGGTCATGACGGGCTGGTTGGCCCGCATGCCGTTCTCGGCACTTTCGGCTACTTCGAGTTTTTTCTTGAAGTCGCCATAAAACTCGTCGAGGACGTTTTTCCAGTCCCGCTCACCCTGGGCCACATCGTCGAGGTTCTCTTCCATGCCGGCGGTGAAGCCGTAATCCATCAGGTTGGAGAAGCTCTCGGACAAACGTTCGGTGACGATGTCTCCCATCTTTTCCGAATAGAACCGACGGTTGTGCAGCGCCACGTAGCCGCGGTCCTGGATGGTGGAAATGATCGCTGCGTAGGTCGAAGGACGACCGATGCCACGCTTTTCCATTTCCTTGACCAGGCTGGCTTCCGAATAACGGGCCGGCGGCTTGGTGAAGTGCTGGGTCGGATCAAGCTTGATCAACTTCATCACATCGCCCTGGGCCATGTCTGGCAGGACGTCGTCGTCACCCGGCTTGGTGATTTGCGGCATGACGCGGGTGTAGCCGTCGAACTTCAGGATGCGGCCCTTGGCGCGCAGCTCGAAGTCGCCGGCACCGACGGTGACCGTGGTCGACAGGTATTGCGCCGGCAGCATCTGGCAGGCCAGGAACTGGCGCCAGATCAGCTCGTAGAGGCGCTCGGCATCGCGCTCCATGCCCGACAGTTTGCTTGGCTCGGTGTTGGCATCGGAGGGACGAATCGCTTCGTGAGCCTCTTGTGCGCCTTCCTTGCTGCTGTAGACGTTCGGCGTCTCCGGCAGGTATTTCTTGCCGAACTCGCTTTCTATATAAGTGCGCGCCATTGTCACGGCATCGGCCGAGAGGTTGGTCGAGTCGGTACGCATGTACGTGATGTAGCCCGCTTCGTACAAACGCTGAGCCATCATCATGGTTTTCTTCACGCCGAAACCCAGGCGGTTGCTCGCGGCCTGTTGCAACGTGGAGGTGATGAACGGTGCCGACGGCTTGCTGCTGGTCGGCTTGTCTTCACGCTTGACGATGCTGTAGCTGGAAGCCTTGAGCTTCTCCAGCGCAGCCATGGCCTGGGCTTCGTTGAGCGGCTTGAAGGCTTCACCCTTCTCACGGGCCACGTCGAAGCGCACGGTGGCGCCCTTGGCGGTGCCGAGGTCGGCGTGGACTTCCCAGTATTCTTCAGGGATGAACGCACGGATCTCCCGCTCGCGCTCCACCACCAGCTTCACGGCGACCGACTGCACACGCCCGGCCGACAGGCCACGGGCGATCTTGGCCCACAGCAGCGGCGAGACCATGTAGCCCACCACGCGATCAAGGAAGCGCCGCGCCTGTTGGGCGTTGACCCGATCGATGTCCAGCTCGCCTGGCTGGGAGAAGGCCTCCTGGATGGCCTTCTTGGTGATTTCGTTGAACACCACGCGCTTGTAGCGGCTGTCATCCCCACCGATGGCTTCGCGCAGGTGCCAGGCAATGGCTTCCCCTTCGCGGTCCAAGTCCGTCGCCAGATAGATGGTGTCGGCATCCTTGGCGAGCCGACGCAGTTCTTCGATGACCTTTTCCTTGCCCGGGAGGATCTCGTACTTGGCTTTCCAGCCGTGTTCCGGATCAACCCCCATGCGCGAGACCAGCTGCTTGCGCGCCTTGTCCTTGGGCGACAGCGCCGGCGCTTCACCGGCAGCAGCCTTGCCGCGCTTGGCGGCTGGCTCCTTGCTGGCGCTAGCCGAACCGCTGGTGGGCAGGTCTCGGATATGGCCGATACTCGACTTCACCACGTATTGGTTACCCAGATACTTGTTGATGGTCTTG
>LNAP01028176.1_pt1 | contig 11358 bp, 8 predicted proteins | sample 602601 | NCBI WGS metagenome assembly LNAP01 (sample SAMN02440304, study PRJNA202911) | soil metagenome | biome: Subtropical and temperate rainforests or woodlands; isolation source: soil samples (1 kg each in a 20% v/v slurry with milli Q water) were... ... | reverse complement strand
GGGGGGGCGCTGGCGGCTGACGATGTGGGGCCGGTGCTGACCGGCCTGGCGCAGACCCTGGCCGGACTGAATGCAGCCGGCGGGCGGCTGGACGTGCTCTGCCACGAGCCGCAGCAGCACCGCGTGCGCCGGGTGGCGGTGCTGCCGCCGCCAACGGGCGGGACAGCGTCCGACGCCACGCCGCGCCTGCAACTGCCGGCGCCGCAGTTCGCGGCGGCGCTGCTCGAGCAGTACCTGTTCGCGGTGCTCAACGGCCTGCTGATCGGCTCGCTGCTGGTCGAGAACCAGCAGCGCATCGCCCACCTGCAGTCGGCCCTGCAGCGGCTCGACGAACGCTGCGAGGAACTGCGCCAGCACCAGCGTCAGGCGCGGCAGGAGCAGATCATCGAGGAGGTCGAGGTGGCGCTGAGCGTAGCCGGCGCGGGGCACTGAACGCAGATGGCTGAGGATGCTGCCGTTGCCTCGCCCCTGGCCCGCGCGTGCCCGCCGGCTGCCTACAGCCGGATCGGCGTCAGGTCCAGACCGCCGGCCTTTTCCAATGCCGCCGGGCTGGTGACCACGGCCGTACTGGCGCGTTCGGGCACCAGATAGGTCGCCGCCACCCGGCGCAAATCGTCCAGCGTGACGCCCAGCACGGCTTGCCGGTAGGCCTGACGGGCCTCGGCGGTGCGGCCGAACAGGCTGGCATGAAAGGCCTTGCGCGCCTCGCCGGCCGGTGAGGCCGGCCTGTCGATGGCGGAAATCACGCCCAGGATGGCTTCTTCCACCGCCTGCGGCGGATGATCGGCCTCGTGCAGCCAGGCCAGGGCGCGATCGAAGTCGGCCAGGGTTTCGGCCAGGCGCGGGTCGCGGTAGCTGTAGAAGCGAAACGCCGCGCTGTCGGCGTCGAAGCCGGCGCCGCCGCCGTAGGCACCGCCCTTTTCGCGGATCGCGGTGTGCAGAAAGCCGTTGCGCAGATAGCTGCCCAGCACGGTCAGGGCGGGCGCGTCCGGGTGGCTCCAGGCCACGGCAGGATAGGCGCGGGCGCAGAAGTTGACCTGCGTGTTGGTGGTCCAGGCCTCGGCCACGCGGCCGCTGACCGGCGGCAGGGCGAGGGTCTGATCAGACCCGCTGGGCTGGGCACCGGTGTCTTGCCACACCTGCGCCAGGCGCAGGGCGATGTCGGGGTGTTGTTCGTCCTCGGCCACGATGACGAACTGCACCGGCGCGGCGGCAATGCGCGCGCGCAGTTCGCCCAATCGCTCGCCCAGCGCCTTGAGCGCGGCCGGATCGTCCAGGCTGTCGTCGAGCGCCTTGATGGCCTTGATACCGGCCAGGCCCGACCAGTGGTGGGCGAGGCGCGCCACCGGGCTCATGCTGGCGCTGGCGGCGGCCATGGCCAGCGCGTGGCCGTTGCCGGTGACGGAGTTCTCGTCGCTCATCCGGGCCTGGGCGATCAGCTCGCGCAGGCGGGCGAGTTCGTCGAAGCGCGCCGTGTGCAGCGTCTCGTGCAGCAGCTTCGACAGCGCGCCGTGGTTGCGCACCAGCGCCTTGCCGGACACCACGAACAGGCCGCGGCTGGTCTGGCTGTCCTGTGCCAGTGCGCCCACGCTGGCGCTGGCGCTGATGCCGCCGGTCAGCGCCGCCTGCAGGGCCTGCGTTTGCGTGTAGTCGCGGCCGCCGGCGCCGACTTCGCTGAGCGTCTCGGCCAGCAGCGGCAGCAGCGCCAGGGCATCGTCATCCAGCGGCGGCAGGTCGATGACGATCTGCTGGTAGACCAGGCCGTTGGTCGGTTGGTCGTACCAGGTGGCCGGCAGGCCGACCACCGGTTCGTGTACGGCCGGCGGAATCTTCAGCGCCGGGGCGACGTCCTCGCGGGTCACGCGCGGCAGGATGTCGGGGTCGTCCTGCTGTGCCTGACGGGCTTCGAGCGCCTTCGCCTGGGCCACGATGCGCGCGCGCTCGGTGGCGTCCAGGCGTTCGCGAAGCGCCGCCAGGCGGGCCTTCTCGGCGGCCAGCTCGCGCTCGGCCTGCGTCGGGTCGGGCTTCATGGTCAGGCGCACGCGGTGCGGGTTGTCCAGCAGCCAGCGGCGCACCTCGTTCTGGACGAAGCCGGGCTCGGCGGCGGCGGCGCGCAGGCGCTCCAGCGCGGCGTCGATGGCCAGCGCCTGTACCGGATCGCCGTGGTGCACGGCCTGCGGCAGGGCGTTCATGATCAGCTGCAGGCCGTAGGGGTAGCGGTCGCCGCCGATCTCGCGTCGCGACAGCTCGATCTGGTGCAGCATGGCCTCGACCTGCTCGGTCGGCACGCCGCTTTCGGCCACCTGCGCCAGCACGTCGAGCACCAGCTTCTCCACCGCCTCGGCGTGTTCCGGCTCCGAGCCCTCGACGCCGGCCGCGAACAGCAGTTCGCGCGCCGAATCGTCCAGGCCGCACAGCGGTGAGGGCGCGCTGCCAAGCTCGGTGGTTTCGAGCGCATGCATCAGCGGCGAGGATGAGTTGTCCAGCAGCAGGCGCGACAGCAGGTTCAGGCGCAGCACCTGGTCCAGATCGGTCATGTCGCCCAGCAGCCAGCCGAGCACGATGTGGGTCTTGCGCGCGGTGTCGCCGTCCTCGGCGGCGTAGGTTTCCTCCACCACGCGCGGGGCCGGGTAGCGCTGTTCCGGCGGCACGCGAAGGTCGATGTCCAGACGCTGGAAGTGCCGCAGCACGCGGTCTTCCATGATCGCCTGGTGCTCGGCGGCCGGGATGTCGCCGTAGGTGAAGAAGGTCGCGTTGCTGGGGTGGTAGAAGGCCTTGAGCTGTTCGTAGGTGAGGTCCGGGATGTGCTGCGGGTCACCGCCGGAGTTGTGGTGGTAGGTGGTGGTCGGGTAGACCTCGCGCGCCAGGGCCTGCCACAGCGCCGACACCGGTGCGCTCATGGCGCCCTTCATCTCGTTGAACACCACGCCCTTGAAGGTGAGCTCGGAGTCCGGGTTTTCGGCCTCGGCGAATTCGAGCCGATGGCCTTCCTGGGCAAAGTCGAGCGGATCGAGCGTCGGGAAGAACGCCGCATCCAGGTACACGTCCAGCAGGTTGAAGAAATCCTTGCGGTTCTGGCTGGCAAACGGGTAGGCGGTCCAGTCGCTGGCCGTCATGGCGTTCATGAAGGTGTTGAGCGAGCGGCGCAGCATCAGGAAGAACGGATCGCGCACCGGGTAATGCCGGCTGCCGCACAGGGCCGTGTGTTCCAGGATGTGGGCGACGCCGGTCGAGTCCTGCGGTACGGTCAGGAAGGCCACCAGGAAGGCGTTGTTGTCGTCGGCGGCGGCCAGGTGGATGTGTCGGGCACCGGTGACGCGGTGGCGGTATTCCTCGACCGTGAGGCTCAGCGCCGACACGCGCTCGGTGCGCAGCAGTTCGAAAGCGGGATGGGTCATGCCGTGGCCGTTGCGTTGGGAATGCGAGTGATGGCCAGTTTAGCAGGGGGCTGGGAGGCAGCCGGGCGGCCTGCCCAACGACGGCGCTGAGCCGGCACCCCCGGACATCGGCAACAGGAGGGGCCCGCGCAGCGACGGATGATCGACCGTCGTGCCGTGTTGGTGCCCCCACCGAGAATCGAACTCGGGTCTGACGCTTACAAGGCGTCTGCTAGACCTTCCAGCTATAGGGGCGTGTGCCTCGGCGCATCGCGCCCCGGGGCTTTGGCGGCGCGGGGACGTGGCTTCATTTGGGGGGCTGCAGCGGCGGGGCATTTTACACCGCGCCGTTTGGTCGACGACGCTCGCGTCCGGCAACAAAAAAAGGGCCGGGGAGGGTGCCCCCCGGCCCTTTTGGCACACCGAATGGCTTTAGAGGTTGTAGCCGCGTTCGTCGTGCAGGGCCAGGTCGAGGCCTTCGTTCTCCTGCTCGGGCGTGACACGCAGGCCGATCACCAGGTCGATCACTTTCAGGATGATGAAGGTGGCGATGCCGCTGAAGCCGACCGTCACCAGCACGCCCTTGAGCTGAATCCACAGCTGGGCGGCCATGTCGAACTCGGTCTTGACGCCGCCCAGACTGGCCGCAGCGAACACGCCGGTCAGCAGCGCGCCGATGATGCCGCCGATGCCATGCACGCCGAATACGTCGAGCGAGTCGTCGTAGCCGAAGGCCCGCTTCATCTTGGTGGCGGCCAGGAAACACAGCACACCGGCCGCGGCGCCGATCACCAGCGCGCCCATCGGGCCGACGAAGCCGGAGGCCGGGGTGATGGCAACCAGACCGGCGACCGCACCCGAGGCGATGCCCAGCACGCTCGGTTTGCCGTGGCTGATCCACTCGATGAACATCCAGCCGAGCGCCGCCGCTGCCGTGGCGATCTGCGTCACCGCCATGGCCATGCCGGCGGTGCCGTTGGCCGCCACCGCGCTGCCGGCGTTGAAGCCGAACCAGCCGACCCACAGCATGCAGGCGCCGATCAGCGTGTAGCCCAGGTTATGCGGCGGCATGGCGGTGGTCGGAAAGCCCTTGCGCGGCCCCAGCACCAGGCAGGCCACAAGACCGGCGATGCCGGCATTGATGTGCACCACGGTACCGCCGGCGAAATCCAGCACGCCCCAGTCCCACATCAGGCCGCCGTTGCCGCTCCACACCATGTGCGCAGTAGGCGTATAGACGATGGTGAACCACAGTGCCATGAACCACAGCATGGCCGAGAATTTCATGCGCTCGGCGAAGGCGCCGACGATGAGCGCCGGCGTGATGATGGCAAAGGTCATCTGGAAGCACATGAACACCGATTCCGGGATGGTCATGGTCAGGCTTTCGACGGTCAGCCCGCTCAGGAAGGCCTTGCCCAGGCCACCGACAAAGCTGTTGAAGTTGACAACTCCCTGCTCCATGCCGGTGGTGTCAAACGCCATGCTGTAGCCGTAAATCGTCCACAGCACCGTGATCAGCGCGGTGATGGCAAAGCACTGCATCAACACCGACAGCACGTTCTTGCTGCGCACCATGCCGGCGTAAAACAGGGCCAGGCCCGGGATGGTCATGAACAGCACCAGGGCGGTCGAGGTCAGCATCCAGGCGGTGTCGCCAGAATTCAAGACCGGGGCTGCCGCATCTTCTGCCAATGCCAGGCCGGGCAGGCACAGCCCGATCGTTGCCAGTGCGGCAAGCCCGCGTCGCATCAGGGTTTTCATCGATAAACTCCCTCAGTTAAGGATTCGTCGGCCAAGAACCGGCACGTCGGCGCTACAGCGCGTCGGCACCGGTCTCGCCGGTACGAATACGGATGACCTGCCCTAGGTCATAGACGAAAATCTTGCCGTCACCGATCTTGCCGGTGTTGGCAGAGTTGGTGATCGCCTCGATGACACGGTCGACGTCCGTCTCGTCGACCGCGACCTCGATTTTTACCTTGGGCAGGAAATCCACGACATATTCGGCGCCGCGATAAAGTTCGGTATGCCCTTTCTGGCGACCGAACCCTTTCACCTCGGTGACCGTGATGCCTTGCACAGCGCCTCGCGCACATCGTCAAGCTTGAACGGCTTGATCACCGCACAGACCATCTTCATTGCAGTACTCCTCGGGCAAGACGGAACCGCAGGCAGGCCCCTGGGCAGCCTGCCCCCGGCACCGCGATATCAAGCGCATCACCAGCCCCCGTTCAGGGAGGCGAGACGGTGCGGACTGAACCGGCATGTACCAGTAGGGCCTGTTAAGCACGGCCTGTGCCAGAGTGGCTATCGGGCATTGGGGTATAGTCGGAAACGAAGCGAGAATAGGGTTCGTACGACGTCCCAGGCGATCGATTGCACCATATGAGTGCATTTGAATTGGGCGGCTGACCTTAAACAGGGCGACCCCGTAGCGAGCGGCGGCGCCCCGTCCGGAGTGATTGCGATGACCGATTCCGTGCCACCTTCGCCGCTGCACTGGCTGCACGGCATTGCCAGCGAACTGGAGGGCCTTCGCACTGTGACGGTGCAGCGCCTGAGCCAGCGACTTGGTTTGCCGAGTCGGGAGGAATTCGAGGTGCAGCGCGCGCTGCTGGAGGATGCCCGCGAGCGCCTGGCCCGGGTGCAGGCACAGGTCGAGGCCCTCGCCGCCCGTCTCGACGGCAGTCCCTGACCGTCCGCAGGCGCCCATGTCGCTGGCGACCCTGCGCAGCCGCGCCCAGTTCGGCATCGACGCGCCGCCGGTCACCATCGAGGCGCACCTGACCGGCGGCCTGCCGGCGCTGGCCATCGTCGGCCTGCCGGAAACCGCCGTGCGCGAGGCCAGGGACCGCGTGCGCAGCGCGCTGCTGAACAGCGGTTTCGAGTTCCCGGCCCGGCGCGTCACCATCAACCTCGCCCCGGCCGACCTGCCCAAGGAAGGCGGACGTTTCGATCTGGGTATCGCGCTGGCCATCCTGGCCGCCTCCGGCCAGTTGCCACCGGCCTGCCTGGAAGGCTACGAGTTCATCGGTGAGCTCGGCCTGGGCGGCGAACTGCGTCCGGTGCGTGGCGTGTTGCCGGTGGCCTTGCAGGCACAGCGCGCCGGTGCCCGCCTGGTGCTGCCACAGGCCAACGCGGCCGAGGCGGCCCTGGCGCCGGACCTCACCGCCTACGGTGCCGAGCACCTGCTGGCGGTGTGCGGCCACCTGACCGGCAATGCGCCGCTTGCGCAAGCGCAGCGCGCCTTGCCGCAGGACGGCACCAGCGTGCCCGATCTGGCCGACGTGCGCGGTCAGCCCGCTGCGCGCCGGGCGCTCGAAATCGCCGCCGCCGGGGGTCACAGCCTGCTGATGCTGGGCCCGCCCGGTGCCGGCAAGACCATGCTGGCCACGCGCCTGCCGGGCATCCTGCCGCCGCTGACCGAGCAGGAGGCGCTCGAGACGGCCGCCGTGCAATCGATCAGCGCCGGCGGTTTCGATGTTCGCCACTGGGGTCAGCGGCCGGTGCGCGCGCCGCACCACACGGCCTCCGCGGCGGCACTGGCCGGCGGCGGTACTACGCCGCGGCCGGGCGAGATCTCGCTGGCCCACCACGGCGTGCTGTTCCTGGACGAGCTGCCGGAGTTCGACCGCCAGGTGCTGGAAGTGCTGCGCGAGCCGCTGGAGTCCGGGCACATCAGCATTGCCCGGGCGGCGCTGAAAGCCGAATTCCCGGCCCGTTTTCAGCTGGTGGCGGCCATGAATCCGTGCCCCTGCGGATATCTGGGCGATGCCGGCGGCCGCTGTCGCTGCACCCCGGAGCAGGTGCGCCGTTACCGCGGCCGGCTGTCCGGACCGCTGCTGGACCGCATCGACCTGCACGTGGAGCTGCCGCCGGTTGCGCACGAGCTGTTGCTGGCGCAGGAGCACGCCGGCGCCGAGCCGTCGGCCGCAGTGCGCGAGCGCGTGCAGGCGGCGCAGCAGCGCCAGCTGGCCCGCAGTGGCTGCCTGAACGCGCGTCTGGACCCGGCCGGCCTGCGCCGGCATGCGCGGCTGACCGAGTCGCAGCAGCAGTTCCTGGCGCGGGCCATCGGCGCCCTGGGCCTGTCCGCGCGTGCCACGCACCGGGTGCTACGCATTGCCCGCACCTGTGCCGATCTTGCCGGCAGTGACGCGCTCGACATGCCGCACCTGGCCGAGGCGCTGCAGTACCGCTTGCTCGATCGGCGGCCCCATAGCGCGTATTGAAAGGTTGTTGACTTGCGTCCGCCTGCGACTAGAATGCCGACAAGCCTTTGTTTCCCGTCGGCCCGGCGCAATGCCACCGCCCACGCAGGCCTGTCCTGCGTCCCTGCCACCGTCGATCCATAACCAGAGCCCATGAGCGAACACGTCAAGCACATTTCTGACGACTCCTTCGAGCAGGATGTCCTGCAGGCCCCCGGGCCGGTTCTGGTGGATTACTGGGCAGAATGGTGTGGCCCGTGCAAGATGATCGCGCCGGTGCTGGACGAGGTCGGCAAGGAATACGCCGGGCGCCTGACGGTGGCCAAGCTGAACGTGGACGAGAACCCCAAGACCCCGCCGCGCTACGGCATTCGCGGCATTCCGACCCTGATGCTGTTCAAGGGTGGCAACGTGGAGGCCACCAAGGTCGGTGCTTTGTCGAAGTCGCAGCTCACCGCGTGGCTGGACAGCAATCTCTGATCCCGGCTTTGTCTCAAGTCGCCCATCGCCGGTGCCGATAGCTCGACTGGCTCGGGCGGGCTCTCATCTTCATTCCGGCCGCCCGGCTGTAGACGATTCCCGGCAGAGGTTCTGAAGGTTCAGGGTGTCCGGCTGCTGCCGCGACATGCCAACAACAACAATTTTTTCGCAGGTTTTCATTCCCGGTCCGTCTCCCGGACTGCATCTTCCAACTGCGCCGCGCTTCGCTTTCGCGGTGCTCCTCGTCAAATCCGCAGACACATATGAATCTGACCGCGCTGAAACAAACGCCGGTGGCCGAGCTGGTGGCCATGGCCCAGGAATCGGCCTCCCGCCAGCGCAAGGAAGAAATCATCTTCGCCCTGCTCAAGGCCCACGCCCGCAAGGGCGAGGACATCTTCGGCGAAGGCGTGATGGAAATGCTGCCGGACGGCTACGGCTTCCTGCGCTCGAACACCAATTCCTACCTAGCCAGCCTGGATGACATCTACGTCTCGCCCAGTCAGATTCGCCGCTTCGGCCTGCGTACCGGCGACACCATCTCCGGCAAGATTCGTCCGCCCAAGGACGGCGAGCGCTACTTCGCGCTGCTCAAGATCGACGAGCTGAACTTCGAGCCGCTGGAAGCGGCCCGCAACAAGATTCTGTTCGAGAACCTCACGCCCCTGTTCGCCGACGAGCGCTTCACGCTCGAGCGCGGCAACGGCACCACCGAGGACATCACCCCGCGCATCATCGACATGGTGGCGCCAATCGGCAAAGGCCAGCGCGGCCTGATCGTGTCGCCGCCCAAGGCCGGCAAGACCATGATGTTGCAGTCGGTTGCCCACTCGCTGGCGATCAACCACCCCGAGATTTACCTCATGGTGCTGCTGATCGACGAGCGGCCCGAGGAAGTGACCGAAATGCGCCGCACGGTGCGCGGCGAGGTCATCGCCAGCACCTTCGACGAGGCCGCCACGCGCCACGTGCAGGTGGCCGACATGGTGATCGAGAAGGCCAAGCGCCTGGTCGAGCACAAGCGCGACGTGGTGATCCTGCTCGATTCCATCACCCGCCTGGCGCGCGCCTACAACACCGTGATCCCGTCCTCGGGCAAGGTGCTGACCGGCGGCGTCGACGCGCACGCCCTGGACAAGCCGAAGAAATTCTTCGGCGCCGCGCGCAACATCGAGGACCATCATCGCCACCACGCTGGTCGAGACCGGCTCGCGCATGGACGATGTGATCTACGAGGAGTTCAAGGGCACCGGCAACATGGAAATCCACCTCGAACGCAAGATCGCCGAGCGGCGCATCTTCCCGGCCATCAACATCAACCGCTCCGGCACCCGCCGCGAGGAGCTGCTGATGAAGCCGGACGAAGTGCAAAAAGTCTGGATCCTGCGGCGCCTGCTGGCCTCCATGGACGAGGTGGCGGCGATGGAATTCCTGCTCGAACGCCTCAAGAACACCAAGAGCAACGCCGAATTCTTCGCCTCCATGAAGGCCTGACGCCGGCCTACCCTTCAATCCGCCACCTGCAGAGGACCCGCCCCGTGAAGACCCCCGTCCGCATCGCTGTCACCGGCTGCGCTGGCCAGATCGGCTACGCGCTGCTGTTTCGCATCGCCGCCGGCGACATGCTCGGCCCCGACCAGCCGGTTATCCTGCATTTGCTGGAAGTCACGCCGGCCATGAAGACCCTGGAAGGCGTCGTCATGGAACTGCGCGACTGCGCCTTCCCGCTGCTGGCCGATATCGTGGCCACCGATGATCCGGCGGTCGGCTTCAAGGATGCCGACTACGCCATCCTGGTCGGCGCCCGCCCGCGCGGTCCGGGCATGGAGCGCAAGGACCTGCTGGAGGCCAACGGCGCCATCTTCACCGTGCAGGGCAAGGCGCTGAACGACCACGCGAAGGTGCTGGTGGTCGGCAACCCGGCCAACACCAACGCGCTGATCGCCATGCGCAGCGCACCGGACCTGGACCCGCGCCAGTTCACGGCCATGATGCGCCTGGACCACAATCGCGCCATCAGCCAGCTGGCCGCCAAGACCGGCTCGTCGGTGCCGGCCATCCGCCGCATGACCGTGTGGGGCAACCACTCGTCCACGCAGTACCCGGACATTTCGCACGCGCTGGTCGATGGCCGTCCGGCGCCGGAACTGGTCGATCAGGCCTGGCTGGAGACCGATTTCATCCCCACCGTGCAGCAGCGCGGCGCCGCCATCATCGCCGCCCGCGGTGCGTCGAGTGCGGCTTCGGCTGCGTCGGCAGCCATCGATCATATGCGCAGCTGGGCGCTGGGTACCGCCGACGGCGACTGGGTCAGCATGGGCATTCCCAGCGACGGCAGCTACGGCATTCCGGACGGCATCATCTATTCCTATCCGGTGACCTGCCGCGACGGGCGTTACGAGATCGTGCAGAACCTCCCCATCAGCGCCTTCAGCCGCGCCCGCATGGATGCCACCGCCCGGGAGCTGCTGGAAGAACGCGAGGCCGTCCAGCACCTGCTGTGACTTGCAGTGCAACTTGCCCGGCGGGCCGCTTTCTTCTACCCTACGCGGCCCGCCGCGCCGAGACCGCGCCATGAAACCCGATATCCATCCCAAGTACGAAGAAGTCACCGTCACCTGCAGCTGCGGCAACACCTTCCAGACCCGTTCCGCGCTGGCCAAGCCGGAGCTGGCAATCGACGTGTGTTCGAGCTGCCACCCGTTCTACACCGGCAAGCAGAAGGTCGGCGACCGCCGCGGCCGAGTGGAGCGCTTCAAGCGCCGCTACGGCATGGCGTGATGCCGGGCCGGTTCGCCGGCCTCGCTCACAAAGGGCGCCTGCTGGCGCCCTTTGTGTTTCTGGCCGGTGTTCTGTTTGCGAGCAACTCGCCGGCAGCCTGCCGGCCCCCAGGGCCTGTGGAGCAGGCCACCGTGGCCGGGTACTACGATGGCGACACGCTGCGCCTGGTCGATGACCGCCGCGTGCGCTTGCTGGGCATCGACACGCCCGAGATGAACTACCGCAAGGGTACGCCGCAGCCGCTGGCGCAGCGCGCCTTGCAGCGCACGCAAAGCTTGTTGCCCAAGGGCGGGCCGGTGCGTCTGGCGCGCGACCGGCAGGCACAGGACCGCTACGGCCGGCTGCTGGCGCATGCCTATACCCCGGACGGCACCAGCGTGGAGGAAACCCTGTTGCGCGAGGGACTCGCGGTGAGCTTCATCATGCCGCCGAACGTCGCCCTGGCGGACTGCCTGCTGGCTGCCGAGCGGCAGGCCCGCGTGGCCCGCCGCGGCCTGTGGGCCTTGCCC
>LNAP01010405.1_pt1 | contig 11359 bp, 8 predicted proteins | sample 602601 | NCBI WGS metagenome assembly LNAP01 (sample SAMN02440304, study PRJNA202911) | soil metagenome | biome: Subtropical and temperate rainforests or woodlands; isolation source: soil samples (1 kg each in a 20% v/v slurry with milli Q water) were... ... | reverse complement strand
GGTCGCGGTGCTGCCGGCCTGGTACTGGGTACCGCCAACCGTGAAGTTGACCACGCTGACGTCGCCATCGACGCTGCTGGTGCCGGTGAGGACGCTGCCGGTCACCGGGGCGTCTTCGGAGGTGGTCACGGTTTCGCTGATGTCGGTGAAGCTGTCGTCGACCGGGGTGACGTTGATGTTCAGGGTCGAGGTGACATTGCTGCCCGAACCGTCGGTGACGGTGTAGCTCACCGTAGGCACGCTGCCGTTGTAGTTGGTCGCCGGGGTAAAGGTGTAGGCGCCGTTCGTTCCGATCACCAGGGTGCCAACGTTGGCGAGGGTCGCCGTGCTGCCGGCGGCGTAGGTGGTTTCGCCGATGGTGAAGTTGAGCACACTGACCGGGCCATCAACGCTCGAGGTACCGGTAAGCACGCTGCCGGTCACCGGGGCGTCTTCGCTGGTGGTCACGGTTTCGCTGATGTCGGTGAAGCTGTCGTCGACCGGGGTGACGTTGATGTTCAAGGTCGAAGTGACATTGCTGCCGGAGCCGTCGGTGACGGTATAGCTGACCGTCGGCACCGTGCCGTTGTAGTTGGCCGCCGGGGTGAAGGTGTAGGCGCCGTTGGCGGCGAGCACCAGGGTGCCGACATTGGCGATGGTCGCGGTGCTGCCGGCGGCGTAAGTGGTCTCACCAACCGTGAAATTGACCACGCTGACCGGACCGTCGACGCTGGAAGTACCCGCCAGCACACTGCCACTGACTGGAGCGTCTTCGGACGTGGTCACCGTTTCGCTGACGTCGATGAAGCTGTCATCAACCGGGGTCACATCAATGTCCAAGGTCGACGAGACCGCAGAACCAGAGCCGTCAATGACGGTATAGCTGACCGTCGGCACCGTGCCGTTGTAGTTGGCCACCGGGGTAAAGGTGTAGGCGCCATCGGCCGCAATGACCAGGGTGCCAACGTTGGCAATGGAGGCGGTCTGGCCAGCTGTGAAAGTGCCATTGACGCCGGCGATGCTGAAGGTGGACACGCTCAGGACGTTGTCGATGTCGCTGTCGTTACTCAGCACATTACCGATCGCAGGGGTGTCTTCTGCGATGGTTTGGGTGTCTGCAGTCAAAACGCTCGGATCATCGACCGCTGTCACGGTGAGATCCAGCGTGCTGGTCAAGCCGGTGTTGGTGGTGTACGTGACTTGCGGTACGGCGCCGTTGTAGTTGGCGTCTGGAGTAAAGGTGTAGTTGCCATTGGTGCCGATGGTCAATGTGCCGACGCCGACGATGGTCGCCGTCTGGCCTGCGGTGAAACTGCCGGCCATGCCGGCGACGGTGAAGCTGGAGACGCTGAGAGGCGTATCGGCATCGCTATCGTTGGTCAGGACATTGCCGGTCGCGACGCTGTCTTCGGCCTGTGTGCCAGTATCAGCGGTCAGTACGCTCGGAGCGTTGGTGGCCGTGGTGTTCTGATTGCCGATATCGAGCGTGGTGGCTGCGGCAGTGGTGTCAGGGCCGTCGGTTGGGAAACCAATGGTCGGGTCGACCCGGCCAGCGGTTGCATCCAGCATCACGAAGCTGTGGCCGCCACCTGCTGCGCCGCCTGTGCCTGCAGCTGTCGGGCCGGCTGCGGTGGCTTCAAGATCGGTGGTCGGGTCGGCGCCGGCAACGATGGCTTGCTGCAGCTCTTCAACCGATGGCGCAGCTTGTGCAGTGGCTTGGGCAAGGTCAGCGCTGGAATCCGGCGCGCTGCCGCTCCACTGAGTGTCGCGGCCCAGGTCCAGGGTCCGGCCGTCAGCCAGCTCAAGCGTAACGGCGCCCGCTGCGCCGGTGTCTACCTGATCGCCGACAAACAACCGATCGCCTTCAACGAGTAAGCGGCGCACGCCCTCTGGGGACACCGCGAAAACCTGACCGACAATGCTTTTGACGATGGCCACAACACTGCTCATAAGACTCTCCGGGTGTCGCATTCAGTTGACTTCCATGAATCTGGCGGCGTGTTTGCCAAACAGTCTGGACGTTCATTCAAGATATAAGAGGCACAACTTTGACGCGGGTATTAGTCAATAAATTGGCTATATTTTTTCGATATAAACTTTATGCCAAACTATTGACCTCTTGCCCGCCATCCTAAACACTCGCTTCCGTAATGTCACATTGATATTTAAGTGCTGGCACGTGCCAGAGAGTGTGATGCAGTTCCAAAATGCAACTTTCCGACATACGGTCATTCCGGATGTCATCATCCGATGCAGCGGCACGATCTGCAGTGACTCAAGACAAGTAAATCCTGGAAATTCCAACCATGCGTTTGCACCTGCTCAAGGCTTTACCCTTCGCCCTTGCCGCCAGTTTCGTTCAGGCGCAGTCCCTACCGGAAGCCATGCAACAGGCATTGGATGTCCATCCGGAGATCCAGGCAGGCGTTAACAGTCGATTGGCCGCGGATTATCAATTAAAGGCAGCAAAAGGGGGATACCTCCCAAAGGTCGATCTGCTTGGCGGATATGGTCGCGAAGGCACTGACAACGTCACCACCCGTGGCGCCGGCAACAACAATCACTGGGAAACCCTGACTCGCAGCGAGTCGAGCGTGCGGTTGTCGCAAATGGTTTTTGACGGTTTTGCGACGTCGAGTGAAGTGGGGCGTCAACAAGCCACCGTTAATTCCCGCGCTTACTCCTTGCTGGGCACCTCCGAACGCACCGCGCTCACCGTCGCCCAGGTGTATCTCGACGTGCTGACCCGCCGTGAGTTCGTGCGTCTGGCGACCGACAACCTGAAGAACCACGAACGGACTTTCGACCAGATCAAGTTGCGCACCCAGCGTGGCGTGGGCAGTGGCGCCGACCTCGATCAAGCCGAAGCGCGTATGGCCCAGGCTCGCAACAACCTGATCACCGAACAGACCAACCTGGCTGATGCCGAGACCAACTTCCTCAGCGCCGTCGGCCAGATGCCCGATCAGCTGGAGCGTCCTTCCGATTTCATGGCGCTGTTGCCGGCCAACCTGAATGAAGCCCGGGAGCAGATGCTGGAAAACAGCCCTATCCTGCGTTCCGCCGAGTCGGACATCGCCGCTGCCGAGAAGCAGTACGCAGCCGCCAAGTCGACCTTCTACCCGCGTTTCGATGCTGAATTGGGTCGCTCTGCCGACAACGATATCGACGGCCAGAACGGTCACAGCAATGAATGGCAGGCCATGTTGCGCATGCGCTTCAACCTGTATTCCGGCGGCAGCAACAAGGCTGATCTGGAAGCCAAGTCTTACCTCTCCAACCAGGCACTGGACATTCGCAACAACGCCCTGCGTGTGTTGAACGAAGAACTGGGCCTGGCCTGGAATGCCTTGAACAACGCTAACGCCCAAGTACCGATCGCTCAGCAATATGTCGATCGCAGCACCAGCGTGCGTACCGCCTATCAGAAGCAGTTCAGTCTGGGTGAACGCACCTTGCTCGACCTGCTCGACAGTGAAAACGAGCTATTCTCGGCTTCTCGCCGTCTGGCGGAGATCAAGAACATTCAGTTATTTACTCAGTACCGAATCAAGGCGACCATGGGCGAGTTGCTCAAAAGCCAGGGAGTGGTGGCACCGTTGGCATCCGTTGTGCAGAACGACGTGAAGCCCAAGGTTCAACTGCCCGGTATGAACTGAGCAGAACCTTCATTGTTCAATTGTTAGCCAAGAGTGCCGAGCGTGGAATCAGAAGTCAGTCGAGTTCAACTCATTCATGATCCACGCGCGCTGCACGACGATCCATTACTGGACGGCTTGCTGGCTCTTTGCGTCCTGCATCAGAAACCGGCCAGCGCCGCGATGTTGACCACCGGCCTGCCGTTGCCCAAGCAGCGCCTGAGTGTTGAACTGCTGCCCCGCGCGGCCGCTCGCGCCGGCCTGCAAGGGCGGGTGCTGGTGCGCAAACTGGAGCAGATCCCGGCGATTGCCATGCCGGCGCTGTTGCTGCTCAAGGACGGTCGCAGTGCCGTCCTGCTTGGTTGGCACGGTGACGACCAGGCGCGCCTGCTGCTCAGCGAAAGCGATGGCGGCGAAAGTGTCGTCAGCCGCGAACTGCTGGCCGATGACTACATCGGCAAAGTGTTCTTCGCTCAACCCCAACACAAATTCGACGTCAATCACGGCACGCTGATCCCGCGTGGTTCCGCGACACCCTCAAGCGTTCGCGCTGGCTGTACGCCGACGCCATCGCCGCCAGTTTCCTGATCAACATCATTGCCATGGCCGCGCCGCTATTCGTGATGAACGTCTACGACCGCGTCGTGCCGAACCAGGCCGAATCGACCCTGTGGGTGTTGGCCATCGGCATCACCGGGGCTTACCTGTTCGACCTGATCCTCAAAAGCCTGCGCAGTCTCTGCCTCGACCTGGCCGGGAAGAAAACCGACCTGATCATCTCGGCCACGCTGTTCGAGCGCATCGTCGGCATGGCCATGAAGTACCGGCCGGCGCGGGTCGGCAGCTTTGCCCAAAACATCCACGAGTTCCAGAGCCTGCGCGACTTCCTCGCCTCGCTGACGCTCACCAGCCTGATCGACCTGCCGTTCACCCTGCTGATCTTCCTGGTGATCGCCATCCTCGGCGGGCACCTGGTGTGGATCCCGGTGCTGGCCTTCCCGATCGCCCTGGGCATCGGCTACGCGCTGCAGAAACCGCTGATCGCCACCATGGAAAAAACCATGGCCCTGGGCGCCGAGCGCCAGTCGAGCCTGATCGAGACCCTGGCCGGGCTGGATGCGGTGAAGGTCAACAACGCCGAAAGCGAACGCCAGTACCAGTGGGAGCAGACCATCGGCACCCTGGGCCGCCTCGAGCTGCGGGTGAAGATGCTCTCCAGCCTGGCGATGAACATCACCCTGCTGATCCAGCAACTGGCCGGGGTGATCATGATCGTCTTCGGCGTGTACCAGATCATCGACGGCAACCTCAGCATGGGCGGGCTGATCGCCTGCTACATGCTCAGCGGTCGCGCCCTCAGCCCGCTGGCCTCGTTGTCCGGCCTGCTGACCCGCTACCAGCAGGCGCGGGTGACCATGACCTCGGTCGACCAGATGATGGAGCTGCCCCAGGAGCGCAACTTCGACGAGCGCCCCCTGAGCCGCAACGTGCTGCAGGGCGCCATCGAATGCCGGCAGCTGAATTTCACCTACCCGGGGCAGCAGAACCCGGCGCTGAAGAACATCAACCTGGTGATCAAGCCGGGCGAGAAGATCGGCATCATCGGCCGCAGCGGCTCGGGCAAGAGCTCCCTGGCCAAGCTGCTGGTGGGCCTGTATACCCCGGACTCCGGCGCCTTGCTGGTGGACGGCGTGGACATCCGGCAGATCGACGTCAGCGAATTGCGCCACAACATCGGTTATGTGGCCCAGGACATCCAGCTGCTGGCCGGCACCCTGCGCGACAACCTGACCTCCGGCGCCCGTTATGTCGAAGACGAACTGGTGCTGCAGGCCGCCGAACTGGCCGGCGTTCATGAGTTCGCCCGGCTGCACCCGCAGGGCTACGAACTGCAGGTCGGCGAGCGCGGGCAGAACCTCTCCGGCGGCCAGCGGCAGAACGTCGCCCTGGCCCGGGCCCTGTTGCTCAACCCACCCATCCTGCTGCTCGACGAACCGACCAGCGCCATGGACAACACCGGTGAAGAACGCTTGAAACAACGCCTGCAAGCCGTGGTGGAAGCCAAGACCGTAGTGCTGGTCACCCACCGTGCCTCGCTGCTGTCGCTGGTGGATCGCCTGCTGGTGATCGACCGCGGGCAGATCCTCGCCGATGGACCGAAAGCGGTCGTGATGGAAGCGTTGAAGAAGGGGCAGATCAGTGTTGCTTAAGTCGGGTTTGAAGGACTCCATCCTGCGTTACTTCAAGGGCACCGAGTCGCTACACGACCAACCCCTGCCCGAGGTCAACAAGGCGCTGATCGAGGATGCGCCACGGGTTATCCGCCTGACCATCTGGGGCATCATCGGTTTCTTCCTATTCCTGCTGCTGTGGGCCAACTTCGCGGTGATCGACGAAGTGACCAAGGGTGAGGGCAAGGCGATCCCGTCGTCCAAGGTGCAGAAAATCCAGAACCTGGAAGGCGGCATCGTCTCCGAACTGTTCGTCAAGGAAGGGCAGATCGTCGAGGCCGGCGCGCCGTTGATCCGCCTGGACGATACGCGCTTCAAGTCCAACGTCGGCGAGACCGAGGCCGACCGGCTGTCGATGCTGTTGCGGGTCGAGCGCCTGAGCGCGGAGATCGACAACCGCGAGCTGAACTTCCCGGCCGATGCCCTGGAGGCCGCGCCCGGCCAGGCCGCCAGCGAGAAGTCCCTGTATGAAAGCCGCCGCCAGCAGTTGCACGACGAAGTCGGCGGCCTGCAGGAACAACTGATCCAGAAGCAGCAGGAACTGCGCGAGTTCACCTCCAAGCAGGCGCAGTACCGCCAGCAACTGGGCCTGCAACGCCAGGAAATCGCCATGTCCGAGCCGCTGGTGGCCCAGGGTGCTGTGTCGCCGGTGGAAGTGCTGCGGCTTAAGCGCGCCGAAGTCGAGACCCGCGGGCAACTGGACGCCACCACCCTGGCGATCCCCCGTGCCGAGTCGGCGATCAAGGAAGTCCAGCGCAAGATCGACGAAACCCGCGGCAAATTCCGCAGCGAAGCCCTGACCCAACTCAACGAGGCGCGCACCGAACTGAACAAGGCCAGCGCCACCGGCAAGGCCCTGGAAGACCGGGTCAGCCGGACCCTGGTCACCTCGCCGGTGCGCGGTATCGTCAAGCAACTGATGGTCAACACCATCGGCGGGGTGATCCAGCCGGGCAGCGACATGGTGGAGATCGTGCCGCTGGACGACACCCTGCTGGTGGAAGCGAAGATCCGCCCGCAGGACATCGCCTTCCTGCACCCGGGGCAGGAAGCCGTGGTCAAGTTCACCGCCTATGACTACACCATCTACGGCGGCCTGAAGGCCAAGCTGGAACAGATCGGCGCCGACACCATCACCGACGAAGACAAGAAGACCACCTACTACGTGATCAAGCTGCGCACCGACCGCAGCCACCTGGGCACCGATGAGAAGCCGTTGCTGATCATCCCCGGCATGGTCGCCTCGGTGGACATCATCACCGGCAAGAAAAGCGTGCTCAGCTACCTGCTCAAGCCGATCATCCGTGCCCGCGCCGAGGCGCTGCACGAGCGTTAAGTTCTTTGTAGCCGCTGCCGCAGGCTGCGATCGACCGTTAGGCGGGCGCATCGCAGTGGTTGCAGCGGTGATCCTTAAATCCCATTCGCGAGCAAGCTTCGCTCCTACAGAAACCACCGCGCTGCTTCTGTAGGAGCGAAGCTTGCTCGCGATGGCGCCTGTGGATTCACCACTGAATTCCCCCGCCCGAATCGCCATATCGTTATTCACTAACGGTATTTAAAATTCAGTTCTTATATCTATAAAGTCGACCCCCTGCGTACCTGCCGACCAATCGGCGCGCCGCACGAAATGAACCCACACGGGACCTCCGTGAGTTTCTGATCGACGCGCGCGCCACCGGGCGTGCTCTGCGTGGGAGTGATTTATGTCCGTACTGTCCCCAAGTGCCGCGCCCATCGCCGCACAAGCTTTTGATATCCGCCCGTTCAGCGGTGCCGTCGGTGCCGAGATCGTCGGCCTGGACCTGGCCCAGCCGGTCAACGACCAGGATTTCGCCCGTATCCACCGCGCGCACCTGGATCATCACGTCGTGGTGTTCCGCGACCAGCGCATCAGCCCCGAACAACAGATCGCCTTCAGCCGCCGTTTCGGCGTGCTGCAGATCCACGTGCTCAAGCAGTTCCTGCTGGCCGGGCACCCGGAAATCCTCATCGTTTCCAACATCATCGAGAACGGCCAGTCCATCGGCCTGGGGGACGCCGGCAAGTTCTGGCATTCCGATCTCTCCTACAAGGAGCTGCCGAGCCTGGGCTCGATGCTGCATGCCCAGGAGCTGCCGTCCGAGGGCGGCGACACGCTGTTCGCCGACATGCACAAAGCCTGGGACAGCCTGCCCGCAGCGCTGCGCAAGGCGGTCGCAGGCCGCTCTGCCGCGCACTCCTACACCGCGCGCTACAGCGAGACCAAGTTCGAGGGCAACTGGCGCCCGACCCTGACCCCGGAGCAACTGGCCCAGGTCCAGGAAGTGGTGCACCCGGTCGTTCGTACCCACCCGGAAAACGGCCGCAAGGCGCTGTTCGTCAGCGAAGGCTTCACCACCCGCATCGTCGGCCTGCCGGAAGACGAAAGCCGCCAGCTGCTGGCCGAGCTGTACGCCCACAGCGTGCTGCCGGAAAACATCTACCGCCACCAATGGCAGCCCCATGACCTGGTGTTCTGGGACAACCGCTCGCTGATCCACCTGGCCGCCGGCTGCCCCAGCCACCTGCGCCGCAAGCTGTACCGCACCACCATCCAGGGCGACGCCCCTTACTGATCGGCCACCCACGGCAGGAGAAACACCATGTCCCAACCTACTCAACGCCTCCCGCGCCTGGGCAAACTGGCGGCTGCCATCGGCCTGGGCTTCAGCCTGCTGGCCGCTAGCCTGGTCGCGCCGACGGCGGCCCATGCCGAAGGCGAGATCCGCATCGCCGAACAGTTCGGCATCGTCTATCTGCTGCTCAACGTGGTGCGCGACCAGAACCTGATCGAGAAGCACGGCAAGGAAGAAGGCATCGACATCAAGGTTGACTGGACCCAGCTGTCCGGCGGCGCGGCGGTCAACGACGCCTTGCTCTCCGGCTCCATCGACATCGCCGGGGCCGGCGTCGGCCCGCTGCTGACCATCTGGGACCGCACCCACGGCAAGCAGAACGTCAAGGCCGTGGCGTCGCTGGGTAACTTCCCTTACTACCTGGTGAGCAACAATCCCAAGGTCAAGACCATCGCCGACTTCACCGAGAAGGACCGCATCGCGGTACCGGCGGTGGGGGTTTCCGTGCAGTCGCGCTTCCTGCAGTACGCGGCGGCCAAGCAGTGGGGCGACAAGGAGTTCAATCGCCTGGACAAGTACACCATCGCCGTTCCGCACCCGGACGCCACGGCGGCGCTGATCGCCGGCGGCACCGAGCTGACCGGGCACTTCTCCAACCCGCCGTTCCAGGACCAGGCGCTGGCCAACCCGAATGTGCACGTGGTGCTCAACACCTACGACCTGCTGGGCCCGAACTCGCCGACCGTGCTGTTCGCCACCGAGAAATTCCGTACCGAGAACCCGAAAACCTACAAGGCTTTCGTCGAGGCGCTGGCCGAGGCCGCCGACTTCGCCCAGAAGGACAAGGGCGCGGCGGCGGATACCTACATCCGCGTGACCAAGGCCAAGATCGACCGCGAGGCCTTGCTGAAGATCATCGACAACCCGCAGTTCGAGTTCACCGTCACCCCGAAAAACACCTACCCGCTGGCTGAATTCCTCTACCGCGTGGGTGCGATCAAGAACAAGCCGCAATCGTGGAAGGACTACTTCTTCCAGGACACCACGCCGCTGCAAGGGAGCTGATCGCCATGAACGCCCCCTTGCAAGGCCACACGGCCAGCAACCCGACCGCGGCAGCGCAGGCGCTGCTGGCGGTCGACCAGGTCAGCCTGGAATACCGCACCCCGCAGCGCGTGGTGCGGGCCACCCACCAGGTCAGTTTCGCAATCGATCCCGCCGACCGCTTCGTCCTGCTCGGGCCCTCGGGCTGCGGCAAGTCGACCCTGCTCAAGGCGGTCGCCGGCTTCATCCAGCCCTGCGAGGGCGAGATTCGCCTGCAAGGACAGCGGGTCAGCCAGCCGGGGCCGGACCGGATCGTGGTGTTCCAGGAGTTCGACCAGCTACCGCCGTGGAAAACCGTCAAACAGAACGTGATGTTCCCGTTGCTGGCGTCGAACACCCTCAACCGCCGCGAGGCCGAGGAGCGCGCGCTGCACTACCTGGACAAGGTCGGCCTGGCGGCGTTTGCCGACGCCTACCCGCACACCCTATCCGGTGGCATGAAGGCGCGGGTGGCCATCGCCCGGGCCCTGGCGATGCAGCCGAAGATCCTGCTGATGGACGAACCCTTCGCCGCCCTCGACGCCCTGACCCGGCGCAAGATGCAGGAGGAATTGCTGCTGCTCTGGGAAGAGGTGCGCTTCACCCTGCTGTTCGTCACCCATTCCATCGAGGAAGCGCTGGTGGTGGGCAATCGCATCCTGCTGCTGTCGCCCCATCCGGGGCGGGTGCGGGCGGAAATCCACAGCCATCAGTACGACCTGCAAAGCCTCGGCGGCGTGGCGTTCCAGCAGACGGCGCGGCGCATCCACCGGCTGCTGTTCGACGAAGGCCAGTCGCCGGAAACCGAGCGCGAGCTGGATTTCACCGATATCCGTATCGCTTATTGAGCCTTTAAGAGGAACGCCCGATGAGCCATTCATCACCTGTTCGCCAGGAATACGAAGTTGCCCTCGAACCCTTGCTGGCGGTGCCGCTGGAGCGTGAATTGCCGCTGGGCCAGCGCCTGTGGCAGCAAGGCTGGCTGCGCAAGAGCCTGATCCTGATCGTGCTGGCGCTGCTCTGGGAGGCCGTGGCCCGCTACCAGAACAACGACCTGCTGCTGCCGAGCTTTTTGCAGACCGCCAGCGCGCTGTACGACGGCCTGCTCAGCGGCGAGCTGCTGGGCAAGGTCGGCATCTCCCTGGTCGTGCTGCTCAAGGGCTACCTGATCGGCATCGTCCTGGCCTTTGCCCTGACCACCCTGGCGGTGTCGACCCAGGTGGGCCGCGACTTGCTGAGCACCCTGACCTCGATGTTCAACCCGTTGCCGGCCATCGCCCTGCTGCCGCTGGCCCTGCTGTGGTTCGGCCTGGGGGAGAACAGCCTGATCTTCGTGCTGGTGCATTCGGTGCTCTGGGCCCTGGCCCTGAACACCTACGCCGGCTTTCTCGGGGTTTCCGAAACCCTGCGCATGGCCGGGCGCAACTACGGGCTCAAGGGCATGCGCTTCGTACTGTTCATCCTGATCCCGGCGGCGCTGCCGTCGATCCTCGCCGGCCTGAAAATCGGCTGGGCCTTCGCCTGGCGCACCCTGATCGCCGCCGAACTGGTGTTCGGCGCCACCAGCGGCAAGGGCGGCCTGGGCTGGTACATCTTCCAGAACCGCAACGAGTTGTACACCGACAAAGTCTTCGCCGGCCTGGCGGTGGTGATCCTGATCGGCCTGCTGGTGGAAAACCTGGTGTTCGACACCCTGGAGCGAGTCACCGTAAAACGCTGGGGCATGCAACGCTGAACCCGTAGCACCCGTAGCCGCTGCCGAGCCCGCGAGGCTGCGATCGGCCCCGCAGGGGCCGCAAAACCTGACGGCTCATTCTGCCTGGCACACCGAATG
>LNAP01005401.1_pt1 | contig 11360 bp, 13 predicted proteins | sample 602601 | NCBI WGS metagenome assembly LNAP01 (sample SAMN02440304, study PRJNA202911) | soil metagenome | biome: Subtropical and temperate rainforests or woodlands; isolation source: soil samples (1 kg each in a 20% v/v slurry with milli Q water) were... ... | reverse complement strand
TTTGGCCCGCAGCCCGAGACGTTGTGCCAGCGAACCCATCCGTAACCAGCCTTGTAGCGTGGCTTGGTCAGATGGCGTTAAAACGAATGGAGCGGCGGGGTTGGCCATGTGTACTAGTGCTCAGCGAGGTCGAAGTCTGATCAGTATATCGGCATACTTTAGATAATTGAACTAACCGCTCAGAACACTAGCGCCCAGTTTGGAAGCGGTTTGGCAAGCGCTATCGGATCCAAACCCATCAGAAGTTGAAGTGTTGAGACACCAGCTTTGGGAGAAGTCCAGCGATCAGCAAAACACTGGCGTCGAACGATCCTGTCTGGCACGTATGGCACTGGTTCTGGATAACGCCATGGCGAGCAGTCGGGCGCTACGTGATGTGGAGGAGGGCAGAAGCACTGCTTCAGCAGTCAGTCTCGCGGTGCAGCGTGACTGGGTATCGGCCGTCTTGTTTGGCGCGCGTAGTGCCTTGGCTTTTCTCGCGATGGCCTGTCTTTGGCTGGCGACCGCATGGCCAGCAGCGATTAGCGGAATGTTGCTGACCTGCGTGGTCTGCGGGTTGTTTGCAAGCAAAGAAAACGGCGCTCAAATAGGCATGAGTTTTTTACGGGGCGTGTGCCTGGCAGTACCGGTCGCCTTATTCGTGGGGCAGTTCATTCTGCCGCAATGGAGTAGCTTTGCCATGCTCTGTCTGGCGTTGGGTGTGCCGCTTTTCTTCGGCGCATTGGGCATGGCTAATCCAAAAATCGCAGGAACAGCAACATCTTTTTGTCTGCACTTCATAGTCTTGTTATCAGTAAGCAATCATATGACCTACAGCGTTGAGACGTTTCTCAATAACGCAATGGCAATAGCGGTGGGTGTATTCGCTGCTGTGCTGGCATTCAAATTATTGGTTTTTCGCTATCCACTCTGGAAAAGCCGGCGATTGATGACTTCAACCCGCCAGGATCTGGTGCGCTTGACCTATCGCGACCTTGCAGATGCTGAAACCTGGTTCGGGGGGCGAATGGCTGACCGTATGTTGTTGTTTGCGCAGTTGGATAAAGACTTGTCCAGAACTGAACGTTTGCGCATTGAAGCAGATATGCACGGGCTGGATATCGGTGATGAGCTGATTCACCTACGCAAATGTCTCTCCAGGTCAAAGATCTCGTTGGGAGGGGCTGACAGGATGTTTCTGAATCGCGTAGCTGACGTGCTGAACGACCCGCCGACGGGCGAGCGAGCCAGTGCTCTTGATTCGGCGACTGAAACGTTCCTGCGAGTATTGGATCAGTATCCGCAAAGTAGCGACTTGCGCTTGGCGCGAGGCGCCGTCCTGCAACTTCAACATAGTTGGCAACGCTGGTGCGTCAGCCAGGAGGACGCCAATGGGGTTGCGTGAGTGGTCATTAGGCGGAGTGCTGCTTAGCCCATTTTTATTTTATTTGTTACTCGCATTCGTGATCACGGCTGGCTTACGGGCGCTACTGCAATTAACAGGCTGGCATAGATGGATCTGGCACGAAGCGCTATTCGATGTCGCCATTTTCGTTTGTGTCTTGACGTTAGTCACCAAAGGACTAGGGCCCTTATGAAAAGGAATAACTGATGCGCATGTTAATGCGGGTTGTAGTGACCCTCGGGTTGGTGCTGGTCGCCGTGTTCGCGGGGTATGAACTGTGGCGTTACTACATGCTGTCGCCGTGGACGCGTGATGCGCGTATCCGCGCGGATATCATCACCCTCGCGCCCGACGTGTCAGGTTGGGTAGAGGAACTGAATGTTGTAGACAACCAAGCGGTAAACGCAGGGGATGTGTTGCTGACGATAGACCGGGAGCGTTTCGAGGCCGCGTTGCAGAGTGCGCGTGCTGTGGCTGAAACCCGGCAGCAAAAACTAAAGCAAAGTGAGCACGAAGCGCAGCGCCGGATTACGCTCGGATCGGGAGCTATCAGTGCAGAATTACTGGAGAACGCAAAATTCAACGCAAAAATCGCGCGAGGCGAGCTCGATGAAGCATTGGCAGATGTCAGGCTGGCCGAGATCAATCTGGCCCGGTGTGTGATGAGGGCACCACGAAGCGGCTATATCACTAACTTGCAATTAGCGCAGGGAAACTACGTGACTGCCGGACAGCCCATAATGGCCCTGGTAGACGATTCAACTTTTTATGTTCAAGCCTATTTTGAAGAAACAAAACTGCCCGGGGTAAAAGTCGGTGATCCTGTAACTATCTGGCTCATGAGTGCCAATGAACCTATGCGTGGGCATGTCCAAAGCATCAGTCGTGGCATCACGGACTCCAACACCAATCCCGACCCGCAATTGTTGGCGCAGGTTGAACCCACCTTTAACTGGGTACGCTTGGCACAACGGATCCCGGTGAGAATCAAAATTGAACAAATTCCCGAGGGGAGTATTTTGAGCGCAGGGATGACTGTCAGTGTTCAGGTGGAACACGAAGAAAAGCCCGATAACTGAACTTGCACAAAGCGTCAGATAACACTGTATTTAAAGGGGCTGCTTTATGCTGCTCTGTACTGGCTGTACCGCTGGAACGTGGCGCAGTGCATGTAGGCCTGATCCGCAAGAGCATCGTCAACTGGAAAACGGTGCAGGAGCGGGCTGGCCCGCAATTGGCTGTGGGTCAGTAACGTATGCGACGTCTGGCTCAATGCATCGCGGCCAGCGTGCTTCTACCATGGGATGTGCGGGAGAAAGTCTGCGGCCGGTCAGAGGCGTTGCTCGCTGACTAAAGAGGAGCTCAAAGGCTGCCAACGCGCTGCCCAAGCGCTCCTCTTTTTGATGTCGTCCGCGCGCAACCAGGCTCAGGCAGGGGCTTGAACCAGGCCAGCGCACCCACCAGCATGGTCTCCAGACCGGTCTGCAGGGTCGGGTTAATCTGCGGCGCAAACAGAGATGAGTGATTAGAGGGGACCTTGTTGATGTTCCCGCTCTTCACCGCTTCGTGCCATTTTTCTTTTTCCGTGCTGCCGACGAACCAGAACACGTAAGGCACTTTCCATTCCCGTCCAAAAACGCTGAAGTCCTCACTGGCGGACGCCGGGGCGGTTTCATACGAGCGATCGCCGAAGTGTTCATCAAAGGCTTGGGCTACCTGCTGGGTGGCTTCGGCGTCGTTTTCGGTGACCGGATAGCTGTCGATGGTAGTGAATTCAGTCGGCTTGTCGGTGTTGGACGCCATGCACTCGGCACAGCAGATCCGGTGTACCGAGTCGAGCATCCGCTGGCGAACGTCTTCATCAAAGGTGCGCATGTTGAGCTTGATGACCGCGTCATCGGGAATGATATTTGGCGTGGAGGGCGCCGATGGTCAACACCCCGCTTTGCATCGGAGAGATTTCGCGTGAAACGATGGTTTGCAGACGCATCACCGTCGCTGCGGCCATGACGACCGGATCGATGGCGTTCTGCGGCATCGAGCCGTGAGCACCACGGCCATAGAGTTTGACGTGCATGCTGTCGCCAGCGGCTAGAATGTCACCTTGACGATGGCCGACCGTGCCCGCCTCACCCACCATGACATGTTGGCCCAGGATGATGTCCGGTTTAGGAAGGCGGTCGATCATCTTGTCATCGATCATCGCCTTCGCGCCTTTGCCAATCTCTTCACCGGATTGAAAGACCAGCATCAGCGTGCCGTTCCAGCGAACACGATGACTGGCCATCAACTGCGCAGCACCCATCAGCCAGGTGACGTGCAGATCGTGGCCGCACATATGCGAGACATCCACGGTTTCACCCTCCGCGTTCTTCGCCTTTTTGTCACTCGCATAAGGCAGACCGGTGCGCTCGGCCATCGGCAACGCGTCCATGTCGGCACGCAGCATCACGGTTGGACCGTAGCCGTTTTTCAGCAGGCCTACCACGCCGGTGATGCCAACCTGCTCATGGACTTCGTAGCCCAGTTTCTTGATGAACAAAGCGGCAATACCGGCGTGCGGACCTCCTGCATCGAAAGCTCGGGGTTGGCATGCAGATCCTTATAGATGTTTTCCAGTTCTGGCAGCATTCCTTCAATGTCGCCAGCCATCTTGGCCAGTGTTTCTTGACGCGCTGCGGTATTCATCTTTTTCTCTCTCTAAAAAGTTACGAAGCGGTACAGGCTCATGCGACCTTTTTCAGCGCCGTCAGGTTCCAGCCGTATCTCAGCGACAGCATGCGCACTGACGTGCAGAGCACGATGGCAAGCCAGGGGCTGATCCGGTGGTCTATCCATTGCAGATCGCCGAGGACCTGAATTGCGGCGCCCAGGAGGGCAGCCGAGGCATAGATCTCTTTGGTCAGTACCGCCGGAACGCGGCTGAGCATCACATCTCTGATGACCCCGCCGCCGACCGCTGTGACGACGCCCAGCAGCACGGCCAACTGCACATCATGAACATGCGTATAGACCTTGTGAGCACCGAATGCGGCAAAAAAACCAACCCGACGGCATCAAAAAAAAGCGTGGGCTGAGCCAGTTTGTGCAACGTGCGCTGAAAGCAACAAGCCATTACCACTGCCAACATAACGGCGGCAACGTACTCAGGGAGGGGTGGCTCCGATGCACAGGTCACGGACCACACCACCGCCGCACGCGGTCACGAAGGCCATGACAAGCACACCAAAAATATCCAGATGCCGATCAATCGCCGCCAATGCCCCGCTCACTGCGAAGACAAATGTCCCCATGAGGTTGTAGTGGTCAACTAATCCCGGACACAGTTTTGAGTTTTTCCTCAGCTTTGGCCGGAGCCAGCCCATCGTTGAACTGATGGGGTCTTATCCAGTTGTAATGATCCATCAGGTACTGGCTAATGTCTCGCTGAGCTTGCTGTCCGGTCAGGTAGCCCGTGACCGGTATCCACTCTGTTTTCAAGCTGCGAAACACCCGCTCCATCGGCGCATTATCCCAGCAGTTGCCTCGGCGGCTCATGCTCTGGCGCATGCGGTAGCGCCACAATCGCTGGCGGAACTGACGGCTACCATATTGCGATCCCTGATCGGAGTGAAACAGCAGCCCTTGGGGCTTTCCACGCTGTTCGTACGCCACGTCCAGCGCCCTGATGACTAACTCTGCATCCGGTCTTTCTGACAAAGCCCAGCCCACCACGCGCCGCGCATAGAGATCGAGGACAACCGCCAGATAGTGCCATTTACCCTGCGCCCAAATGTAAGTGATGTCGCCACACCAGACCTGATTTGGCGCGTCGACATCAAACGCTCGGTTCAACACATTCGGAATGTCCGGCCGCTCCACCGTTGCTTTTTTGTAAGCGTGTGACCCTGGCTGCTTGCTGACCAGCGACAGCTCACGCATCAGGCTGCGCACCTTGAATCGTCCGATTTTCTCGCCTTCATCTTGCAGCATTAACTTGATGCTGCGGCTGCCGGGTGCACCTCGACCTTGTGTGAATAGCTCATTCACTCGACTGCGCAACTTCAGGCGCTCAACGTCAGGCGTCCGCCTTTTGTGGCGATGCGCGTAATAAGTTGAGCGAGTGATTTCAAACACTTCGCACAGGAAATCAACGGGTTCATGGGCGCTAAGCTGACGGATCAGCGTATGCGCTCGAGATCTTCCGACATCAAGAGCGCGGTAGCCTTTTTTAGTATCGATTTCTCGCGCTCCAGGCGCGTGATCCGAGCTTCCAACTCTTGGATTTTTTGCTGCTCTGGCGTCAACGCTTGGCTGGTCGGCGTGATGCCGCCACGCTCCTGCTGAAGCTGGTTGACCCAACGGCGCAGGGCCGACTCGACCAAACCGAGCGAGCGGGCTGCTTCAGCATGGCTGTAGCCTTGGTCGAGCACCAGGCAGGCAGCTTCGCGCTTGAACTCAGGGGTAAAGGTACGACGTTGCTTGGTCATCAGACACCTCTCTGTGGCGAGCATTCTCGCCTAAATGGGTGTCCGGTTTCATTAGACCACTACATCTGCGCGATGTGCCCGGCGGTGTAGCGATGCTCGTCCTGAATACTGATCGCCAAAAGACCCGCTCGCTTAACCTCCCTGTTGCATCAAACCGCTACACGTTGGCCGCAGCTAACCTGACCGATAAAACTGTTTCGCTGAATAGTACGCCCTTGCAGCTAGGTGCCAACGATGCGCTTCCAGCGATAGATGGATCAGCGACCTCTGCAGGAGAACTCCCTTTCGAGCCTGGCAGTATCACGTTCCTTACCGTTCCCTCTGCGAAGAATCAAATGTGTCAGTGAGCGCGCAACGCGTTCTCCGGTAGGCAGGCCCATTCTTAAGCACGATAAACACCGTCCGACACTTTGTGTCGGACGGTTATCGCTTTACTGAAACTACAGCAGCCATTCAATCGGCAGAATCGAAAGCAATGAAACGGTCGCGCGCTGAAACAAGGTGACACCCGGTTCACTGTCATGGCGCACTTGTATGCCGTCACGTAATTCTAGCCAATACAACTTATCGTTATCGGACAGATGTACTTCATACGCTCGTTCAGGGATTTTTGCAGTGAACGCCTCGTCGATTTTCCCGGCCATTTTCGGGCTGTCAATGACAAACCCAAGTTCAGTGTTAAGGTGCGCCGAGCGCGGGTCAAAGTTAAAGGAGCCGACGAATATACGAGACTGGTCTACACCGAAGGTCTTAGCATGCAGGCTTGAACCAGAACTGCCAAACGGTCCCGCGCTCTCGTTGCGCTTCCCTTCATGGGCGGAACGGCGAATCTCATAAAGAATCACGCCAGCCTTGAGCAGGTCTTTGCGCCGCTTGGCGTAGCCTGCGTGAACCTCAGCCACGTCAGTGGCCTCCAGTGCGTTAGTCAGTACTCGCAGGCGAACGCCGCTATTGGCAATCTGGGTAAATGTATCGACTCCCGCTGCAGTGGGGACGAAGTAGGGCGAGACCAGGTCCAGGTTATGAACCGGTTTCCCGAGGATGTCGGCCAACTGAGTTATGAGTAGTCCGGAGGATTTTACTTCGCCGAGACCTTTGGCGGGGTCATCACTGACCATGCGCGTGTGCGCCCATTCAAAGGTAAGTTTGTTCTGTAGTAACTGAGTCAAAAAACTCGATTCACGGATGGCGCTGATGTATCGCGTTGCGGCTGGGGAACGCTCAAGGTTGGCAGCAGCAGCGGTTATTTCAGTAAGGCGAGAGGGTTCGACGGACGGCAAGATACGGTCTACCTGATAGGCGCTGTCACTTGCCCAATATTTATCAAAGTCGCTGGAAACGCTGTTGACGATCGGCCCGATGGCAAAGACATCCAAATCGGCGAACAGCACGCCTTCGGTGGCCCCGAAGTATTCATCACCCACATTACGCCCACCGACGATGGTGGCTTGATTGTCGGCAGTGAGCGACTTGTTATGCATCCGCCGATTGGCGCGACTGAAATCCGTCAAGTAACCCAATGCTTTGGGCGAGCGAACAATAAAGGGATTGAACAATCGAACTTCGATGTTAGGGTCGGTATCCAGGGCCGCGAGTTCGGTATCCAGGCCGGCTGTGCCGTTATCATCGAGTAATAGACGGACCTTTACGCCTCGGCTCGCTGCTTCGCGCAAAGCGTCAAAAAGCAGCGTTCCGGTGATGTCGCCATGCCAGATGTAATATTGAATATCCAAGGTTTTTTCGGCCGTGCGGGCCAATAGAATCCGTGCCGCGAAGGCGTCGTAAGGGTCAGCTAAAGCGACAATGCCGCTTTTGCTTTTATCCGCGTCGACGCTGACCTGTTGGGCGATAGCGCGGCCCAGTGTGGTGGACTTCGCCTGTGCCTGCGGGAGTGCCGTTGAGATCGTCCGGCCTTCAAGCGACGGCAAGGTGCAGCCGCTCAGTAAGCTGATGCCAAGGGTCAGTGTGCACAGTTGATGAGCTGGAATCATGAGTTACTCGATGCGGGCCATTTATGCATAACATTGTTCAGCGGGTAGCCAGCGTTTTTAGAGGTAACCCTTGAATGACGAGTCGACGACGCTTGATCGATCATTTTTCGTGTTTCCCCGGTGTCGTCGCCGTAAAGCGGGTAGCGTCATGTTCCGCACCAGGCACCATCAGGCGCTCACGCGGATCGGCAATTTGAATGTTTAACTCACGGAACCTTTCCAGGATGCGGCGATTGGTTTCGCGCTGTACGCCCCACCGCCCGTTGGACAAGCAACGAATCTGCCCGGTCAGGGTGAGCATGGGTCCATCAATCGCATCGACCCCCCATACTTCCATATCGGCCAGAATCAACGGCCCGAACGTAGGGTCGGCACGTAGCTCGGCACCGATTTTCTTAAGTGCATTGCTGGCTAGATTTACGTCCGTTTCATAGTCGATGTTGACGCGTACTGCGGCGTTGCCGATGCCCCGGTTGGTATTATTAACCGTCGATACCGAGCTGAATGGAATGATATGCAGCGAGCCATCTCCAGCGCGTAGGCGCACTGTACGAATAGACAAATTTTCCACCGTGCCGCTAACGCCGGCAACGGTAACGCCGTCGCCCACCTGCATGGCGTTCTCCATGAGCAGGAACATACCGGTGATGAAATCCTGGACCAGTTTTTGTGAGCCAAAGCCCAGCGCTACCCCGATGATGCTGGCACCCGCTAACAACGGAGTGGTGTTGATGCCGATTTGAGTCAAGGTTGTCAGCCCCACCACCAGTGTCAGGATGATGAGCAAGATTGATCGCAGCATCGGCATTAGTGTTTTCAGGCGTGCTGCACGTGTCAGCTCTCCATTTTCGGTCCACAGTGTGACGCGTCGCTGAACAGTGGTATCGATCAAGTACCAGACGATTACGGCGATCACTAACGCCGTGAGAATGGTCAGTGCCGCGGACGTCATGCTGCCGCCGATCGTGCCCGGTGCAAACCAGGTGATGGCGTTGATCCCTTGTGATTGCAATAACGCGACGACGGTAAGCACCATCACGACAAAAGAGATCAGCCGGCGAATCAATGGAAAATAACGCGCCCCCATGCTGCTACGCAGGTTGGCAGGTCGACTGTGATCCGAGGGGGCCGCATCGTTATCGATGTGAAGCGCTTTGGCTACCAGGCCTTGAACAAAAACATCGACCAGACGTCCGGCCATGATGATCGCGGCTGTGACTGCGATGAACTCCATTAGCCTTGGGAAACCATCCTCGATACCCAGCGCCCAGATAAACCAAAGTCCCATGACCAGCGAAACTGCGGGGATCACCCAGATCTTCGCCAGCCAATTACGAAACGCAGCGAGCGAGCCAGTGGCTTCTGGCGCGGCGGCGATGCTGACGCCAATTGGCTTGCGGAATCGGAAGATAATCATGACTGCAGCGAGATGAACGAGCAGCGAAACCAGTTTAACCATGGCTTGGCGCCCCGATTCGCCGGCCCCGAGCTGACCGACAGCGGATGCCAGCGCAATCCCGAAGGTGGCGAATATGATGAAGCGGCGCAGCCAGGTATAAAGAGCGCGCGCCGAGGGTGGAGTGATCCGTAACAGGCGTACGCCACGATCGTACGGGGCTATCAACACACGTAACACCGCCATGCAAATGACGGTAGTGACGTAAGCCTTGAAGAACCCCCGCACGACAGAGAGGGCGTGTGGATCAAGGGTAGGCAGCAAGTGAATGGCTAGCGCTGCGGCACAGAAAAAAGCTACCAATCCCAACAGATCGAGCAACAGCGTGCCGAATGCAAAAGGTAATAAACGCAGTGTGCGCTGGGCCATATCGCGGTGGGTAAGCACTATCGCCTGGGCAGGATTCTCATGAGGGAGAGGTTCATGTCGTGCGGATATCATTTCAGGGTTGGTCGGCGAAGCCGGCGTCGTGGCAGGTATCGCGCCGTCAGCATCCTGCACTACCAGCGATTCGACATGCTCTACGCCGTCGCGAACTGTTTGGACCAAGACTACGTTTTCTTGTTCGGGCGCCAGCTCCGCCTGGGCTTGTGTCTCTGCAGCCGACTGCTGCGCGGCGGCGAAGTTCTCTTCAGCGCGCGCGCGCATCGCAACCTCGTGCAGGCGCGACGCCACATTACCGGCATATTCGGCCAGCGCGCGACGGGGGTTGCGCAAACCCCGACTCACGAGCGCTTGTGCAGACACGCCCAGCACAAATATCGCGAGCAGACCGCACACTGATTCAAACAGCAGTTGCCTCCAGGCATCGTCAGAAAAACTGGCCTTTAACCACTGGACGAGTTCCGCTGCTGAATGTTCGAAAAGATGCAATTTCTCGCCCAGACGAGTGATCCATTCGCCAAATTCATCCAGAGTGCGGGCAATCAAACCGTCCGCCTCAAGCGGTGCTGTGTCTGCCTCCGGATCAGGCGGCGGGGGAGCCTCGCTGTCGTATTCAGCATTAGCGGTTGACGCCTCTGCGGTGCTTTCCTTGGTCGACTGTTTCTGGGTGGCTGGAGGGACTTCCTGCGTTTGTTTGTGGGTCTGCTCCCCAGGAATCACCTCCGCTTGCGCGGCCCATGGCGCAAACACAGTCAAACTGAGCATTAGTGCTAAAAGAAGAGGCAAGCAACGTTTGGTCATAATAAAAGCCTGAGTGGCGGTGGTTTTTTAAAGCATGAGCGGGCTGCGCCAGCAAAATCGCTGCTAGCCCGCAGGAAAAAAGCTATTGAAAATTTCAGTGACGATAGGATCTACCGTCTGCAGCACATGGATTGACAGATAGCATTCGGCGAATCTTCGCGACCCATATTGCGGGCAAAACGTGGAGCCATAGACGGACTTTTGTATGGCTCCTATTGGGTAATCGACTCGAGATATCTAGGTAAGCGGAGCCCACATAAAATCAGAAAGGGCGGAGGGATCAATCCATTTCTCGAATTAAATAGACGGTACAGTCTAGTATTGGTTCATTTACTGTCGTCATCAGGCGCGTCACCTTGTTTGCCCGACCTTTGCATCTGCTTACGTAACCTTCAGCGCGCCAGGCCAGTCACCATGGATGGATCTGGATATTTCTAGAACAAACTAGACGAAAGGTTCTATTTTATATACCTTCCAGCGGCAACTTGTCTCTCTGGATCCTGCTTTCGATGTCCTCAAATCATTTTTCATGAGGCCTTTTCGAGCGAGAGGGCGGGAGATGAACACTGCTGTGGTAGCGGCACGCCACAGTCTCCCATCCAATCTTTGATCGCTCCTTTGTGGTGCCTCTTTGGATAGAAATAATACCTTGCAGCCGCTTGACCTAAATCCATCCTGCATCATTTGTGAGCACTGCGATTCGCTTTACGAAGCCTGTCCGTTGCAGGTGGGACAATCCGCTTGTTGTTTGCGTTGCGGTGCGGTGCTCGATCGCGGCCACCGCTTGAGCATCGAACAGTTACTGGCCCTCACGGTGGCCGCAGCCATTATGTTTGTCTTCGCCAACGTCTTTCCGGTGATCAGCATCAGTCTGC
>LNAP01005400.1_pt1 | contig 11361 bp, 10 predicted proteins | sample 602601 | NCBI WGS metagenome assembly LNAP01 (sample SAMN02440304, study PRJNA202911) | soil metagenome | biome: Subtropical and temperate rainforests or woodlands; isolation source: soil samples (1 kg each in a 20% v/v slurry with milli Q water) were... ... | reverse complement strand
TGGCGTCCCCTAGGGGACTCGAACCCCTGTTACCGCCGTGAAAGGGCGGTGTCCTAGGCCACTAGACGAAGGGGACACACTACAACATTCACTCCCTGCCGCGTTTCGCTGTGTGCTTTACGCTGCAAGTGGCGCGCATTCTATGGATGGATTGGAGGGTCGTCAACCCCCTGATATAAATTTATTTAAATCAATGACTTCGGGGTGGTTTGCGAGCCCTTTCGGGCATTTGTGCAGCCTGTGCCTTGACGCCTATATTCTGACACTCGACAAGGCGCTATAGTCCACATCCATAGGTGATGGCAATATGAAACCAGTCAGACATTTCCTATATAAGCAGAGAATCGGCCTGTTTCTGCTCGTCGACCTGCGCTAGGCGCCCCAAGGCTAAGTCACTACACTCGCCACTCGTACGCGAACCCCAGAAAGAGGTCTTACACGGTGACACCACTCATGATCACCCTGCTAGTAGTAGCCGGGATCGTACTTTTGATCGCCATTGGCTACATGAACCATGTGGTGGAAAACAACAAACTGGAAAAGGCCCGTACCAAGGTCGAACTCAATGACCGCCTGCGCCGCTGCGGCGAAATCACCGAGACCTTCCCCGGCCAGTTCATGTCGCCGGCGCTCAAGCTGCTGATGACCCGCCTGGAGCTCAACGTCGTTCAGCGCCTGTTGAACCTGAACAAATCCGATGCCGCGCTCAAGGCACGTATCGCCGAGTTGAACGCGCTGGTCGGCCAGGGCGAATCGATTCCGGTCAACAACCCGCCCTGCCCGATCCAGACCGAAGCCAAGGCCAAGGACGTGCGTTTTCTCCTGGAAGCCCTGCATGGCCAGGTGACGCGCGCCGCCCAGGACGGTTTCCTGCCAACCAACGAAGCCAAGCGCTGGATCAGGGAAATCCGCCACATCCTGGTGCTGCTGCACATCGAGTTCTTCAACAATCTCGGCCAGTACGCCCTGCAGCAGGAGCAACCCGGCCAGGCGCGCCTGGCGTTCGAGCGTGGCGTGCAGTACCTGCGCAAGCAGCCGGACCCGGCGGTCTATCGGGAACAGTTGGAGTACCTGGAAAAACTCCTCGCCCGCTCCAACGCGATGGTGTTGACCAACACCCAGCCGGTCGAAGGCGAGGTCAACCAATTGACCGAAGGCCTGAAAGTGGTCGAAGCCGACGCCGACTGGAAGAAGAAAGCCATTTACGACTGACCGGCAACAGCCGTGCGAGCAACTCGCACGGCACGGCCTATAAAGGCTGCGCCCCTGGCGGCGCAGCCTGTAGCAAGCATCCGCGGCATTACAACCGGAAATGCCCGACCATCCCCTTCAACTCCGCCCCCAACTGCGCCAGCTCGATGCTCGACGCTGCATTGCCCTGCATGGCCAGTGACGACTGATCGGCACTGGCGCGGATGCTGGTGACGCTGCGATTGATCTCTTCGGCGACCGAGCTTTGTTGTTCGGCGGCCGCGGCGATCTGCTGGTTCATCTGCTGAATCAGCGACACCGCCGTGGCGATGCTGCCCAGCGCGCTTTCGGTCTGCAGCGCATCGCTGACCGCCAGCTTGACCAGTTCACCGCTGCTCTGGATCTGCTGCACCGAGGACTGCGCCGCCGAGCGCAAGGCACTGACCAGGCGCTCAATCTCTTCGGTGGATTGCTGGGTGCGCTTGGCCAGGGCCCGCACTTCGTCGGCGACCACCGCAAAGCCCCTGCCCTGCTCGCCGGCACGCGCCGCTTCGATGGCCGCGTTCAGCGCCAGCAGGTTGGTCTGTTCAGCGACACTCTTGATCACGCTGAGCACGGTGCCGATGTTCTGGATCTCGGCGCTGAGGCTTTCGATGCTGGAACTGGCGCTGCTGGCCGAATCCGCCAATTGTTCGATGCGCTGCATGCTCTGGCGCACCACCTGCTGGCCACTTTCGACCTTGTCGTCGGCGGTCTGCGCCGCTTGCGCCGCTTCTTCGGCGTTGCGCGCGACATCGTGCACGGTGGCGGTCATCTGGTTCATTGCCGTCGCCACCTGCTCGGTTTCTTCCTTCTGGCTGCTGACCTCCAGATTGGTCTGCTCGGTCACCGCCGACAGCGACTGGGCCGAGCTGGCCAACTGCTCGATGCCCGCCTGCAAGCCGCTGACAATACCGCTCAGGCCACTGCCCATCTGTTGCATCGCCAGCATCAACTGGCCGATTTCATCCCGGCGCGTCACTTCCACTGTCGCGCTCAGGTCGCCGGCGGCGATCTGCTGCGCCACGCGCATCACGCTGCGCAGCGGAGTGACGATCAAGCGGGTAATGATCCAGGCCGCCAGCACGCCCACCAGCAATGCCAGGGCCGACGAAGCGACGATCAGCAGCGAGTTCTTTTTCAGTTCCGCCTGCATCGACTGATCCTGCGCGCCGTACGCCTGGTCGACCCGCTCCATCACCTGCGCAGCGCGCTCGTGCAGCTGCTGATAGACCTTTTTCTCCTGCGCCAGCAAGCCGGTGTATTCGGCGAGCTTTTCGCTGAAGCCGCCGATATGCCCGACCACCTCGTTGAGCACGGTCTGATAACCGGCGTCCTTGACCACGGTCTTGAGCTGCTCGGCCTGGGCCAGGGCCTGGTCGGCCTGCTCGATCTTGCCCTGCTCGACCTCTTCCTCGCCCTTGCGGCTCTGGTCCAGGCGCACCCGGGCTTCGTTCATGGCTTGCAGCATCAGGCGCGAGACCTGGCTGACCTGATTGGCCTGCTCGACGAACTCGCTGCCCTCCTTGCCGGCGGATTCCTTGAGCGTATAGGTGCCGTCATCGGCCAGGCCGGCCTGCAGTACGTCGAGGTTGTTGGCCACGCTGGACACCGACCAGCTGGCCATTTCCAGCGCCAGGTCCTTGGCCTGGGTCAGCTCGACGAACTCGTCGAAGGCCTTGCGGTAAGCCCCCAGCGCCTGCTCGACGTCGGTCATCACCGGCACGTTCGCCGCCGAGCGCTCCTTGAGCTGCGCCGCCAGCCCCAGCAGGCCATCGACGCCCTCATGCAAGGCGTCCGCGGTTTTTGCGTCGCCGTGCAAGGCATAGTTCTGTTCGAGCAGGCGGACCTTGAGCAGGCCGCTGTTGAGCGACGACATCTGCTTGAGGCCATCGAAACGCTGGCTGATGGTCTGCAGGGACCAGACGCCTATGGCCGCCACCAGCGCTGTCAGAAGCAGCACCAGGGTGAAACCGACACCCAGTTTTTTCGCCATGCCGAGGTTGGCAAAACGTCCGTTCGTGGCCGAATTCATTGCGCTCAGTCCCCTTCCAGTCCCCAATGGCGACAGGGCCATTGTCCAGTTTTGCAGGTTCGCAACGGGCTGCACTGGAGCACAAGTATCTGGCGTCGGAATAATGGCAAAAAGCTACGTTCAGGTCGTTTTCAGAATGGTCGAGGTCGATCCGGTACAGCCCTGGCAACGCGCGTTCATCAGGGCCGTCGATAAGGCAGGCGAGCCTCAGATGGCGGTGGCGCCACCGTCGACCGCCAGCGCATGGCCAGTGGTGAAGGCCGCGCCGTCGCTGCACAGATACAGCACCGCGCTGGCGATTTCCTCGACCTTGCCGATCCGTCCGACCGGGTGCATGGCCGCGGCGAATTCGGCTTTCTTCGGATCGGCCTCGTAGGCGCGGCGGAACATGTCAGTGTCGATCACCGCCGGACACACCGCGTTGACGCGGATTTTCTTCTTCGCGTACTCGATGGCCGCCGACTTGGTCAGGCCGATCACCGCATGCTTGGAGGCGGCATAGATGCTCATCTTCGGCGCAGCACCGAGACCGGCCACCGATGCAGTGTTGACGATGGCCCCGCCGCCCTGGGCGAGCATCAGCGGCAACTGGTGCTTCATGCACAGCCAGACGCCCTTGACGTTGACCGCCATGATCGCGTCGAACTCGTCCAGGGTGCCGTCCGCCAGCTTGCCCTTCTCGATTTCGATCCCGGCATTGTTGAAGGCATAGTCGAGGCGCCCGTAGAGGCTTGCCACCTGCGCCATCAGGTTCTGCACATCCGCCTCGTCGGTGACGTTGCAACGCACGAACGCCGCCTCGCCACCGGCGGCGCGAATCAATTGCACCGTACCTTCGCCGCCGGCGACGTCCAGGTCGGCCGCCACCACTTTCAGCCCCTGCGTGGCGAACGCCAGGGCCGTGGCCCGGCCAATACCCGCCGCTGCGCCGGTGACCAAAACGACCTGGCCGGAAAACGTCATGCTCATGGTGATGCCCTCGATGGAATGCATGGATCGGATTGGCCCAGTCTAGGCACAGGCAACGGGCACGCGGCAGCACTATCAGAGGGCCGGTTGCCCACTTATCCGCGATGGTGATGAAGGCGGCCATACGACCATCACGCCTCTGGATCGCGCCCTATTCGCTACAGCGGCAAACCTTGCGGCATCAGGGCTGAAGGTCTATCAACTAGGGTTCCATTGATCCTCGAGTGCCTGCCATGACCACCCTGACCAATCGCCAGTTTCTGCTCGCCAAACGCCCGGTGGGCGCGGCAACCCGCGAAACCTTCACCTACCAGCAGGTTGCCGTCGGCGAACCGGCGGCCGGGCAGATCCTGGTGAAGAACCAATACCTGTCCCTCGACCCGGCCATGCGCGGCTGGATGAACGAAGGCAAGTCCTACATCCCGCCGGTGGCCATCGGCGAAGTGATGCGCGCCCTGGGCGTGGGCCAGGTGATCGCTTCGAACAACCCCGGCTTCGCCGTCGGCGACTACGTCAATGGCGCCCTGGGCGTGCAGGACTATTTCCTCGGCGAGCCGCGCGGCTTCTACAAGGTCGATCCGAAACTGGCGCCACTGCCGCGCTACCTGTCGGCCCTGGGCATGACCGGCATGACCGCCTATTTCGCCCTGCTGGACGTCGGTGCGCCAAAGGCCGGTGAAACCGTGGTGCTGTCGGGCGCGGCCGGCGCGGTGGGCAGCATTGCCGGGCAGATCGCCAAGATCAAAGGCTGCCGGGTGGTCGGCATCGCCGGTGGCCAGGACAAGTGCAAGTTCCTGATCGATGAGCTGGGCTTCGACGGGGCCATCGACTACAAGAGCGAAGACGTCCACGCCGGCCTCAAGCGCGAATGCCCGAAAGGCGTCGATGTGTATTTCGACAACGTTGGCGGCGACATTCTCGATGCGGTGCTCAGCCGCCTGAACTTCAAGGCGCGGGTGGTGATCTGCGGCGCCATCAGCCAGTACAACAATAAGGAAGCGGTCAAAGGCCCGGCCAACTACCTGTCGCTGCTGGTCAATCGCGCGCGCATGGAAGGCTTTGTGGTGATGGACTATGCGGCCCAGTTCGCCGCCGCCGGGCAGGAAATGGCCGGTTGGATGGCCAAGGGGCAGCTCAAGAGCAAGGAGGATATTGTCGAGGGGCTGGAGACTTTCCCGGAAACGCTGATGAAGCTGTTCAGCGGCGAGAACTTCGGCAAGCTGGTATTGAAGGTTTGAGACAGGCTTTTTGAATGGCGTTGGCTGGTCGATTGTTTCGCGAGCAAGCTCGCTCCTACAGGAAACGCGTCCCCTGTAGGAGCGAGCTTGCTCGCGATAGCGCGAAGCGCGCTTACGCCAGCTCGGCCACCACGGCCGCCAGGGCCTTGGCCGGGTCCGCCGCCTGGCTGATCGGACGGCCGATCACCAGGTAATCGGAGCCGGCATCCAACGCCTGGCGCGGAGTAAGGATGCGCCGCTGGTCGTCCTGGGCGCTGCCCGCCGGACGAATCCCCGGGGTCACCAGTTGCAGCGACGGGTGCGCGGCCTTCAGCGCCTGGGCTTCCAGGGCCGAACAGACCAGGCCGTCCATGCCGGCCTTTTCCGCCAGGGCGGCGAGGCGCAACACCTGCTCCTGCGGTTCGATATCCAGGCCGATGCCAGCCAGGTCTTCTCGCTCCATGCTGGTCAGCACGGTCACGCCGATCAGCAGCGGTTTCGGGCCGCTGCGCTGGTCGAGCACTTCGCGGCAGGCCGCCATCATGCGCAAGCCGCCGGAGCAGTGCACATTGACCATCCACACGCCCATCTCCGCAGCAGCCTTGACGGCCATCGCGGTGGTGTTGGGGATGTCATGGAATTTCAGGTCGAGGAAGACTTCAAAACCCTTGTCGCGCAGGGTGCCGACGATTTCCGAGGCGCAACTGGTGAACAGTTCCTTGCCGACTTTGACCCGGCACAGCTTGGGGTCCAGCTGATCAGCCAGTTTCAGTGCGGCGTCACGGGTGGGAAAGTCCAGGGCGACGATGATAGGAGTCTGGCAAGCGGACATGAAGGGGGCTCTCAGGCAAGTCGAAATCGGCGCGGATTGTAGCGCAAGCGACGGCGCTCCGGGACCCGATGATCGGTAATTCATCGCCAACGGCGGCTTGCGTATCGATAAAACCGTGCAAATGCCCGAGCCTGGCGGCAATTGTGTCGAGCCCGATACACTCCCGACACGCCGACAACAACCAGACCGGCTACCCTCGCCAGCCGCAACACTCCCGAACAGCACTTCCAGCCCCAGGGCCGGACGCCTATGCTGAAGCCACCACCTCGCCGCCCCTCTTTGTGGCAGGCAGCCTACCTGGCAGATGATCGCACGCATGCATAACACTCCAGCTCCCCTCAATGACGATCAGAAAGCACCTGGCACGGGTGACGACAAGCGCTGGAACACCCGGGCGCTGATCGTCGACGACGACATACCGATCCGCGAACTGCTGATCGACTACCTGGCCCGTTTCAACATCCACGCCACCGGTGTGACCGACGGAACGGCGATGCGCCAGGCCTTGCAGGCGGAACACTTCGACGTGGTGGTGCTCGACCTGATGCTGCCCGGCGAGGATGGCCTGTCCCTGTGCCGCTGGCTGCGTAACGAATCGGACATCCCGATCCTGATGCTCACCGCCCGTTGCGAACCCACCGACCGGATCATCGGCCTGGAGCTGGGGGCCGACGACTATATGGCCAAGCCCTTCGAGCCCCGGGAACTGGTGGCGCGGATCCAGACCATCCTGCGCCGGGTCCGCGACGACCGCACCGAACAGCGGGCCAATATCCGCTTCGACAACTGGCGCCTCAACAGCGTGCTGCGCCAGTTGATCTCCGCCGACGGTCTTGTCGTACCGCTGTCCAACGCCGAGTTCCGCCTGCTCTGGGTGTTCATCGAACGTCCGCGCCGGGTGCTGAGCCGCGAACAGCTGCTGGACGCCGCCCGTGGCCGCTCCATCGAAGCCTTCGATCGCAGCATCGACCTGCTGGTCTCGCGCCTGCGGCAGAAGCTCGGCGACGACCCGAAATCGCCACAGTTGATCAAGACCGTACGCGGCGAAGGCTACCTGTTCGACGCCCGAGACATCGGCTGATGCGCGGGCGCTTCGATACGCTGTTCGGCCGCCTGTTCGGGGTATTGCTGATCGCGATCGTGCTCGCCCACCTGCTCGCCTTCTTCTGGTTCCGCCTCTACGGCCCTCCTCCGCATCCGCGCCCGCCGGCCAGCGAATTCAGCGGCCAGCCACAACCCGGCAACGGGCGCTTCGAACCGCGGCCGCCGCGGCCCTGGTTCGGCGGGCCGATCGTGCCGCTGACCTTCCAGTTCATCTCGCTGATCATCGCCGCCTGGTACGGTGCCAAGCTGCTGACCCGACCGATCCAGCGCCTGAGCGACGCCGCCGAGCGCCTCAGCGAAGACCTCGACAGCCCGCCGCTGGACGAGTCCGGCCCGCGGGAAGCGCGGCAGGCGGCCCACACCTTCAACCTGATGCAACGGCGCATCCAGGAGCAGGTCAAGCAGCGCGGGCGCATGCTCGGCGCGGTTTCCCATGACCTGCGCACGCCCCTGTCGCGCCTCAAGCTGCGGCTGGAACAGATCGAAGACAACAGGCTGCAGGGCCAGATGCGCCAGGACCTCGACGACATGATCAGCATGCTCGACGCGACCCTGAGCTACCTGCACGAACAGCGCACCAGCGAGGCTGTGCAGTGGATGGATGTGCAGGCGCTGGTGGAATCGCTCTGTGAAAACGCCCAGGACCAGGGCGCCGACGTGCAGACCAGCGGCCATTGCGCGCCCCTGCAAGTGCAGCCGATGGCCCTGCGTTCCTGCCTGAACAACCTGCTGGACAACGCCCTGCGCTATGCCGGGCATGCCCGCATCAGCCTGCAGGACAGCCGCGAGCAGGTGCTGATCCGGGTCATCGACCATGGCCCGGGCATCGCCGAAGACCAGCGCGAAGCGGTGTTCGAACCCTTCTATCGGCTGGAAGGCTCGCGCAACCGCAACTCCGGCGGCGTCGGCCTGGGCATGACCATCGCCCGCGAGGCCGCCGAACGCCTGGGCGGGCAACTGCACCTGGAAGAAACCCCAGGCGGTGGCCTGACCACCGTGGTGCGCCTGCCCCGCGCCTGAACCGCCGGTGTGTACCGGCTGGTACAACGCTCACATACCCACGACACCTCGCCGCCTGAGCGCCGCCGGCACCGTAGCCGCCGTAGCCGCTGCCGAGCAGCGCGAGGCTGCGATCGGCTTGGGCGGCACTCCGACGTAGCGGTCGTAAACCAGTCAACACCTTAGCTCCGGCAGACTACCCATGCTGCGTTTGTGAGCATCAGGTTTCTGCCTGGAAGAATGCATGGCCTGGTTTTACGGCGCTTCGCGGTCGATCGCAGTCTCGCAGGCTCGGCAGCGGCTACAGGAGCGGGCACGAATGCCCGCGTTCTGCATGGATCAGCGCTTGTCTTCGACCCGCGCCTGGCTGGCGCTCCAGTCGGTCAACAGGCTGTAGGCCACGGCCAGCAGGGTCGGGCCGATGAACAGGCCGATGAAGCCGAAGGCGATCAGCCCGCCGAAGACCCCGAGCAGCACGATCACCAGCGGCAGGTTGCCGCCCCGGCTGATCAGGTAGGGTTTGAGCACGTTGTCGACGCCACTGATGATGAAGGTGCCCCAGATACCGAGGAACACCGCCATCCCGTATTCGCCTTTCCAGGCCAGCCAGGCGGTGGCTGGAATCCATACCAGCGGCGGGCCCATGGGAATCAGGCTGAGCAGGAAGGTGACGATCCCCAGCACCAGCGCGCCCGGCACGCCGGCGATCAGGAAGCCGATCAGGGCCAGGATCGCCTGGGCCGCCGCGGTGCCGATCACCCCGTTGACCACCCGCTGCACCGTACCGGCCACCAGCTCGATGTAGTAGCCGGCGCGGTCGCCGATCAGGCGCTCCAGCAGCCCATGGACGAACGCCGCCAGGCGCGGGCCGTCGCGATAGAAGAAAAACACGAAGACGATGCTCAGGGTCAGTTCGAGGATCCCGCCACCGATCTGCGCGCTGCGGGCCAGCAGCCAGTTGCCGACCTGCCCCAGGTAAGGCTTGATCGCCAGCATCATCGCCGCGCCCTGCTGGTCGATGCTGTTCCACAGCCCCACCAGGCGTTCGCCGACGAAGGGCACGCCGGCCAGCCAGCTCGGCGCTTCGGGCAGGCCATCGACCTGCACATCCTTGATAAAGGCGGTGGCATCGCGCACATGGTCGGCCAGGTTGAAACCGAGCCAGACCAGCGGCGCCGCCACCAACAGCATCCAGCCCAGGGTCAGCACGGCCGCGGCCAGGGACTCGCGGCCATTGAGCCAGCGGGTCAGCAGGCGCATCAGCGGCCAGCTGGCAAACGCCAGGACCGCCCCCCAGAACAACGCGGACCAGAACGGCGCCATGACCCAGAAGCTGGCGCCGAACAGCACCAGAAGCAGGATCTGCACCAACAGGCGATCATTATTGAGCATGTAGGATCTCGAGAAAGGTCAACTCACCAAGCGTAGGCGAAAGGCGCATCGCCCGTTCGCCTGCGCCCGTTCAATGCAGCAGTTCAGCGCAGCAGCTCAAGGCGCAGGCCTGGAGCCTCGCTGCCGCCGGTTTCCATGCGGGCCGCCCGCACGCCCTGGCCGATCAGGGCCTGGCGCCAGGCCTCGGCATTCGGCCCGGAAACACTGACCCGCAAGGTGGCATCGAGGTTCAACCCGCGTGACAGCAAGGTCAGCCAGGTGGGCTGGGGTTCGCCGCCGAGCTTGGGCAGGTCCAGTTCGCCGGTGTCCTTGAGCTGGCGCAACAGGGTAGCCGAGGTCGGCAACAACTCGCCCAGGGGAGTACTGGCGTCGAACTGCTCGACATGCAGGTACGCCCGGCGATTGCCACGGGTAATGCTGTACAGGGCCACCAGCGAGTTGTCGTTGGGCGCGGCCAGGCGCAACAGCAGGTAGGCCTGCTGGACATCGGCGCCGTACAGCTTGGCGTTGCCGAACACCTCGTTGGCCCACAGGCTGCTTTCCCCGCAATCCCGGGCCTGGCACCAGAACAACAGTTCGGCGCCCTGCTTCTGCAAGGCTTCGCGGGCAGCGGTAAAGGCCGCGGTCGAGGAATGCTCCGGCGGCAGCTCGTAGGTCACCGACGTCGCGGTGCCGCGCGCGCCGACCTGGCCATCGAAACGCAGCTGGCCGCTGATCTTGCGGATCGAGCCCATGGGATAGATCCGCTCCATCTCGGCCGCCGGGCGGTAGTCGACGATCTGCGCGTCAGGCATGCGCGGCACGATCGGCAGGTCATGGCTGCCGGGCAAGTCGGCGGCGAGGAGCAAGGGGCTGGCACAGGACAGCAGCAGGACACTGAATAAACGCATGGATGCTCTCATCGGATCAGCATGGCCTGGGCACCCTTGATGACACTGGCGTCATCCGTACGCTGCGGAACCAGCAGCCCGCGCTGCACCGCCGGTCGCGCCTCGAGGGTCGCCATCCAGCGTTGCAGGGCCGTCAGGCCTTCCACCGGAACCCCGGACCAGTCATGGCCGCGTACCCAGGGAAAGGTGGCGATATCGGCAATGCTGTAGTCGCCGGCGAGGAATTCGACCTCCTGCAAGCGGGTGTCGAGCACCTCGTACAGGCGCCGGGTTTCATGCTGGTAACGATCGATGGCGCCCTGGAGCTTTTCCGGAAAGTAGCGGAAGAACACATTGGCCTGGCCCTGCATCGGGCCGATGCCGCCCATCTGGAACATCAGCCACTGGATCACCCGGGAGCGGCCCTTGGGATCGCTGGGCAGCAACTGCCCACTGAGTTCAGCCAGATAGAGGAGAATCGCGCCGGATTCGAACACGGCGAAATCGCCGTTGGCGCGGTCGACAATCACCGGAATCCGGCCATTGGGATTGATCTTGAGAAATCCTGGAGCCTTTTGTTCCTTCTTGTCGAAACTCAGGGCATGCACCGTATAAGGCAGGCCGAGTTCCTCGAGCACGATAGAGACCTTGTGGCCATTCGGGGTCGCAGCGGTGTAGAGATCTATCATGGTTGTCTCCCATTTCAACCCGCCC
>LNAP01011486.1_pt2 | contig 11362 bp, 9 predicted proteins | sample 602601 | NCBI WGS metagenome assembly LNAP01 (sample SAMN02440304, study PRJNA202911) | soil metagenome | biome: Subtropical and temperate rainforests or woodlands; isolation source: soil samples (1 kg each in a 20% v/v slurry with milli Q water) were... ... | reverse complement strand
CGCAACGACTCCGCTCGGCCTGCGCTAACGAGGCGGGTAGATCAAGATCACAAGCAGATCAAAGGCTAGATCAAAGGCCCCTCTCCCCAGCCCTCTCCCGCAAGCGGGCGAGGGGGCTGACCGCGTGGGGGCGTGAACATTCGTCACCCCTCGCCCGCTTGTGGGCGCCCGGCTAGGGGAGGGGGGCCGGGGGAGAGGGTAAGGGCTTACTCGGTCTCCAGCTTTTCTGTAGGAGCGAGCTCAGCCTTCGCTACCGCGCATGCCATGCGACCCCCAGAAAAAAGTGACCAATTACGGCAGTTTACGACTGCATGGGAATGCTTTATTTCGGCCTTGTTACTGCTCTGGCCAGCGTTTCAAGTGCTTGAATCCGTTGGCATGTTTTCTGCGATGGAAGTGGGTAAATGCACTGTCTGGAACGCTCATGTCCGCTACCACTGCCGCTTATGCCGAGGCCCGTTGGGCTGAGTTGGAACGCCAGAGCGATCTCGATTGGGATTTGGATGCGATTACTGATCGGCGTGAGGCTGTGGCGTTTTTGCAGCGTTTTGAGAATCGCCTGTGTATCTATTCCAGCTATGTGGAAAAGCTCTATAGCAATTACAGCTTTGTGGTGCCGGAGGCGCAGGAGGGCAGTATCACCATCCTGCCGGATGAGCAGGCCTGGCACGACACCTTCAACGACATTCCGGCCGATGCGGTGGAGCCAACCGGCATTCATATCCTGCCCGGCGAAACCATGGGCTATAGCGGCCTGTATCTGAAAATTCCGGGCGAGCATCGTCTGGTGGCGTCCAAGGAGCTGCCGTTTCAGGAGGGGCTCAAGCTGTTGATCCAGCGCTACCAGGCCAAGGGTGAGAGCTTTCTGCCGGTGTTGATCAAGGGCGATTTGCGCGAGTACGAAGCGCGCATGCCGTCGCTGCATTTGCACCGCATCAACCCGGCCAAGCTGGTCAAGTGCTCGAAGCTAGACGTCGATACCATCAAGGGCGCCATCGCCGATCACCTGATCGGGCTGTTTCGCCAGCATTGAGCAAGATGGCGTTACGCCAGTGTGATTTCTCGTAACAGTCGCCCATCCCCTCGCCCAGTGCGCGCTGTGCAAACTCGACTATGGGTCGGGCCTCTGTTGCTCTCCAGGTTCTTATAGTGACGCCATGGATTTATGCGCGCGTTAGCGCTCGTGGGTCTGGCCACAATAAGAATAAGGAAGTCACCATGCGCTCGCCCCGTAGCCTTGCCGCACTTGGTTATACCGCCCTGCTTACTGGCACTCTGTTGGCTGGCCCTGCTCAGGCCAAGTTGGAGGCCATGGCTGATAGTGAGCTGTCGAATGTCACCGGCCAGGCCTTTATCAACCTGACCACCGACGCCAATGCCGGCATCAACTACACGCGGGTCAATCTGGGGGTCAACCTCGATACCCAGCTGAATATGAAAAAGCTTCAGCTCGGCCAGTACAACGACAGCGTGACCCGGCCCGGTGAAGTGGCGGGCTCGTCCGACATCCTGATCAATAACTTTGCCCTCGGCACCGTGAATGCCGACGACAGCATCAATGCGTTCAAAATCGCCAACCCGTTTATCGAACTGGCCTACGAAGGCAACAAAGTGATCGGCGTGCGCATCGGCTTTGGCGAAGCCAAGGGCACGTTGTCCGGCGATATCGCCAGCCTCACCGGTAACGTGCCAGTGCATATCAAAGGCACGGCAGACGCGGTGTACAACGCCTCCACTGGGCTGCAGCAATTTGTCTTGGGGGTTGGCGGCATTTATCGCTCCAGCGTGCTGGAGGGTGATGCGCAGCTGGTCGCCAGCAACGGCACCGCCGACCCGGTGCGCGGCACCTTGGCCGGGGTTAAAAACGGCGATGGGCTCAGTTGCACCAGTGGCTGCCTGCCGGGCATTTCCGATGCGGCGCTGGCGTTGATCAAGTCCAACGGCTGTGCCCTGTTGGGGATCCAGACCTGCTTTAACCTCGACCAATTCAAATCGCTGCCAGTGGGCAATCTGGGCATCGCCGACCAGGCTGGCACCGCCGCCATCGAAGGCGCGGCCAAGGGCTTTTTTATCTCGCTGCAAACCAAGGATGTGGCCTGGCGCGACATGGACAGCAACAGCTTTATGACCGCCCTCAAAGGCGCCTCAAGTACAAAGACGCCAACGGCAATATGGTTTCGCCGATCAATATCGACTTTAACCAGGCGTTCAACGGCATTCCCCGGCAGGACACCTGCCTGGGCTCCGCGACCTCCGGGTGCTGAGATGAAAGCCCTTCTGCTGCTTGGCCTCACGCTGCTGGGCGCCAGCTCCCTGGCCCAGGCGGAAATGCAGGCCATGGATGATCAGGAATTGTCCGTCGTGCAGGGCGCAGGTTTTGGCTTTGTGCTGGATAACATCCTGCTCGATGCCAACAACGCCACCATCACCATCAACGACATTACCAACGGCAGTGGTCAGAACGTGCCGATCTCGGTGAAGGAGTTTTACCTGGGTGCCACCGGCAGCAACAAAGGCGCCAACCTCAACCCGGTTACCATCGGCCGCCTGAGTTCACCTTTTACCCTGGACCTGAATAAAGGCGAAAACCTGCGCACCCTGCGCGACGATGGCGTGTGGGTGCAGACCACGCCAAGTAACGTTGCTGTGCTGGCGCTGACCTTTCCAGAGCGCCTCACCGGTAGCGCCGGCCAGGCCTGTATTTCCGGTTATGCCGCTGCGGGTAGCAACTGCTCCAGCCGTGCCAGCGAGAAGGCCGACCTGGGCATTCGTTTTGACTTTCAGGTCGCCGCCGGGCGCACTGATATTTTGAATATCGACATTGCCGAGCTGGCCCTGGACGGCTCGTACCTGCGCCTGTGGGGCGACAGCGCGCGTAGCCAGTTGGTCGGCGAAATGCGCCTGAACCTCTACGCCAAAAGCCTCACCGTGATGTCTTGCGCCGCTGGCGCCACCAACTGTGCCAGCGCTGCCGAGCAGGAAGCGCGCACCATCACCTTGAGCAACACCTACGCCAATATCGCCCTGGGCTACGGCAAAACCCAGCCGCTGCTGTTTGACGTCAACAGCAACGGCCAGTTTGTGCTCGAGCTGCCCAACCCCACTGCTGGCGGTACCACCGCCGCACAACGCAACACCCTGGCCAGCGACTTTTACGCCAACGCGCCGCGCACCAACATCGTGATCGACAACTTAAAAGTCGGCAGCGGTAACTACAACACCGGCGGCTACAACTTTGGCTACAACACCCTGCAAGGCCTGAGCATCAACTACCTGAAGGTGACCAGCCATGACCTCTAAAGAGCTGCAGCTGCCGCTTGCGGCGTGGATGATGCTTTGGTGCGCGCTGTTATGGCCGGCGTTTTCCCACGCTGAGTTGCAGCCCATGGCCGATGACGCCTTGAGCGAAACCAGTGGGCAGGGCGGCGTGTATTTATCCGGCGACTTCAGCATCAACAAAAACGGCGGCGTGCTGTGGAGCACCCCCAGCAGCAACACCGCCAGCACCTGGACCGCCAACCAACGCAGCTGCGCGACACTCGGTTCCAGCTCGCCGGAAGACTGCGGCATGCGCATCGCCATCCGCGCGGAAGCGGCTGGCGGCTGGTATGTGATCGACAATCTGAAAGGCGTTTTCAGCTTTGATGGCCTGACCCTGCGTACGCGTTTTATCGACAGCGGTTTTAATGGCGATGGCACCACCTTTAGCCAAGACACCCTGGAGTTCGGCCTACCCAACGAAGTGAAATTTCAGGACACGCGCCTGACCTTCGCCGTGGCCAACAACGGCGGCTGGCGCAACAAGGCTGGCACGGCGGCCAATGGCGGCGATGCCACCTACCAGCAGACCAATATTTTCTCGGCAAAGATCGACGGCAGCATTCGTATGCAAGGCAACGTGCTGGTGTTCCCTAAGAACTAAGCGCCGAAAAATTGAGGAGTAAGCCCATGCGCCATCTGTTGCTGCTCTTGCCGCTGCTCGGTTTTAGCTTGCCTGCTGTGGCCATGCAGGCGCTGGACGACGACAGCCTGGCCAGCGTTAACGGCCAGTCCGGCATCAGCATGGAAATCAGCGGCGGCGGTTGGTCGGCGAGTAACGTCAGCTACAGCGAAGACGGCAAAACCCTGGCCCTCAAAGACGTCAGCAATCGCCCCGCCAGCGGCACAACCTCCAGCTCAACCACCAAGATTGACGTCGTCGGCAATCAATTGGTGGTCGAGCACAAAGCGGGCGCGCAGCAGTTGGCCGTCAACAACGTCGAGATGGCCGGCAGCAGCAATAGCTTTGGTAGTTTTCGCGCGTTCTACACCCTGGGCGCTACCCTGAAAATCCGCGGTGGCGGCGCCAGCGGTGTGAGTGGCATTGGCCTGGACGACAGCAAGCTGTCGCTCACCGACGTGACCTTTTACTACCGCGACAATGGCTACGATTTGATCGTTAACGGCATGTCTTTCGACGCCTACCTCAACAGCGCGTATCTGGATATCGTCAGTGGTGGCAGCGGCAAGGAAGTCAAACTCGACCTCGGCAGTTCGCGGCTGTTGGCCAGTATCGGCGGCATCAGCCTGGACCTGGCCCATAGCGACCCGGTGGCCGGCGTGCCGGTCACGCCAAGCAACCCCGACACCCGCGACGCCAACGCCAGCAAAAGCTTCGGCTCACTCAACCTCGACCTGCGCCTGGGCGGCAGCCTGAGCATTGGTAGCGGCGGCGCCAGTGGCCAGGGCATTCGTATTCGCCCCAACCTGACCATCAGCAACAGCCTGTTCCAGTACCAGGACGAAGGTGTGCTGCGTGCGGAAAATTTCTCCGGCGTACTCAGCAGCACCAATGGCCTGACCCTCGATCTGGCAGGTGATGGCACTGGCAACTCTGCCCAGCAAAGCTATGCCCAGATTAAATTCCCCGACCTGCGCCTGAACGCCACCCTAGGCGGACTGATCATCGGCAATGCCAGCAACCAGAAACTCGGCAGCCTGGGCATTGACCTCAACTTTGCCGACGACGGCGCCAAACAGAACTGGCTGAAACTGCGCCCCGGTGGCGACGTTAACTCCGGCCTTAAAGGCGTGACCGCCGATGTCAGCTGGAACATGGTCAACAGTTCGGTTTCGCTCACCGATAACGGCAACAGCATGTGGTTTAGCGGCCTGCGCACCAACGGCACAGGGCAACTGACCCTCGACTTGACCAAAAGCTGCGCCGCCGGTGCCAGTACCGGCTGCTACGCCGGCACCCTGAGCGATATGAGCAAAGGCAATTACAACGGCCACTTTGACGGCCTGCGCCTGGGCCTGAACAACATCAACGGCAGCTACAGCTTTGACGGCCTGCGGGTGGGTACGGCCAACGCGCCTTTGCAAGGCGGCACTGAGCTGCTGGTGCTGATGGAAATCTTCCCCGCCTATGACTTCACCGTGAATGGCCAACTGACCATCCAGCCGGGCGGTTTTAGCGGCAGCGGCATTCGCTACAACGCCGACTTTTACGTCACCGAGGCGCGGGCGGCGATCACCGTTGATGAAACTGGCAAAGGCCTGTGGTTATCCGGCACCAGCTACGACATGCACTTTCGCGACGGCACCCTGGATATCAGCAGTGGCGCGGCGGGAGAGAAGGGCGGGGTAGAACTGCGTAAGGGCACGTACTGGTCGAAGCTGGATGTCAGCGACGTGCGTTGGGGCGACCGGGCCACCGGTACGAGCCTGGGGCGGATCATGCTGAAACGTTATGAGCAGGGCTCAACCTTGGCCCTGAGTTCGGGCGGCGCGGGGGCGCTGTGTGTCGGTGGCAGCGGTTCTAGCGCCAGTGCCTGCAGTGCCGGTGGCGGGCGTTGGGAAGACCGGGGCAATGAAGGCGTTTCGGTAAAACTCAAAAGCGTGTTTGTCCGCGATACGACTGTGGACAGTTCGGTCAATGGCGTGGCCACCGACGAGAAGCGCAACCAAGTGTTGTGGGAGACCAATCGCACTGCCGGCAATGGCACCGGCGCACAGTTGGTGATCGATAACTTCTCGACCTCCGATGGCGACCCGAATAACCCCAATGCCAACACCTATGGGGTAAATGCCGATCTCAATCTGGATGTGGCGCCGACTAAGGTGAAGGTTAAGAGTGGGGCCAATGCGGGTACTGATGTGACGCCCGATCCGCTGGGGCGGATTACGTTTAAGGAGGTGAATGTGGATCGGTTGCAGAATGTGCATCCCACGGGTGGGGCTGTTACGGCGATGTATGGGATCAAGGCGCAGAATGCTGATATTCGGGCTAATTTGACGGCTACGCCGATTAACTAGCGCTAAACGGCTGACCGTATGCGAGGCTCTGGTAGGGTGTGCCGTGCGCACCAGCTTCTGCTTTCGGTTTGGTGGTTTTCTCCGTTAACGCGTGGGCTGGGCGTTTTGTTTCGCGCCTTACGCGCGAGTTTCTTTTGTCAGTCGACACAAAAGAAACCAAAAAGTCTTGCCCCTACCTTGGCCTTGCGCTGCGCTCCAGGTTCCCTCGCTGCGTCGTTGCTCCAGGGGCACGGCACAACGGGCCTTCCATGGCCCGATGTGCCTCTCGCGGCGTCCCTGCCGCTCAACCCCTTACTCAACGACTCCACTCGGCCTTGCGGTGAACGGGGCGGGTAGATCAAGAGCCAGATCAAGATCAAATGCGGATCGGCGGTTTCCTTTCGCCAACAACCCGTCGGGTTGGTTTCCGCCCTTTCCCCGCACCTGCCTTTGCGGCGACAATCGCGCCTTCTTCGCGTCAGTCACGCCGATGCTATTGCAATGATCACTGAACTGCGCCGTCGCGCTTTTTTGAATGCCATGCAGGTGGCCAGTTGGCTGCCGCGTGTTGCGCTGCCTTTTGCGGCGCCTTCGCGCGCGGAGTTGTTGGAGCCGCTGGCGGCCGAGCCCGAGCCGGTCGCCGCTGTTGCTTCGGTTAAAGAAACTGCCGCCGCTCCACAAACCGCCGTCGCGCCAGTTGCAGAGCCCACCGTTGCGGCTGTTAGCGATCGGCCGAAAATCGAAGTGCCACGCCCGTCTGCTCGGGTGGAGGCCAAGCCGCAGCCGGTGGCTGCGGAGGAAGAGGTCGCCGTTGCTCCGGCGAAAGTGGCGCCTGTGGCTCCACCACGTTTTAGCCTGCAACTGCTGCGCGCGGGCTCGTGTGTGATCCTTGCCGAGTTGTCCACAGGCGAACCCTTCGCTGCGCGTGATCCTGCTTATCTGTTGTTGAAAGATCTGTTGCGTGCCGCCGGCCTGCCGGATAGCCCGCAAATTATCGGTGAGCCGGTGCGTTGGCCGTTGCTGGCGCGCGGCACGATGGATCAAGGCCCGCAAGCGGCGCTGGAGTATGTGCAGGGCTTTTTGATGGCGCGCCTGGAAGAGGAGCCGGACTGCAAGTGCCTGTGGCTGGTGGGTCTGCCGGCGATTCGTTTTGCCGGTGAGGCTGATGCTGAGGCTTATAACCGCGAGTTGCAGGTCGAAGGGCTGGGCACTGCCTGGGCGGTTCCAAGCCTGGAGAGCCGGCGCGCAAGGCGCCGCTGTGGCAGGCGATGCAACGTGTGATGCGCCGCTGGCAGACCCCGGGAGTCGAGTCGCTGCATGAATGACGTGGTTACTTTCCGCCCGATGACTGAGGCGGACCTTGATGCAGTTGTGCAGATCGAATGCGCCGCCTTTAGTCACCCCTGGTCGCGCAAGCTGTTCCATGACGGCCTGAGCAGCTATGACTGCTGGGTGATGTTCGAGGGCGAGCGCCAGGTTGGGCATGCGGTGCTCAGTGTGATTATCGACGAAGCCCACTTGCTCAATATCACCGTCGCGCCGCTGTGCCAGGGCCGCGGGCTGGGGCTGAAGTTGCTGGAGCGGGTGATGCAGCGCGCTTACGAGCTCAAGGCCGGCGAGTGCTTTCTGGAGGTGCGCGCCAGTAACCTTTCGGCGTATCGCTTGTACGAGCGTTACGGCTTTAACGAAATCGGTCGGCGCCGTGATTACTACCCGGCGCCCGGTGGCCGCGAAGACGCCTTGGTGATGGCCTGTACCTTGTTTGATTAGCAGGCGGCCTGATCTGCTACAGCGGCCGACGCGTTCGGTCGCTGTTGTCGCGGGAGGGGGCGGCCATACTCGCGGCCGGCATCAATACCGCGATGAATAAGGACTTTTTCATGCCCCTGCTGCGCCCCCTCGTTTTCGGCTTGCTGCTGAGTGCAACCTTGGCCTCGGCCACTGCCGCCCCCCGCGACTTCACCGTGTTGCACACCAACGACTGGCAGTCGCGCCTGTTGGGTTTCGGCCCTAACAATGAATACACCCCCGCCACTATTAATGACGACGGCACTGTCGGCGGTGTGGCGCGCCTGGCCACCCTGGTTAAACAGCGGCGCGCTGCGGCGGGCGAGCAGCCGTTGTTGTTGCTCGATGCCGGCGACTTCACCATGGGTACGCTGTTTCACACCATCAGCCGTGAAGCCGGCAGTGAGCTGCGCCTGATGAGTGAGATCGGCTTTGATGCCACCCATGAGTTCGACTTCCGCCCCATGGGCCTGGCCGCCATGCTCACCGCCGCCTCGAAAGCCGAGGGCGCCAAGCTGGTGCCGGTGCTTGCCAGCAATATTCAGTTCGACCCTAACAACCCCAGCGATGACAGCCTTAAAGCGCATCAGGACGCCGGGCGCATCGTGCCGTACAAGGTGATCGAGAAGGGCGGTATCCGTTTTGGTCTGTTTGGTTTGCTCGGCTACAACGCCATTACCGTCTCGCCGATGACCGCCCCGGTGACCTTTGCCGACCCCATCGAAACCGCCAAGGCCATGGTGAAAAAACTCAAGGAAGAGGACAAGGTTGATGTGGTTATCCTGCTCTCGCATATGGGCGTGGCGCAGCAGGACGACGGCAGCTGGCGAGGTGAAGAAGTAGAGATGGTCGAGCAGGTGCCGGGCATCGATATCGTCGTTGGCGGCCACTCGCACACGGCGTTGCCGCAACCGGTGCTGGTTAACGGCCATACGCCGGTGGTGCAGGCCGGTTCGGAAATCCAGTACCTGGGCGAGTTGCATATGCAACTGGGCGAGGACGGCAAAACCCAGGTGCGCGATTACAGCCTGCACCCGGTCAATGACCAAACTGTTGGCGACGGCGTGATCACCACCCAGGTTGACGACTTCAAGCAGCAGGTCAGCCGGCAGATGCTGGCGCCGAAGGGCTATCGCTTTGATCAACCGCTAGCCAAGGTCGACAAAACCCTGACCCGCGAGCACGACGACCCGATTCTCGCCAACCTGGTCACCGACGCGCTGCGCGATGCCACCGGCAGCGATGTCGCCTTCACCGGCAACGGCACCATCCGCGACGATATGATTCAAGGCCGCACGGGCGTGCAGGCGGTGTCTGATCTATTCCGCATCGCACCGTTGGGCATTGGCCAGTTGGACGACGCGCCGGGCTATCCGCTGGTCAAGGTGTATGTCACCGGCAAGGAGCTGAAGAGCATTTTGGAAGTGCTGCTGCTGGCTTACCAAATGCGCGACAGCGACAGCTATTTTCCCCGCGTCGCCGGCCTGCGCTTTAGCTACAACCCCTATCGGGTGCCTTTCGACCGCGTTAGCCGAATTGAACTGGGCGACGACAAAAGCGGCTACCGCGACCTCGACCTCAACGACCCGCGTCTTTACAGCATTGGCGCCAGCAGCTACGTCGGCAGTTTTACTTGGCTGATTTCTGATCTCAGCAAAGGCCTGATGACCGTGGTGCCCAAAGACGCTAACGGTCAACCCATTGCCGAACTGAACGACGCGATTATCGATGCCGACCCCAACACCCCTGGCGTGCAGGAGTACAAGGAGTGGCAGGGCTTGCTCGACCATATCCGCCGCCTTCCAGATACCGACGGCGACGGCCTGGCCAACATCCCCACCAGCGGCGCCGCGGCCGAACAGCGTATGGTCCGAGCGCCGAGCTTTGCCCCGGCGGATATGTTCCGCTATGCCGGTACGCTGCAATGGGGCGTGAGTGTGGTGGTGGGGTTAGGGCTATTGTTGATTGTCTGGCTGTTGCGCCAAGCCTTTCGCCGCCGGCCGCAGCCGTGATTTGCCTGTGACCTGAGCCGCCACGCTCTTGTCAAAGCCCCCACACGCACCCTAGGGTGTGCCGGAGCGACGGCCATGAGTGATCTACAGCACCTGTTTGACAACAACGAGCGTTGGGCTGAGGCAATCAATCAGGAAGACCCGGAGTTTTTCGCCAAGCTTGCTCGCCAACAGGTGCCGGAATACCTGTGGATTGGCTGCTCGGATGCGCGCGTACCGGCCAACGAAATCGTCGGCCTGCTGCCCGGCGATTTGTTTGTACACCGCAACGTCGCCAACGTGGTGTTGCACACCGACCTTAACTGCATGTCGGTGATTCAGTACGCCGTGGATGTGCTCAAGGTGAAGCACATTCTGGTCACCGGCCACTACGGCTGTGGCGGTGTCCGCGCTTCCATGAAGGATGTGCAACTGGGCTTGATCGACGGCTGGATCCGCTCCATCCGCGACCTCTACTACGAACAGCGCGACCACCTGGCGCAGCTGCCGACCGAAGAGGAGCAAGTTGACCGCCTGTGTGAGCTGAACGTGATTCAGCAAGTGGCCAACGTCAGCCACACCACCCTGGTACAAAACGCCTGGCACCGCGGGCAAGCGCTATCGGTGCATGGCTGCATCTACGGCATCAAGGATGGGCGTTGGAAGAACCTCAACGTTACCGTCAGCGGCATGGAGCAACTGCCGCCGCAGTATCGCCTGCGCCCGCTAGGGCAGAACTAACGCTCGAATCCGCCACCGAACCGTAGGGTGTGCTGCGCGCACCATCGCGTAAGCACGGGTATCGCTTCGGTGCGCACAGCACACCCTACGGTCAAGCGCATCGCGGCATTACTTCACTCGTTCGTTATGTTCCATCTGCTCACAGGTCATAAAGCCCTTGCCATCGACATGGTCGTTGGCATCAAAGCTCACGTAGTAGACCTGCTTGGCGCCGTCTTTTTCCATGACATAGTTATTGCAGGTGCCTGAGCGCACGGTGCGGTTCAGTTCGGTGGAGGGCGGGCCGCCGAGGGTCAGGGTTTGCGATTTGGTCATGCCAACGTCGACTTGTTTGACCAGCGGTTCGTTGCGGTAGGTGACATAGTCGACCGGGTTTTCCAGCTTGCTGGCACAACCTGTCACTGCTGCCAGTGCACAAAATGCCGCGAGGAGTTTGGTTTTGTACATGGTGTGATTCCTTGTGGGGGGCCGTTGTCGGCTTGCCTGATTTTTGAGCCGCCTCGCTTTAACTAAGTTCGAGTTATTTAGCGCTTCAAATCCGCACAAAGCGCGGCACCAGCATCAGG
>LNAP01010968.1_pt1 | contig 11363 bp, 12 predicted proteins | sample 602601 | NCBI WGS metagenome assembly LNAP01 (sample SAMN02440304, study PRJNA202911) | soil metagenome | biome: Subtropical and temperate rainforests or woodlands; isolation source: soil samples (1 kg each in a 20% v/v slurry with milli Q water) were... ... | reverse complement strand
AGCCGAGCCGGGCCACGGCGTCCCGCACCCGCTCGGCGGTCGGCCCGCGAACGCCGGCGCGCCCATTGAGCACACGGTCGGCGGTGGCCAGCGAAACGCCGGCCTCGCGAGCGACATCCTGCAGGGTGGTGCGAGAAAGACCTCTGGACATGCGGCGATGTTGCCCTCAAAATCTGAGGTACGCAACTCATGAACCTGACGTGCCCACTTAGACAAAATACCGAGAGCAGAGCCGCTATTGCTTTGCTAGTGTGCCGCCGGCTTCCCTCAAGATGAAGTGTCTTGAGGTATCTTGAGGCATATTGTCGATCCGAGATGATCGATCCGAGTTCCGCGTCGGCCTCCCATGAGGTTCGGACGTCAAGAATTGACCACGGCAGGCACGCCCATCAAAGGGCGGCACCAAGCCGGACGGCTCCTGCGAAATTTGCATCCTTTGGGAGGAAAGCATGAAGTTGAAACTGACCGTCACCGTTGCCGCCTTCGCGACGGTTCTCTCGATGGGCCTCGCCCGCGCCGCCGAACCCGTGGTCGGCGTGAGCTGGTCGAACTTCCAGGAAGAACGCTGGAAGACCGACGAGACCGCGATCAAGAAGGCGCTCGCCGCCGCCGGCGCCAAGTACATCTCGGCCGACGCGCAGTCGTCCGCCTCCAAGCAGCTCTCCGACGTCGAAAGCCTGATCGCGCAGGGTGCTACCGCCCTCATCATCCTGGCGCAGGATTCCGACGCCATCGCCCCGGCGATCGCCAAGGCCGAGGCCGAGGGCATCCCGGTGGTCGGTTATGACCGCCTGATCGAAATCCCGTCGGCCTACTACATCACCTTCGACAACAAGGAAGTCGGCCGCATGCAGGCGTCCGAAGTCCTGAAGGTGAAGCCGAAGGGCAATTACATCTTCATCAAGGGCTCGGCGGCCGATCCCAATGCCGACTTCCTGTTCTCCGGCCAGATGGAAGTGCTGAAGCCCCTGATCGACAAGGGCGACATCAAGAATGTCGGCGAGGCCTATTCCGACGCCTGGCTGCCGTCCAATGCCCAGCGCAACACCGAGCAGTTCCTGACCGCCGCCAACAACAAGGTGGACGCCGTCGTCGCCTCCAATGACGGCACCGCCGGCGGCGCCGTCGCCGCGCTCTCCGCGCAGGGCCTCGCCGGCTCGGTCGCGGTCTCCGGCCAGGACGCCGATTTCGCCGCGCTCAACCGCGTCGCGCTCGGCACCCAGACCGTGTCGGTGTGGAAGGATTCCCGCGTGCTCGGCCAGAAGGCGGCGGAGATCGCGCTGGCGCTCGCCAAGGGCACCGCGCCGAAGGACATTCCCGGCACGACCACCTTCACCGGCGGCCCGAAGAAGGCGGCGATGAACTCCACCTTCCTGAAGCCCGTCCCGATCACCAAGGATAATCTCGACGTGATCATCGAGGCCGGCTGGGTGCCCAAGGCGACCGTCTGCCAGGGCGTCAAGAAGGGCACCGTGAAGGCCTGCGACTGATCATAAGATCAACCTGCTTTCAGGTGGAAACACCTGAAAGCAGGAAAGTTGATCGACTACAAAGAGTCGGAGCAACTTGTCCGCGTCCGAATGGACGCGGGTTGCTCTGACAAGCAGCGGCAGGGCCCGAACCCCGCCGCATGCCCTGCAGGGCATCAGGAGGACGCTTATGAGCGAGACCACGACGGCCAGCACGCCGGTCCGGCCATCATCCCCCCCGCAGGGAGCGCCAAGCTCTTTCTTCGGCGCGATGGAAATCGACGTCCGCTTCCTAGGAATGGTCGGGGCGCTGGCCACCATCTGGATCGTGTTCGACTTCCTCGCCGACGGCACCTTCCTGACGCCGCGCAATCTGTGGAACCTCTCGGTCCAGACCTCCTCCATCGCGGTGATGTCGACCGGCATGGTGCTGGTCATCGTGATGCGCCATATCGACCTGTCGGTGGGCTCCATCCTCGGCGTCACCGGCATGATCATGGCGGTGTTCCAGGCGAGCTACCTGATGCCGACCTTCGGCTTCAACAATCCCGCCGTCATCGTCTTCACGCTGGTCGCCGGCATTCTCGCCGGAACGCTGATCGGCGCGCTGCACGGCTTCGTCATTGCCTATCTCGGCGTGCCGGCCTTCATCGTCACGCTCGGCGGCCTTCTGGTGTGGCGCGGCGCCGCCTGGGCAGTGGCCGAGGGCAAGACCATTCCGCTGGTCGACGACAATTTCAAGCTGCTCGGCGGCGGCGCCAACGGTTCCATCGGCGCTCATTGGAGCTGGGTGGTCGCCGCCATCGCCTGCGTGGTGATCCTGTCCGCCGCCATTCAGGCCCGGCGCCAGCGCCTGCGATTCCACTTCCCGCTGAAGCCGATGTGGGCGGAAATTCTCACCGTCGCCATCGGCTGCCTCGCGGTCGTCGCCGCCACGCTGGTGGTGAATGCCTACACGCTGCCCGCCGTGCTGGCCCGCCGCTATGCGGAAGCCGCCGGCATCGAGGTGCCGCCCGAGGGGCTGTCGATCAGCTTCGGCTACGCCATTCCCGTGCTGGTCGCGCTCGCCGTCGGCGTCATCATGACGTTCGTGACCACCCGCACCCGCTTCGGCCGCTATGTCTTCGCCATCGGCGGCAACCCGGAAGCAGCCGAGCTCGCCGGCATCAACACCAAGCGTGTGACCCTGATGGTGTTCGCGCTGATGGGCGCGCTCGCCGCCATCGGCGCCGCCATCTCCACCGCGCGCCTCAACTCGGCGACCAACGCGCAGGGCACGCTGGACGAGCTCTATGTCATCGCCGCCGCCGTCATCGGCGGCACCTCGCTCGCCGGCGGTTCGGGCACGGTCGCCGGCGCCATGCTCGGCGCGCTGGTGATGCAGAGCCTGCAATCGGGCATGGTGCTGATGCGGGTCGACACGCCCTATCAGAACATCGTCGTCGGCATCGTGCTGGTGTTCGCGGTGTGGATCGACACCGTCTACCGCAAGCGGTTCAAGTGAGGGGAGATCGCATCATGGACAACGTCACCACGTCTCCTGTCTCCACCGCCTCACCCGCCTCTGCCGGCACCCCGCTGGTCGAGATGCGCGACATCTGCATTTCCTTCGGCGGCATCCGCGCCGTCGATACCGTCACCGTCGATCTCCAGCCCGGCGAGGTGGTCGGCCTGCTCGGCCATAACGGCGCCGGCAAATCGACGCTGATCAAGGTGCTCTCCGGCGCCTATCGCCCGGATGCCGGCGAAATCCGCATCAACGGCTCGAAGGTCGACATCGCCAATCCCCGCGACGCCAAGCGCCTCGGCATCGAGACCATCTACCAGACGCTGGCGCTGGCCGATAATGTCGACGCCGCCGCCAACCTCTTCCTCGGCCGCGAACTGCTCACCCCGTGGGGCACGCTCGACGACGTGGCGATGGAGGCGGCGACCCGCGAGGTGATGGGCCGGCTCAACCCGAACTTCCGCAAGTTCAAGGAGCCGGTGCGCGGCCTCTCCGGCGGCCAGCGCCAGTCGGTCGCCATCGCCCGCGCCATCCACTTCAACGCCAAGATCCTGATCATGGACGAGCCGACCGCCGCGCTTGGGCCGCAGGAGACCAAGCAGGTCGCCGAGCTGATCAAGCAGCTCAAGAATGAGGGCATCGGCATCTTCCTCATCAGCCACGACATCCACGACGTGTTCGACCTCGCGGACCGCGTGAGCGTGATGAAGAACGGCAAGCTGGTCGGCACCGCCCGCACCACCGACGTCACGCAGGACGAGGTGCTGGGCATGATCATCATGGGCAAGAACCCGCCCGGCGCGATCCCCGGTCCCGGCGGCACGCACTAGCCTTCGAGGCCGGGCGTCACCGTGACGCTGTTTCTTGCGCACCCCGCTCGTGCTAGAGCGCTAGGATGAGCTTCGGCGGCAAAACAGGACGCAAGACAGGCCAGATCATGGGAACGGCGCTGGTCGCCGCCTATCTGCTCGTCCTGCAGGCGCTGCTCGGCGGGCTCGCGGCCGGCACCCATGCCGGCGCCGGGGTCACGGTCGACGCCTTCGGGCAGGTCATCTGCCGCGGCGCCTCCAGCGGCACCGACAGCCCCTCTGATCCCGCACACCACACGCCCGACTGCTGCACCACCGGCTGCCAGACCTCGGCAGGCGGAGGCCTGCCGCCGCCGGTCGCGCTGGCGCTCGGTGAACCCGCTTCCACGCTCACCGTTTCACAACCCTTGCTGCGCGCGGATATCGCCCGCAGTGGCCTCGAGCACCGGCCGCACAACGCCCGCGCCCCTCCCCTCGCCTGACGTGCCGACCCGCGCAAGCGGGATCACCGTCAATCGACATGCCGGCCGCGCGCGTAGCGCCCGCCGGCGCATTGGGAGTCCGCCATGCTCACGAAAACCCTAGCCCGCGTGCTTAGCCACACCGAGGATCGCATCGGTCTGTGTGTGCTTGCCATCTTCGCCGCCCTGCCGGCAAGCGCTCACGACTACAAGATCGGCAATCTCGAGATCGCCCACCCCTGGGCGCGCATGACGCCGGCCGGCGCCAAGGTCGGCGGCGGCTATCTCGTCATCGAGAACGAAGGCGCCGAGCCCGACCGCCTCGTCTCGGCAACCTCCGACGTTTCCGACCGCGTGGAAATCCATGAGATGTCGGTCAAGGACGGCATCATGACCATGCGCATGCTCCCCGATGGCGTGGAAATTCCCGCTGGGGCCAAGATCGCGCTGGCGTCGGGCGGCTATCATCTGATGTTGATGGACCTCAAGAAGCCGCTGGTTCAGGGCGAGCACTTCAAGGGTACGCTGACCTTCGCCAAGGCCGGGACGCTCAACGTGGAATTCGCGGTGGAAGGCATGGGCGGCCCCAAGGTCTCCACCACCGCGGCGCCCACTGACGCCCCGCCGATGGATCATTCCATGCACGGCGCCCCGGCCAACTGATCCTCGATCCCTCGTGCCTGACGCTGCCCTGACCGCCTGACCGGCGGCAGCGTTCTCGCGCGCCCTCATTCTCGTTTTCCGGACCTTTCCGATGACCGCTACGACTCTGTCTGACGCACATCCCGATGCCCGCGCTTCCAGCCTCTACCGCGCGGTGTGGCGCTGGCACTTCTATGCCGGCCTGCTGGTGCTGCCCTTCATGGTACTGCTGGCCGTCACCGGGGGGCTGTATCTGTTCAACGACCAGATCGATGCCCTCTGGCACCACGACCTCAAGCAGGTGGTGGCGCGCGAGACACCGCCGCTCGCCCCGAGCATGTTGGTTGAGGCCGCACTGAAAGCCCGCCCCGGCACCGTGCTGAAGATCGTCACACCGACCGCCCCGACCACCTCGACCGAAGTGGTGATCAAGACGGCGGAGGGCGCCCGCCGCTCGGTCTATGTCGACCCCTATGATGGAAGCGTGCTCGGCGAGCTGGCCGATCGCGGCACCATCATGTGGCTGATGCGCCGGCTGCACAGCCTTGTCGAGTTCGGCCCCGTCGCCAACGGCATCATCGAGATCGTCGGCGGCTGGTCGATCCTGCTGGTGGCTACAGGCTTCTACCTGTGGTGGCCACGCCGGCAGCGAGGGGGCGTCCTCACGGTGCGCGGCACGCCGCGCAAGCGGGTATTCTGGCGCGACCTTCACGCCGTCACCGGCGCGGTGGCGGGCATCGCCATCGGCTTCATGGCGCTGTCGGGCATGCCGTGGTCGGTGTTCTGGGGCGCCAAGGTCAATGAATGGGCCAACAGCACCAATTACGGCTACCCCGCCGGCATCTACACCAATGTTCCGATGTCCGACGAGCACCTCGCCCACGCCACCGGCCCCACCACCTGGTCGCTGGAGCAGGCGAGAATGCCGGAATCCACGCCCGCCGCGGCCCCTGCCCCCGGCGCACCCATCGGCATCGATACCGCCGCCGCCATCTTCGACAGGCTGGGCGTCGCGCCCGGCTACGCGCTGAGCCTGCCGGGCTCAGTGAGCGGGGTCTATTCCGCCACCGTCTACCCCGACGATCTGGCCAAGCAGCGCGTCGTCCACCTCGACCAGTACAGCGGCAAGCCTTTGATCGACATGAGCTATGCCGATTACGGTCCCGCCGCCAAGGCAATGGAATGGGGCATCAATGTCCATATGGGGCAGGAGTTCGGTCTCGCGAACCAGCTTGTGCTGCTCGCTGTGTGCCTCGCCATCATCCTCATGGCAGTCTCGGCCTTTGTCATGTGGTGGAAGCGCCGGCCCAAAGGCGCGCTCGGCATCCCGCCGGCGCCCGTGGACCGATCGGTGATGCTTGGCCTCATCGCCATCATGGCGCTGGTCGGGATCATCTTCCCGCTGGTCGGCGCCTCGCTCATCGTGATGCTCGCGCTCGACTTCCTGTTCGCGCGGCGCCGTGTGCCCGTGCCCCGCGCAGCGTGACGCGTGGCGCCTCTTCCCCTAACATCGCGACGCAGGGAAGAGGCGCCATGACTGAGCAAGAATCCGAGAACGAGCCCCATCGCGACGGGCTGTTCATCCGCGTCTATTTCGGCGACGGCCGCCACATCGGCCCCGGCATGATCGACCTGCTTGAGACCATCCGCACCGAGCGCTCGATCCTCTCGGCGGCGCGGAAGATGGGCATGAGCTATCGCCGCGCCTGGCTGCTGGTCGACGAGCTCGACCGCTCCTTCAAGGAGCGCGTCGTCGAGACCTATCCCGGAAGGCGCGGCCACGGCACCGACCTCACCGCGTTCGGCGAGCGGCTGATCGCGCTCTATCGCGACATCGAGCGCCGGAGCGCGGCGGCCACCAAGGCCGCCGTCGACGAGTTGCGCGGCGCCCTGGCGCCGGAAATGATCGAGAGTGCTACGGCGAAGAAGCAGGCGCGCTGAAATCCGGGCTGCGGCTGTCCACCGCCACCGTCTTGATCATCGCCCACACCGCCATGCCGGGCCGCAAGCCCAGCCGCTCGACGCTCTCGCGCGTCACCATCGCGCTGAGATGCCCCGGCCCGAGGCTCAGTTCGACATCGGCATAGGGCCCCTCCTGCAGGCGGATCGCCGCGATGCTGGCCGGCAGCAGGTTCGAGACCGATACGTCCTCAGGCTTTGTGAGCGCTATCGCCACGTCGCGCGAGCGCACCCGCGCCCGCACCGTTGCCCCAACCGGCACCTCGACCAATGGCACGCGCAGCTCGCCGCCGGGAAATGCCAGCGTCGACAGCGCGTAGCTCGCGTCGTGCCGGCTCACCACGCATTCCAGCAGCGTGCCGAGATCGAACCGCCCGACCACCGGCAATATCTCCGGCAACGACATCACCTCGGCCACCGGCCCGGCGGCGATCTGCCTTCCGTCGCGCAGCGCCACCACCCTGTCGGAGAGCCGCAGCACCTCGTCGATGGAATGGCTGACATAGAGGATCGGCAGGCGCATCTCGTCACGCAGCCGCTCGAGATAAGGCAGGATCTCGTGCTTGCGCGCCTCGTCCAGCGAGGCCAGCGGCTCATCCATCAGCAACAGGCGCGGCTGCGCCAAGAGCGCCCGGCCGATGGCCACCCGCTGTCGCTCGCCGCCGGACAGCGTGTGAGGCTTGCGCGCCAGCAAGTGCTTGATGCCGAGTAGCTCGACTACAGCCTCAAAACCAATGGCCTTGGCGGCCGCCCGCGAGCGCTGCTCGCCATAGCGAAGGTTCTTCTCCACCGACATATGCGGAAACAGCCGCGCATCCTGAAACACATAGCCGGTGCGCCGCGCCTCGATGGCTAAATCGATGCCGCGCACGCTGTCGAAGAACACCTCGCCATCGACCACGATCCGACCGGCATCCGGCCGCACCACGCCGGCCACCGCCTGGATGATCGTCGTCTTGCCGGCGCCGGAGCGGCCGAACAGCGCGGTGAGGCCGGTGGGCGCGGTGAAGGTGGTCTGCAGCGTGAAGCCGCCGGGGCGTTTGAGCCGAATATCGATCTCGATCATGCGCGCCCGATCAACGTGCGAATGCGCCGGTCCACCTGGCTCGCCAGCAGCAAGGCGCCGAGCGCGAGCACGATCGACACCATGGTCAGCCGCAGCGCCATGGCGTCGCCATCGGGCATATGCGTCGCGCTGTAGATTGCCAGCGGAATGGTGCGGGTCTGGCCTTCGACATTGGAGACGAAGGTGATGGTGGCGCCGAATTCGCCGAGCGCGGAGGCCACCGCCAGCAGCGCGCCGGAGAGGATGCCCGGCAGCATCAGCGGCAGCGTCACCGAGAAGAACACGTCGATGCGCGTGGCGCCGAGCGTGCGCGCCGCCGTCTCCAGCCCGCGATCCACCGCCTCCAGCGAGAGGCGGATGGCGTTGACGGTGAGCGGGAAGCTCACCACGGCGGCGGCCACCGTCGCCCCCGCCGTGCTGAAGATCAGCTTTATGCCGAACCACGCATCGAGATACTGCCCGAGAGTGCCACGCGCGCCGAGCGTGATCAGCAGGAGATAGCCGACCACCACCTTGGGCAGTACCAGCGGCATGTAGATCAGCCCGTCGAACAGGCTCTTGCCGGGAAAGGCGCTGCGCGCCAGCAGCCACGCGGTGAGGATGGCGAATGGCAGGCTCCAGAAGGTCGCCCAGAACGCGACCTTCAGGCTGAGAGTGACCGCAATCCATTCCTCGGGGGTGAGCATGTAACTCAAAGCGTAACCCTGAAATTCTCGAACGTTGCCATGGCCGCACAGGAAACGGGGAGCCCCCCGTTACTTCACCACAAACCCGTACTTTGCATAGACGGCCTTGGCTTCCGCGCCGGTGAGGAAGGCGAAGAACGCCCTGGTGGCGGCGTTGTCCTGGCCCTTCACGATCTCGAACGGGTACTCGACCGGCGGGTGGCTGTCGGCCGGGAAGGTGGCGACCACCTTCACATTCTTGGCGATCGCCGCATCGGTGGAATAGACGATGCCGGCCATGGCCTCGCCGCGCTCGACCAGCGCCAGCGCCGCGCGCACGCTCTCCGCGCCGACGACGCGGTCCTTGATCTTGTCCCATTGGCGCAGATTGGTCAGCGCGGTCTTGGCATAGATGCCGATCGGCACGCTGTCGGTCAGGCCGGTGGCGAGCTTGCCGTCCGCGCCGAGGAAGGCGGAGAAGTCGAAATCCCTGGTGATGGTCACGGCCTTGGCCGCATCCGCCGGCATGATGAGCACGAGGCTGTTGCCGATCGGCGTCACGCGGGTGGCCTTGAGGGTCAGGTCCTTGGCCTCGGCATAGTCCATCCAATTGTTGTCGGCGGAGGCGAAGATCGCGGCCGGCGCGCCGGCCTCGAGCTGCTTGGCGAGCGCGGACGAGGCGGCGAAGGAGAACTTCACCTCAGTGCCGGCCTTCTCCTTGTAGAGCTTGCCGATGTCCTGGAAGGCGTTGGTCAGGCTCGCGGCGGCGAACACGGTCGGCACTTCCTGCGCTTGCGCAGTGCCGGACAGCGCGATGGCGAGCAGCGCGGCAGCGGTGATGCGGATGGATGAGCGAAACAAAGACATGATGGGCTCCCGGCTTTCATATATCTCACCGTATACATGATTGCTCGGACCTTGCCAGCCCGCTGGTGCGCCAACGCACAGCGCCGCCAACCCTGCGGCGGCGGCGCTGTGAATTCGGATTGTGCTCGGGGAGCCTAAAGTGCGGCCCGCACGATCAGTCGATCACGCCCGTCGAGCGGGCCATGTCGGCGGCGACTTTCTCGGCCGCGCCGATCAAATCCCGTGCCGGGACCGGACCTTCCTTGCCCAGCTGAATCGCCGGCCCGCTACTGACGATCCGGCGGCCGCAGCCATCGTCGACCACGGCGAACTCATAGATATGGTGCGCAACCCTGTGCATCACGCGCACGGTGGAAGGTGAGAGTGTCACGACGTCGAACTCGGCGTGCGGCATGGCGGTCCCCTCCTTTTCATTGGCCTTGCGAAAAATATCGCAGGCGGGTCGGCCGCTTGGTGCGGCTCGGTTTGCGCTACGATCGCACCGCTCGCGCGGTATCGGGTAGCTGTAGGAAATGGAACTTTGGTCGAATTCCGGCGTTCCGACAACGGAAATCTGCCCGCGCAGATGAAAACACCCGTTTTAGAGGTGATCCAGACTGAACTGATTATGAGTTGATCCCTGTATTTTCGTACCTCTACGGAAATACAACGTATCGGCTTGCAATGGTTCGACAAAGTCGACTTTATTCACGCCGTCTATCGGCAAAGCCGGAGATATCGGATGAACCGGACCACCACCCTCGTCATAGCAGCGGTCGTTCTCATCTTGGCCGCCTATGCCGCCTTCCAATATTCGGGGCGGATGTCATCGCAGCCAACCGAGACCCCCACGCCACCGGCGAGCACCTCGCCCGTGACCCCGCCGGCTGCCGCGCCTGACACGGCGCCGACCACGCCGACGACCCCCACCACGCCGCCCACACCGTAAGGTCGGTCTTTAACAGGTCGGCCTTTAACGCTTCGCGCCGAGCCGCCCTTTGCCCAATGCGGCAAGTGCGGCTCGGACGCGGGGCTCGATCATCACCTCATCGACCGGACGGCCGAGCCGGCGACGCCAGTTCGGCCGTTCGCGGTCGGTGCCCGGCAGATTGACCGCCACCGCCTCGCCGGCGAGGTCGTCGAGCTGCGCCAGCGCCAGCATGGAGCAGGTACGCCCGACAAAGGCGTGAACCGCGACGAAGAACGCGTCGCTCATCGCCGCGCCCGGTTCGGGGAACGTGTCGATCAGGCCCTCGCGCAGCAGCGCCTCGCCGAGCCGCACCTTTTCGGCTTCGCGCTCGGCCAGAGCGGCCTCGACACCACCCTCGCCCATCAGACCCAGCGCGCGGCGCTCCTCGATATCGACGCCGTCCCACCAGCCGGTCAGCGTCGGCAGATCGTGGGTCGAGACGCAGGCCGCCGCCAGCGAGGGATAATCCTCCGGCGGCATGAAATCCTCGCCCGAGCGCTCGAACCACAGCACGCGGTAGGACAGCATGCGCTCGGTGGCGAGCTGCTCGCGCATGCCGAACGGCACGGTGCCGAGATCCTCGCCGACCACCATGCACTGCGCCCGCATGCTCTCGGCGGCGACCTGGCCCGCAAGGTCCTCGAAGGGATAAGCGAGATAGGCGCCGTCCACCGCCCCCGCGCCCGCCGGCAGCAGGAACAGCCGGCGCAACCCCATCACATGGTCGATGCGCAGCGCCCCGGCATGGCGCATGTTCGCCGCCACCAGCCGCGCAAAACTCTCATAGCCGTCGCGCTGCAAGGCGAGCGGGTCGGGCGGCGGCAGGTTCCAGTTCTGCCCCTCCGGGCCGAGCGGGTCCGGCGGCGCGCCGACATTCACGCCCTGCATCAGCATGCCGGCCTCGGCCCAGGCCTCGGCGCCATCAGGCGCGGTGCCGACCGCGAGGTCGCGGTAGAAGCCGAGCGTCAG
>LNAP01005399.1_pt1 | contig 11364 bp, 11 predicted proteins | sample 602601 | NCBI WGS metagenome assembly LNAP01 (sample SAMN02440304, study PRJNA202911) | soil metagenome | biome: Subtropical and temperate rainforests or woodlands; isolation source: soil samples (1 kg each in a 20% v/v slurry with milli Q water) were... ... | reverse complement strand
GGCCTCGATGCGGTGCCGCCGGGCGTCACGCGCGGGCTGCTCGCGCCGCTGCTGGGCGGCGCGCAGCAGTAGCGAAGACGGCGGTATCGTAGCGACATCCGGGACAACTTCCGCGCATATCGCTTTGCTCATGCGGGCTACGCGCTGCCGCGCAATCGCGGAGTTGCGTCTCCCCGCCCTCGCTCCATCGATCCAAAAACGGCATCGATCAATGCTGCCTTGAACTTGGACACCTCGCCGCGCGTACCTCTACGACTCGCCTTGGTGGTCGTCGGCGAGATCGAGCGCGTGACGCACAAGCGTTCCTCCTGAGGGCTTCCGATGGGAGCTGACCAGGCAACTCAACGGCGGCTCAAAAAGCCGCCGTCTTTGTTTTGGGGATGATCGATGCTAGAAGTACCGGGGAAGCGCCTTATCCATCTAAGGCATGTATCGATGTTCGACCTCAACCAACTCCGCTGCTTCGTCACAGTGGCGGAGGAATTGCATTTCGGCCGCGCCGCGACGCGGCTGAACATGACCCAGCCGCCACTGTCCCGGCAGATCCAGGTGCTCGAGCACATCATCGATGCGCCGCTGCTGGAGCGCACCAGCCGCTCGGTGCGCCTGACCCCTGCCGGGCGCAGCTTCCTGCCTGAGGCGCGGCGCATCCTCAAGCTTGCCGAAAGCGCCTCGCAGGTCGCCCGCCGCATCGCGCTCGGCAAGACCGGGTCGCTGAAGATCGGCTTCACCGCGGCCGCGGCTTATGGCTTCCTGCCCGAGCTCGTCGCGGCCTGCCGCGCCAGGCTGCCGGAGGTGGATTTTTCCCTAAAGGAGATGGTGTCGGGCGACCAGTTCGAGGCGCTGACCTCGGGCCAGATCGACGCCGGTCTGCTCAGGCCGCCGATCGCGCGGCCCGAACTCACCAGCCGCCGCGTCGTCGCCGAGCCCCTGCTCGCCGCGATTCCGAAGAAGCATCCACTTGCGAATGCCGACAGCATCACCATCAAGGATTTCGATGACCAGCCCTTCGTGATGTATTCGCCCTATGAGAGCCGCTACTTCCACGATCTCCTGGTGGCGCTGTTCACCCGCGCCGACGTGCTGCCGCGCTATGTCCAGCATCTCAGCCAGATCCACTCGATCCTCGCCATGGTGCGCGCCGGCCTCGGCCTTGCCATCGTGCCGGCGGCGGCGGCGAGCCTGAAGATTTCCGACGTGCGCCTGCGCCCGCTGAAATTGCGCACGCGCGTCCCCGTCGAGCTGTTCATGGTCTGGCGCCGCGACGACGAGAATCCGCTGCTGTCGGCGCTCGTCAAAATCGCCGGCGAGCTGGCCTCCGCGGAGCCGACGGACGATTGATGCTGATTTCGCATCGGTCGATATAGGGTTTGGCTTGGACCCGCATCGAACGGTCTCCTAAACCACGGCGCATGGACGCGCAGATGTCGGTGGCGTCCTCCACAACACGCGATGACGGAGCAGCGCCCGTGAGCAAGATGACCCCGCAGGAAATGGCCCAGAAGATCGGATCGGGCCTCCTCTCCTTCCCCGTCACGCCCTTCAAGGCTGACTACTCCTTCGACGAGGCGACCTATCGCACCAACATGGACTGGCTGTGCGGCTATGATGTCGCCGGCCTGTTCGCCGCCGGCGGCACCGGCGAGTTCTTCTCGCTGACGCCGGCCGAGGTCCCTGAAGTCGTCAGGATCGCGGTCGACGAGACCAAGGGCCGCGTGCCCGTGCTCGCCGGTACCGGCTACGGCACCGTGATCGCCCGCGAGATCGCTGTTGGTGCCGAGAAGGCTGGCGCCGACGGCCTGCTGCTGCTGCCGCCCTATCTCACCCATGCCGAGCAGGACGGCCTTGCCGCCCATGTCGAAGCGGTCTGCGCCGCCGTGAAGATCGGCGTCATCGTCTATAACCGCGACAACGCCATCCTGCAGCCCGACACGCTCGCCCGCCTCGCCGAGCGCTGCCCGAATCTGGTCGGCTACAAGGACGGCATCGGCGACATCGAACTGATGACCCGCGTCCGCACCAAGCTTGGCGATCGCCTGACCTATATCGGCGGCCTGCCGACCGCGGAGACCTTCGCGCTGCCCTATCTCGACATGGGCGTGACGACCTATTCCTCGGCCGTGTTCAACTTCGTCCCTGAATTCGCCACCAATTTCTACGCCGCAGTGCGCAAGCGCGACCATGCCACGATCCAGGCCGGGCTGAAGGATTTCATCCTGCCGCTGATCGCGATCCGCAATCGCAAGAAGGGCTATGCCGTCTCGATCATCAAGGCCGGCATGAAGGTGATCGGCCGCGATTCCGGCCCGGTCCGCCCGCCCCTCACCGAGCTCACCGAGCAGGAGATCGCCGAAGTGACCGCGCTGGTGAACAATCTGCCCGCCATCCGATCGACACAACAAGCGGCAGAATAAGGACGACAACAGCGAGGAGCAAGCGATGGCCCTGACCGAGATTTCCGGCGCACCTGTCGTCACGGCGATGCAGGTGATCCCGGTCGCGGGCCGCGATAGCATGCTCCTCAATCTCAGCGGCGCGCACGCGCCGTTCTTCACCCGCAACATCGTCATCCTCACCGACAATGCCGGTCACACCGGCGTCGGCGAGGTGCCGGGCGGACAGAAAATCTGGCAGACGCTGCAGGACGCCCGCGATCTCGTGATCGGCAAGACCGTCGGCGCGCTCAACAACATCCTCGCCGACGTCCGCACCGCCTTCGCCGACCGCGATGCCGCCGGTCGCGGCAAGCAAACGTTTGATCTTCGCGTCATGATCCACGCGGTCACGGCGATCGAATCCGCTCTGCTCGATTTGCTCGGCCAGCATCTCAACCTGCCCGTTGCCGCGCTGCTCGGCGAGGGCCAGCAGCGCAACAGCGTCGAGACGCTCGGCTATCTCTTCTTCGTCGGCGACCGGCGAAAGAGCAAGCTGAACTACGTCAGCGGCGAGACCGGCAAACCCGAATGGTTCAACCTTCGCCATCAGGAGGCGATGACGCCGGAGACCGTGGTGCGACTCGCCGAAGCCACCCACGACCATTACGGCTTCGCCGACTTCAAGCTGAAAGGCGGCGTGCTTCGCGGCGAGCAGGAGATCGAGGCCGTCACCGCGATCGCAAAGCGTTTTCCGAACGCCCGCGTGACGCTTGACCCCAACGGTGCCTGGTCGCTCGACGAGGCGATTGGCCTCTGCAAGGACATGCACGGCATCCTCGCCTATGCCGAGGACCCCTGCGGCGCCGAAGGCGGCTTCTCCGGCCGAGAGATCATGGCCGAGTTCCGCCGCGCCACGGGCCTGCCCACCGCAACCAACATGATCGCCACCGACTGGCGCCAGCTTTCCCATGCGCTGCGGCTCGGCGCGGTGGACATTCCGCTCGCCGATCCCCATTTCTGGACCATGCAGGGCTCGGTGCGGGTGGCCCAGACCTGCCGTGACAACGGCCTGACCTGGGGCTCGCACTCCAACAACCATTTCGACATTTCGCTGGCCATGTTCACCCATGTCGGCGCCGCCGCACCCGGCAAGGTCACCGCGATCGACACCCACTGGATCTGGCAGGACGGCCAGGCCCTCACCAAAGAGCCGCTCCAGATCAAGGGCGGCAAGATTGCCGTCCCTGATAGCCCGGGCCTGGGTATCGAGATCGACAGGGGCGCCATCGCTGCGGCGCATGACCTCTACAAGCAGCATGGACTCGGTGCCCGCGATGACGCTATTGCCATGCAGGACCTGATCCCCGGCTGGACCTTCGACGACAAGCGTCCCTGCCTCGTTCGCTAAGAAACTCTGGAGGAATACATGACTGCGATCCTGAAGAACTTCATCGGCGGCGAATGGGTCGACGGCTCCGGCGTCACCAGGAACATCAACCCCTCCAACACCAACGACGTCGTCGGCGAATACGCCAAGGCCGACAAAGCGCAGACCGAAAAAGCGATCGCAGCCGCCAAAGCCGCCTTCCCCGCCTGGGCGCAGTCGACGCCGCAGGCGCGCTATGACGCGCTGAACAAGATTTCCCTCGAGATCCTCGCCCGCAAGGAAGAGCTCGGCCGCCTGCTCGCGCGCGAGGAAGGCAAGACACTCCCCGAGGGAGTCGGCGAGGTCGCACGCGCCGGTCAGATCTTTGCGTTCTTCGCCGGCGAGGCGCTGCGTCTGATCGGCGAAAAAGGCGCGTCCGTGCGTCCCGGGATTGACGTCGAGCTCACGCGTGAGCCGATGGGCGTCGTCGGCATGATCACGCCCTGGAATTTCCCGATCGCGATTCCGGCCTGGAAGATCGCGCCCGCGCTCTGCTACGGCAACACCGTCGTGTTCAAGCCGGCCGAGCTGGTGCCGGGCTGCGCGCATGCGCTCTCCGAGATCATCGCCAAGTCCGGCATCCCTGCTGGCGTCTTCAACCTCGTGGTCGGCTCCGGCTCGGTGGTCGGCCAGACGCTGCTCGACCATCCGGACGTGGCCGCGATCTCCTTCACCGGCTCGGTGCAAACCGGCCGCAAGATCGCGCAAGCCTGCGTGCTGTCGAACCCGATGAAGAAGTTCCAACTGGAGATGGGCGGCAAGAATCCGCTGGTCGTACTCGACGACGCCGACCTCAAGACCGCCATCGAGGTCGCCGTCAACGGCTCCTATTTCTCGACCGGCCAGCGTTGCACGGCTTCGTCCCGCCTGATCGTCACCGAAGGCATCCACGACCGCTTCGTCGCGGCGATGGCCGAGCGCCTGAACGGCCTGTCGGTCGACGACGCGCTCAAGGCCGGCGTGCATATCGGGCCGGTCGTGGACCAGAGCCAGCTCGACCAGGACCTGCGCTACATCAAGATCGGCCAGGACGAGGGCGCCAAGCTCGCCTTCGGTGGCGAGCTGCTCAAGCGCGAGACGCCCGGCCATTACCTGCAGCCGGCGCTGTTCACTGAGGCCAACAACAACATGCGCATCGCGCGTGAGGAGATCTTCGGGCCCGTCGCCGCCGTCATCCGCGCCAAGAACTACGAGGAAGCGCTGGCGATCTCCAACGACACCGAGTTCGGCCTCGCCTCGGGCATCTGCACGTCGAGCCTGAAATACGCCTCGCACTACAAGCGCAACAGCGAGTCCGGCATGGTGATGGTCAATCTGCCGACCGCCGGCGTCGACTATCACGTGCCGTTCGGGGGCCGGAAGGGCTCGAGCTACGGCGCCCGCGAGCAGGGCTCCTACGCGCGCGAGTTCTACACCACGGTGAAGACGGCCTATACGTTTCCCGGCTGATAGGTTGATATCGTAGGGTGGGCAAAGCGAAGCGTGCCCACCGCTTACGTTCGGTGTGAAGCATGGTGGGCACGGCGCGTTGCGCCTTTACCCACCCTACGACTTCAGCTTCTGAGGCAAGAGCAGATGGACCAGGACGTCGCAGCGAAAGAGCAGCCCCGCTACATCAAGCTCAACGAGCGCGACAATGTCGCGATCGTGATCAATGATTTCGGGCTTCCCGCCGGCTCGCGCTTTGCCAGCGGACTGACGCTGCGCGCCTTCGTGCCGCAGGGGCACAAGACGGCGCTGGTCGACATCGCGCAGGATCAGCCGATCATCCGCTATGGCGAGATCATCGGCTACGCGCTCTCCCCGATCCTGGCCGGCGAATGGGTCGACGAGGCCCGCATCCGCATGCCGGAGGCCCCTGACCTCGACAAGCTCGAGATCTCGACCGCGGTCCCCGCGCCGCTGCCGCCGCTCGACGGCTTTACTTTCGAAGGCTATCGCAATCCTGACGGATCGGTCGGCACGAAAAACATTCTGGGCATCTCCTCCTCGGTGCAATGTGTCAAGGGCACGATGGAATATGCAGTGAAGCGCATCCGCGCCGAGCTGTTGCCCAAATATCCCAACGTCGACGACGTCGTGCCGCTCACCCATGCCTACGGCTGCGGCGTCGCCATCAATGCCCCCGACGCGGTCGTGCCGATCCGCACGCTGCAGAACATCGCGATCAATCCGAATTTCGGCGGCGAGATTCTGGTCATCAGCCTCGGATGCGAAAAGCTCGCACCCGAGCGCCTGGTGCCGGAAGGCGTCAGCGACGCCATCGTGCGCATGCAGGACGAAGCCTTCGACGGCTTTGGCGCGATCGTCGATGCGATCATGACGCAGGCGGAAGCCCGCCTGAAAATCCTCAACAAGCGCACCCGCGAGACCTGCCCGGCTTCCGATCTCGTCATCGGCCTGCAATGCGGCGGCAGCGACGCCTTCTCCGGCGTCACCGCCAATCCCGCCGTCGGCTTTGCCGCCGACCTCCTGGTGCGCGCCGGCGCCACCGTGATGTTCTCGGAAGTGACCGAGGTGCGCGACGCCATCCAGCTGCTCACGCGACGCGCGATCAATCAGGATGTCGGCCGCGCGCTGGTGCGCGAGATGGCCTGGTACGATTCTTATCTCGCGCGCGGCGGCGCCGACCGCAGCGCCAACACCACGCCCGGCAACAAGAAGGGCGGCCTCGCCAACATCGTCGAGAAGTCGCTGGGCTCGATCGTCAAGTCCGGCTCATCCGCGATCACCGGCGTGCTCTCGCCCGGCGAGAAGGCGACGCAGAAGGGCATGCTGTTCGCGGCAACGCCGGCAAGCGACTTCATCTGCGGTACGCTCCAGCTCGCCTCCGGCATGACGCTGCAGGTGTTCACCACCGGCCGCGGCACGCCTTACGGCCTCGCGGCCGCACCCGTGATCAAGGTCGCGACCCGCACCGAGCTCGCCCGCCGCTGGAAGGACCTGATCGACTTCGACGCGGGCGGCATCGCCACCGGCGAAAAGACCATCGAGGAGACCGGCTGGGATCTGTTCCGCCTCATCCTCGATGTCGCCTCCGGCCGCACCAAGCCATGGTCGGACCGCTGGGGCATCCACAACGATCTGACGCTGTTCAACCCGGCGCCGGTGACCTGAGGCTAACGGCCGCCGCGAAGCCGTCCTGAAACACGGAAGCCGAGCGCTTCATCGTCGTTTCGTCCTGTCGCATCACGCAATCAAATAGATCAGCCGGCGAAGATCGATTGTTTGCGCACAAGCGAACCTGGTCGGGCATAGAGACGACCAAACCTCCGATTGACATCTTCAACGGAGATTTTCCGATGCGTGTTCTCACAATGATTGCCGTCACCAGCGCCGTGATTGCGAGCTCGACCGGTGCTTTCGCGAGTGAGCTTCCGTCTTACGAAGTGAAGTCGTTGCCGATCTCGGCGACGCAGGTCCAGGTGCTCGGCGGCGCCGGCGTCGAGGAGCAGTCGACCGCGCCCTCGATGATCATCGCCGGCATGCCCGCCTCGCCCGCGCAGGTTTCGGTGCTGTCGCCGCGCGTGAAGCGGCTTGCCAGCGCGGGTTCGGAGAGCGAAGCCCGTTAAGCCTCCTTATCGCTTGCGGCGCCTGCATCTGATGCGGGCGCCGTCAGCGCTTTCAGGTCATGCTGCCCGGCATGAAGCAGCGCACCCGCGGGTGGCCGTCGATATAGTGCTTCCACACCATGGTGCGGCCGATCTTGTTCGGCTCGGTGATGACGGCACCGTCGGGAACGACAACCCATTCGTCGTCGATGTGGACGCGAAAGCGGCCATGATCGGACTCCCAATCGACGTCGGCGATGACGTAACCGTCGGCATCACTGCAGCATTGGCCGAATTCGCTGTGCAGGCTCTCGAACCAGGGCTTCAAGGGCGAGTTGGCGAAGCGCCCGTCGTCTCGTGCCGGCGCTGACGTCGGCAGGAGCGCTGCCAGGCTCAACGCAGTCAGGAAGGGCGCTGCGCGCAATCCAGTAAGTCGCGATCTCGGAAGTGGCATGTTGTCTCCGCGGGTCGACATGATCGCCGCGTGGGACAAGAGAGGCCGCCCGCCTTTCGCAGTTCGGCGAAAGGCGCAAAGGGTAGCGACTCACTCCCCCAGCAGCTTTGCGGAAAGTTATGCAAATCCGGCGCCAGTACGCATTCCGGGCGACTACTGGAATGGGGCCCTGGCGCATTCGCCTTTCGGCGGAGATGGCCGTCGCTGAATTTCAGCCCTCCCCGCCGGCACGCGGAATGACGACGATGTGTGGAGCTATCGCCGATCAGGCGGCCAAGCGTTCGACGGACACTCTTACTGCTTCGGCGCCGGCGCCATCATCATGCCGCCGCCCTTCTTGGCCGCGGGTGCCGGCGGCTTGGTGGCCGCAGCCTGCGCGGGCAAATATTTCGCGACGATGGCGGGATCGACCTGGGCGATGTTGGTGTCGGGCAGGCGCGTCCAGGTCTCGTCCTTGCCGAGCAGCGCGATGCCGAGATAGCCGCGCAGGGTCAGGGTCTGGCCGTCAGGACTGACCTTCATGTTGGCCTTCCAGATCTGGCCGTCGCGCGGATTGAGAACGTTGCCGCCTTCGTACTTCAATCCCTCGCGCTTCATGTTGCGGACGAAGGAGATGCCGAGCACCGGCGCGTTCTTGCGATCGTCGGTGCACTTGGCGCAGATCTCGTTCGGATCGTCGCCGGGCCGCGGGAAGGTCTTTGCGATCACGCCTTCGAAGATGCCGTTGTGGTCGACGAAGAGAAACCACCCGACCGTCTTGCCGTCTTCGACCTTCTGCCAGAGGCCCGCCGCCGTGGGCTCGGCGGTTTGCGCTGCAGACGGCGTCACCATCGCGAGCGACAATGCCAGCGCGAGAAAGGGAAGCAGTCGAGAGCTGGAAAAATTCCGCATTAGATCACCTTGTTATTCCACGACCGGAATGGCCGCAGACTACGGCGATTTCGCGAACGGTTCCAGCACCAGAAACATGGGGCGTTGCCCTCTCGGCCGGCCGCCGTCAGTTGACACCGAGCTTCTTTTGCAGGCTGGAGGACGAGGTCGTGTACTGGAACACGAGCCGCTTCTCCGGATAGACGTAGCGATGGGCTTTTTGCGACATCAGCGCGCCCTCGTGGAAGCCGCACAGGATCAGCTTGATCTTGCCGGGATAGGTGTTGATGTCACCGATCGCGAAGATGCCGGGAACATTGGTCTCGAACGCGGACGTCTCGACCGGCACCAGATTGTTCTCCAGCGCAATGCCCCAGTTGGCGACCGGGCCTAGCTTCATGGTCAGCCCGAAGAACGGCAGCATGGTATCGCAGGCTATGTCCGTCACGCTGTTGTCGTTGCCCTTGATGGTGGCACCGGTGAGCTTGCCTTCGGCACCGGAGAGCGCGGTGACCTGGCCGAGCCGGAGATCCATCTTGCCGCCGGCAACCAGCGCGCGCATCTGCTCGACGCTGTGGGGCGCGGCGCGAAACTCGTCGCGCCGGTGCAACAGCGTGATGCGCTTCGCAATCGGATGCAGGTTGAGCGTCCAGTCGAGCGCGGAATCGCCGCCGCCGACGACCAGCACGTTCTTGTCGCGGAACGTCTCCATCTTGCGCACGGCGTAATGGACCGAGGTGCCTTCGTAGGCCTCGATGCCCGGCACCGGCGGACGCTTTGGCTGGAACGAGCCGCCGCCGGCCGCGATCACCAGCACCTTGCATTCGAACACCTTGCCCGCATCAGTCGTGCAGCGAAACAGGGGATCGCCGATCTTCTCGACAGTCTCGACCATCTCGCCGAGATGGAAGGTCGGATGGAACGGCTTGATCTGCTCCATCAGCGCGTCGGTGAGGCCCTGCCCCGAAACCTGCGGAATGCCGGGAATGTCGTAGATCGGTTTTTCCGGATAGAGTTCGGCGCACTGGCCGCCGACCTTGTCGAGGATGTCGACGAAATGCGTCTTCATGTCGAGAAGGCCGAGCTCGAAAGCGGCGAACAGACCGCAGGGGCCGGCGCCAATAATCAGCACATCTGTTTTGATCGCGTCGCTCATGTCGTCTCTTTGGCTGTCGTTATCTGTTGGACGGCGCCCGGCGGGCAGAAGTGACCCTGCCTGTCTAGCCAACGGGGATGGATCAGGGAAGGCATAAAAGCGGGAGCGCCCCGCTGCCGCACCCACTTGCCGGAGCAGGATAACTGGGCTGTAACGAGCAGGATATGACGGAGATCAATCGGTGAACGCACCAAGCCGCCTCGATACGACGCCGCGCCTGGAGGACTATCCCTTCCGCCTCAGCGACAACGTCCGCTTCGGCGATCTCGATCCCAACCAGCACGTCAACAACGCGGTCTACGCCACCTATTTCGAGACCGGCCGCGTCACGCTGATGAAGCTGCCCGAGTACGGGCTGACGCCGCCAGGGCTCGCCTGGATCATGGTGCGGCTCGACATCCATTTCCGCGCCGAGCTGCACTGGCCGAACACGATCGAGCTCGGCCTCGGCGTGGTGAAGCTCGGACGGACGTCGGTGACCTTCGAGCAGGTCGTATTCTCGCAAGGAAAGTGCATCGCCTCGGCGATGTCGGTCGGCGTCATGCTCGACGAGGCGACGCGGCGGCCAGCGCCGCTCAGCGCGGAGATCGTCGAGAAGCTCAGACCCTGGCACAAGCGCGGCATCGAGGTCGCGACGCCGAACATCTAATTCAGTTCAGAAGAGGCAAGCCTGCAAGATCAGGCTTGCAAGGATCAGGCTTGCAGGGATCAGGCTTGGCGTTCCGGTGTCGCCACGACGAGACCGTCGAGTTCGTCGGAGACCTTGATCTGGCAGGACAGGCGCGAGTTCGGGCGCACGTCGAAGCCGAAATCGAGCATGTCCTCTTCCATCGGCGTCGGGCTGCCGACCTTCTCGCGCCAGGCTTCGTCGACATAGACGTGGCAGGTCGCGCAGGCGCAGGCGCCGCCGCATTCGGCCTCGATGCCGGGAATGCTGTTGCGGATCGCGGCTTCCATCACGGTTGCGCCGTTCTCGACTTCTACCGTGCGGGTTTCGCCCTTGTGGTCGACAAAGTGAATCTTGGCCATGTGTGCTCGTGCTGCCGCGGTGCTGGGAATGAAGGAGGGTCCGGGCTGTCCTATAACGGGTCGATCAGGCCGGCGCCATAGGGTTTTAAGGCGAAGTGAATCCCGCTTTGCGGGAAGAAATCGCGTCAAAACAAGAGACTACAGTCCGGCTCGGCCGCGTGGCCTCAAGCCTTCAGGATCGCCTCGATGGCGGCGCGGGCCTCGGTCACCGCCTCTTTCAACGCGGCGAAGGCGTGGCGCTGGTCATGGCCGGTCTGGATCGCGATCTCCAGGCTTGCGGCGGCATCCGCCACCGCGAAAGCGCCGATCCCGCGGGCCGAGCCCTTGAGCTTGTGGGCCAGTGCGCCCGCCTCGGCCGGCAGCGCCGCCATCGCCGCGACCAAGCGGACTGCCTGCTCGGCAAACATGGCCAGCACTTCCTGTTCCAGCTCGGCGTCGCCGAGCGTCATCCGGGAGAGATGGTCGAGGTCGAGCGGGCTGTCGATGGGTGCAAGCGGGGGCGA
>LNAP01010076.1_pt1 | contig 11368 bp, 7 predicted proteins | sample 602601 | NCBI WGS metagenome assembly LNAP01 (sample SAMN02440304, study PRJNA202911) | soil metagenome | biome: Subtropical and temperate rainforests or woodlands; isolation source: soil samples (1 kg each in a 20% v/v slurry with milli Q water) were... ... | reverse complement strand
CAGGTCGCAGCCACGGTCCTGCCGATGCAGTCCGGCCCCCCACTCAATCCCGAGCAGACGGCCGCGGTCGCCGCGATTCCCGGCCACGGCTTCGCCCCGATCCTGCTGGAAGGGGTGACCGGCTCGGGCAAGACCGAGGTCTACCTGCAGGCCATCGCCGCCTGCCTGGCGCGTGGCCGCCAGGCACTGGTGCTGGTGCCGGAGATCGGCCTGACCCCGCAGACCCTGGCCCGCTTCCGCGCGCGCCTGGGCGTGGAGGTGCATGCGCTGCATTCGGGCCTGGCCGACAACGAACGCGCGCTGACCTGGGCGGCGTGCCTGCGCGGTCAGGCGCGGGTGATCGTGGGCACGCGCTCGGCGGTGTTCGTGCCGCTGCCCGAGGCCGGCCTGATCGTGATCGACGAGGAGCACGACGGCAGCTACAAGCAGCTGGACGGGATCCGCTACCACGCCCGCGATTTCGCCCTGGTGCGCGGCAAGGCGCTGCAGGTGCCGGTGATTCTGGGCAGCGCCACGCCGTCGCTGGAGACGCTGCACAACGCCCGGACCGGCCGTTACGCGCACCTGCGGCTGGCCGAACGCGCCGGCGAGGCCAAGGCACCGTCGGTGCGCGTGGTGGACGTGCGCAAGCGTGCGCTGGCCGCCGGCCTGGCCCCGGAGACGCTGGCGGTGATCGCCACCCAGCTGCAGGCCGGCGGTCAGGTGCTGGTGTTCAAGAACCGCCGTGGCTATGCGCCGGTGCTGCTGTGCCACGACTGTGGCTGGAGCGCGCACTGCAACCGCTGCGACGCGCCGATGACCGTACACGCGGCCGGGCGCCGCCTGCAGTGCCATCACTGTGGCCATCGCAGGCCGGCCCCGCCGGCCTGCCCGGACTGCGGCGGCCTGGCCCTGCAGCCGCAGGGCGTAGGCACCGAACGGCTCGAGGAACTGCTGGCCGACAGCTTCGCGCAGGTGCCGGTGCTGCGCATCGACCGCAGCACCACCCAGCGCAAGGACGCGCTTGAACGGCACTTCGCCACGCTCGGCGAAGGCCCCGGGATCCTGGTCGGCACCCAGATCCTGGCCAAGGGCCACGACCTGCCGCTGCTGACCCTGGTGGTGGTGGTGGGCGTGGACGAAGGCCTGTTCTCGGCCGATTTCCGCGCCGGCGAAAAGCTCGCGCAGCTGCTGATCCAGGTGGCCGGCCGCGCTGGCCGCGCCGCGCGTGCCGGCCAGGTGTGGCTGCAGACCCACCATCCCGGCCATCCGCTGCTGGAAACGCTGCTGTCCGGCGGCTATCGCGCCTTTGCCGATGCCGAACTGATCCAGCGCCAGGCGGCCGGCTTTCCGCCGTTCGCGCACCTGGCCATGATCCGCGCCGAAGCCAGGCAGCTCGAGCACGTGCAGGCGTTCCTGCGCGCCACGCGCGTGGCCCTGGCCAATGCCGCCCAGGACCTGGAACTGCACGGGCCGATGCCCGCGCCGATGCCGCGCCGGGCCGGCTTCCAGCGCATGCAGCTGCTGCTCTCGGCCATCCAGCGCCCGCGCCTGCATGCCGCCCTGCAAACCGCCCTGCCGGCCATCGAGGCATTGCCCGAGGCCCGCCGCGTGCGCTGGTCACTGGATGTGGATCCGATCGACCTGTACTGAGAGGCTGAGCACGTTCCGCCGAGCGCACGCGGCGGCTGCGGCGTGCGTTGCCCGAACGAACCCCGTCACATAAAAAAAACCCCGCCGAGGCGGGGTCCTTGCAAGCAATGGCGCGCAATCCAGATCAGGCCGCGAACAGCGCCTTCATCTTCTTCAGCGCGTTGGCCTCGATCTGGCGAATGCGTTCGGCCGACACGCCGTATTCGTCGGCCAGCTCCTGCAGGGTGATCTTGTTGTCCGGATCCAGCCAGCGACGGCTCACGATGTCGCGCGAACGCTTGTCCAGGCTGGCAAGCCCTTCGCGCAGCAGATCCAGTTGATTGTCCTCGCTGTCGGTGCGCTCGTAGGCCTGGGAAGGGTCTTCCTCATGGGCCGGCAGATAGTTGGCCGGCGACGGCGGGGCGTGGTCGTCGTCCTCATCGGACGGGGCATCAAAGCCGATGTCGCGGCCGGACAGGCGCGACTCCATCTCGACCACCTCGCGCTCGGACACGTTCAGGTCCTTGGCCACGGCGCTGACTTCGGCCGCATTCATCCAGCCCAGACGGGTCTTGGACTTGCGCAGGTTGAAGAACAGCTTGCGCTGGGCCTTGGTGGTGGCGACCTTGACGATGCGCCAGTTCTTGAGGATGAACTCGTGCATTTCGGCACGGATCCAGTGCACGGCAAAGCTGACCAGGCGCACGCCCATGTCCGGGTCGAAGCGCTTGACCGCCTTCATCAGGCCGATGTTGCCTTCCTGGATCAGGTCGCCCAGCTGCAGGCCGTAGCCGCTGTAGCCGCGGGCCACATGCACCACGAAGCGCAGGTGCGAGTGGACCAGTTCGCGGGCAGCGTCCAGGTCGTTGTCGTCGCGGAAACGGTGCGCCAGCTCCTGCTCCTCATCGACGGTGAGCACCGGGATCTGGTGCACGGCGCCGATATAGGCGTCCAGCGAGCCGAGCGGGCTGGGAATCGGGAGGTTGTTGGCCACCATGGGGGCGGCGGCGGAGATCTGGGTCATGGCAGCAATATTAGCAATGTGGGGGGTTTGACTGCTAAGGCCTGGGATGGTTCCCTTCGTTCTGCCAGGAGAACAACCCTCAGGAACCTGTTTTATTGCATTCATCTTTGGAAACACCCGCCAAAACTGCACTGCATTTCCCTTCGAATGCCCTGACTGAAAATCCGGGTGCATTCGCTCGCTGCTTGGGCAAGGCTCGCATGCAGGCTGTCAACATGGCGTCGTTTCCTGGCCTTCCCCGGCCTTGGTGCCGACGGAGCTTCGATGCGGCGCCGAGCGCGGATCGCGCCCCTGAAGATATAACCGAGGTGTTTGACCCCGAAACGCCCGGGTGGTTCCGTTCACCTGCGACTTTCGCCGCGTTTCGAAGCGGCACGGTTTGGCGGACCATGGTCCCGCCTGAACGGTCCCCCGGATTGCCCATGTTCCTGTCCCGCCTGTGGCCTGGCGTGTTCGCATCGCGCGCACGCCGCCGACGCATCCGCCTGCTGCTGTTGATCCTGATGACGATGCCGGCCAGCTTCGCGCTTGCCCAGGCGATGCCGCTGAAGGTCATGAGCTTCAACGTGCGCACGCCTGCCGACACCAACGACAACCGCTGGGACAACCGCCGCGACCTGATGGCGCGGGTGATCGGCGCCCAGGATCCGGACGTCATCGGCACCCAGGAACTGGTCCGGCAGCAGGCCGATGACCTGATCGCACGCCTGCCGAAATTCGCCTGGTTCGGCGCAGGCCGCCGCGGTGGCGAAGGCGACGAACACGTCGGGGTGTTCTATCGCACCGACCGGCTCAAGGTGCTGACATCCGGCAACTTCTGGCTCTCCGATACACCCGAGGAGCCGGGCAGTATCAGCTGGGGCAACCTGTTTCCGCGGCTGGTGACCTGGGCGCGGTTCGGACGCGTGGCCGACGGCGCCACCTTCGTCCTGTACAACACGCACTTTCCGCATCGCGAGCAGGACGATGCGGCACGCCTGAAAAGTGCACAACTGATCGTCCGGCGCCTGGCCGCCCTGCCGAAGGACGAACCGTTGGTCCTGACCGGCGACTTCAACACCACCGAAGCCGACCCGGCCCATGTCGTGCTGGCCGCGGTGCTGACCGATGCGTGGCTGGCCGGCGGGCCACGCAGCGGCCCGGACAAGACCTTCCACGACTTCACCGGCACCCCGGACCGGCGCCTGGACTGGATCCTGTTTCGTGGGCTGACGCTGCGCTCGGTCCGCACCGTGGAGACCCATGCCGGGCCGCGCTATCCGTCCGACCATTTCCCGGTGGTGGCCGTGTTCGACCTGCCGGCCAGCCACGCCGGCACGCACTGACGATCGGCGGGCCAGCCCCTGCTCCGGTTCCAGGCCCGGCGGCCGATACCATGGGCGAGGGTCGTGCATTGCGCGCGGCCGTTTCGACGCCCCCCATACGGTCCATGACGTTCGCCCCGGTCCAGCCGGTCCTTCGATGGTGGTGCCTGTGGCTGTTCCTGCTGGGACTGACCGCCTGCACGCGCGCGTCCGCGCCGGAACCCTACGTGGTCACCGGCCAGCCCGCCACGCGTGGGGAAGCCCAGCCGCCCTGCCTGCATGCGCAGCCACCGGGGCGCCAGCAGGTACTGCTGTCGCCGCCGGCCGGCGGTTGGTCGGGGGCGCCGCAGGCGGTGATGGTGATGAACGTGTTCCGCGGCGAGGTGAAGATCCGCCACGGGGCGCGCGAGCGCTGCGGTGTGTTGCAGGACGCGCGTACGCTGGATTCGCGGTTCCTGTCCGGGATGGGCACCGTGCTGGTGCCGGGCAAGGGCAACCAGCGCCCGATCGAGGTGGAGTTCGAACCCAGCCCGATGCCGTTGTGGCGGCCGCTGGTGCGACTGGGCGAGCCGGCCTCGGTGCAGCGCCAGGACACCCTGCGCTTCGCGCTGCGGGTCGCCTCGGTGGCGGTCATGCTGGCGCTGGTGGTGTCGGCGCTGCTGACCTTCATGAGCACGCGCGAGCGGGCTTTTCTGTCCTACGCCCTGGGCGCGTCGCTGTTCGCGCTGTGGATGGCCTTGCTGTCCGGGCTGTGGGCATATCCGCGGCCGTGGTTTGCCCTGGGCGAGCTGTCGCTGCGGCTGGTGGGCGCGCTGCCGGCCGTGTTGAGCGGCCTGACCGTGCGCATGCTCGCCTACCACGCCGCGCCGCGTGCGCTGGCCGGACGGGTGCGGCGCGGCGCGGACTGGCTGGTGCCGTGCGCCCTCGGGCTGGCCGCGATGATCGTGCTGGTGCCCGAGCACTGGCTGGCGGTGGCCTCGCTGGGCAGCGAGCTTGGCTTTTACCTGCTGTGCCTGGCGATGGCCGGGATGGCGCTGGTGACGATGTGGCGTGGCGAACCGGGCGGGGCGACCGCGTTGACCTGCGTGGCGCCGTTTCTGGGCGTGGGCCTGATGGAAGTGGCCATGCCCGAGCGCCTGGCGTCGTGGAAGGTCGAAGCCATGCTGCTGTCCGGCTGCTGGCTGGCGCTGACCGCCAGCATGGCCCTGACCCTGCGCCTGGGCAGCCTGCGCCGCCAGCGCGACGAGATGCGCGTGCTGGCCCAGACCGATGCACTGACCGGGCTGCCCAATCGCCGCGCCGCGCTGGAGCAGCTGGCCGCGATCAGCGCCAGCGCGCGCCGCAGCGGCCAACCGGCGGCGGTGGGCTTCCTGGACATCGACCACTTCAAGGACATCAATGACGTGCATGGGCACGCAGTGGGCGACCAGGTGCTGCGCGCCTTCGCCCGCATCCTGCGCAGCACCTTCCGCGGTGCCGACTACGTGGCGCGCATGGGCGGCGAGGAATTCCTGGTGGTGCTGCCCGGGGCCAGCCCGGAACAGGCCAAGGCCCGGATCGAATCGCTGTCCCCACTGCTGGCCACGATCGGCCACACGCTGCGGCTTCCCGAACTGCGCGTGACCCTGAGCGCCGGGGTCACCGGAGTGGAAGCCGACGACGTGGAAATCGGCCCACTGCTGCAGCGGGCCGATGCGGCGATGTATGCGGCCAAGCGCGCCGGCCGCGAGCGGGTGGTGCTGTCCGGCCAGCCGCAGGGTTGAAGCCACGCCTGCTGGGCAGATGGTGATGCAGGGGCAGCTGGTGCCAGCGGGCCATCCCTTGGCGCGGTGGCCGGTTTCGCGCCTCGACCCCATGCCCAGCAAGCGGCGTCGGTGACAGGCCGATACCCCGGCAGTTCGACGCGCCAGTTCACGCCTGCAGCGTGGCGGCCAGCGCGTCGGTCGCCCGCACCAGCGCATCGGTGATGGCCGGGTCGAAGGCGCTGTGCCCGGCCAGGACCATCTCCAGCTTCGCCTCGGGCCAGGCCTGGCTCAGCTCACAGGCGGCCTTGGCCGGGCACAGCATGTCATACCGCCCCTGCACGATGGTGCCGGGCAGGTGGCCGATGCGGCCGATGTCGCGCAGCAGCTGGTCTGGCTGCAGGAAGCAGCCATGGCGGAAGTAGTGCGCTTCGATCCTGGCCACCGCCAGCGCCGCCTGGGCGTCGTCTTCCGGCGGCGGCGGCGCACTGTCGTGGACCAGCGTGGACGAGCCGTCCTCCCATTCATTCCACGCATCGGCCGCGGCCTGGCGCACCTGCGCGTCGTCGCTGTCCAGGCGGCGCCAGTAGGCCTCGATCATGTGCCCGCGCTCGGCCGGCGGGATGTGCGCCTGGTAGCGCGCCCAGCCTTCGGGGAAGACCATGCGCGCGCCGCCATCGGCTTCGTGGCTCCAGTGCAGCTCCTCGGGCCGGCCCAGGAAGATGCCGCGCAGCACCAGCCCGGTCACCCGATCCGGATGAGCCTGGGCATAGGCCAGGGCCAGGGTCGAACCCCACGAGCCGCCGAACACCGCCCAGCGCGCGATCCCCAGCTGCGTCCGGATCGCCTCGATGTCGGCCACCAGGTGCGCGGTGGTGTTGTTGTGCACTTCACCCAGCGGAGTGGAACGGCCGCAGCCGCGCTGGTCGAACAGCACCACGCGCCAGCGCTGCGGATCGAAGAAGCGGCGATGCTCGGGCACCACGCCGCCGCCCGGCCCGCCATGCAGGAACACCACCGCAATGCCGTCGGGATTGCCGCACTGCTGGAGCTGCAGCGTGTGCAAGTCGTCGACGGCCAGCCGCTGTTCGGCATAGGGAGCGATCGGCGGATACAGCGTGCGCATGGGGACCTGTGTGGACACGACAGAGGTCCAAGGTGGCCGATGCACGTCGTGGTCGGCAACCCCCAAGGGCATCACGCCGCGCAGCGGTTGAATCCCAGGCGACAAAAACCCGACCGATTGGCACCGGCCGGGTCTGGGTTTGGCTGTTTTCCTGCGCTGCCTGGCGCATCGGACGCGCCTGCTTACGCGGCGTTCTTCATCGCGTGCTTGCGCTCGCGCATGACGTTGTGGCACTCGCGCACCTCTGGCAGCAGGCGTGTCACCGCCTCGCGCGCCGTTGCCGGCACGTCGTTGTCCGAGGCGGCCTCGGTGAAGGCTTTCAGCAGGCGATCTTCCGATTCCTCCAGTTCAGCCACGTAGCCGTACTGCTTGTCGCCGAGCGCGCCACGAACCTTGCCGTAGAACTCCTGCATGGTGCCGACGACCGTGCCATGGGTGGCCGGCTCGCCACCGGCGGAGGTGACCACGGCACTGAATGTTCTGCTTGACCCCGGCGATGCGGGTGAACAGCGCACTGAGTTCGACGTCGTCGACCTTCCTGGCCGCTTCGGTATAGAAGTGCTCGCCATCGCGGACGATGGCAATCAGGTCGTTGAGGCTGTGGGTCGTCCTGGTCTGGGTATTCATGTGTGACTCCTTGGTGATAGGCCCTGGCGTGGCGGTGCCTTGAAGAGACGGCCGCGGCTGGGCGGAATGGAGGCTGCAAATCGCAGCGTTGTTGGAACACGGTGCACGCCGGTTGGTCAGCCTTCCGTGAGTGCTGCGGCCATTTCCCTCACCTGCTCCGCGCATGCATGAACCTGCATTCATCGTTGTTGCCACAGCACCCGCGACGACGGTGTCGACCCCGTCAAGACACGAAAACCATGCCGCACCCAAGGGCGGGCACGGCCCGCTTGGCCATCCGCCAAATCTCACCCTGCGCGCACGCAGGCTGTGGGACCGTGCGCGCATCTCCTGCCGTCCAGCCACCATGTCCCAATCCGCTGCTCCCGCCCTGCCCGCGGCGCTGGAAGATCGACGGATCCTCGCCCTGTATGACTACGACGTGCTGGATACGCCGCCGGAGTCGGTGTTCGACGACATCACCCGCATCGCCTCGACCGTGTGCGAAACGCCGATGGCCCTGATCAGCCTGGTGGAGACCCAGCGCCAGTGGTTCAAGGCCGCGCACGGGGTGGCCGTGCGCGAGACGGCGATCGAGGAATCGATCTGCGCCCACGCCATCCTGCAGGAGGAGTTGCTGGTGGTGCGCGACACCCACAACGACAGCCGCTTCGCCCAGGGCCCGCTGGTCACAGGTCCACCACATATCCGCTTCTACGCCGGGGCGTTGCTCAAGACGCCCGAAGGCCTGCCGATCGGCGCGGTGTGCGTGCTCGATACGGTCATTGAACCAGGCCCAGGGCCAGAGCCTGCTGGCGCTGGCGCGGCAGGTGATGGCGCAGCTGGAACTGCGCCGGATGCTGGCCCGCAGCGAACGGGTCAGCCAGTACCGGGCCAGCCTGCTGGCCTCGGCCGGGCACGACTTCCGCACGCCGATGACCACCGCGATGCTCGCCTTCGACCTGGCCCGCCATGCGGGGCCGGAAAAGTTGGACCGGGTCGTGCGCATGGGCCAGGAAGCCCTGCAGAACGTGGACAATGGCCTGACCCGCATGCTCTCGGTGGCCAGCGGCGAGCGCACCTTCGAACCCGAAGCGCTGGTGCCGACCGACCTGAACACCGTGCTGGCCCACGTCGCCACAACCCATGCCACCGCCGCGCGCCGGCGCAGCATCCGCCTGCGCGTGGCCCGCACCAGTTGCACCGCGATCAGCAACGCGCGCCAGCTGGAAACCCTGATCGGCAACCTGGTCGCCAACGCGGTCAAGTACACCGCCAGGGGTGGCGCGGTGCTGGTGGGCTGCCGCAGGCGCGACGCGCATGTGGACATCGAAGTGATCGACAACGGACCGGGCATCGCCAAGGACCAGGTGGACACCATGTTCAGTGCATTCCGCCAGGGCGAGCACAGCAGCGACGGTCTGGGCCTGGGCTTGTGGATCGTGCAGAAGACCGCCGCCAGCCTGGGCATCACCCTCAGCGTGCGTTCGATCAAGGGCGCCGGCACACGCTTCGTGCTGCGCATGCCCGCCACGCCGGGCACGCGCGCGCCGGCACCAGCACCGGCCTGAGCCACGCTCCCCGGGCGCGCGCTCAAGCCACCTCGAGCACCACCTTGCCCAGGTGATGGCCGGCTTCCAGGTAGGCGTGGGCCTGCCCGGCCTGCTCCAGCGGGAAACGACGGTCGACCACCGCGCGCACCTGGCCGGTGGCAATCCATGGCCATACCCGTTGCTCGACCTGCGCGGCCAGGCGCGCCTTTTCATCGGCCGAGCGCGTGCGCAGGGTGGATCCGGTCAGCACCGCCTGGCGGCGCATGATGTCGAAAACCGGCACTTCCAGCATGCCGCCGCCCAGCGCGGCGATGTAGACGATGCGCCCGCGCAGGTTGAGCACCGAGAGCGTGTCGGCAAACACGCTGGCGCCGACCATGTCCAGTGCCACGTCCACGCCACCGGCGGCCCTGGCCGCCTCGACGAAGGACTCGGACGAGGTGTCCACCGCCACGTCGGCGCCCAGCGACCTGGCCTGCGCCGCCTTGTCGGCCGCGCGCGCGGTGGCCAGCACCTGCTCCCAGCGCCAGCCATCGAAGCGGCTGCCACCGCGCAGCAGGTCGGCGTAGCCGGCCACCGCACTGGCAAAGCGCGCACTTTCGCTGGGCTGGCGCCTGAGCGCGTCGGCCAGGATCGGGGTCTCGATCAGGGCGCTGGTCTGCTGGCCGGGCCGCTTGTAGCGCAGGCGCAGCTGGGCCACTTCGCGCGCATCGCCACCGGCGATGGACTTGGGCCCGTAGCGCAGGGCCTGCAGGCGCGCGGCCTGCGAGCCGGTCGGGGTCAGTTCGTACAGGGCGGTGACCTCGTGGCCGGCGCCGATGTCGCCGGCATCGACCTTGTCGTTGGCGAAATCCTCGCGGCGCAGGGCGCGGTTCTCGTAGCCGATCAGGCGGTACTCGGCGACCGCGGCGGGGTTGAATTCCACCTGGATCTTCACATCGCGCGCGATGGTCAGCAGCGTGCCCTGCATCTGCTGGACCAGCACCTTGCGCGCTTCCTGGTCCGAGTCGATGTAGGCGTGGTTGCCATCGCCCACATCCGCCAGGCGCTCGGCCAGCGCGTCGTTGTAGTTGCCCTGGCCCAAGCCCAGCGTGGTCAGCGCGATGCCGGCGGCGCGCCCATCGCCGACCAGGGTTTCCAGCGCGTCCTGGCTGACCGTGCCGACGTTGAAATCGCCATCGGTCGCCAGGATCACCCGGTTGCTGCCGCCCGGGATGAAGCCCTGCCGCGCCACCGCGTAGGCCAGGCCGATGCCGGCGCCGCCGTTGGTGCTGCCACCAGCCTCCAATTGATCCAGCGCGGCCAGGATCTTGTCGTGCTGGTCACCGGCAGTCGGCGGCAGGACCAGTCCGGCCGAGCCGGCATAGACCACGATCGACACCCGGTCCTGCGCGCGCAGCTGCGGCACCAGCATGGCCAGCGCGCGCTTGAGCAGCGGCAGCTTGTCCTGCGCGTCCATCGAACCGGAGGTGTCCAGCAGGAACACCAGATTGGACGGCGGCAGATCGCGCCTGGGCAGTTCGTAGCCCTTGATGCCGATCATCAGCAGCTGGCGCTGTGCATTCCACGGCGCCGGCGCCAGTTCGGTGGTGACCCGGAACGGCGTGTCGCGCGTGGCCGGCGCGCGATGGTGGTAGTCGAAGTAGTTGATGAACTCCTCCGCGCGCACCGCATCGGCCGGCGGGCGCTGGCCGTGGCTGACCATGCGCCGCATGTTGGCGTAGCTGCCGGTATCGACATCGATGGAGAAGGTGGACAGCGGCTGCTCGGCGGTGCGCCGGACCGGGTTGTCCTCATGCCGGGCATAGCGCTCGGTGTTGACCGACGGCGGCGGTGGCGGTGGCGCGATCGTGGTAGGTGCGGCGTAGGCGGCGATGGCTGCCGGTGGTGGGGGCTGCGCGGGCGCGGCGGATGGCGTATAGGTCCGCATGCGGCGTTCGGTGGTTGCGCTCGGATGTGCCGCCTCGTTGGCAGCTTTGCCGGCCTGCACTTCCAGTCGGTCCGCGCGCGCGGCTTCCGGCGGGGCAGGGGCAAGCGCCTGCGGCGATGGCGCGGAAGAACAGGCCGCCAGCATGGCGACGGTGAGCAGGGTCAGGCAGGGGCGAGACAGGTGCGACATGGCGGCAACTCCCGTGTTGGACCCAGGCTGCAAACGCGCGAGCCCGACCAGCGGGGTGAACCGATCCGAAAAAGTTCACCACGCCGCCGCCCGAGGCCGTGGCGCCTGGCACGCCGGTGCCGGGTCGGCCATGCCGCGACATGCGCAGGTGACCATTCCCGACGCCTGCGCGGCGCCGCGCAGGCGCTTTCAAGGATGCCGGGGAGCCAGCACGGCTGCCGGGCGCCGTGCCAGACCCGGTGGGCGCTGCCGTCACCGGGGTCGGCAGTCCCATACCCCGACG
>LNAP01005396.1_pt1 | contig 11369 bp, 12 predicted proteins | sample 602601 | NCBI WGS metagenome assembly LNAP01 (sample SAMN02440304, study PRJNA202911) | soil metagenome | biome: Subtropical and temperate rainforests or woodlands; isolation source: soil samples (1 kg each in a 20% v/v slurry with milli Q water) were... ... | reverse complement strand
CTATGACGCAAAGCTGCAGCGCACGGCCGGTGGCGTGAACCAGGGCAATAATGCCAACGGCGTGCCCAAGCGCACGTTCAACCTGGGCGCCGACTGGGACCTGCCCTGGGTGTCGGGACTGAGCCTGAATGCGCGCGCCATCCACACCGCGGCGACGCCCTACGACGCGGAGAACACCCTGACGCTGCCGTCGTGGACCCGCTACGACGTGGGCGCGCGGTACCGCACGAAGGTCAGTGGCCATCCGGTCACCTTGCGCGCCACGGTGGAGAACGTGACCAACGAGCGCTACTGGTTGTCCAGCAGCACGCTGCTCACGGTGGGGACTGTGGCGGCGCCGCGCACCGTCCTGCTGTCGGCTGAGGTCGAGTTCTAGCACCGAGGTGTTTGAGCTGCAATAAGCCCATGCGATAGTTTTGCCCGCATGGGCTTATCATCGAGAATGCACTGGAATTGACGTAATGAGAACTATTTGCAATAATTGCGAGCTCTTTACTATCCACTTTCCAAGCCCTTCATGTCTCGCCGCCCCCCACCCGATAAAGGCTGGCTCGCGCATTATCGCGGGCTGATCGGGGCGTGGACGCAACGGCAGACAACTCCGCCGGACGCGCAGGATGCGGCCCACGATGCCGTGGTCGGCATACTCAAGAACAATAGCGCGGGTATTCTCGATCAAGGGGCCTATTTGTTTCGGGCGAGTCAGAATCGGCTATACGGAGAAATCCGCCGGCAGGCCCGTCACGAAATCGTTTCCTTGGATAGCCTTGCGGAAGCGGATCACCCGCAGCTTCACGATCACGACGCGGCGATCCGGGTTTCGCAATTGGCGCTCGCCCTGGAAAAGGCGCTCTCGGAGTTGCCGCTGAAATGCCGCCAGGTATTCCTGTGGAATAAAATCGAAGGCTATACACAAGAGGAAATCGCCAAGAAAATGGGCTTGTCGCAAAGCATGGTTGAAAAATACATGAAGCGGGCCTTGTGCCACGTGCACGATCGCTTGCAAGACTATGCGCCGGATTGATTCCGGAGTTTTTACCGCTACGACGTCTATATAAGGAAGGGATACGTTTTTAGCCTGCCGCAAAAAATCGGATTACGAATCGCGCCATGATGGATTTTAACGACTCGGACATTGCGAAGGCCGCGCGCGATCAAGCCGCACATTGGTTCGCTCGCGCGCGCCTCGGAACGCTGACCCCGCAAGAGCGGCGTGAGTGCGAGGCTTGGCGGGCCGCATCCGCCGAGAATGACAGCCAGTACCGGTCGCTGGAAACGCTTTGGCGCGTGGCCGACGAGTTGCCGCGCGACCGTATGCGGGCTGTGTTGACGCAAACCGAAGCGCTTCGGCCACCCATAGATCAGCGCCGCCGGTTTGCGATGGGGCTGGGAGCCGCTTGTGCCATGGCTTTGGTGGCTGGGGTGGTGGGACCGCAGTGGTGGGCCCCGGCGCCCGAGTACACGGCGCGGCTTGCTTCGGCCAAGGGCGAGCGCAAGCAGTTTGTTTTGCCCGATGGCTCGACCCTCGAATTGAACACCGATACCCACGCCACCGTGGCGTTTTATCCCGGCAAAAGAACCGTGACCCTGGCCGCCGGGGAAATCCTGTTCGCGGTCGATGCGGATCCGTCGCGCCCATTCATTGTCGCTGCCGGAAAGGCGCAGGTCAGCGTAACCGGCACCCGTTTCAATGTGCGCCGCGATGGCGACGATGTGTCGCTGGCCGTGGAAAGTGGTTCGGTCGAGTTCTCGGCCGGTTCGTGGTGGAACCGCAAGGTCGAACGACTGGCGGCCGGGTATGTGGCGCACTACCAAACCGGACAGGGCCTCGAGCCCGCGCATCCGGGCGATGTGGCCATATTGACGGCATGGCAGCGCGGCCGGCTCATCTTCCGGGATTCGCCGCTTTCACAGGTGGTCAACGAATTGAACCGGTATCTATCCCAGCCGCTGCGCATTGCCGATGCGCATCTTGGCCGGCTTCGTATCGCGGGAACATTGGGAATCGACGAGCCCGAATCGGCGCTGGAGGTTTTGCCCGAGATCGCACCGGTTACGGTGCTCAGGCGCACCGACGGCAGCACGGTCATTACTGCGCGCTGATTCAGGGCCACGTCAGTGAATTGGCGCGGCCTTTTATCGCCCGGTTTTTGTTTGTTGATACATCTGGTTTCAATCTATCGTCAGGAAAAGTTCCGGAAAATTTTGCCCGGCAGCGTCTTTATCAGGACGGGATGGATAGGCAGAGCTCTGCATTTTCCCTGCAAATATTCAATTCCCAGGCAAGCATTCTTCGCAAAGGCGTCGAGCGCATTACGCGCGAATATTTTTGGAACGGTTTCATGGTGGACAGACAAGGTTTACGGGCAGCAGGTGTCAAGTCGCGGACTTCAGGCAAAGGCATGAGTGTCAGATGCAATGTTGCGGCTACTATTTTGGCTGTACTGTCGTTCGGTGGCGTACCGGGCAACGTACACGCTCAGGAGTCGCCCGTGCGGATCAACATGCAGGCCCAATCATTGAGTGACGCGCTGATTCAGCTGGGCGAGCAGGCGTCATTGCAAATTTTCTATCTGCCGGAAACGGTGCAGGGGTTGAACGCGCCAGCTGTTGCTGGTTCGCTCACGCCCGATCAGGCATTGCAGCGCCTGCTGGCAGGGACCGGAGTTGAATTCCGGCGCAATGGGACACGTGTTTCCTTGACCCGCGGGCCTGCAGCGGCGGCTCAGTTGGAAGCTGTCAGAGTTGCAGGAAGCCGTTCGCCTACGACGGAAGGTACAAACTCGTACACGACGGATAGTAGCAATACTGCCACGAGGTTAAACTTATCCCTGCGCGAGACGCCTCAGTCGGTCAGCGTCGTGACACACCAACAGATTGAAGACTACAACCTCAACACGCTGCTGGATGTCATGCGCTACACCCCCGGCATGTTCGTTACTGGGCCGGATGGTGTTTCCGATCAGGAGGTCAGCATTCAGTCGCGCGGCTTTGGGGTGGACAATATCCTGATCGATGGCCAGGCCACGGATCGCAGCAACTTCAATATGCGCACCATTTCCGGCGATATGAGCATGTACGATCGGGTTGAGGTGTTGCGCGGCGCAGCCGGCCTTCTGTATGGCGTGGGCAGCCCCTCGGCAGCGGTGAACATGGTGCGCAAGCGTCCCACCGCCGATCCTTTGTTGAACCTCTCCGTTGGCGCGGGTACCCATGACCGCTATTCAGCGATGTTCGATGGTGGCGGCGCAGTCGGGCCCACGGACAATGTGCGCGGCCGGCTAGTGGCCAATTACCAGAACGAGAACGGTTTCGTCGACGTTTCGCGCAGCACCAACCGCAGCCTGTACGGGGTAATGGAATTCGACCTTGGCGAGCGCACTACGCTAGGCCTGGGCGCTTCGTATCAACGCTATCGCGTGGACGGCATCCACGCCGGCACGCCCGCGCATCTGGACGGGACTCCCTTCGATTTGTCGCGCAGCGCCTTCTGGGGCCAGGCATGGTCATCGCAGCAGCGTGAAACCGCTACTTATTTCGCAGACTTGAATCACGATTTTGGCAACGGTTGGAAGTCTAAGGTAAGCGCCATGTACACCACGGGCGAGTCGGACTCGGTCTATCCCTTTTTCAGCCGCATCTCGGGCGATCCGGATCATTTCAGCTTCAGCAGCACCGGCTGGGACTACAGCACGCGCCAGACCAATGTGGAAGCGACCCTGACTGGCCCCTTCCAGCTATTGGGTCGCGAACACGAGATTGTCGTTGGCGCAACCTACCGCAACGAACTCTCAAAGGCGGCCAATCCCTGGGACGATGACGGCAGCTCTTACATAGTCGATCCCTACAATTTCAATCCGCGCATGTCGCCTGGTTCCGGCCTTACGCCAAGCAGCGACCCCATGATGTGGGACAACCGCTCCAAGAATACCGGCATATTTGGCACCACGCGATTCAGCCTCACCGATTCCACCAAGCTGATCCTGGGTGCGCGCCTGGGATGGTACGAACAGCAGGGCACGGGGTGGTACTTCGGCCAGCGCGAATGGGGCGAAGCCGTGCGCCAAAATGCCGAGTTCACTCCTTATGCCGGCATCGTGCAGGATCTGGACGACTGGCATTCCGTTTATGCCAGCTATGCGCAGGTTTTCCAGCCGCAAGGCGCGGTGGATTTCAACGGCGCGCAGCTCGACCCGATGACTGGCACCAACCTGGAAGTCGGTATCAAGGGCGAGTACTTTGACGGTGCACTGAACACCAGCCTGGCGCTATATCAGATCAAGCAGCGCAACCGCGCGGTCGCGGACGACGAAAACTGCCCGGCAGGCGGACCCATATCGTGCTCGCGCGCGGCTGGCGAAGTCGAAAGCAAGGGTATCGACGTTGAGATCAGCGGCGCACTGACGCCTGCGTGGCAGGTGGGTGGCGGCTACACCTACAATGCCGCCCGCTATACCAAGGACAGCAACCCGGCGCGGGTGGGCAAACGCATCAGCGACGAGGTGCCGCGCCACCTGTTCAAGGTGTTCACCAACTATCGACCCGCCGGGGACTGGAATCGCTGGAATTTCGGCGGCTCGGTGTACATGCAAAGCGCGGTATTTGTGGATGATGGCGCCTTCCAGGCGCGTCAGGGCGGATATGCGGTGGTCGGGTTGATGGCCGGCTATCGCGTAAATCAGAACTTCAATCTCGTTTTGAACGTCGATAACCTGTTCGACCGGCGTTATCGCACGGCATTGGGCGCATCATGGGATGGTAGCGGAGTGCGTTACGGCGCGCCGCTGAACGCCATGCTGCGCGCGGAATATCGGATGTAGCGCTTGCGGCTTTCCCCTGGCCGCTGCATCAGGGGAAGCTTTTGAATGGCACTAGCCGGCTCATCACCTTATTCCATTTTTCCCCCCATCGAATTTTCAATGTCTCCTTTCATCGAGTCTGGACTTCATCTTGCCTCATTGGCCGCTGCGGCGCTCTTGCTTGCCAGCGGCAAGACCCTCAAGACCATCCCTATTCACCATGTCTCATAGTTTGCTGAAGCGCCGGCATGGGCGCATAGGGATGCTGGCCGTTGGCCTGGTGGCGCTCGCCGCAGCGTTGCTGTGGTCGCAAGGGCCAGGCAGCCCTCGCTACGATACTGTGGCGGTTTTCCGTTCTGATATCCAGGCCAGGGTCAATGCCATTGGGACGCTGCAGCCGCGCCGCTACGTGGATGTCGGCGCACAAGTTTCCGGCCAGATCACGCGCCTGGCGGTTCAGCCGGGTGATGTGGTCGAGCAGGGCCAATTGCTGGTGGAGATCGACCCCAGCGTGCAGCAGGCGGTGGTCGATGCAGGCCGCGCTGCCATAGCGGGCCTGCGTGCGCAATTGGCTGAACAGCAGGCCGCGCACAAGCTGGCGCGATTGAAGCATGCCCGCCAGCAGCGCATGACGAAAGACGGCTCTACCCGGGAAGAAGATGTGCAGGCTGCCCAAGCCGAATTGGCCTACGCGGTTGCGCGCATTGCGCAGCTGAATGCCCAGATCGATCAGACCCGGGCCAGCCAGCGGGCCGAAGAGGCGAGGCTGGGCTATACCCGCATTTACGCATCCATGGCGGGCACGGTGGTATCGGTCGATGCTCGCGCGGGGCAGACGCTGAACGCGACCTATCAGACGCCGAATATCCTGCGTATCGCCGACCTGTCGGGCATGACCGTCTGGACTGAAGTCTCTGAAGCCGATGTAAGTCGGGTCAAGGCGGGGATGCCGGTATTTTTTACGACTCTGGGCGGCGGTGATGACGCGCCGCGCCGCTGGGAAAGCACGGTGCGTCAAGTATTGCCGACTCCGCCCGTGGTGCCAGTGTCCGAGGGCAGTGCGGCGCCAGCGGCAACGAAGGCGGTGGTCTACACGGTGCTGTTCGATGTCGACAACGCCGATGGCGAGCTGATGCCGCAGATGACGGCGCAGGTGGCCTTTATCACGGCAGAGGTTGAGCAGGCCGTCGCCGTGCCGCTATCTGCATTGCAAAGGGTGGATGGGCAATACCGGGCGCGAGTGCTGAATGCGGGCGGCCAGGCGCAGAGCCGCCCTGTTCGCCTGGGTGTGCGCAGCCGCCACCAAGGCGAGGTCCTGGAAGGTCTGGCCGAAGGCGAGCGCCTGATCACGGCCGAGCATCCCGTCGAGCGAGGCTGGAGCTGGCTGCAATGGTAGGAGCCGCGGCATCCTTGCAAAGCGAGCCCGATCCCGTCCCTCTTATCGAATTGCGCGGCATCCGCAAGCAATATGGCGGCAAGGACGGGGTGCCTGCCGTTGAGGTCCTGCATGGGATTGATCTGAGCGTTCGGGCAGGCGAGTTCGTTGCCATCATGGGGCAGTCCGGCTCGGGCAAGTCCACGCTGATGCATATTCTGGGCTGCCTGGACCGTGCCAGCAGCGGCGCCTATCGCTTCAGTGGCCGGGACGTGTCTACATTGGACGCTGATGCATTGGCGTGGCTGCGCCGCGAGGCGTTCGGTTTCGTGTTTCAGGGTTATCACTTGATCGCGACTGAATCCGCGCGCGAAAACGTGGAAGTGCCAGCCATCTATGCCGGAACATCGACTGATGTGCGTGCCGAGCGCGCTGCCGTCCTTCTGGCACGGCTGGGGCTTTCGGAGCGTCAGAACAACCGGCCCCGCCAGCTCTCGGGCGGCCAGCAGCAGCGGGTGTCGATCGCTCGGGCGCTGATGAACGGCGGCCGCATCATTCTGGCCGACGAACCGACTGGCGCGCTGGATAGCCAAAGCGGCGCCGAGGTCATGGCTTTGTTCCACGAGCTGGCCGATGTTGGGCATACCGTTATCCTGATTACCCATGACAGGCAGGTGGCCGAACAGGCCAGGCGCGTCATCGAGATTCACGACGGGCGTATTGTGGGCGATACGCAGAAGGCGGATCCGGAAGTTGCCGGTGGCGCGGATGAGTCTCGCACACGCGCCTTGCCGGCACTGAATATGAATGCCGCGCACAGCGATCCGGGCGCCGGCTTGGCCGAGCTGCAGGAAGCACTGCGCACCGCCTGGCGCGGCATGCGTATCAATCGCTCGCGCACCTTCCTGACTTTGCTTGGCATCATCATCGGCGTGGCTTCGGTCATTGTCATGCTCGCCATCGGCGAAGGCGCGCGCCAGCGCGTGATGAGCCAGATGGGAGCGCTGGGCACGACCATCATGTACATGGGCAGCCGCGCACCGCCCACCGGCGGACCGCCGGGCATGCTCACCGAGGAAGACCTGGCCGCCATCGGGGAGCTGCCCGACATCCGCCGGGTCATGCCCGTGATCGGCGATCCGCTGACGCTGCGCTACGGCAACGCCAGCCGCGAGGTCTATGTCTTCGCGGCCGATGAGGACATGCCGAGCATCCACCACTGGTCGGTGGGACAGGGGCGTTTTTATACGGACGCCGAAGACCGCGACCTGGCGCCGCTCGTGGTGCTGGGCGCCAAGGCGCGCGCGCACTTCTTTGGCGCAGCCGATCCCGTGGGCGAGCAATTGCTGATCGGCAGCGCGCCTTTCGAAGTGATAGGCGTGATGGCCGAGCGCGGTGCGGATTCCGGCGCTCAGAACTACGACGACATGGTGTTCATTCCCTATCGAACGGGCCGCGCCAGAGTCTATCAGGCGCAGACCCAGCCGGATTATGTGGTGATGGAGGCGGCGTCCTCCGGTAGCGTGTTGGCCGCCGAAGAGGCCGTGCGCCAGTTGCTGCTGACGCGTCACGGCGGGCGCGAGGACTTCGGGATCGGCAATGCGGCCGCGCGCCTGCAGGCCGAAGCGGCCACCCGGCGCAGCATGACCATGATGCTGGGACTGATCGCCGCCGTGTCGCTGCTGGTGGGCGGCATCGGCGTCATGAATGTCATGCTGATGACGGTCAAGGAGCGCACCCGAGAGATCGGCATTCGCATGGCCACCGGCGCGCGCCAGCGCGACATCCTGCGCCAGTTTCTGACCGAGGCCATGCTGCTCACCGTCGTGGGCGGCGCACTGGGGCTGATCCTGGGCTTATTGATTGGCGCGGCATTGATCGCTGCCGAGGTCCCGCTGGTGTTCTCGGTCACAGCCATGGCCGGGGCGTTCGCTTGCGCAGTGGTCACCGGTGTGCTGTTCGGTTTCATGCCGGCACGCACCGCCGCCCGGCTGGATCCGGTCGTGGCGCTGGCGGGGGAGTGAGTATGCAAAACTCTCATCGACATCTGTTCGCGATGGTGGGTGCCTTGATGTTGGCGGGCTGCGCCACGTCTCCGGCATTGGATGCCCAGCCGCCCGACTTGCCGGCGCAATGGACTCAGCCCGACAGTGTTGCCGGGACTTCATCGCAGGACAGCTTAAGCGCCGACTGGTGGCGCGGCTTTGGCAACGCCGAGCTGGATGCCTTCGTGATACAGGCCCTGGCGCAGAGCCAGGACATTGCCGGCGCCACAGCGCGCGTGCGCCAGGCCCGGGCCAGTGCGCGTATCGCGGGGGCGGCACTCTTGCCCGAGGTCTCGGCCGGGCTGGAGGCTGGGCGGCAAGCCAGACTGGGCGGGCATGCCGACGTGGATGGCACCCTTTACGCAGCGGGCTTGAGCGCCAGCTACGAGGTGGACTTCTGGGGGCGTAACCGCGCCGCGCGCGATAGCGCCGTCCATACCCTGGCAGCCACTCGTTTCGATCGCGATACCGTACTCCTGACGGTGACAGCCGGCGCGGCCAGTGCCTGGGTGCAAGCCGTGGCGCTGGGTGAGCGTGCGGCTATTGCCGAACACAACCTGCACAGTGCCGGGCACCTGCTGGCGCTGGTGCAGTCGCAGTACGAGGCCGGATCGGCCACGCAGCTGGCCGTGGCTCAACAACGCACCATGGTCGCGAGCCAGCGACGCAGTCTGGCCGCGCTGCGCCAGCAGACGAACCAGGCGCGCATCGCTTTGGCTCACCTGACGGGACAGGCGAATGAAGTTATGGTCGACACGCCGACATTGGCGTCGATCCGCGCTCCGGCCATCGATGCGGGCGTGCCATCCGGACTGTTGCTGCGCCGTCCCGACATTGCCCGCGCCGAAGCGCAACTGGCGTCGGCCGACGCCGATGTGCTCGTCGCGCGGGCGGCCATGCTGCCCAGTCTTACCTTTGCAGCTTATGCGGGTGCCAATAGCGATCGCCTGGGCCGCCTCTTTGCCTATCCCCTGTATTCGCTGGCAGCGGGACTAGCCGCGCCCATCTTCAATTCTGGCAGGCTGGCGGCAGGGCACGACCTGGCTCAGGCCCGGCGCGAGGAGTTGCTGGCTGATTACCGCCAGTCCATCGTGATGGCTTTTTCGGATGTGCAGATGGCGTTGGCACAAATGCACGGTGTTCAAGCACAGCTAGAGGCTCAATCCGAGGAGCTGACCCAGGCGCAGTTGGCTTTGACGCTGGCAGAATCCCGCTATCGCGCGGGTGCCGAGACCCTGCTGACGCTGCTCGACACCCAGCGAACGCTCTACGCGGCCCAGGACATGGCGGCGCAGTTGAAAGCCTTGCACCTGCAAAGCGCTGTCGATTTGTACCGTGCCTTGGGAGGAGGCTGGAAGATAGATGAAGACAACTGATATGAACGCCGGCCGTCAGGCCACCCGCGCTTTTGACGTTATATATGCTGTCATGCATGACAGCGATTGTCTGGAAGGAATTGCGGGCATTGACTCCGCTCAATGCCTGGAGAGTCTGCCATGAGCACATTGACGATACGTTTGCCGGAGGATACCGTCCAGCGTTTTAGAATATTGGCGCGCATGCCTGGGCTGAGTGTCAACAAACTGATCGAAGAAATGAGCACCCATGGAAAGAAAGCCCTTGCTATTATCGATCGGCTGAATGGTCGCACTTGAAGAGAGAGCCGTGCATCTTGAGCTCGCCAGGCCAGACAGCGCTTTGCTCCTTGTCTCAAGCAGCCATCTTGATCCGCTCAATGCCAAGATCATGGCGTTTCGGTTCCAGTTGCCATAGATCATATTCGGACTGATGCCCAAGCCAGCTTTGGGCGCTCTTGCCGAAGGCCAGCTCCAGGCGCACAGCCATTTCGGACGATATGGATGCTTTTCCGTTGACGATCTCCGAGAGCGTTTTGCGCGATACCTTCAGGTGCTTTGCGGCGTCCGTAATCGACAGCCCGAGAGGCTGGAGCCATAGCTCCCGGAGCAATTCGCCAGGATGTGGGGGGTTGAACATCGTATTCATGATGTTTCCTCAGTGATAATCGACGTAGTCCACGGCGTGCACATCGCCATCCTCGAATCGGAAAATAATGCGCCAGTTCGCCTGCACAGTAAGTGACCAGAAATCTTTCAGATTGCCTTGCAGTGGATGCAGGCGTAGTCCCGGAGCATACACGTCTCCGATCACGCGGGCTTGCCCAAGCAAGGCGAGAATCAAGCGCAGACGCCTGGCATGTTGCGGTTGAATGCCGGCCAAGCTGCCTGTTTCGTGAAATTTTTCAAGCCCTTTATGGATGAAGGTTCTAATCACATTGTAACCCTTCGCGTTACGAGCGGCAAGAATATTTTTGATGTCCGCGCGATGCGATCGCCATATGCCCAGGCCGTAGTCATGGCGGCAGTTTCCAGGTGTGAGCGCTGGTGTTGTTCGGCACTTTAGCAGCCTGTCTTCCGTTTGGCAGCATAAGCCGTGATGAATTGATCCGCCGCCATGCCTCACCAACCGCCGTCCCGCAAAGGCTGGCTCGCGCACTATAGCGAGTTCATGCAGGCGTGCATGCGCGCAACTTCCTGTACCGGGCCGCCCAGCATCGCGCCATTGACATGTGGCGGCGGGAAAGCCGGTATCAACATATCGCCTGGGACGACGTGCCCGAGGACGCTCATCCCGTGGCGTGCGGAGCGGACGCCGGGGCCTCGGCTGAGCAATTGAGAGAGGCTCTGGTGGCCGCGTTGGAAAAGCTGCCGCTGAACTGCCGGCGCGCTTTCGTACTCAACCGTATCGAAGGATGGACTCAGGTCGACATCGCCCGTCATCTGAAGTTGTCGCCGGGCAGCGTCGAGCGTTACATTGCTCGCGCCACTCAACATGTCAGGGAGCGCGTGCGTGATGACGACTAGCCCGAGCCTGACCCGCTTGGGCTTTTTGCATTTCTGGCGTAGCGATTTTTGGTTGACCTTTGCGCTGGTGTTCGGGTAAAAGGTCGAATTCTCCCGTTAAACCGAAGGAATCGGCGCAATGAAGCATATTGACATCTCAGATGCGACGGTGTCATTTCGCATTGATGGCAGCGGCCAAGGGTTGATCCTGGTATCTGGCACCGGCGGTAATTTACATAGCAATTGGGATCATCTGATTGACCACTTAACGCCGCATCGGACTGTCGTA
>LNAP01005395.1_pt1 | contig 11369 bp, 11 predicted proteins | sample 602601 | NCBI WGS metagenome assembly LNAP01 (sample SAMN02440304, study PRJNA202911) | soil metagenome | biome: Subtropical and temperate rainforests or woodlands; isolation source: soil samples (1 kg each in a 20% v/v slurry with milli Q water) were... ... | reverse complement strand
TAACGCATGCACACACAATATCTAGGCAGCTCTGCGACTGCCGCAAAGCTCAGTTGTGGATTAAGGGCCAGGTCAAGCTTTTGCAAGTGTCGCGCGTGACGGATCATGTTCTGAATCGAAGAGTCTTGGATAGACATACAGCGCCGCAAATTAACACTCGTAAGGTGTTTGCAGCATCTGGCGAGTGCGTTGATACTTGTATCAGACAGGAGGGAGCAAAAGGAAAGATTAACTTCCTCTAACAATGGGCATCCTTCTGCAATTGCCGTTACCCCCGAGTCTAGAAGTTTCTCACACCCCGCGGCAGACAAAACACGCAGCAACGGTAGCTGCGACAGAGCACTGATCGCATCGTTACTCAAATTGTCACGCTGGTTGATGTTAATCGAGGTCAAGTGAGCGCAGAGTCGCACCAGAACGCACAGCACATCATCGTTTATTTGCATGATACCTGGGATATGGTGATTCGGGGAATGGCTAGTTTTGCACACTTCGACGGAGAATTCAGACAACTCTGGCCAGTGACTCAATGCAGTACATAGTGCACTCGGGGATAGTAAAAGGTTCACATAAGCTGGCATAAATGGACAAATGAATAATCTTTGTAGGTGAGAGTTAGCCTGAGCGAGCTGTACGAGCTGTGCGTCCAGCAGGGTACTGGCGTTGATTTGCAGCGTGTGAAGTATACATAGTTGCAGATAGTCGAAGATCCGTGGGACAGCCTCCGAAGACAGGTAGCATTCCAATTTCGCCAGTTGGGCACAGTGTGTGCGTATGGTGGCTAATCCGGGTACGCCGCGCAGCAGCACAAGCTAAACGAGCGCAACTCAGGCAGAGACATCGATACTGCCTGCAAAGTTGCTTCGTTGATGTACTTTACATGGGAGAGGGCCAGTGTGTGTATCAGGGGATTAGTCTGCACGAGAGCAGTCAAAGCAGCATTCGCAGTTGCAACGAGAGCTTCGTTCCAGTTAGACATGAATCGAAAACAGAGCACCACCGATTTCAGCTGTGAACAGTTGATAGCTAATGTTCGCAAGTTTGAAACATTAAACATTCCAGAAATTTCCACCTCTTGCAGTAGACGACATCTCACAAACAGCTCGCAGTAGCCCGTACTATAGTTTTGGGTGGCAATGCGGTATGTTTTCATGCATATTTTACGGAGATCTGGGCAACTCACTCCAAGCGCCCGTGGAAGCTTGCGCGTGAAACGAGAACTTCTATTGGCGTTGATGATTCGCAGAAGCGGACACAACTCGACGATTTCAATCAGAATATCTTCGTGCAAATAATAGTTTCCGCTTACGTTTATCTCTAACAGAGGCAGATTGGTACATTGCTGTGAGAGCAAGTCGCTACTGGGCTTGCAGTAGAAGTGTTGAATATTCAGAATTTCCAGATCTCCCCCACTGATTAAGATCCTGTGCAGTATGTTCTTAGAAACTTTTGCTGTGGCGCAGAAGTGCAGTTCCTTAAATGGAGATGTGCAAATGATGGTGCTTTTATCATCCACGTGAGTCGCAATTCTTAATGTTCTTGCCGAGCACTTTCTGGATATGCACCAATTCAGATGCCGAAAATCGACGACACCGCACAACTTTAACCCCTTGAGGGAAGCATAATAATCGTTTCTTAAATGGAGATTGGCGAATGCGGATTCAAGACGAACGATTTCATTAAACTTCAGGAGCGGCAGGACTTGTTTACCCAGCACGTCTTCAGGGAGTAAGCAAAGTAGCGGGTATTCCACACGCTCAACGTAAGTACGCTCCACGTCGGTGCTGTGCACTGTACGTGATTTGAAAATGGATAGAATGGATGAAAGCATCGCGAATGTTTGCATGAATAAGGAGTTCTGTTTGTCGTTTCGACCAGAAAGGGTTGTTTCGTGTCACAAGGAGAATTGAACAGGAAGATTGCATGCAAGATTATAATTTTTTAACTTTCATTAGTGGTATTATCGACGTAAAATGACGATCTTCTGCATTTATAATTCTCTGCACAGTTCTACAAAGTATTGCTGATGAGGTTATCTGTCGGGTAGCATTGAATGGTGAACCGCACAAGATACCGGAGCCAGTTCTTATAACCCTTTCTGGTTTCCAGATTTTGTCACAGCATCTCAGCCATATTTGATTGCATGTTGACATGTTGTGCACAAATCCGCGCACTAGTCACGAGCAAAGCCTCGTCATGGAGGTTGGCAACATCGAGAAAGTAGGGAACAGCGCACCAATTTCTTTGCTACCGGAAGAGGTTTTGAGTAATCATGTTCTGTCGTTCCTACAGTTAATAGAAGTTGTTCGCTTAGACTCTGCATTCACAAATCGCTACTTGCGGAAATATTTTCTCGCGTCTTTGAAGGATTCAATTTTATTGGGTGTTGCTGATTTCCGCAATCTGGATTGGTTCAAAGTTCGGAAGTGTTCTGCTCGAACTTTGAGGGTCACTTCAGCTTCAAACGACCGTAGTACGTATGGCCATTTATCCGTTTTCACGGAACTAGAGATATGTGCAACTGCAAACGTACCGACCAACGCACTGTACCGTATGTTAACGGGTGGGACAGAATTCAGAACATTGAATGTTCCATCTTGTCGCATGTACCTTCACCAACTCTTGCCGCTTGATGTGGACCTACGCCTGCTAGAGATAAACGCAAGTGGCAATATATATCTAAAAGAATATGTTCTGGTTGCACTGGTTAAGCGCTGCCCACTCTTGCGGGTGATCAACGTCACAAGAAGTTACAATTTCACGCAACAACTCCTGCAAGCCCTTGCAGAACACTGTCCTCGTTTAAATAAAGTGCTCTTTGTTACCTGTGCTCACTACTCGAATGCCAGTATTGCCTATAGTGAACTGTTCCAGAGGTGCAGACAGCTTCAAGTTGTTGATTGCTCTGGCGCCTTCACAATATCAAGCTTTCGAACCTTGGCTGACTGCTGTGTAGGACTGACATACGTCAAGTTGAGTTGCCATAGTAGACATAACTGGGATGAATTGCACAGTGAAATCTACACTGATGAAGCCGATGCTGCATTGGTCGCCCTGGTGCGGAATAATCCCAAGATGCACTCTCTAACGCTCAACTCATTCCCACCTTTCACACACGATAGTCTGTCTGCTGTAGCGAAGTTTCTACCAAATTTGCGTACATTTTGCTTGAGATCTTGTCAAGCCTCTCTTACTGGATTAGCTATTATACGTACTAGCTGTACCAAGCTCACTCGGTTTGAAGTGTACGACAATCAAGATTTCTATTGGTTCAATCCGACCCTGGTCTATTGCTACTTACAATTGAGTATACTAAGCATACTACACATTGAAACCACCACGCTCAGCGATGCACAGCTGGTCACCATAGCGCAGACGAACCCAAACATGCATACATTGCGCATAGAGTCGCAAGGGACACTACCAAATGCGACGACACTGTCAGCTGCGGCGATATGCACGGCTTTGAGTTATTTGCACAATATGGAAACACTTGACGTGGGTGCTTATTTGGCATATCAGTACTTCCCCGAATCAATGCTGACAATCGATGATAGTATAATCTATGCGTTGGTACAGTATTGTTCGAAACTGACTATGCTCTACATCTCCGGCCATGCTAACATAAGCAACGAAGCGCTAAGCGCATTATCCAATCTACCGCTGCTACAAACTCTGGATGTTTGTTTGTGTAAGAATCTGTTGGATAGTAGTGTAGTGGACATAGCACAAGGGTGCCTGCTCTTAGAGGGGATCTTTCTCTCACACTGTCCGCATATCACAATTGTCGGTATCAACGCGCTCGCTAGATGCTGCAAACACCTTACAAGTGTAAACTTGCGGTGTTGCACGTCTATTCAAGATTCTTCGATTCAGAACATGATCCGTCACGCGCGACACTTGGAAAAACTCGATATTAGCCTCATTCCGCATTTAACCTTTGCGGCAGTGTCCGACCTGCCACACTACTGCTACTGTATACGTGAAGTACGCTTGTTTCGGTCCAAACCAGATACGATGGATGCTAATGAATCCTATCTACAAAATAAGCACTATTTTGATGTAGTGTTTGGATGGCCAAGTGATGTATAGTTTTCAGAGTTGTTAAAATCAAACCTACCATGTAATAATAATTTCAATGGCGCGATTGCGGTGAATTTGTAGATACCGATTTTTAATTCCGGTCTGACGAACTTCGTCGTCACTCGTGATTTCTTGAAGTTTTGGAGCGCTTCCTGCTTGCATACAGCTGATATAGCGAGGCTTGCATCCCGTTGGTTGTTAAATTGACACTGAAGATTCGCAGGATTATGTCGGGAACAGGTGCGCTGGTTGAATCTGTAACACCGGAGCAAAATCGGTCATTGCTTGGCGAAGCGTTGTTCAGTGGTGGCTGCGCTATTATATCAGCTGCAACCAAAGATGCAATATTTTATGGCTTAGACTCTTACAAAGTAATGAAGCAAGCAGGACAGAAGACAAATGTGTATTCACTATTCCGTGGGACCGTACCGATAGCTGTGATTGGTTCAGGTTTCTCCTTCGGAGCGTTTTTCGTTTTTTATACACCTATCCGCAATACAATCAAAGAAAGCATAGGTCCAGAGAATGACTCTCTGGCTGTATTGATTGCTTCGTCGATAAGTGCTGTACCATCATCGCTGGTGGGCGTTCCTGCAGACGTGATAAAAAAGCAGCTGGTGCTGAGTCAACAAGGAGCAACCAGCAGCAACAAAACGATTACAAAGGTTGTCACCCACATCTGGCGAAATTACGGTCTAAAAGGATTTACACTGGGCTGGAACGTGAATGTATTCCGGGATGTTCCCTATGCCAGCTTGAAAATGTCTTTGTACGAAGGGATGTCACGGTTGTATCTCACCATATTCCGTCATAACCGTCCCAGTAGCTCAAGTGGTGGACCGCGATTGCAAGGCAACGAATCCGCCATGATGGGCTTTGCTTCCGGCGTGGTGGCAGCTTTAATCACATGCCCTATCGACTGCGTCAACACACGCATCAAAAGTGGCGAGTTTCGGCACGTTGGTATGGTGCAAGCTTACCAAGAAATATGGCGCAAAGATGGCGCAAATGCCTTTTTTCGGGGTGCCTTACCGCGGTGTACTATTTTAGCGGTGGGGTCGACGGTGTTTTGGTACATTCAAACATCACTTTCCAACGCACTCTCATAACGAAATGCCGGTAAAAACAGATTATTGGAGTTCTGCGTAGTAATACAGCGTGTAATAAAGAATATACTGTAGCTGTCATGTAGTTTTCTTTTTAAGAATAGTTCCGTTTAAAGTATGTAAAACCCGGACAACTTTTTCATATTCACGTACGAATCTCACAAACATACACCAAAATGTAATCTAATGTCCATGCCCACCTCCCTCGGAACCTGTTATGAACTTCATTGTACTAGATTGCAAGTACCAAAACACCGTAGAACCTACACCTAGCAACACCGAGCGTGCGGCCACCCCTCGAAACAGCGCCGCAACTCCATCTTTACGAATGATTTCGAAATGCGCACTCATCACGCCAAACCGTGCGAGTTCGCCACTCTTTATCCGGCTGTTCACACAGTCAATCGGACACGTCAAAACGGCCGTGCTCATTCCCGAGACAAACCCCACACCGGCGGCTTCAATGCTATTGAGGCTGTCCGCGTTCACGACATGATCTGCGGGCTCACTGTTGCCAGCGCTGCCATCCTTGGTAGTCTTAAAATTCAAATACATCCGTGCCAAACTTTCATACATGGTCATTTTAATCGCACTGAACGCCACATCCTTGTAGAGGTTAGCCCGCCAACCCAGAAATAATCTCTCGACGCCTTCGGTCTTTACTAAATGTTTCGCAGTTTGCCACAGCGACGGAACTTTCCCATCTGCGCTTCTGGTAGTAGTTCCTAACAAAACATGCTTCTTGAGAACATCCGCTGGTACATAAACAATGGAAGAAGGAATTCCGGCGACAAGGGATGCAACTAGGACAGACACACTTTCCACGCCTGGTCCCATTCGGTCATCGATTACATTTCGTATGGGATTGTACAAACCAAAGAAGACTAAATAGGATGGTCCAGCTCCTGCAAGTGCAACAGGCAAAGCACCACGATAAAGCTTGGATATTTTGACCTTCTCACCAGCTTGTTGCACTACTTTGTAGGAATCCAATCCATAAAACAATAGCTCCGTTGCAATTCCGGCAAAGGTTGCACTGACTCCAGTGTTGATAGCTTCAACCGCTGCACTCCATTTATTGTTCGAGACTTCACTGCCTACGGTGGTCATGGTGGAGGCCTTTTAGAGAAGCTTCGAAGGGCGCGAATTCCGAACCAGGTGAAGTGTGTGGATGCATCCAAACATAAGATTTGTGCTTAGCTTAGCGCATCGACCAACGGTACGATCGTCGTTGGTCTGGAAAATATCATCATCTTCAGACTGTTGAGGTTATATTATCTTTCTAATATTAGTTAATAAATGGCTAGCAAGGCAGATCGCTACAATTCCAAGAGCGAGATCGACGAGCTTGATGCGCTGTCGGAAAAGTTGTCTGGAGATCTGAGACGGAGCATCCGCATGTTGGTAAGTTTCCAGCAACAATCTTTTTCGGAAATGATTCACCCCGTCTAATCCAACATGTAATTGCGTTCTTTTTGCTACAGGAAAACTTTCCTATCCTGTCAGACCCTTGGTTTGAAATGGCTGATGTATTTGGACGCATGGCAACTGTTTCTGATATGGAAGCTAAACTTTCTGCTGGCAAAGGCGACAGTGCCACACTTTGGGAGACCGAAGAACAAGCGTTACGATATGTGCTCGAAGACGGAAAGTTAAACTTATGTCTGAGAATTTTGACAAACTATAAAAGGGTGCAAACACAGGCGAGAAAAGACGGTACTGGTCCAATGGTAAGTTAGTTCAAGAAAACCCATCCTTTGATCTCTCCGCTTACCTCTAATGTTGTGATGTATGTAGCTGAAGTTCACCGAAGAATGCGATAAGTTTGAGAAAGGTCTGGGCTCAATCTTCCGCAATGCCTGGCAGCACATTGAAGTGCTGCAGACCACTGATCACGTGGAGCTGCTGACACACATCGCGGATACTTTTCAAGCCTCGCTGGACCTGCCAGATGTCGTAGAAAAGCTGATCGAGGGAGGAGACATACACCAGCGACAGGAGATGCTGGTGTTCACCTATATGTATTGTCTGCTCCGGCGGGTCGAGGATGTGGGCGAAACAAAGTAAGTAATTGGTAGTTTTTCTCGTACTTATTGTATCCCCAGCCACTTGCATTTCTTTAAAACTTCCAAGACTCATAATTACTGTATTCTTACACATATTCTTTACATTCTTCTTTCTTCTTGCCCAGAGTGATGCCCACACTGCGAGCGAAGAACCTCTTCATGCTGGGGGTCAAAGTGCTGTGCCACTACGGCAACCGACTGCCCGCCGCGCAGCAGCTCGTGGCCTGCCAGGCTCTCTCCGCCATAGTCGAGACCGAACACTACATCACTTATCCAGAGACGTACATTGACACCTCTGCTGACTCGAAAGACATGGACCTGCTGAATCATCTGAAGGACACAGTACTGGGCAATGTATGGAAGGATATGGGGAATCGAAAGCTCGTGCGACCGTTGAATGACGCTATTGACAAATGCAAGCGACTTCACAAGGCGTCCGAATCGAAGAAGTAAACAAGTTTTACATTCCGTTCATTGTACCTTTTTAGTTTTCGTGTCTGTTGGTTTGCTTTTTTACTATTTGTAAAAATGTTCAAATAAAATAGTTTCGGCTCACTAAAAATACCAGACTTTAACAATAAAATATTCTTGAAACAATACCATAAATACATGCACATTCTTTTTCAAAATACGATGACATCTTCACTTTCCTAACCCCTGTGCAAAGGTTGCTAGAAAGTTAGGCATGGTAAAACCACTGGTAGCTCTGGTGAGCTCCTGAAAAAGCAGATCGGCCGAATGTTTCATAAACTTTGCGGTCATTTTGTTGTCTTGAATGGCTTTTAATGTGTGTAATAGTTCCGGGGTGGCGATTTGTGCCCGCAGTGCCGGCGTGTGGCCACAGATCACGCGCAGCAGGTCCATGGCTGTGACCCGCGCGGTGCCCAGGCCGTTGGTGACGAGCAGCGTCAAGGCTTCGAGTCCCCCAGCCGCCACAATGGCTTCTCGATTGATTGTGTGCTTGGCGGCGAGGCTCTTCATCGCGTGAACAGAATGTTCGACGAGCTCTTCCGAGCCATTGTAAAGATGCGCAACTAGTACAGACATGGCATCCGTGTGGGACAACGCGTTCTGGTTGGCGACGTTGTTTTCCGTCAGGATCCCCACAAGCTGCGCCATTTTCACTTGCAGCGACTCGGGTCCGTGCTGTAACACCACCACGATGGACGAAAAGTCACGATGCGAGATCGCCATGTCCGTGAGGAGGCGCAGCACTTCTGCCCCGCCTTGATAATCCCGGCGATGTTCTTGAAGCACCAACGAAACCACTGGCGCGAGGCCTTGCATCTCGACCAACGCAGCTTGATTCTCCGTATGGTTCCTGATCAGATAAATCAGCGCACAGACGACACTTTCCTTGACCACTTCTTCAGTTGTGTGTACCAAAAGATGCACCAGCATCGGAAGTGCTCCCTGTTTGGCGATTTCACTCTGGTTGCAGGGATTATTTCTAGCTAAAAACGCCACCAGCTGGGCAACCTGAACATATTCTTCGGCACATAGGCCGTCTGGGTGCGTGTTTACAGTGACTCGGCACTGGTCCAGAAGACCCACTGCTGCAACGATGCCACCCAGCGTGGCAACCAGTGCCTGGTGAGACGAGTCTTCTTGTGCGATCCGAATCAGCTCCTTAATCGCTGCGGTGCGATCCATGTGGACGGAGGTAGAGACAGTTCTACCGCTGTTGGTGAGCACAGCTAGGAGAGTCACAATGTGGTCGCGTATACCAGAGTCGGTCATTACAGGGTCGTTGCTGCTTTCGGCTGTTGTGGGAGTGACCTACAAAGCACAACAGCAATAAATAAGACAATGAATTCAGATTTAAAAGGATAGAGAGTTTATATTTTACCGTCACTTTTAGGGACGTCGGCTTGACCGGCTTGGCGGGCTTCACGCTTTTGGCAGAAGAAGTTGCCATATTATTGTCGGTACGGTCATTGTGAAGGGACTTGGAACTCTCGTCTCGAAAGCTTTCCTCGCTACTCTGGTACAGAAGCTCAGGAGCTTCGGGATAGGGGGCAAAGGGCGTTGCAGGCGCGCTGAGAATGTCTTCTAGGTCGCGTTTTGGTGTGTTTTCATCGTCTGGTAGGTCAGTTTCAAATTCATCTACGAGACGCTCCGACAGAGCTTCTTCCGAAAACGTTTCTTTGACTTGTGTGATCACCACCGTTTTCTCCTTGATTACTATCTGGCTGTGGTCAGCTCTCTCAGTTGCGGAATCCACGGCTGTCATTTCCACAAGTTCCTCGTCGGTGATTGTCGGAAACAATGCAACGGCCACTTGCTTCATCAGCGCAGGTCTATCCAACGGGATAACCTTTTCTGTCAGCGGCTTGATGGCATTGACATCTTCTGCGAGGAAGTTGAAATACTCTTGCAAATACTGCGACAGAATGCTTGCCGCCGGGCGCGACTCTGCTTCTTGATGCAACGCACCTGCGGCATGATCTCCGATAACTTTCTTGATGACGTGTTGCTCCAGTGGATCCTGAGTGACGTACCCGGCAGGTCGTTGGCGTTTGTTGACGACCATATTCAAAACGTGTATGTCGCGCAGACCACTCCAGGGGGCCTGTTCGGTTAGAAGCTCATTCGCCAGTATCCCCAAGGCATAAACGTCGCTAGCCGGAGAGTACTGCGGGCGATGCTCAAAATCCAGCAGCTCTGGTGCCATGTAGACAGACGTGCCAACAGCCGTGCCGCCAGTGCTGGCACTGACGCTTAGCCCACTGCTGGACAGACCGACCGCGCTGGCGAGGCCGAAATCAGACAGTTTTGCCACCAGGGGCAGGCCTGTAGAGGGCAGACGGCTTGGGTCGAGCACAAACAGGATATTCGCTGACTTGATATCCCGATGCAACACACTGTGAAAGTGCAAAAACGACAGCGCACTGAGAATATCCATCAACACATACATTTTCCACACAAACGTGTGCAAAGTAGGCAGCTTTGCCGCATCAAGAGGTAAGCTGGCAATCTTTTCTTTGCGGTGCAACACGTCGTACAATGAGCACGTTGCCAGCTCCATCAGCACCAAGCCCAGGTCCAGATCCGCGCCGCGAAAGCCAATAATATTCGGGTGAAACGACGCCAGCTGAAGAATGCGCGCTTCACGTCGGATTTTGTTCAGTTCACGTGTCGTAGGAGACTGCTGTGTTAGGCAAGCGAAGTGTTTTATCGCGCAGGGGATGCGTAAATACTCGCCTTTGTACACCGCACCGAAGGCCCCGGCACCGAGTAAACTCGCTGGTTCCTTGTGCCATACAAGCTGGGAGTGATCAATCGGCAACAGACCACTGCGTGCTTTAGCTGAGAGAGAAGGCTGAGTGGAGGCGGAAAGCGAAGACGTGGTTGAGTCGCTCGTGTGTACAGTGGAATTTGGAGTTGAAAGTGGAGGTACAGGAAGTGCCTGGTCATTGTCAGATGACGGATCCCCATCCTCCTGCTCACTGATGGCAAGTAACGCCTCGCTGTTGATGATGGCTTCTGCAATCATCTCTGCATTTGGTGGTTCTGCAATGGCAGCGCCTCCTCTGCTTTGAAGTAAGCCTTGCACCATGTTGGTTAACTCTGACATTCTGGCCTTAATTTCGGTCATGTCATCACCCAAATGATGTCTTAAGTTAAATATACCTTGTGACACACCAGACATGGAGTCAAAGCTAACGCCTAACTGTAGATCGGTAGAAGATGCGCTTATACGAGCGTTCAGCTCGGCGAATCTATCTTTGTCATTTCCATTTATATTGCGATACGCTTTCACCAGCCACCGCTTCCCTGTATACTTCTTACAAAAGGCAACACAATCTTCCAACACAGACTGCAAGGCACTTAATGCTTCTTGGCTAGACAATAAACGCTCCTTGTCGGCTTGAATCGCTTGCAGGGGCTTTTCAAGTGCCGAGCATCTGGCTATCAAATTTCGACAATCTTTCTTGTTTCCCTCAACATCCTCGTACAGTTGCTTTAAGGTAAGTATGGAAGTAAAGATGATGCCAATATCGCCAACACTCATCCTGCTCCTGCTGGTTAAAGTTAATAGAAAATGTGACAAAATCTTCGAGGTACCGGTACGGATAAATCGTGTTGGAAAGGGTTAAAGTTTTTCAAGAGT
>LNAP01005393.1_pt1 | contig 11371 bp, 14 predicted proteins | sample 602601 | NCBI WGS metagenome assembly LNAP01 (sample SAMN02440304, study PRJNA202911) | soil metagenome | biome: Subtropical and temperate rainforests or woodlands; isolation source: soil samples (1 kg each in a 20% v/v slurry with milli Q water) were... ... | reverse complement strand
CACCAGCAGCAGGGGCTAAACCGAAAAAAGTGTTAAGGAAATGGTGAAGTTTAGATGCGGAAGAGTAAAATGTCGAACAGGTGCAATACCTGCGGCACCTCCAAAAGAAAACGACGAACTAGCCGGGGTAGCGGAAGCAGCTGGTGCTGATCCAAACGATGGAGCACTACCAAATGCAGGTGCAGCTCCAGCAGCGGGAGCTGCGGCACCAAACGATGAAGTGCTTCCAAATGCTGGTGTGGCGGAACTTCCACCAAAAGAAAAGCCTCCAGCCGCCGGAGCACCAGCTGCTGCTCCAAAGCCACCCGAAGCTGCGGGAGTACTTCCAAAACCTCCAAATGACATTTGCGTTGGAAGCTGACTACAAATTTTAGCAAATAAAGGCCAACGATTTCAGCAAGGACTGCTGGTCGTATTCAAAGTGTGCCTTTAAGTACGGTTTTTGTTTCGCAAAGAGTGCCAAAAAGCATTATTTTTCAGACAGAACGAAGAATTTTGTCGTCTTTTCTTTTGATTATTGATAAATAAACAATGACAATAACACATTCATAATCGAATAATGTATACAACTTGATGATATAACATGCCGAGATATTTCCATAAAAACATATCAACATATTATTAACATTCTAAACACTTTCACTGTGGCTGAAGACTATAAACCACAAAGGTATCAGTAATATGGATGTGTTTACATATTGATCAGCTCAAACTGGAAGTCAAACACATCAGGCTGGCCCTCGTGAACGTCCGTGAAGTTTGTCTTGGACCATTGGAAGGGAGCCTAAAACATTAAAAAGTAAAATGAAGTGCCGATGATATTCATTGTAGAGGCAAAAAGCTGACACACTACTATGGTAAATCCAAAGATACAAGCGCCAATATATACAAAGCTGAAGTACCAAAACAACACAAAAACTACATCTCAGCCTCCATCCACACACACATACCTGGTCCTGCGAGGTGGGTCCGTTCACCACACTGATCTGCGTGTCCTTCAACATCGTCATCGAGGTGATTTTGGTGTCATAGCCGCCACCGCAGTACGGGCGCGCGGACAGGTCGCCGCGCGCTGCAATGGCCCCCCAGGGGTCGCCCTCCGCGTACACGTCGGTCTGGTACTGGTTGTATCTATGAAAGAATGTAAAAAAACAAAAGTTTGTAAGTGTGGTAATACTCGATATTAGTGTCCTCGAGCACAGAAATTGTAATACTATGTGCTCAAAAAGTAGCGCAATATACCCAGAATGCATAACAAAAAAGTGTACCTCATCATATATTGCATGGAAGCGAGGTCCTTGACGTTGCCCTGATCCCTGCGGAAAATCTTGGCTCTGGGGGCTTGTTGGTACTCTGTGTACAAGGTGTGGCCTGCCTTGGCATCCACATCACCGTAGCCTGTGAATAAAGATTGCGATATTGAATTGAATTGAGAGAGTAAGCACTCGATTTTAAAATTGACAAATAAACACTCAAATACGTAATGTCCGCCGCTCAACAAGTAGAAGGGAACTGCGAAAAGAATTCTTTGTGACAGACAACAAAACGTACCTGACATCACATAAATGTCCTTGTGATAAGGCACATTGTAACTCGGCCAGAAGCCCTGCTCGAGCTGGTTGGTCACATCACTTCCCTGTACTTTGCCGGGGATCTGCTCGATTACAAACAATGTGTTCGGAGGCAAGGCATTGTTCGGAACGAACAATTTGGAGTCTAGAATCATGTACTGGTTGTTGTACGTGCCGCTGTTGTACTGCGAGACGAGTTCGTACCACTCCGGGCCAGAGTTAGCCAGTTGGTTGGCGGTGCGCACGCGCTGCCAGGCGAGGAGACTCTGTGGGGTCACTAAATCCCACAATGAAGTGTTGAAAATACTATTGGTCGTTTGCGTCATCGTCATCTCCGAGCCAGAGAGCATGTACATGTCGTCCAGCGAGCTCAGCATGGCGGGATAGGAGCTAAAGGTGACCTTTTTCGCGCGGTTCATGGGGTTGGCGAGCGAGAACTCGTACGTTTTGTAGATACGCAACATCGCGGAATAGACAAACCAAGACGTATGGCCTACGTAGATTTCTTCCAACCCGGGAGTAACCTTCAGCAAGGCACTGCAGTGGCCGTTGGTGTTCATGTGAAGCACGAGATCCTTGTAGGACATCTTCTTGAAGTCGGGGCGCTTGGATGCGCTGGTGGCAGGGATGATGTCAAAGAGATCGCCCAAGGCGTTGAGCATCGTGAAGGCCCAGAGCGGCAGAGGGTTGGTGACTGCCTGCGGAGACGCATTGTAGCCTGCCACCAGGCCATCGAACTGGCTAGCTAAGTTGCCTGTGATAGTAAGAAAAGTATCGTGGTGATAAGATGGGATGAGTACATCGTTTATGCATGAATGCAACACTACAGTACAGTACGTACCGACGTAGTTCCAGTAAGGCGAGTCGGGGTTCTTCTGTACTTGCTGTCTGGTCCAAAGATCCTGTTCAGTGAAGAACTCTTTCAATTCGGGAGGGACCGCACCAGAGCAATCCACCTGGCACATCATGTTTGCATAGTGCTGATGAATAGTCTCCGCTGTAAGGAAGCCCTCGAGATACCCCGCAGCGAAAGTCTGAGCATTGTCGCTAAACAAGCCATTGGTCTTCACCTTGTACTGGCCGAAGTTGCTAATGTGCTCAGAAGCCGGGGAGTATTCAGCCTGTGCAACCCATTGATTATTGTCGGACAAAGCTGAAGCTCCAGTAACAAGTTTAGCTACCAGATGATCGCCGAAGAACGACAGCTGCAGCTTGGCCTGGGCAGCCACCAGCAGGAAGGCCAAGAATACGAAGCTTCTGAATGCCATTGTGCAAAATCAACAACAACAGAATAAAATTATGCATCGCCGCAAACCTGCCGGCCTGCTGCTTCAACTCAGCGGTGGTTACTTGTGCGTTTATTTTGCGTGAAATTCGCCAATAATAAGGATTTTCTGCATATTTAAATGATACCAAAATAGGTCAATGTTACTGCGAGATCGCCCATTTTCTGCTGATGAGTCACAAGAACTTATTGAAAATAAGAGTTACTTCACGCCAATTTATTAGGTTTACTAAAACTACGGTTGTTACAGTGGAATGTTTCCCCTGTTTGAAAAGATAACTACAAATTATTATGCCACACTGATTTTGTGGCCACTTTACTCGCAAACGGTATGCGTTAAAACAGTCCACACGGCTCCCACACAAAGATAACCCACACCAGTACAGACAAGTGGTATGGTCGAATCGTTATTCCACATACAGTTCCTTGTCTCTTCGTGAAAGACCAAAAAAATGCGTCGGTGTCTCTTCGTGAAAGACCGTTTTTGCACAATAGTTTATCTTTGACCTGTTTATTTGGAAGGCATGTTACTAACAGTAATCATATCCTCAACGAGCTTGTTTACAATATCAGAAGTGTCCTTAGGAGCATCGGCCAAAAGAGCTTGCTGTATAAAGTAGTTGAAAGTGAAGAGAGAGAATGAGTGATTGTGTCGCCTGAAACGGTGCAGGTCCGCGTGTTAAAAGGTTCAGGTATCCACAACTCTTACCAGCATGCCTAACCGAGCATCCTCGGGACTATTGTAAATTTGCAGAAGATCTAACTCGACAGGCACCTCATCTTCCTCAACGCCGTAAACAGCTGCCAACGCAATGAGAAAATCCGACTCAAGCTTTTGCAACGCACGAAGAGCACCCATATCGTACTTTTGGGTCAAAGTTCTATTGATTCTGCGAGCAGCGTTCTGTACATAGTGGGGAATAAAACAAGGAGAAAATGAGGGCGTAAGTTGCGGCTAACTTCACATGACGGTGTCATCTCAATTTCTTACATCTTCGGACATTTCTAGATATGTATTTTAGGCTAATCAAAATAAGTGATGGTGGATATGATCGCAACTAACGACACACTCTGAAGAATCTTCGTAGCTTCAGACTTGATGATGAAGAATGTTCAATCTTTGATCTTCGATCCAAACAGTTTCATGGCCCTCCAGAAAAGGAAGGAAACGGGGAAATAGTATTATTATGGCACAACCGTGTTCACCGTTACCGTTGTGTCCAAGATCATAAAATTGATACTGTTCTGGTTGTTGTGAAAACGCGGACGGCAAAGCAAAATGGAGATGAAGTTGGACATGATTAAGACGATCAAACGTCTCTCTGGCCAGGGGCAAAACGATATATTGAAAAACAAACTGAGGGAGTGGCTACAGACAAAAGCGTTCACATTGAGCGAACTGCTGTCCCATTGCAGAGAAGGAACGTTTCAGCTTTCGGGCGGGCTTCTCAACAAGTTAGGAAGTATGTATAGTTCTGGTGCGGACGGCTTGTCTGAGGATTGCAATGCTGCCTACACGTTCTTCGAGATGGCGGCTGAACTCGGTCACGCTGGTGGCCACGCCAATTGCGCGCAATACTGTTTCGAAGGTCTCGCACCTGGAGGAAAGAACAATGAGCGTGCGCTAGTCTTTTGTAGCAAGGCGATTGAGCTGGGCTTGGACAAACACATGCTCATGGCAGAGATTCTTTTCGATATGCAGCAGTACGCTCAGGCTGTGTCCTGGCTGCACAAGTAAGCACTTATTATCAAATTTCATACACAATACTCTATTTACAACCACTGACCTAAACGACAACATTCATTGTATACATGTAGAATCCTGCAAACCAAGGGGAGTGCGGACAAGAGGAGACGCACGGCAGCTCGACAGCTGGAGCGACAATGCCTGGCCAAGCAGCTAAACCACGTGTTTTACACCCTTCACACTTCCGGCACCACCCCTGACACGGCATCATCAAGTAGTACAGCCGAGGGAGGAACGAGCGTTGCAAGACGAGCATCTACCCCCACGAGAGAAATGAACGCTCTTGCGATCAATACAGGCACCGCTAGCCCCACGACTTCTCCCATTGCAAATAACAGCATCTTTTTCTCTGCGAATACACCCCGCAGCCGGTTCCTCAACGAGCGTCTGAACACCAACATAGCGACTACTAACATCAGTAGTAGCCCTACAGATCTAAGAACTAGCCTACCCACAGAGTTAGCAGGCTGGGTCAGTATAAGTGACCAACTAGATGGTTTCGATCGCAACGCTTGTGCCGGGCTGACCACGCAAGCGGAGTGGCTCGAACTCGAAGTACAATCCGCACGTGCAGGGTTCGAATCCGCACAGGCGCATATTTCGTCTCTACGTCGCAATCATCTCGCCGAGGAGATTATTTCCCTATTGGAGGCGACCAAAGTGAGTGAGTTCAAAAGCCGGTACGAAAATGTGGTCAAAAGCAAAGATGTGCACTTGGCGTGCTGGGAAGAATACACCAACACGCAAGAACACATCCTGCGGCGCCAAATCAACACCGAACAGGCGTTTTTCAGTGCCAAAAACACAAACAATAAACTTACGCAGTATGTGGCGATGGAGCTGTTGAAAGTGAGGACGGTGGAAGAAACGGCTGGGGAGGGACCAGGGGAACCGGTGACACTGAACCTCATCCGCAGCGAAGGTACGTTGTTACGTTGTGTTATTTTCTTTGTAGTAATTGTGTACGGGTGCGTGTGAAGTACATGCGTAAGATGCTGCTCTATGGCTAGTTTCGTTAACAGCAGTTCATGCGTGCCACTTGCATCGTTGGTCAGATTATCATCTTTTTTCTTTTGTTGAATGCAGGTGCAGCCAGTTCTGTCCCCACTGCATCACGTATCCCTACAGCGCGGTGTCTGATGACCGCCGAGCGTGCTCTGTTAGACCTAGCAACGAGCCTCTACCCTATCCAGACGTATCAGTCCCGTCTGAGTACCAGTAATACGAATACGAATACAGAAAAAGCTAGTATTGCATGTGAGAACAATGTTAGTGTATTGAGAAACACCGGTTGGACTATTGCAGACAAAGCACGTGGTGTCTCTCAAACCGCAGTGTCTGATGTTACCACCACTGCTATTCCGTTGTTTACCAACAACAGCAGCAACATCGCTTTTGCAATCACACCGACTCACCCCACCAGCAATTACAATAATAACACCACCTCTATAACCCCGATCACTCCAAAACGCAGCGCTACTCCATTGAAGTCCCCACTACACTCTGCCTCGAGTTCGAATTTACGTATTTCCACAGAGAGTCCCATGAAACCGTCATCTGACGGTTACATCTCGCCCACTCCGAAATCGACCCGGAGCGGTGTCACCAGTCCCACGGCCAGCAGTGCACGACAGTCGGTGGTTCCTTCTGTGTCGCAGAAAACAAGCCAGGTAAGTCATTGTTCCATTCTTTCTAATTTGAGCTGTCTTCAGAGTATGGCATGGCATTACGAATCTTCTCCCACTGTGCTATAGTTCTTACTGTCTCATCTGGTTATTGTCTTTTTACTTCTGCAGAAAAAACAAACTTCTGTTGCTGATGCTGAGAAGATGCTGCCGATGGAGCCACCCGCGCTGTTCACGCCTGCTGAACGCATCATTATGGATAACACTGCGATCAGCTATCGCTGTTGCACTTCTGTGTATGTTACTCCAAACGACTACAACGTACACAACTCAGGTATGTACAGTTGGTTTTGACGTTCTTACTGTGCTTTCAATATGAGATGTGTATGCGGGCTCGTATGTATTTGATGTACACCTTTGTATTCGTCGCAAACGAAGACAATACCCCTTACAATACTATTTTATCTCTTGATACTTCAACAGGCTACACAACAGATATTTCCATGAATTCCGACGACGTCCTCACATTCTTCAACCACCTCACCATGGTCGCGGACGATCCCGTGTATGCCGAAAATGAGCGTATTCTGTCCCAGATTATCCAGCGCTTTTTGCACGATGGCGTACCAGTTCAGCTACAGGACCTACAGTGCATGAATGCCGACTTGAACGATGCGGACAAAGTTATGTTAAATAAGATTGTGTTTCACTATTTTGTGCGACGTGTGGTGCGCTGGTTGATGCCGATCCCTGAGGAAAGTAATAGTAACATCCATGCACACAAGCTAGCTGTGCCTCTGGCTAGTATTCATGCCCGCACCTTGCAGCTGATTGAGCAAGGAATATTAACCTTTAGTGAGGCATTTGACAATGATGAGCTGTATGGAGTGTTCTACAGCGACGATCAGAATGCCACAAATGCTTCCACCAGTGTATTTCCGGATAGCACTTCCGCTGGATTGCAAGATGCCACGGATTCGAGTCTTGTACCACCCTTATTGGCGCTGCGCAACAAGTGCAAACACATCAACGCGCTGTATCAGAAGTACATCGTCGAACTCGCACCGAGAAATTTCTTGCCGACAATTCGGTTTTGGAAGGCTCACGCTGGGGGCGCGACGGTACCCACGTATAAATTGTTATATAGCGAATTGACGCAAGTATACGGTGGAGAAAACGATGATAATGGGGATGTAGAGACGATCTGTAATACAGTCCAGGAAGAAGATACAGTATTGCAAGTTTTGCTGCAAAAGTTGCAGTCCTAGTTTTTTTTTGCTTCAGAATCACAATGTACTATCCCTATCGTATTCAAAATTTTCTGTAAGTTGTTTTGGAATGTTCTTTAATGAAGCCGTGTGTTTTGTTTCTCTACATTTCTTTGCTTTTATTTAAAAAACACACCAATCAATCAAACAACACAACAATAACTTATTAGTAGAACAAAAAGTCTCTGTCTTTGTTCTTCTCCACCTTCTTATTACTGCCACTCACGGCACTGAGATGAGAGACAATGGTGTCCACAGAAGGTGCGGGTACTTGAAGTTTGTCTTGATGTTCCTCAATGAAGGCAAGCAGATTGTTTACACCGTGCGTGGTGAGGCTGGAAAATAAAGTGAAGAAAAGTGTGGAAAACACATAAAAAAATGGGGATGAAAAAGAAGACACATGAAAACAGTAAAAGTAAAACAGAAATCTGAGTGTACAAGAGTAGTGCGCACTAAACTACTCAGTACATACATATTTACTACAAACATAACCAACAAAAGACGTCACAATTATACGTACATGACGTCCTGGTTGCGCGCGAAGCCTCGGCAGAACTTGCTTTCCATACAGTAGGTACTGCTTACATAAGGCAGCACGAGTTGTTGGTAATAGCCGGTAGAGGGAGACATGGTGCCACCGTGGGTCACTCCTGTGTTTGATAGAGTGAGGGAGAAGTGATAGAGTAGATAAAGGTAAGATTCAAGACTTGTTGGCATGGACAGAGTATCAAACCACCAACAAACTGCTGTGCGAATGTTGTAAACAAGGGTTGAAGTACGGATAAGCACAAAAACACACTATTAAAAACACCAACAATTTGTACGTACCGTACTCCGCTCCGAACGGCCCGTATCCTCGTTTGTAATATTTCTCCGGAAAGATCTCAAACATCAAACCTGGTCGGGGAAGGAACAACAACAACATCGACTGAAAGCCGTGGGGGGTCAAGAGGATGTCCGTGTTGTACAAATGATGCATCAAGGTGCAGGGCGAGCGACTCGTCTTGTGCATCAAAATCTGATACAAGAAAAAAGAGTGAGTGACAGGGTTTAGATCAGAAGCTTGCATAGATGATAATTCCAGTCAATAACCGTTGCCCAGAATTAAAAATCGCCAAAAGAAACGACAAAATAAGATGTAATTGCAACACACACAGAGAGAGATTGTATACATAACATACCTCAATATCCCACTCAGTTTCTGACAACTTGCTTCTTATCATCGCCACCGCCTCTTCTTGATTCGCTAGTTTTCTGAAATACAGACACATAAAATGAGTTGAAAATGTTAGTTCAGTTTGAAAAATATCTTACAGATGAAAGAAACGTGAACTTTATCTCAAATGCTAACACATGACATATCCCTCAAAAACAAACTATAAAAGTTGGTGTAAGTACCTGGATAGATCCCGCTGGTACAAAACCATCTTATACTTCTTCTTCTTAGCAGTCTGCTTCAGCTGGCGTTTGCAAAAAGAACAAAAATAATGTTAGAATGCATATTTACTTGGGGTTCAAATCGACCAAATTTGCGTTCTAAGTGACACACTAACAAAATAGAAACTGTTACTTCTATCACAAAAATAATGCAACATTGACAACACAACAATGCACATTTACCAACTGTGGATCGGCGGGACAGGCGGTGCGCAAGGTGTCTCTAAAAGATTCGATATCTCCAGGATTCGGAAACCAGTGGCCTCTCTACAGAAAGAATTCAAAAAAGTCAACACACATTTAGAACAAGATAAAGCTCCCGCAAAACAGTGGGCCAGAAAATAAAAATCACTGTGAACTCACAAAACAAACAAACAAAAGCTTCCTGAATACACAGGATTCCATAAATAACAAAAATTCTTACCTGCACGGTGGGCCAGGTTCCTCCGATACTGCCCATGTAACGGGCACACACCTGGTGGTGACTATTATACCCGGCCTGTGTTGAAATCGTGCCACTCGCACTCGCACTAACACTGACACTAGCAGATCCACTAGTGGTGATAGTCGCACTCGGAATACCTGCAGCGATGCTACCGCTACTGTGTGCGTGGCCAGCGACGATATTTCTCGGCGTAGCGAGACTAGTCGCATCAGTACTAGATACACGGTTAGGTTCAGGGTTAAGTACACTACTACCAGTGCTACTGGTGCTAACACTATTGCTACCTTTGGTACTATCGGTACTATGGGCAGAAAGATTCGCATTTACCACACTTGCGCGTAGGTTCAAGCTACCACTACTAACAGTACTTGTGTTGTTACTCTGCAACCGTCTGAATACATTCGGCATAACATTACCAGCACCCTCGGAGGAACCTGTGGAATGAGGCGCGGAGGGCCACAGATGGTAGTTTTCGACTTTTACAAAGCGGTTTTCGGTCTTGGAGATTTCAGCGTTGTGTTGCAGATCCATCATCTGTTCAAAAAAAGGAAAGGGGAAAACGGTGTTAGAATTTCCATACGAGATTTCACATGATATCACAAAGAGCATCTTGTTACACAACAATGCCACAGTGTGATACGCAATCAAAGTCATTTATCGATGCATTTACCTGCACTTCGTTGAAATCGTGATGGTTCAGAACCACGCTACTGCCTACACGGGCGTGGCTCGACTGCCACGGCAAGAAGGTCAAGTGCGTAAAATACAAATGTTTCGGCGTGCTCTGCGCGTTGTGTGTGCCCAAATACACGATCAGACGGGTAATCCCGTTCAGCTCGTTGATAAAATGATCTAAAAGGAGGAATGAAAAAGTATTTGTGCATGATAAATTCAGAAAACGCAGGGCAATAGGAGAATGACGAAATCAGAGGGGCTTACCTTCATCGAAGTTCAAAATAATATTGCTAGAGTTTGTCAATTCTCCAGCCTTCCTGAGTATTGAGTGCTGCACCATGAAGTTCTCTGCCATGTGAAACCAATGACCGGCATCGTAGTTGACGCCCATTTTGGTCTTCAAATGATACACAACGGGGTCGCCTTCTTTCCACTGACACCGGTGTTGGATGGTCGTAGGATGCACTATACTTTCCGTGCTTGCGGTAAAGAAGGCAAAATAAGACATGTAGAACAAGTACAATCCGCCCACGATGGACAGAATGATCCAAAACCGAGTCCATCGTGAGGAACGTGCCAAATCGAGCATATTGGCTTTATAACTGTACGGATTCAGAATCAGTTTGCTGCTTTTCTTTTGTCCAATTACCTTGTATCTGACCACGAAAACTGTGGGACAGGCACAAGATAATACAGAGAAGAGGCGACAGGCCTGTGAGAAGCGATTCGTAGTTGTCCATCTTGATGGGTGAGCAATGCATGTCCGCTTAACCCTTTCGGAGGGAAAGGGTTATTTCGTGTACTGCGTGCGTGTCTTCCAGTATTTGTTTTGGGTTATTTATGAAAACAATGATCAATAATTACCTCTTTTAAGAGCAATGCCACAAGATAATCAATCAAAACGAATTCAACAACGTACCATACGCCACACAGCTAAGTGTTGCGCCCGGCATAAAAATCGCGTAAAAAACAAAAAACTACACCACACAATTTACACCTTGGTGCACTTCTCTCCCCAGTAAGGATACTCCATATCTCTCAACGAAATCACATTCGGATAATCGGCCGCATCAAACACTTTCAACGCATCCGCAATGTCGCTGGGAATAATCGACACTATCTTCCGCATGTAAGAGTTTTGCACGATGGGATCTAAATGCTGCACGATGGTCTCAATCTGCTTTTTGTCCAATATATCAAATACGGTCTTGAACGACAAACGAGGAGTGGACGAAGTCAACCACAATGTCGGTTCTGCATTTGCGCTGTTTGGCGTATTGTCGCCCACGATGGGCATTGGAATATACATAGCGTCAAT
>LNAP01005392.1_pt1 | contig 11373 bp, 6 predicted proteins | sample 602601 | NCBI WGS metagenome assembly LNAP01 (sample SAMN02440304, study PRJNA202911) | soil metagenome | biome: Subtropical and temperate rainforests or woodlands; isolation source: soil samples (1 kg each in a 20% v/v slurry with milli Q water) were... ... | reverse complement strand
ATCATCTCAGCGCCACCCTGCCCGATGATGTTGATCCCGCCTTTGCTAACCAGGCTTGTGGTCCCGCTGTCGGGCAGGGTGGCGCTGAGATGATGGTCGACGCTGTCGTACTCGATAACGGCGCCGTCGGCATAGGTGCGACGGTGCAGGCCGGGGCGGTTGCCGTTGGCGGGGATGTGGTCACTGAATAGGCCGGTTACGACAATGCCGTTGGTGAGTTGGCCGGATGGGCTGAACAGGATCACCTGTTCGCCCTCGGTGGGCGGATCCCATTCCTGATCAGCTCCCGCGCGCAGGGCGAGCCACGGCAGCCAAGCGGTCAACAGTTTTCCGGTTTTTACCTGCACGCGCGGGGGCTCCATCTGCACAGCGGCGATTACGCCAAGGCGGATGAGGTTTTCGAGCATGCGGGAGAGGGCGGCGAAGTCGTTCATGGCACGAATGGTGTAGCGTTTCGCACGCGCTTGTAAGAACTCTAGGCTTGTAAGGTCGAAGCTTACAAGAAGTCGCAGCTTTATAAAAAGCGGATGTTAGGTTGCTAAGGTTAGTCTCTGGTAGGTTTTCAAATTTTTATAATATATAGGAGTTGCGATTCTTTTGATTTTTTACGAGTGCTTGTACTTGGTTTCTCGTATTAAGTTTCTGCGCTATAGAGGATTTCCAGATGTTCTCTGACTAAAAAGTGTTTTCGGAGCGAGCTGAATGGTAGCGTGGATTTAATTTTTATTCGTCCCGTGAACAGTTTTTTGAGGTGGCCCTCCTTGGCTAGGATAGTATTTCCTTATGTTGGATGGTATTCAGTATAAATAAACATTTCTGCTTTTGATGTGGCTAAGACGTTATAGTTATAGTGGGGATTATATTGTAAGCATAAGGGCGCGGTAGCGTTGCTGATCTATGTGGGGCTGGTGACAAGGGGCATAGTTTTTATGCACGTGCCAGTGGGTATGGAGCGGTTAGCGTGAAGTATAACTCTTTGAGTCAAGCAGTAACCTCTATTTCTGACTGCGGTAAATAATCTGTCTCCATTAGAGAAGAAATCAAATTTTTTTTGCAGTCTGCTTAGGGACATGAATAGGCCTTTATATTTTTCCGGGTTTTTTTTGAGATGTTCAATTATTAAATCTGTTCTGATAGGTATGTTTGGGGTTTTGGTGAGCCGTTCAATGATTTCGTATTCAATTTTTGTCAGGCTTATAGCTGTATTTATACTAAGTAGCTTTTTTTCGTTTTTATCTAGTATCCAGACGAGTTTTCCATAAGGGATTTGTGTGTGTGTGTGTTTAGTTGTGAGTGTGTTAGTCATTATTAAGTATGTGCAATAAATTTTTGGTGGGTGGTGTGTTTATGCATCTCTCTATGTGTTCATTGTTTTGCTTAACCTGCTTGATGTTTGATTGTTGGAGTTAAGTTGTGTCAGTGGTCTAATTTTTTTGTGTCTTGGTATTTAACTTGTATGGGATTTTTATTTGATTGGCGCGTGGTCATATTTATAATCTTGTACAATTTTTTTCTAAATGTAAATGTTTTGATGCATTTCGTCAGCTACGAAATTTTCTCGTTTGGGAGGCGAGTTAAGCGTTGGCGATTGAGGTCCTAAATGCATCCAAATACGCCGCCAGGCTTATCCGAACCCCCCACGGAAACAACGCTCTCAACAGGGGGAAAGGCGTGTCTTGCAGATAGCGAGGCATGTGAGGTGTCTCGATTTGCAACAGCTGCCTCTGGGTTTTGCGGCAGCGTTTTTAGGTGTCAGGACAAATAGACTTATGAAACTCTTTCTTGGTTTTGAGGAGGATCTATGGGATTGAGGAAACGAGGATCCCTCAAAAAGTAAAAAATCAGATAGTAAGATGAGCTAGCAACCGCTCGTGGATTCGACCAAGCTCTGGCCTGGTGAATCCCAATACCTCCCGCTGGTGATACCGCACATCGGGAGCTCCACGTACCGCGCGGTCCTTCAAACCGAATTGGTGAACTCTGGCAATCCTGGCAATGCGCCCAACTGATGCTCGTAGGCGGTGGCACCGGCCATAGACTGCTGCGGCGCCGTTTTGGCCGCCTCCATTGCCGCGCGAGCGCGGCGTTGGTGGGCTTGGGCGATGCTGAGAGCCATGGGTTAACCCTCGACCGGAGTGATGTTTTCCAGCAGGCAACCCAGGCCGTATTCCTCAACCACATAGGCCTCATTCGACGATTCGAAGTTGGAGACGCGGTTCCACTCCGGCTCTTCCTTGAGGTAGCGGCGACGGGCGCCGATCTGCCAGTACACCGACAGGTTGGCGAAGGTGGTGATGAGGATCGTGCCTTCGGGGATGTACGGTACCTCGTACAGCGGCAGAGCGCCTGCACCTTGCTGAAAAGCTGGGCGCCGAGGCTGGGCTTGTCTTCGATCTCGTCAAACTGCAGCTCGGTTTCCACCGCCTCGGTGAACATCGACGTCGCGGAGTAATGACGGTCTTTGAATGGGCTGGATTCGGGCTTCTGCGCAGAGAAAGACAGCACGTCGGTGCCTAGGCTGGCCGGAGAGTCGGTCACCGCCAGGCCGACGATGTAAGCCTCGCCGGTATCCGAGAAGCTGTCGTCGATTTCGATCGAGGTGTAAATCTTCTGCTTGGCCTTGTTCATGGCGATCAGATCGGGCGTCGGCTCAACCTGGGCGAACAGGGCCAGCTTTTTCGCACCGTTGATTTCCACTTCTTCGGTCTTGACCGCGAGCACGTCACCATAGGCTTTGAACGGGCTGTCGGGCAGCAGGCTGCGGAAGTGCTCCAGCCAGATGCGGGCGCCATAGGTGGACGGGTTGAAGTTCTTCGCGGCCTGTTCCAGCCAGCTGCGTTTGATAGTGCGCTTGTCGGAGGTAGCGCCCTCGACGGCGACGCGGAACCAATTGCTGCGAAATTTCTTCGTGCCGGGAATCCTCAATGCGTTGGGCGCTAAGTGCGTTGCAATGAGGGGCATGGTCGTGACGCGCGCGAGTTGCGGCAACGAGGCGGGACTGTAGCGGAGGAGGGTACAAGGGGCGGTGCTATTGAGTCGCAGGCATGGGCGGCAGCATCGCGGCCATGACTACGACCGCACTGCTGCCCATCGATCCTCGACGCCAATCCAAGTTTCTCTACTGGATGGGTTGGCGCATCTGCGAGATTGCCGAGGCTACGGGCGAAAAGGAAAAAACGCTACACAGCTGGAAGGCCCGTGACGAGTGGGACCGGGCGGATAACGTCGAGAGAATTGGCGGGGCGCTGGAAGCGCGGCTGGTGCAACTGATCCTCAAGGAAGGCAAGAGCGGCGGTGATTTCAAAGAGATCGACCTGCTGCACCGGCAGTTGGAGCGCCAGGCCAGAATCCAGCGCTTTCAAGGCGGCGGTACCGAAACCGATCTCAACCCCAACCTCGCCAAGCGCAACGAGGAGCCGAAGAAGAAAACGCCGAAAAATGACATCAGCGAAGACCAGATTGAGCTGCTGCGCGAAGCGTTTATCGACGGGTGCTTCGACTACCAGAAAGACTGGTACCGCGCGGGCAATCAGCGCACCCGCGTCATCCTCAAGAGCCGACAGATCGGAGCAACTTACTATTTTGCCCGCGAGGCGTTCATTGATGCGCTGGAGACCGGGCGCAATCAGATCTTTCTGTCGGCGTCGAAGAACCAGGCTTATCTGTTTCGTGGGTACATCCAGGCGTTTGCCCGAGAGGTCATCGGCGTCGAGCTGACCGGTGATCCCATCGTCTTGCCGAACGGCGCCGAGCTGTTCTTCCTCGGGACCAATGCGCGCACCGCCCAGGGCTACCACGGTAATTTCTACTTCGACGAGTTCTTCTGGACGTTCAAGTTTGAGGAACTGAACAAGGTCGCGTCGGGTATGGCGATGCACAAGAAGTGGCGAAAAACCTACTTCTCCACGCCCTCGACCATGGCTCACGAAGCCTACACATTCTGGACGGGTGAGCGCTTCAACAAGGGCAAGCCAGCGGCGCAACACACCAAGGTCGATGTTTCCCATGGAGCGCTCCAGCAAGGGCGGTTCTGCGAGGACCGGTTGTGGCGCCAGATCGTCACCATCCTCGACGCGGAGCAGGGCGGTTGCGACCTATTCGACATTGAAGAACTGCGCCGCGAGTACAGCCCCGAGGCGTTCGCCAACCTGCTGATGTGTGAGTTCGTCGACGACGGCGCGAGCATCTTTCCGTTGACGGTGTTGCAGCCATGCATGGTCGACAGTTGGGTTGAGTGGGCCGAGGACTACAAACCGTTTGCCATGCGGCCGTTCGGGGACCGCCAGGTGTGGGTGGGTTATGACCCGGCGGAAACCGGCGACTGCTCGGGCATGGTGGTGGTCGCGCCGCCGCTGGTACCGGGGGGTAAGTTCCGGGTGCTGGAGCGGCATCAGTTTCGCGGTATGGACTTCGCGGCGCAGGCCAGCTTCATCAAAGCTGTATGCGACCGCTACTGGGTGACGTACATCGGGATCGATGTCACCGGCCTGGGCAGCGGCGTGGCGCAGCTGGTGCGTCAATTTTTCCCCAACGTCACCACGTTCAGCTACTCGCCCGAGGTCAAGACCCGCCTGGTGCTGAAGGCCTACGACGTGATCCACCGGGGCCGGCTGGAGTTCGACGCCGGCTGGACCGACATGGCGCAGTCGCTGATGGCGATCCGCAAAACCATCACCGCAGGCGGTCGCCAATTCACCTACACCGCCGGCCGCAACGACAACACCGGCCACGCCGACCTGGCATGGGCGCTCTTTCACGCATTGCACAACGAACCGCTGGAGGGGCAGACCACTGCCAATACCGGGCGGATGGAGATTTTTTGATGTCGAACCGCCGCAGAAATACCAAGCAGTTGGCCCAGGCGCCCGTCGTGGCAACGCAGGGATTTATTCCGCGCAGTGACACCAAAATGGAGGCGTTCAGTTTCGGCGATCCGTCACCTGTGCTGAGCGGCCGGGAGGTGTTCGATTATCTGGAGTGCTGGTTTAACGGGCGCTGGTACGAACCGCCGCTGTCGCTGGACGGTCTGGCGCGGTCGGTCGGGTCCAGTGTGCATCTGCATTCGGGGCTGATGTTCAAACGCAACCTGTTGAGCAAGACGTTTATCCCGCACCGGCTGTTGTCGCGCGCGGCGTTCGAACAGTTTGCCCTGGACTTCCTGTGCTTGGGCAACGGCTATCTGGAAGGGCGGCGCTCGATGCTCGGCCCGTTGCGCGAGCTGGTGCCGCCGCTGGCGAAGTACATGCGCTCGGGCAAGGATGGTCGGCAGTTCATGGTCCAGGGCTGGAAGGAAGAGCACGAATTTGAGCCGGGCACCGTTTTCCATCTGCGGGAGGCGGATCTGCACCAGGAAGTGTACGGCCTGCCCGAGTGGATCAGTGCCTTGCAGTCGGCGTTGCTGAATGAGTCGGCCACGCTATTTCGGCGCAAGTATTACGAGAACGGCAGTCATGCCGGCTTCATCCTCTACATGACCGACGCCGCGCAGAACGAAGCGGACGTCGACTCCCTGCGTAAGGCGCTGAAGGATTCCAAGGGGCCTGGCAACTTCCGCAACCTGTTCGTGTACTCGCCGAACGGGAAAAAAGACGGGCTACAGATCATTCCGGTCAGCGAAGTTACGGCCAAGGACGAGTTCAACTCGATCAAAAACCAGACCCGCGACGACGTGTTGGCCAGCTTGCGTATTCCGCCGCAACTGATGGGCATCGTGCCGCAGAACGCGGGTGGGTTTGGGTCAATCAGGGAGGCGGCACAGATCTATGCGGCCAATGAACTGGAGCCGATTCAGGCGCGCATGGCGCAGGTGAATGAGTGGCTCGGTGAGGAGGTCGTGCGTTTCAAACCCTATGAAATTCCCGTAGGGGCCTAAAACCCCCTACGAAGCAAACGAGTGACGGCACGGAACAAGACTTTTCATGTGGGTAAAGAGTTATGCCGGAGGTGCCCTCCAAAGCTCCTCAAGATTGACATCATCACTACTCGGACGATGACCCTGGAGAAGCGGATCTATCTTTAGAATCATGGGGAGATCGAATGCTGTTCCGGTGACTACGCAACAGCCCTTTGCGAGGGTAGGTATCAACGCCTTGGAGGAAGAGTCAAGTGTGCTGATTGTATTGTCCAGCAGCATGAGGTCACGGTCGTTGACGAGTCGGTGTATGAAAAAATTGTGAATCTGCGAAACAATTGTTGGTGAAATATCGGCGGGGCGTTGACTTGATAGTGTGAGATAAACCCCGTATTTCCTTCCCTCTTTAATGATTTCTTCAAAAAGTTCAAGTCGATAATCTTTCCAAATTTCGTGCTCGCGTGTGGATTGATCAGATAAGATGTTGTGAGCTTCGTCTATAATAATATGGAGTGTTCGATTTGGCGGGCTCTTCAGAGTCTCTGAATCTTTATGATTTATGTAGTAATTTTTGGCGATGAGTAGTGGAAGGATTTTTTTGACATCGTTTTTGCATTTTTTTAACGAGATAACATGCAGTAGTGATGGGGCAGGCGGGATATCTACTATTTTTAATACATTCCGAAGTGCCGAGATTGACGACTTTGCTCGTGAAAGCACCGGTTGAATATGTTCATATTGTGCATAACCTAATACGACATCCGAGCAGAGCTGAAGATAGCATCTGAGGATTAGTTCGCTAAACTGATCCATGTCTATTAGATCGATGTGTTCAAGTAACGGCTTCAGGTGTTGTTCAAAACCATTGCTGTCAGAGTTATAGTAATTCCCGTAAATATCCCTGAAGTACTTTTTTTGTGAGTTGTAAGTGATGCCTTTTAGATGCTCTTGCAACGGCTCACATTCAAGGATTCTCGCAATTTCTCGACTCAACTCAAGTGCGTCAGGCTTTGGCTCGCTAGCGCTAAAAGCTTTTTCAAATGTTCTTTCAATGTATCGCTCAAGTGAAATGTTCTTGAATCGTTCTTTGCCGCTCAGAACTCGTCTCAGAAATGGCTGTTGAGTATTTGTCGTGGCTTGGAATAGGAGGCTAAGTGTTTCGGCATCCCAGAAGTGTACTGCTTCAATTGGGAATTTGTGGCCGGCTTTTTTGTTGTTCAGTATTGTTACTTTCTTGTCCTTGGCGGGAAGGATCTGGTCTTCGGTGTATTCACCATTAAAGTCAATAATAACAAACTGGCTTTTATGTTTTAAAGCCTCAATTTTTTCGTTGAATAAGGTTGTATAAAGTTTTGCAAGTGTATTTGATTTGCCGCTACCAGTGTTGCCAAAAATTCCAATGTGGCTGTTAAAGATTTTTGTCCACGGCAGATTGATCGGTACGTTCTCTTTTAACATGCACCCTATGGAAAAAGAGGTGACTCCTTCAGCACCGTAAATTTTGGCGACCATAACTTCGCTCAGAAGATATGCTTTGTCTCTGATCATCGGCATGAATTTTATGCCCTCAAAGAAAACGTCATCCACGATATAGCCAATTGGACGCACATCTACCTTTCGTATGTATAGAGTTTTTTCAGCATCGGCATCCAGCTTTCGCTCGTCGAGGTATTCGCCCTCAATGAGGCAAACAATATCGATAAAGCCGCGCTGAATCGTAATGTGTTCTCTAAGGGAAACCCCTCTATACCTGACTCCATCATAAAAAATTGTCTCGTGGCTTGAGTCTTCAAAGATTCGAAGAGATATGCGAACTCCGGATACTGCAATAACTTCCCCTACGACGATACTCATACAAGATCCTCGTTTTCGGGGGGCGCATATCGCTGCGGTTTTAGCGAGAAGACATATTTATTGAAGTTGGTGAAGTCGAGTTTTTCTTCGTTAGGTGGGGAAATAATTGTAACATTTTTCCATAGTTTGAATTCTTCTATAAGATTTGCCGCGCTTTTTTTGCTGTAACAGCAAATGAAAGTCTGAAGTTGCGGGTTTGCGAGCGAGCGCTGGATCAGTTTAAGTATGTGTTCGTCGGCGAACGAAAAACCAAAGGCGATGAGAATTGAATTTGGCTTCTCAAGTTCATAGCTTAGAAGTCTCAGCATCTGGTAGTAGTGTTCTTCAAACACTGTTTCATGAAACTTCCATTTTGTGGGGTTTACGATAGGAAGTTTGTTATACGCGTTCCAGAAGTTGTCGCGCTGCTGTGAAGTAAAGTCTACGCGTGGGATTTTCGTTGTAATGCCACCGTCAGTTGTCAGGTAATCAGAGAATTTCTGAATCTTCGCTAATGTTCTAGGATGGATTAAGTTGTTGAAATTATTTTTATATTTTACTTCGATTTTTTCGTTGCTTTTTGACCAGTAGACAGATCCATGAAGGTGAATAAGGTTGATCTGTGGAATGCCATAATGAGAACGTTCAAATATTCCTGTCTGGCATTGAAACGTGCTGAAATTCTTAGCGTGCAATAATTTTTTATGAAAGCCAGATGTTCCATCGTTTATGACAAAGTCATGAGAACCTTTGGCTAGTATGTTGTCGGCACTATATGCCAAACATCCATCGTAGTTCGTCGTGAAAACATTTATTTTTCTATTGATATCTTTTCTTCTGTCAAGCAAGCCTAAGATGGTTGTTAAGAAGTTTTCATAGTTTTCGAGATTTGCTCGACCTTTAATGTCATTAACTTTTTCTGGTGAAAAGTTCTGAACTGGATAGATGCATGTGTTGTAGTAATGCATAAATAGGGCGGTGTGCCTATCAGGCCAGGTAGAGTATGTTGTCGCAAGCGTCTCAACAGTCTGCCATTTACCCAGTGGGCATTTGATTTTTAAGGCCAGCGTCGGAAATAAATCCGCAGAAGCACCTGAACCTAATAGTATGTTGATGTTTTTGTTATAGATATCTATTGGCTCAATCGACTTAAACATATGCGCTCCTATTATTGATGTCCATAAAAATAGAGCGTTTACAAAGTAACTCCCCTACGACCACGAACGACTCCCACCATACGAACCGTATAGATTTCGTCACGGTTAAGCGACCTCGTGCTGTCGTCCGAAAAAAACGCTCTGCACTTTCAGCCTGTCGATGGGCCGTATAACCAATTCCGAAGGTAACCCAATAGATGGCATTTTGTCATGCAGGCTGGGAAGTGCCCAGGTAGAGGTTCTCACCTGTTAGCGCTTTCTAAATTGGCGAGGCATTTGATATGCGCGCTCCATTATGGTGCGCTATAGCATTGAGTGAGCGAATTCACCCGGCGCGCGCCGTCGTCCCCCCACCTCGCCTGCGGGCTAAATGGATGGTTTTTTCTGCGGCCCTGCGGACAGCTCAACGCGGCACCGACTGGGGGGCTGCTCGGGGTGGTAGGGTGGTCAAAAGCCTGCGGAACCCTGCACCGAGGGGGTATTTCGTTGAAGGCGTCTAGAGGCTCTGCTGTTGAGGGGGAGGGGGGAGGTATCAAAAAGAGTAATTTCAGTAATCTCCCCACAGAAACGGTCTGGAGGCCACTTATTCCGTGGGGGTTGAGATTACAAAAAGGAGTAACAGAGAAGTAATGGAAAAGGTAATTTTCTGTCAACCTATTGATTTTAAAGGGTTTTATAAAAGTAGGGGATTACATTTATAAAGAGTAATCAGATTACTTCAATATTACTTAAAGATTACCTTTTGCTCTAAAAATAAAATCCTTTTATTTCAACGGCTTGAGCGTAAAAAACGGTCAAGATTACTTATGTTACTCTTTTTTTGCCCCCCCTCCAGACCCCAAACGTCAGGCGCCTATACGCGTGATGCGCACGCGTATTGGGGTGCACGCAGATGCTTGTGGGGATTGCCGTGAGAATTCTTCTCGCGACTGGTACCGCTGGATCGCTGGTATTCGTGAGTCTCTGCTAAGAGATCTAGGGGGCGGGTACTATCGAATTCATGATCCTGGCTTTGTTTGTTAAGGGAAGTGTTGTCTATTTCAAAATTGACGCTGTGCTGTAGCGAATATCACTCGTTCAGCAAAGAATTTAACAATAGGTATATACCTAACTACTAAATCCTCAGATTCGGAAAGCGGTAGGAAGCAATCTTCTCTCGAGTATCTATCACTCGAGTGTACGAGCGCATTTCGAATGTGTTTTATTATCGCGGAAGCACTATTTAAAGCATGCCCCTTTTCTAGGTTGAATGAGAATTTTTCGCCAAAAATAGGCTGTTTAAATTTTGTGAAGATATTTTCACCGGCAGATTTTTCTACCCTCGTCACGAACTCGACAAACTCTTCTTCTGCAACATACTTTCTTAACACTGCAAGAAGCATCTCCTTTTCACTCGACGTGTTATCGTTTCGCTTGATTGCCGCTAATAGACGAGTAACATTTTCGTAAGTGGATCGAAAATCAGGATTGTTTAACTGGGTGCAAACAGCGTTGAATAATGACTCGTCAGCTACTCTAAGGAAGTGGAATTCAAGAATATGGTAATAGGCAATGAAAGCCTGACTTGGAAATTGACTGCTTTTCGCTACCTTATAGAAGGTCACCGCGGCATCATCATAGCTAGCTCGCGGTATCTCTAAGGGCTCATCACTCTTTTCGCCTGCCTGAGGATAATTCAATCTTTTTGATTTTATTTCATGGCTTAATTCCCAGCTTTCGTCTTTTTTATAGACTAAGGAGAATAAGCAGGCTTTGATAGGTTGTATTGAGGTATCGTAAATGCTTTGATTGGTTGGCTTTCGCTTTGCAGAATATTTTATAGTGTGAAGTCTATATAGTAGTTCATCAAATCTAATGGGAAGTTGTTTTCTTACTCCCGCTCTTCTTGATAAGCGACCAGTCAATCTTTGCTTTATTATGTCAAATGCATCTTCGTATCGCTTTGATTCGAAGTAGGCAAGTAAATAATTTTGAGTGGCTAGACTAAGCTCTACTGTATTCCCTTTGATGTCATTGAATTTATGCTCAACCTGGTAGTAGAAACCAGGGTCAAGCCTTGCGACAAGAAGCTCTACCGATCGATTGGATGTTAGCATTCTCCGTTCAACGTCAAAATTAAACTGTCTTGCTTTGTAAAAGGACGTGATGGAGTTTTCCCATTCCTCATCGAATTTTATTGTTGTCTCCGTGTCATCTAGCTTTAACACTATGCATTTTTTATCGATTTCGGCCGAACAGCCCAGGCTAATTAATCGATTAGCGATATTTTCGAGACTCATGCAGGTCATCCTTGGGTAAAGCGGTCAAGCATAGCAGTGTGCCGCTGCCGCCGGCTATTAAAGGCCGGGCCTTCGTTTCTGGAAGAGTAGTGGTACGAAAAAGGTACGAGGTTTTCTGAGCAGCTCTAGAAAGCGCGATCTACAAGGGCTGTAGGATTAGTAGTTCCAATCCATCATGGGGGCGACGGAGAAGCGGCGGGAGAAGGGGGTGGTTTGTAGGGGCATGGGGGGATCTGAGTTTGCGGGGCGAATG
>LNAP01005391.1_pt1 | contig 11377 bp, 8 predicted proteins | sample 602601 | NCBI WGS metagenome assembly LNAP01 (sample SAMN02440304, study PRJNA202911) | soil metagenome | biome: Subtropical and temperate rainforests or woodlands; isolation source: soil samples (1 kg each in a 20% v/v slurry with milli Q water) were... ... | reverse complement strand
TTTGATCGCCTGCTGGTTCTGGGAGCTGGAACGCATTCCAGATGAATGGTTACCCGCCTTGGCGCTCGTGGACGAGATCATGGTGGCGTCAGCGTTCATAGAGGAAGCCTTCCGCCGGGTAACGGACAAGCCGATCCTGCGCGTGCCCCTGCCGGTCGCCCCGGGCGCGGACAGCGGTCTGCAGCGGGCAGACTTCGGTCTGGAGGAAGGCAAGTTCATATTCCTCACTACCTTTGATTTCAACTCGTGGATCGGGCGCAAGAACCCGGTTGCCGCAGTGCAAGCCTTCCGCCTGGCATTCCCCGGCAAGCGTGACGATGTGCGCTTGGTGGTAAAGTCCAGCAACGGCTTCCGCTATCCAGAAAAGCTCGGGACGTTGCTCAATCTAGCGGCGCCCGACTCGAGGATCATCATTCGAGATGACCTCATCGATCGTGCCCATATCAGTGCCCTCCAGCGGTGTTGCGATGCTTATGTGTCGCTGCATAGGGCGGAGGGTTTTGGCTTGGGTCTGGCCGAATGCATGGCGTCGGGCAAGCCCGTGGTCGCAACGGGCTGGTCTGGAAACCTTGAATTCATGACCCCGGCCAACAGCTGCCTCGTCGACTTCCGCCTGGTCGATGTAGCAGAAGGGGAATATCCACATCCCGAGGGGGCGCAATGGGCCGAACCCAACATCAATACCGCCGCGATCTTCATGAGGCGCCTGGTTCAGGACTCCGCCTATCGGACGGCGCTCGGCAACGCTGCCAGAGCATCCGTACAGCATCATCTTTCGTCCCAACGCTCCGCTGAGTTGCTTGCGTCGAGATTGAGCGCGATAACAGCGAGTGCAGCGCGTCCAGGAACCCCTGGAGCCAAAAGGAAAATAAGCTGATGGCGTCACTATTGAAAGCAGCCTGGAGATACCGGGGATTTGTCGCATCCTCCATCTTGAATGATTACAGATCCAGGCTTGCCCGCAGCAAATTAGGGACGCTTTGGGTGGTGTTGCAGCCTCTGGCCCAGGCCTTCATCTTCGCGGTGGTGCTTTCGCAGGTACTGGCGGCGCGCCTGCCGGACGCCGACAACAAATATGCCTTCGTGGTGTACTTGCTTTCCGGACTGTTGTGCTGGTCGCTGTTTGCCGAAATCGTCCAGCGCTGCTTGACCGTGTTCATCGACAACGGCAGTTTGCTCAAGAAGTTGCAGTTTCCCCGGATAACCCTTCCCGTTATCGTGGCGGGGACTGCGCTTGTAGGCAATGTTGCACTGCTGGCAGTGTTGCTGGTCCTGATTCCCTTGACGGGGATCGGCTTGCACTACGCGATCATGTGGTTTCCGGTAATGCTGATGTTGACCATGGGGCTCGCCCTGGGCATCGGGTTGTTACTTGGCACCTTGAATGTATTCATGCGAGACATCGGCCAGTTCATGACGGTGTTCATGCAGTTCTGGTTCTGGATGACCCCTGTTGCCTATCCGAGCGCCATTGTTCCTGCGGGATTCAAGCGAGTCCTGGAAGCCAATCCTGTTTCACACTTGGTCATGGGTTACCACGATATATTTCTGTACGGAAGGTCGCCTGCTGGACATCTGGTGCAGCCGGCCGTGGCTATGGTCTTGATGTTGATCGTCGCGCTGGTTCTATTCCGGCGCGCATCCCCTGAAATCGTGGATGCCCTGTGAGCACGCCTCTCCTCATAGTCGACAACGTCGGCAAGTGCTATCGCGAATATGGCAGCGAATTCCAGCGATTCGCAGGATGGTTCGGATTTCCGGTGAAGCCGCATGCGGAGCACTGGGTGCTGAAGCACATGAGTTTCCGCGTCGACGAGGGTGAGGCCGTAGGCATTGTCGGGCAGAACGGCGCGGGCAAGAGCACATTGCTGAAGGTCATTACCGGCACCACCCAACCGAACAGCGGCCACGTCAGGTCCCATGGGCGCGTCTCGGCTTTGCTGGAGTTGGGGCTGGGCTTTAATCACGAGCTCACGGGGCGTGAGAATGCGCGCCATTCAGCCGGGCTCATGGGGCTTTCGCAGCACGAAATAGATGCCATCATCACGGAGATCGAAGAGTTTGCGGAAGTCGGCGAATATTTCGATCAGCCAATGCGGACATATTCAAGCGGCATGCAAATGCGTGTTGCCTTCAGCGTGGCCACCGCGGTCAGGCCACAGATACTGATCGTCGACGAGGCGCTTTCGGTCGGCGACAAATACTTCGTCCACAAATGCTTCAAGCGCATCCGCGAATATCGCGATGCAGGCACCACCCTTATCATCGTTTCCCATGATCCGGGGGCCATCCAGGCGCTGTGCAGCCGCGCGATCCTGATCGACCAGGGTCAATTGCTTCGGGATGGCGACCCGCAAGAAGTGATGGACTACTACAACGCTCTCATAGCTGAGCGCGAGAATGCGACCGTCACCACAAGCGTTGTAGCGGAGGGCAGGGTCGCAACCCGCTCAGGCACCGGTGAAGCCGTGATCGCGTCCATTGGGCTGTTCGACGTCAACGGCAACAACATTGAATATGCAGGAGTAGGCGATGAGGTGGAACTGCGAGCGCACGTGAAGGTCAATGCTCCCGTGGAGCACCTGGTTTTCGGCTATATGATCCGTGACCGGCTGGGTCAGCCCGCCTTTGGCACCAATACCCATCATACCGGGCAGGTTTGCCGAAATTTGGGCGTGGGCGATGAGGTCAGGATCAGTGCCCGCTTCTTGATGGCTCTTGGCCCAGGCACCTATTCGGTCTCGGTCGCCTTGTCCAGTACTGAAACCCATTTGGTCAACAATTATGAGTGGCGCGATCTGGCGTTGGTCTTCAGCGTGGCCAATGCACGCCATTCGACCTTCATCGGCACCGCTTGGTTGCCTCCTCGAATGGAGGTGTCTTCGCCGTCGGACTCCAGCGAACCAGGCAACGACAAACTGCAGGAGAATCTGAGTTGACATCAAGCGAGGTGCCAGTAGCGATTCAGGCGCAGGCAGCACGGGTATCCGAGTTGCCACGATTGGATGTAAACCGGATCCTTGACCAGGTGGCGGAGCACCCGTTGCGGCGACGCCCAGCGTCGGCCCAGTCGGTGACCGAGCCGCCGGGGAGCACCTTGGCTCCTTCTCCGGAGTTGTGGACGTCCACTGCGCCAGAACTTCCCGAAAAGGATGTTTATCCGCTCTGGGATCTGTTGCAGCCGGACGACGAAGACTTCATTTACCAGGCTTACCGTGTCCTGCTGCGTCGATCACCGGACGAGGCCGGCCTTGCGACCTTTCTTCCCGCTCTTCGTGAAGGAAGGCTGGACAAGCTTGCCATCCTGGGTCAGCTGCGGTTCTCGTCGGAAGGCATGCGCCATGGCGTACCGGTAAAGGGGCTGAGAGCAGCGCAACTTTTGGCCAGGTTGAAGGCGCATCGCGGCATCGGCCCGGTAGTCTCCTGGATTCACGCGTTGATCCGGCTTGGCAGGCACGCGCAGCAGGCTCCACATGCCTTCACCCGGCAATCCGTTGAAATCCACCGTCTGGGGCACTTGTTCAATCACAGTGTGCAGCGGTCGGGGGGGCGGCTGAGCGCGGTCGAGGACGCGGTGCGGCAGGTGCGGGATGACTTCGAACGACGACTGGCCGATGCCGATACATACTACGCCGTGGTGGCCGAAGAAGTGGATCGGCTCCGGTTGCAGATGGAAGCCCGGCTGGCCGAACTGGGCGAATCCATCGAAGTTGCCGGAGAACGTCAGCGGCGGGAAGCCGATCGGGTGTCCAAGTCGGTTGACCTGGTGAACAGCCGCTGCGAAGCAATCGAGGAGGGCCTGGCCTTCCTGCGCGACCTCCATACCGAAGCGGAAAGGCGTCGCGCGGCCTCCGATGCTCTCCTGGGCAGCGTCTCCGATTCATTGCAAGGCCTGCGTCTCAGCCATAGCGAAGCGGAACGGGACAGAGCGTCCTCGAACATTCTGGTACGCGAGCTGTCCGCGTCCGTGCTTGGCGTGCTGGAAAGGGAGCGCGCGCTCCTGGAGTCATCCGCGCAAGCCGCGTCAACTGTCGCCGCGCGTCTGGACGTGCTCGAAACCGATGTAACATCGCTGTCGGAGTTCAGGGCCCATGTTGCCGAACAGGAGCGTGTCGCCGCGGAGTTGGCGGCCCAAACCGCCTCATCCGTCGCGGCGCGCCTGGATGTGCTTGAAACTGATGTAACATCGCTGTCGGAGTTCAGGGCCCATGTTGCCGAACAGGAGCATCTGGCCATGGAGTCGGCGAGGCGTGAAGCGAAGCAGGCAGAGGACGTCGCCTCAGCGGGAGAAGCGCGAGCTCGCATGCTCGACCAGCTGTATGCGTCGTTCGAAGAGCGCTTCAGGGGGCCGGAGGAACTGGTCCGCCAGCGGGTGGCGCCGTATGTGGATGTCGTCCGTGAGGCGGGCGCCGGTGGCTTGGACGCACCGGTGATCGACATCGGGTGTGGCCGGGGCGAATGGTTGCAGCTGTTGCGTGAGAACGGCCTGTCGGCCAAAGGGATCGACCGCAACCAGGTCTTTGCGGCCGAGGTCGCCGCCAAGGGCGATGAGGTGATCATCGAGGACGCAGTGCAGGCATTGGCTGCCATGGCGGAAGCCAGCGCCGGCGCAATTACCTCGATGCATCTGGTCGAACATCTGCGACTGGACGCGATGGTGGGGATGATCGATGAAGCCTTTCGCGTGCTCCGCCCAGGTGGAGTATTGATCCTGGAAACACCCAACCCGGAAAACCTCGATGTGTCGTTGATCAACTTTTACATGGACCCGACGCACCTCAATCCACTGCCCCCGGAATTCTTGCGGTGGCTGACCGAGGCGCGCGGTTTTGCACGCGCGCGCATCGAGCGACTTCGTGAGGCGCGTGAACTGCAAGCTCCTGCCCTCGTACCCGAAGACGCTGCGGGTGCCGAGTCCATCAACAACCTGATCGCACGCACGCATGTCGCGCCCGATTACGCGATCATTGCGTATAAACCTTCCGGAGATGGTGCATGAGTTCCCGGGTGCTGGTGACGGGTGCGCATGGTTTTGTCGGAAAGCACGTCTTCCGCGCGTTCGAAGCCGGGTCGTTCGGGGATGCCGTGGCCATCGCACCCCCGCCAGGCTGGGACTTGCGCGATGTCGATGCGGTAAACGCAGTGGTGTCCGATGCAAGGCCGGACGCGGTGATCCACCTTGCAGCCCAAAGCTTCGTGCCGCGCTCGTTCCAGGATCCTGAGGAAACCTTCCAGATCAATCTGCTCGGAACGTTGCACCTTCTTCAAGCGTTGAAGCGTGTGGACTTCTCCGGGAGGTTGCTCTACGTAAGTTCGGGAGATGTCTACGGCCGAGTGCCTGACGAGGCCTTACCGGTCGACGAACATCGGCTGCCGGAGCCTCGCAGCCCCTACGCAGTCAGCAAGTGGGCGGCCGAGCAGCTTTGCCTGCAATGGAGTCGCACGGAAGGGCTCGATTGTGTGGTGGCCCGTCCGTTCAATCATATCGGACCCGGACAGGACCGAAGGTTCGTCCTCCCGGCGCTCGCCCGGCAGGTCGTCGACATCGCGCTCGGTGAGCAAGCGCCGGTCATAGAGGCTGGCGATGTCGATACGACGCGGGACTTCACCGACGTGCGAGACGTCGTTTCGGCTTATGCCGCCATGCTTTCTCGAGGAGTTTCCGGACGCGTCTACCTGGTTGCCTCAGGCAAGGAGATGCGTGTCCGCGATCTTCTGGGAATGATGTGCCGCGCTGCAGGCATAGATCCGGTCGTCCACCAGGATCCAGCCCGAATACGCCCAGCGGAACAGCGCCGCATGGTTGCGAGTGCCCAATTGTTGAGCGCTGACACTGGCTGGGCTCCAAGCTACTCCATCGAATCCACCATCACTGATATTCTCAAGGACGCGACGAACAACATATGACCCTGAAGAACGCTCTAATTACCGGCATCACCGGCCAGGACGGCGCATACCTCTCCAGTCTGCTGCTTTCCAAAGGGTATGGCGTGTACGGCATCCTCCCGCGGCGCAGCACCGATACGCTTTGGCGGCTTCGAGAACTGGGTATAGCCGGGGACGTGACATTGCTGGACGGGGACATCACCGACCTGTCTTCCCTCATTCGCGCGATCGAGGTTTCGAAGGCCGATGAGGTTTACAACCTGGGAGCGCAGAGCTTTGTTGGGTCTTCCTGGCAGCAGCCGTTGCTCACTGCGCAAGTCGATGGCGTCGGGGCACTCAACGTGCTCGAAGCCGTGCGCATTGCCAATCCGAAGGCTCATTTTTACCAGGCATCCACCAGCGAGATGTTCGGCCTGATCCAGGCGGAGATGCAAGACGAGAAGACTCCGTTTTATCCGCGCAGCCCCTATGGCGTGGCCAAGCTCATGGGCCACTGGGCCACCGTCAACTACCGGGAAAGCTTTGGCATCCACGCCTCCAGCGGCATCCTGTTCAACCATGAATCGCCGCTCCGTGGGATAGAGTTCGTCACACGCAAGGTCTCTCACGCGGTTGCCGCCATCAAGCTGGGGCATCAGAGCGAATTGCGGCTGGGCAACATCGATGCCAAGCGTGACTGGGGCTTCGCGGGCGACTATGTGGAAGCGATGTGGTTGATGACGCAGCAGCCGGTGGCCGACGACTATGTGGTCGCAACCGGCATGACGACAACCGTGCGCGACATGTGCAGGATTGCTTTTGGCCATGTGGGCCTGAACATTGATGACCACCTGGTGATTGACCCGAAGTTCTTTCGCCCGGCGGAAGTCGACGTGTTGTTGGGTAATCCGGCCAAAGCAACAGCCGCGCTTGGATGGAAGCCCAAGACGTCGCTGGAGCAGTTGATCACGATGATGGTAGATGCCGACCTGCGTCGCTCAGCTCGCTGATTGGCTCGAATGCTCCTCCTGCCGCGAACCCAGTCATGAAGCTTGCAATTGACCTTCAGTCTTGCCAGACCGACTCGCGAGACCGCGGCATTGGCCGCTATTCCTTCAGTCTCGCCTCGCATTTGGTAAAGCAGTCCGGGACGGATGAAGCCGTTGTCCTTCTGGATGCTGTGGATCCGAGACGTTTACGCGACGTAAGGCAGCGCCTGCGTCATGGTCACGTCGATGCCCCGACCGCGACTTTTGGCTATCCTGCCGTCACCCATTTCACTGATCTACACGTGTCATTGGTGGAGGCCGCGGGTTTGCTGAAGTCGCGGCTGGTGAAGGCGCTAAACCCAGACGTGCTGTTGGTCACAAGCTTTTTCGAGGTCGGGAGCGCATTTTGCACGGAGTACGATTGGCACCGGCTCGCGGGCATTCCCAAGGCCGTCGTTGCATACGACCTGATTCCCATCCTGTTCCCTGAACGCTATCTGCCGGAAGGTCATTTCATCAGCCACTGGTACCGGGAAAAGCTCGAGTCTTTCAGGCAATTCGACCTGTATCTGGCCATTTCCGAAGCCACGCGCAGCGATTTGGTGGAGCGTCTGGGGATTGAAGAACATAAGATACATGTTGTTGGGGCAGGACTGGACTGGCACCTAATCCACCCTGATCAGCGTTCAACCGATCAGCAGGAGGCCGCCCTCAAGGCGCTGGGCATCACCAAGCCCTATGTCTTGATGGTGGGAAATGCCGACTGGAGGAAAAACTCGATCGGGGCCCTGCAGGCATTCGCCTCATTGCCGCACAAACTGCGGTCCCAACACCAGTTGGTCTTTACCAGGGTGGGTGACGACGTTCACCAGGCATTGTCCGGTTCGCTGAGCCATGTGGCATCCCAGGTGGTATTGACCGGCAATGTGGATGAGGCCACATTGAGTTTGCTGTACAAGCGGTGCGCGGTTTTTTTCTTTCCATCGCTCTACGAGGGGTTCGGTCTGCCGGTCTTGGAAGCGATGGCCCTTGGGGCCCCGGTTTTGTCATCATGCCTGGGCGCCTTGCCGGAGGTAGTACATGATCCAGCCATGCTGTTTGATCCGCGGGATGCCGAAGCTTCGGTCGCCATTCTAAGGCGGGCACTGGAAGACATGAGCTTCCGGAGTGCGTTGCAGGAGGGCGCCAACGAGCACGCGCATTCGTTCACCTGGGAACGGTGTGCGGAGGCTGCCCGCGAGGCCCTGCGTGGACTAGGGTCAACCGTGCGGGGCAAGGCTCCGGAAGCCTGGCGGCCTTCCGTGGTTGAGCTGGGAAAGATGGCAGAAGCGCTCAATACCTTGGAAGGGAGCGGCGTTCCCACGGTCGAGGCTGAGCGTGCGCTGCGGTCCAGCCTGCAGTGCCTGGCGTCCGGTCACCGGCGGCGCATCCTCGTCGACATTACCGAAGTGGTACGGCTCGATGCCCGGAGCGGCATCCAGCGCGTCGTCCGCAATTACTGCACCGGACTTATCCGTCTTGCCCAGGACGAGCCGGACAGGATGGAGGTGGTGCCGATCTGCTGGACTGAAAGCGGGTTGCGGTACGCATGGGAATACGTCAAGGACCGTTTGGGCGCGCCGGTGGACGGTGAAGATGCCGAGGTGGAAGTCGCGCCAAACGATCTCGTGTTAATGTTGGACTCGTCTTGGTGGTCGCCGGAGCGCTTCGATGTATTTCATGCGCAGGTACGCAGCGCCGGTGGGGAGATCGTCTGGATGGTTTACGATCTGGTTCCCATCCTTACGCCGGAATACTGCGATCCGGTCATGCCGCCCGTGTTCAAGGCATGGGTGGAGCATGTCGCAGCCACTACCGACGGGTGTATCTGCATTTCAGAGGCGACTCGTTCAAGCCTGAATCAGTATTTGGATTCGACGTTGCCTAATAACTCCCACCCCTGGAGCCGCGTCGTGCATCTGGGCGCGGATCTTGAATCGGGCCAAGCGCAAGCTCCTACTGACGAGATTGTGGCGCTGGTTCGGCGGCTGCAGGGCATACCGTACTTCATCGCGGTGGGCACTATTGAGCCACGCAAGGATTATCGAACGATTTTGGATGCTTTTGCGCAACTGTGGCGCGACAATTGTGATGTTGCGCTGGTGATCGTGGGCAAGCAGGGCTGGAACGTCGATGCTTTGGCCAACGACCTGCGGCGTCACCCTGAAAATGCCCGTCGGCTGTTTTGGATGGAAGGTCTATCGGACGGGGACGTGCATCACCTGCTGGTAAATTCCACCGCGCTCATCCAGGCTTCGATCGCGGAGGGCTATGGACTGCCTGTGGCGGAGGCTGGGCGATTGGGAATCCCGCTGGTACTGAGTGACATCCCAGTGTTTCATGAGATCGCTGGAGGCGAAGCAACATATTTTAGCGTAGGTGATTCGCCCGGGTTGGCTTCCATACTGAAGGGTAGTACAGGCCCGGTCCCATTGCGAAGGCCTGAGCATGTAGAGCTGATGACATGGAGCGAGTCATCGCGCCGGCTATGCGATATCCTGTTGCCGCCTTGAGGGCTGGGCACATCGGGAAAAGCGGCTGGATGCCTGGCTCCGTAATGTGTTTGCTTGAAGGTTCGGATGCTTGAAGAAAATCGTTACGACAACCCGGAGCGCACATGAAAAGTACCAAGCAGCTTCTAATGATCTCCCTGATCGCCGTGGCCCTGAGCGCTTGCCAGGGGAGCGAAGAACCCGGCAGCAGTGCCCAGCAGTCACCTTCCACAGAGCAGGCGCCAGCTGGCAACCCTCCTGAACAAGTCGCTGCGGTAACGGTGCGCTCACTGGCGAAGAACTTCGCGGTTGACACGGTCAACACCCAGGATGGTGTCGGACAGGTTCAAGACGGCGTGTTGACCGGTACGGGAAAGGCTGGCTATCTGATGTTCGGGCCATACGTGCCCTTGGCCGCAGGCACCTACAAGGTGCAAATCAATGGAAAGGTGGAAGATATCCCTCCGGGACAGGCTGTCACGCTGGACGTGGCGTCGGGCGAGGGGACAGTTGTCCATGGCCAGGCGGCTGTCACTGAAGTCGGGGAGATACCTTCCTTTGACGTGACGCTAGCGGAAGATGTGACCAACGTCGAAGTACGCATCGCTGTGCCAGAAGGTGCCAAGGTGACGGTGCGATCGTACGAACTATCGCCAAAATCGTGACTTCTCGAGGACGGAGACAAAATGGAAAATACGCGTAGCTACCGCACCGATTCGATTTCCATCCCGGAGGGCGGTGAGCGAGCCGTATTGCTCGACTCATTGTCCCAGCTCACGATTGATGGAAATTCCAGTGGGGAACTGCGGGACTACCTGGAGGCGGACCTGGATCGTTTCCTGTACACCTTGGCGCTCGTGCCGGAATCAATATCCGGCACCGGTCTGGAGATCGGCGCAAATCCTTATTTCATGTCGGTGCTTGCACGGGAATACCGTTCGTCCGTCAATTTCGACTACCTCAATTACTTTGAAGGCGCTGGCACCCAAGTGCATCAGCGCGTGGGCTGGCTTGGGCGTGACGGGCGGACTAAGGAGGACGTATTCACTTCTCGCAATGTGAATTTGGAATTGGAGAAGCTGCCAGTTGATGGAAGTCGCTATGATCAGATTTTGTTCTGCGAGGTCCTCGAGCACTTCACCATGAATCCGCTGCATTGGGTGTTGGAACTGCGCCGTGTGCTGAAGGATGATGGGTTGCTTGTCTTGACTACACCGAATGTTGCGCGTTTCGAAAATGTTTGTGCGCTCATTGAGGGCCGCAATCTCTATGATCCGTACTCCGGCTATGGGCCACATGGATGGCATAATCGCGAGTACACTCGGCATGAACTGCACATGCTCATGCGCCACGCCGGCTTTGTTTGCGACTTTGACTTTACGTCCGACGTGCATCCCAACATCCCATTGGCGACCGATGCCAGGATCGTAGTAGATGCATTGGCCCATATCCCGCGCCGTGAGCATGATCTTGGACAATACCTATTCAGTAGATGGCGGAAAGAGCCGGGAGCAGATCCAGCGCCTCGTTTCCCCAGTTGGCTGTACCGCAGCTACCCGGAAAGTCATTTTGCCTAAAGCTTGATGCCGGTGAAGCTGTACCGGACCGTGCTTGGATTATCGTTTGTAGATTAGAGGCGGGCAGAGATCCGGGCCCCTTTTTTTTTGGACTTTTTAGCCAGGGAACAACATGCAAATGAAAGAAAGCCGGATCCTCGTTACGGGTGGTGCGGGATTCTTGGGGTCGCATTTATGCGATCGTTTGATCGAGGCAGGGCACGACGTCCTATGTGTGGACAATTTCTACACGGGCCGCAAGGAGAACATTAGCGGGCTGCTGTCGAAGCCGAATTTCGAGCTGATGCGTCACGATGTGACGTTTCCGCTCTATGTAGAGGTGGATCGCATCTTTAACCTCGCTTGTCCAGCCTCGCCGGTGCACTACCAGGCGGACCCGGTGCAGACCACCAAGACCAGCGTTCATGGTGCTATC
>LNAP01002743.1_pt1 | contig 11377 bp, 7 predicted proteins | sample 602601 | NCBI WGS metagenome assembly LNAP01 (sample SAMN02440304, study PRJNA202911) | soil metagenome | biome: Subtropical and temperate rainforests or woodlands; isolation source: soil samples (1 kg each in a 20% v/v slurry with milli Q water) were... ... | reverse complement strand
CAGCCCGGTTCGTCGCCCTGCGGCGCCGAACGTCGCTGCGTTCGCTCGTCCGGCCCTTCGGCCTGCCTTCGCCTCCACTTGCTCGGGCTTCAAAGGTCCCGGCCCCGGTACACCGACCCCGCCCCACTGCATAATGGACGTTTGGCACGGTGTTGGCGTTTAGAAGCAGTCTTGCCCCGGTTTTTCTCCCAACCATCCCTTTCGCAGTCGTGGCGGTGGCGGGGTGGGCAGGCGGGGCGACTTCGTGGGCGCCGGAGAATGGGCGGAAATGGCGAGGTAAGTGAGCACCTGTTTGAACCGGCACGCTTCGACAAGCGCAGCTTGTCGGCCGGTGAGTTGTGCGAACGCGCCATTTCCGCCCATTCTTCGGGAAGTCCGTCAGGACCGCCCGCGTGAAGCCCGCCTGCCCACCCCGCCACCGCCACGACGTGTTTAAAAGAAACTGCCACAACATTTTAAGAAAATAACGTCACGCCGTGCTATTCGATTTTCAGGTCAAACGCGAACAGTGTCGGCTTCGCTTACCGTATAAATCACCAGTATGCGCGCCGCCTTAATAAACCGTTCTAAGCATTATGTAGCGGAAGGCGCCAAAATTAGCCGCATCAAGAGGCAGCAGCAATCAGCCTTCCAGCAACTCCAGCAGTTGTCCCTCATCCAGCACCGTCACTCCCAGTTCCTGCGCCTTCACCAACTTGCTGCCCGCGTCCTCGCCCGCCACCACATACGCCGTTTTCTTGGAAACCGAGCCGCTGACCTTCCCGCCTGCCGCCATAATGCGCCGCGTCGCCTCGTCGCGCGTCAGTGTGGGCATCGTCCCGGTCAGCACAAACGTTTTCCCGCTTAAAAGCCGGCCAACCGGCTCTGCGTCAGACTGCGCCTGCACGCCCGCGCTGGCGAGCGCCTGAACAATTTCGCGGTTATGCGGCTCGGCAAAAAAATGCGCCAACGAAGCCGCCACCACGGGCCCCACTTCATTGACCGCCAACAACGCCTCTTCATCCGCCGCCATGATGGCATCAATCGAACCGAAATGACGCGCCAAATCGCGAGCCGTAGTCTCGCCCACATGCCGAATACCCAGCGCGAACAACAAGCGGCCTACGCTGGGCGTACGGGCTTTATCGATGGCCGCCACCAGATTCTCGGCCGACTTGCGCCCCATGCGCTCATAAAGAATCAATTCTTCGACCCGCAGCGTAAACAAATCGGCCAGCGACTTGATGCGTCCGCTATCCACCAACTGATCCACCAACTTCTCGCCCAGCCCCTCGATATCAAGCGCCTTGCGCCCCGCCGCATGAGTCACGCTTTGCTTGCGCTGCGCCGCGCAAAACAAACCGCCGGTGCAGCGCGATATGGCCTCATCCTCAAGACGCTCAATCGCCGAACCGCACACAGGACAGGTCGCCGGCGTGACAAACAACTCGGTGCCCTCGGGACGCAATTCCGGCACCGGACCGACCACCTCGGGAATAACGTCGCCGGCCCGGCGAACGATCACCGTATCGCCCACACGCACGTCTTTACGGCGGATTTCATCCTCGTTGTGCAGCGTGGCATTGGTGACGGTTACCCCGCCGACAAAGACGGGTTTTAAGCGCGCCACCGGCGTAATCGCCCCCGTGCGCCCAACCTGAACGTCAATACCCAGCAACAGCGTGGTTTCTTCCTGAGCCGGAAACTTATGGGCAATCGCAAACCGCGGAGCGCGCGCCACAAAACCCAGCACCTGCTGCGCCGCCAGCGAGTTGACCTTGTAAACCACCCCATCGATATCGAAGGGTAAAGCCAGGCGTCTTTGCCCAATGTCGGCATAAAAATCAAGCAGCCCCTGGGCCCCCTCCAACACCTTCCGATCGCGATTCACCGGCAGGCCAAGCGCTTCGAGCCAGCTCAACATCGCTGCGTGGCTGACCGGCGAGGCTTGGCGCAAGCCCTGGATTTCACCCCAGCCATAGGCAAAGAAACGCAAAGGCCTTTGGGCTGTAATGCGCGGATCCAACTGGCGCAAGCTGCCCGCCGCGGCATTGCGCGGGTTGACGAAGATTTTTTCACCCCGTTTTTGCTGCGCCTGGTTAAGCCGTTCGAAGTCCGAGCGGAGCATCAATACCTCGCCCCGCACTTCAAGCACTTCAGGGTAATCGTCCTGCAATTTAAGCGGCACCGACCGCAAGGTGCGGATATTGCTGGTCACATCCTCGCCGGTCTGACCGTCGCCGCGCGTCGCGGCCTGAACCAGACGCCCCTGTTCGTAACGCAGACTGATGGCCAAGCCGTCGAACTTGAACTCAGCCATGTACTCGACCAGTTCATTCGCCCCAAGCAAACCCGAGTCGCGCAAGGTGTCGGCCACGCGTTTGTCAAATGCCAGAATATCCTCGGCCTGAAACGCATTGCCCAGCGACAGCATCGGCAAGGCATGGCGCACGCTGCCCAGCGCGGCTAACGGCGCGCTGCCCACCCGCTGCGTCGGCGAATCGGGCACGATAAGATCCGGGTGGGCCTGCTCGATAGCCTGCAACTGAGCCATCAGCTCATCGTACTGGGCGTCGGAAATAACCGGTGCGTCCTGAACGTAATAACGATGGTTATGCTGGTCGATGGTCTCGCGCAGGGCCTTGAGCCGGTCCTGAACATCCGCCAATGAGTCAATCTTGTTTGTCACGAAAAAACCCTGACTGTCCGTTCCTCGCCAGCCGGAAAGCCGGCCTTTTCGAGCTTCGTATATAAATCGAGCAATTGCTCGTCAATCGTGTGATCGGCGCCGTCGGACAAAGGCCGGCCCTGATCATCGACCAGAATGGCGCCCAGGCGGCTGGCCAGATCGCGGCCCACCGACGCCATGCGGCTGAAAGCCTGCTCATCGGCGGGACTGTTGGGCAAATCCAGTAGCAGGTCAATACGGTCCACGCCGGCCGACTGTACATCGCCTGCGTGCACCCCATCGAACAACAGAGTAAAACGCGGCACACCCGACTCGGCCATCCAGGCCAATTGTTTGCTGTGCGGCATAAACCCCGACTCTTTGACTATGCGGGTGACATCGGACACGGGCTGCGTGCCTTCCAGACGCAAGGCCAGCCCCACCTGAGCATCAAGATCGGCGCAAAGCCGGTCGAGCTCTTTGGCACGCTCAAGCACCTCGGCCTGCTCGGGCCCCTCGACCGACCCGTCGAACCGCTCGGCCAGCCCCTGCGCCATCGTCCAAAGGTGCGACCATTCAATATCGGTTAATGCGCCGCTGCGATTGGCCAAGGCCACCGCCAGCTGCATGGACACATAAGCTTCATTTTCGCGCAGCCGGGCTCGATGTCCGCCCCCTTCCCGCTCGGCAAACGTGCGCACCGGCTTATTGCCGACCTGGTGAATGGACTGGATGGCCGCATACAACTGCTGGCTCGGCACAGGCTGGGCAAAACTGATGTCGATGACGACTTCGCACGTGGCATCCGCTTCGGCGGCGTCGTCGGCCGCCATTTCCGCCGATGACTCGCGCAAACCGAAGCCCGGTTCGCGGCGCCCCACGGTTGGCGGCAAGCCGCCCATGAGCGGGTCTTGCTCAGCCTCCGGGAAATGCTCCTGCATTTTCTGGCGAACCCGACGATCTTGCCACCAATTGAAACTGACCACCGCCAAAATCAGCAGCACGCCCAGGGAAATCAGCCCAATCTGTAAATCACTCATTTTCCGCCCCGTCGTCTTACTAAACGTTTAACTACCTGCACCGTTATACCTCAGCCAATTGAAGAGCCGACTCGATGTCGACCGCAACAATGCGCGACACCCCCTGCTCTTGCATCGTGACCCCAATTAACTGCTTGGCCATCTGCATGGCAATTTTATTGTGGGAAATAAATAAAAACTGCGTCTGATCGCTCATGTTACTCACCAAACTCGCATAGCGCTCGGTATTGGCGTCATCCAACGGAGCATCCACCTCGTCAAGCAGGCAAAATGGCGCCGGATTCAACTTGAACAGCGCAAAGACCAGGGCCGTGGCAGTCAGCGCTTTTTCTCCGCCCGAAAGCAAATGGATGGTGCTATTGCGTTTGCCCGGGGGTTGCGCCATGACTTGCACCCCGGCGTCCAGGATTTCATCGCCGGTTACGATAAGCCGCGCTTCGCCGCCGCCGAACAACCGTGGAAACAGCTCGCCGAAATGGCTGTTGACCGCATCGAAAGTGGCTTGCAAAAGCTCGCGCGTTTCGCGGTCGATCTTGCGAATTGCGTCTTCCAGGGTTTCGATCGCATTGCACAGGTCCTGGTTTTGCGAGTCGAGGTAGCTGCGCCGCTCGCGGGCGGTATTCAGCTCGTCGAGCGCCGCCAGGTTGACCGGACCCAGTCCATCGACCTGGCGCGAAATACGCTGCGCCTCGGACTGCAACCAGTTCGCGCGACGCCATTCGTCGGGCTGATCGGCCAAAAATTGCTTTAATTGCTCGCGGTCCACCTGATGCGCGTCCAGTTGCTCGGAAAACTGTTCGACGGCCAGCCGGGCCGCCTGCTCTTGCAACTGCAACTCGGTAATGCGTGCGCGGCGCGGCTCCAGCGAACGCTCCAGCACGAGCCGCTCTTCATCGGCGCCCCGCAACAGAGCCGCCAGATTATCGAGTTCGATACGCGCCAGGTTTAATATTTCTTCGCGTTCCGCGCGCTGCTCAAGCGCGTCTTGCAGCCCCGTCTGGGCCGCCGTCGCATCAAGCTCGAACAGCTCGCCCTGCAGGCCTTCGAGCTCTGCACCCGCACGCCTGGCCTGGTCGGCCGCCAGTTGTAAATTACGCTTGAGATCCGCAATACGAGTCTGCAATGCGCGCTCGGCAAACTCGGATTCGTGGACGGTGCGCTCCAGATCGCGCAACTGCTGGCGGGCCTGCTCGGCTTGCCGAGCCAGGTCTTCACCGGACATCTCGGCGTCGGCGAAACGCGACTGATGCTCGCCGAGCTCGACATCCAGCTCCTCAAATCGGCCCTCGGCTTCTTCTTTTGCCGCCCGCAGCTCTTCGGCCTGCGCGGCGATTTCGCCCAGATCGTCGCGCAACCGAGCCACGCGCTCGCCGGACTGCTGAGCCTGCTGCTGCAGGCGGGAGTGCTCAAGCTGCACATCGTGCAGACGGCGAGTGAGCTCACTGACTCGCAAACGCGCCGGCGCCATGCTCTGCGACACCTGCTGCCACGCCGCTTCGGCACGCGCCACGGCCGCCACGGCCTGATCCGCAATCAATTGCCCGGCCTTCAGTTCCCGCCGCAGATTTTCGATTTCCTGCTGGCGGGCCAGCAAACCGGCCTGTTCAGAATCGGGGGCATAAAAACGCACGCTGTGCCGGTCGACCAGATGGCCTTCTTTAACCACGTATTGGGCATTGGCCGGCAAATCGTTGCGCAACGCCAGCGCCTTGGTTACGTCGCTGACAATGTAAACATCGCGCAGCCAATCGTTCAGCAAGGTGCGCAAGTCGGGATCGGTAATGCGCAATAAGGAACTCAAGAGAGTCAGTCCTTGCGCATTGCCCGGGGCCGGCTCGGCCGGCGGCACCTGATAAAAGGCCAGGCGCGCGGGCGGCGCGTCGGAAGCGAAGGCGCGTGCATGCTCTAACTGGCGCACTTCCAAAGCCGCCATGCGCTCACGCAGGACCGCCTCGAGCGCCGTTTCCCAGCCTGACTCAATATGCAGTTTCTGCCACAAACGCCCCAGACTGGACAGTTCGTGCTTTGCCAGCCAAGGCTGCAAGGCGCCCTGCGTCTGCACGTCGTCCTGAAGTTTGGTGAGCGCCACCAGACGAGCATCCAACCGCGCCAGCCTCTGGGCCTCTTCATGCGAAGCCGACTGCGCCGCACGACGCTGTTCCTCGAGTCCCGGTAAACGATCTTCAAGCTCGGCCAGTTGCGCTTGCGCCTCGTCAACCTGCTCGGCCATGGCGGCATGGTCCCCGGCCAGGCGTTCCAGATTCTCCGGGTCGGGCGCGTTCACATCGCGCAACTCTTGGTTCAGGCGTTCACGACGCAGCTCCAGCGCCTGCAATTGACGGTCCGCATCGCGTTGCGCCTGAGCGACCAGCGCCAGATTTTGTTCGACCTTCGCCAGCAGGCTGCGCATTTCATCGCGTGAAGCCCCTGCAGTACGCACCCGGGCTTCGATATCCGGCAACGCGGCTTGCGCTTCTTCGGTGCGAGCGTGCGCCTCTTCGGTTCGCGTGGCGGCCGCCTGCACTTCGTCTTCGGCTTGCTCCAGTTGTTCAGCGCAATGCGTTTGCTGATCCGCCCACTCTTGCAATTGCTCTTGCAACTGCGCGCGACGCGTCTGTACCCGGTTGCGAGAATCGACCACATGACGAATTTCCGCCTCGAGGCGACTGACCTGCGCGCCGGCCTCGAACAGTTTTCCCTGAGCCGTATGAACAGCATCGCCCGCGGCGTAATGAGCCTGACGGCGCGACTCGAGCGCCGATTCGCCGGCGCGCAGACTGGCTGTAGCGGCTTCCAGTTCAGTTTGCGCCTGTTCGATGGCCAGAAATTTGCTTTGCTGATCCTGGCGTGCGGTATTTTCTTTCAACAGCCACAGCGCATGCTGCTTGCGTTCGCCTTCTTGCTGCATTGTGCGGTAACGTTCGGCCACCTCGGCCTGGGCTTCGAGCTTTTCAAGCTGCGTACCCAGCTCGCGCAGGATGTCTTCAACCCGTGTCAGGTTTTCACGGGTATCGCTCAAGCGGCTTTCCGTTTCGCGGCGCCGCTCTTTATAGCGCGACACCCCCGCCGCCTCTTCCAGGTACACGCGCAACTCTTCGGGTCGCGCCTCGATCAGGCGGTTGATCATGCCCTGCCCGATAATCGCGTAACCCCGCGCGCCCAGTCCGGTCCCCAAGAAGATGTCGTGGATATCGCGTCGGCGCACCTGTTGGCCATTGACGAAATAGCTGCTGGTGCCGTCGCGGGTCAGGACACGCCTCACCGCGATTTCAGCGTAGACGCTCCATTGCCCCACGGCCCGCCCCTCGCTATTGTCAAACACCAGTTCAACCGACGCGCGCGCAGCCGGCTTACGTTGCCCCGAGCCATTGAAAATAACGTCCTGCATCGACTCGCCGCGCAGCTCAGAAGCCCGCGTTTCGCCCAGCACCCAGCGTACCGCATCGATAATATTGGATTTGCCGCAACCGTTAGGCCCGACGACTCCCACCAATTGACTTGGCGTAGGAATGACCGTCGGTTCCACAAACGACTTGAAACCGGCAAGTTTTATTTGAGTCAAACGCACAATAAGCGAGCTATAAAAAAATAGGCGAAGGCGCGCCGCCGAACCGCGCGGGCGCAACGACGAAAAGGGCCCGAATACCGGCCGAAAATATCAACACCACAGTAGTTTCGTATGATAACGCACCGCCGATACGATCCCCATCAAAAAATTCACGGATTCGGCTTCAACCTGGAAGTGCGCTACAGCTATACTCTTTAACTCTTTTTATTATTTAATTGCGTGCGTTCCTGAGTCAAACCCGTTCCATCCTCAATAACGCCCCACTACACTGCTCTATTCCGGCAACGACGTGACTAACCCTTCTGCAGAGACATCCCTTTGAAAAAAGGCTTTTACCTTGTAATGACCGCACAAGCGCTCTCGTCGCTGGCCGATAATGCCTTGCTTATCGCCGCGATCGCGCTCATTGCCGATTTACACGGGCCCGATTGGATGGCTCCCATGATGAAATGGTGGTTCGCCCTGGCCTATGTGGCCCTGGCGGCCTTCGTAGGCGCATTTGCCGACTCCTTCCCCAAGGGGCGGGTCATGTTCGCCACCAACGCCGTCAAAATAATGGGCTGTCTGGTCATGTTCAGCTACCAAAGCCTGGGGCTGGGCTCGGAAGGCCAGTTAATACTGATATTTTTTGCCTACACGCTGGTAGGCATAGGCGCAGCGGCGTATTCTCCGGCCAAGTACGGCATCGTCACCGAAATGCTGCCCCCCGACATGCTGGTTAAAGGCAATAGCTGGATCGAAGGCCTGACCGTGCTGTCGATTATTCTGGGCACCGTGCTGGGCGGTGTGCTGATCAGTCCCGACGTATCGCGCAAGCTGCTGGAACATGCCTGGATCGCACATCTGGTTCAAACCCGCGCCGAAGGCGCCATACTGATCATCGCGTTGGTGTATTTCCTGGCGGCGGGATGCAATTTGCTCATACCGCGAACCGGCGTCAGCTATCCGAAGCAACAGACCAATCCCGTGCAGTTGTTCATTGCGTTCAATGGCTATGTCAAAATCTTATGGCACGACAAGCTTGGGCAAATCTCCCTGGCCGTGACCACCTTGTTTTGGGGAGCGGGGGCCACCCTGCAATTCATCGTCATCGAATGGGGCGCGCGCCATTTGGGCTATCGCCTGGACCAATCATCCGTACTTATGGGCATTGCCGCCGTCGGCACGGTTATCGGCTCTATTTTGGCCGGGCGCGTACCGCTTAAACGCGCCTTGGCGGTATTGCCCGTCGGTGTTCTCATGGGCTTTGCCGTCATGCTCATGCCCTTGGTCCACGATCGCTGGGCCGTCTACAGCGTATTGCTTCTGGTGGGCGGGCTGTCGGGTTTCTTTGTCGTCCCGCTGAACGCCATGCTGCAGCACCGCGGACATGTCCTGCTATCGGCGGGGCACTCGATTGCCGTCCAGAACTTTAACGAGCAACTGAATATTTTGCTGATGCTGGCGCTGTACAGCCTGATGCTTTGGCTAAACCTGCCCATCAACGTCATCATCGTCATCTTCGGATTGCTGGTGGCTACCCTGATGCTGGTTTTTATTCGATGGAATCGCCTGAATCACCTGGCCGACCCGACCTTGCAGGACCAGATTGGCCAGCATGGCCATGGCCAGGCAATACACTAATTCCGTTTCCAAATCGATTGTGAACACGAAGGCGAAGCGCAGACACTACCTTTGTACGACAAGCGAAGCCGACAAAGTTCACGATTGATCTGGAAATGGACGAACCGCCAGATTCAAGTCGCGCCAGGCATTCGCCTTGTGCTGCGACCGGGACAGCAGCGAAGCCGGATGATAGGTCACAATCACCGGTATCTGGGTTCCTGCTTCGCTGCGAAACAGATGGGCCGTGCCGCGCAACTGCTCGAAATCGGACTCCTCGCCCAACAGGGCCAAGGCGGCTACCCGGCCCAGCGCCAAAATGCGCCGTGGCTTTAGCAGCGCAATCTGACGCTGCAAATACGGCAGGCAGGAAGCAATTTCCGCCGGACTCGGTGTGCGATTTCCACGCGGACGACACTTGATCAGATTGGTGTAGAACACCGAAGACTCCGGGCCCAGTCCAATACAGCCCAACATGGCACGCAGCAGCTCGCCGGCCTTGCCCTGAAAGGGAATGCCCAGTCGGTCGTCCTGCTCCCCAGGCGCCTCGCCGATCACCATCCAGTCTACCGACTCAGTCGGTCCGGCGCCAAAGACGGTCTGGCTGCGCCCGCCAAACAGCGAGCAGGCCTGGCACGCCGCCACATGCGCCTCGAGCGCCATCCAATCCTGCGGCACAGGTGCACTGCTTGGCGCGTCTTTAAGCAGCTTGGCCGCGCTGGTCAGGCCCGCCGGCGCCGCCTTGCCCGGCGACGTACGCGCAGCGACAACCGGCGGCGCCGCTTCCACCCCTCGCGGAGTTTGATCGGGGCGCGACGCAAGCACTGGCGCAGGCACGGCATCGTGGGCGGGGGCCGCAGCGGGAACAGCCGTTGCAGACCGTGATCGAACATCGGCCGCCGCTTTTTCCGGCGCCCGGAAGCGCGCCAGCAAGCGCTTGTCGATGCCTATTTCCTGCAACCAGGCCAACTGCGTTGCATTGATCTGCACCGGCTTGGCGAACGTGGGCTCAATCATGGCGGTCGGCTCCGTCCTTGCCGAGCTGCTTTTCGAGAACCCAGCCGTCTTCGCGTTCATCCTTGCCATTGGGGTAATAGCCTTTGCGCACGCTTAACGGCTTGAAACCCCGGTGTCCGTAAAACGCCAGGGCCTTTTTATTGGACGGTCTCACCTCGAGAATGATCGTCGTCAGGCTTCGGGCCAGCGACTCGCGCTCCACCTGGCGCAACAGCAATTTGCCCACCCCTTTGCGCTGAGCATCGGGCGCCACGGCGATCAAGAGCAAGTGCGCCACGTCGGGCGCGAACATCACCACACAAAAACCCACTGTTTTTTCGCCGTTACGGGCCACCCAGGCCCCGTAACCCGCCTCGAGCGCATCGGCGAAATTGCCGTGAGTCCATGGAAACGACTGCACCGACTGTTCGATCACGACCACCTCGTTCAAATGCACCTGAGTCAAGGGTTCGATACTTATGGCAACGGCGTCGGCCTTGGGGTTGCCGCCCCTTCCCTGCTCGCGTTCGGCCGTGGTGTAGGCCACCTTGTCGCGGACATACAGGGGGCGGGCCTGATCGGCGGACACCGCCTCGCCCCGCCGCCAGGCTTCCAGACCGAGCCGGGCCACCGCTTCGGCCGTCGCCCGCAGGGGTGCACCGACTCGTATTGTTGGGTACGCATTATTCTTCATACCGCTATCGACCTCGCCAAGCTGGACAAGCTGCGGATACGCCGCGAGCGCATCGCCCAACACCGCGATCGACGCCCGTTGCCCGGCCCCGTCAGTCCAGGACGAAGCGTGAAGACCGATCCAGTGCGACACGTCGTTCGCGCTCATTAGCACCGGGTCTTGCAATACTTTCCAGGTCGCAGCACATTGGGCATCGGGCAAGCGTTTCCCGTAAGCCGCCACATAAACTTCGCCCATGCGGGCATCCTGGGCCACGATGCGCACATCGTCGGTCGCGCCCGCTTCAAGCGTAGCGGCGGCCAGCAACGACACCACAGGTATAACCGGCACATCGAGCGCAAACCCCATTCCTTGCGCCACGCCGCACGCCACGCGCAAGCCGGTAAACCCGCCCGGCCCCTGGCCGAACGCGATCGCACTCAGCTGATCGCGGGCAATACCGGCCTGGCCCAGCAATTGGTCGACCATGGGCAGCAGCCGCTCAGCATGCTCGCCGATGGCGTCGTGCGAGGCCGTCCAAACATGGGTTTGCCCGTCGACGACCGACAGCAAGGCCACGCCGCAAACGCTGGACGAGGTTTCAAGGGCAAGCAAGTGAAAATTCATGGGTATACCAGGGCGACATTACGGGAGTGCAAAAAACTTCACTCAGTCCTCAAGTGTAATGCTAAGCTAACAAAGTCAAAATTATAGGTTGAATACTAGGCGACTTGACTATGTGGGGCACACTGCCTATACCCTACAAAAAGCTTAATGTGTAATATCTTGCTACCGACCCTATACGGGTTTCCTCGACCCTGTTACATTTTCGACCATGAATACTCAAAATC
>LNAP01006002.1_pt1 | contig 11379 bp, 10 predicted proteins | sample 602601 | NCBI WGS metagenome assembly LNAP01 (sample SAMN02440304, study PRJNA202911) | soil metagenome | biome: Subtropical and temperate rainforests or woodlands; isolation source: soil samples (1 kg each in a 20% v/v slurry with milli Q water) were... ... | reverse complement strand
GGTGATGGGCGAAGTGATGCAAGAAGCCGTGGTGATGCGGCATGATGCTCCCGCTTCAATTCAATAACCGTGTTGCACTCAGATCCTGCAACCGCCCTGCATTAACATCTTTATGTCGGCGGTCGCATTACCGAGTATCTCGGCGGCGCTGCACGTTAGTACTTCAGACGTTGCCTGGGTGGCTAACGCTTATATTCTGGGGCTGACACTGATCATTCCGGTCAGCACCTGGTTGGCCGGTCGTTTTGGCAGTCGGGAAATCCTCACCACCTCGATGATCGTGTTTACAGCCTCCGTGTGGATGTGTGGGCTGGCCAACAGTTTCAACGAGCTGGTGATCTGGCGCTTCGTCCAGGGGATTGGCGGCGGCCTGTTGATTCCTGTCGGACAGGCACTGACGTTCAACCTGTTCAAGGGCGAGCAGCGGGCGAAAATATCCACGTTGGTCATGGCCGTTGCCCTGATTGCGCCCGCCATTTCACCGACCATCGGCGGCGGCATCGTCGACAGCAGCTCCTGGCGCTGGGTGTTCTACAGCAACATCCCGTTCTCACTGATCGCGGCATTGCTGTCATGGTTCTGGATCAACGAAGCGCGACCGACGACTTTGCCCAGACCCGACATCAAGGGCTTGCTGCTGGTCAGCGCTGCACTCGGCAGCCTGCTGATGGGCATGTCGTTGTATGGCGGCGACGCTCCGGCATGGGTGGCCGCCCTCTTCGTCATGGCCGGCGTTACGTTCGTCGTGCTGTACGGGCTGCACTACCGCACCTGCAAATGAACTGAGCCTGCTCAAAAGCAAAAAACTCAGCACCTCCATCTTTATCTATTACGCGATTCCCGGTGTGTTCACGGGGGTCAACTTGATGAGCATCTTCTTCCTGCAAAACACCCTGCACTTCAGCGCCCGACTGACAGGGATGTTCATGATCCTCTACGCCATCGGCGCATTCATCGCGATGCTGATCTGTGGCCGGGTCTATAACCGGATGGGCGCCAAGCGGCTGTTTGCCCTCGGCATGCTCTTGCACAGCGCCGGCATCGCCACCCTGTTACTGGTGAACGATCCCTCAGACTTTCTGGTGATCGTCATCGCCTACAGCTTGATGGGGATCGGCGGCGGCATCGGTGCCAACACAGCACAAACCACGTCGCTGATGGACTTCGAGGGCAATGACACCCACAAGGCCAGTGTCATCTGGAACATCAACCGACAGATGTCATTCAGCATCGGCGCTGCCCTCTTCCTGATGGTTTTCAATCTGCTCTTGAAGCATTTCGATACCACCCAGGCCTACCACGTGACCTTTGCCATCGCCGCGCTGGTGGGCCTGTTCCCACTCTTTCAACTGAGTCAGTTGAACACTCAAAAGGACTGTCATGCACAACAAAATAGTTGAACAGGCGCACCACAGCATTCATCACGTGCACGAGCTGATCCACACCCTGTTCACCGACGCAAACGGTAAGGGGCAGGCCACGCTTGAACCACTGATATCGGCCTTTGCCGAGCAGTTCACCATGGTCACCACCTCGGCCGCCATTGTCAGCCGGGCGACAGTCGAACAGATGTTTAAAGGTGCAGTCGGCGCCAAGCCAGGCCTGGAGATCGTCATCAGCGATCTGCAGACGGTCTGGCAGGAAGGCAACAGCGTGGCGATTCGCTACAAGGAAACCCATCGCCTCGGCCAGCGCGAAAGCTCACGGGTTTCGGTGGCGATCATTGGCATGCATCACCACAACGCCCAATGGATCTACCTGCATGAAACGCCGCTAAGCCATGAAAGCTGATTCTCGTATGAACTACACAATCACTGATTGCCGAATGCTCTCGGCCTCTATAAAAGAAATCACCGTCAGCCCGCTAGCAACGGGGTGTGCGGTGCCGGCAGCGGGCGCACATTTCAAATGGTTCATCCCCGAACTGAATGAATGGCGGCACTACTCGGCGGTACAGCTGGCAGACCGCACTACGCAGCAAGGCAGCGTCGTCTTTGCCATCCGGCTCACTGCCGACTCGGTCAGCAGTCGCTACATTCGTTCGCTGGCCGTCAACGACACGGTGCAGCTCAATGGCCCGTTCAATACGTTCACCTACCCGCTCACTGAAGACGTCGGCAGGGACATTGCGATTGCCGGCGGCATCGGCATTACGCCGCTGACCGGGATCCTTCAACACCTGACGTCATTGAATCGAAGCGCCCACCTGCACTATTTCGCCAGGAGCGACGATGACGCGGCCTATGCCTTGCCAATGCAGGCACTGCTGCAGGAACGCTTGCACTTGCACTTCTCCAATCAGCCCGAGGGCCGTCGCTCTGTCAGCCAGGTGCTGGCCGATCTGGCACCACACGACCGGCTCTACGTCTGCGGCCCGCAATCGATGCTCAACGAGGTATTTTGCCATGCAGAGGCCAATGGCCTGGGGCGCGAGCGCATCCATTTTGAAATCTTCAATGTGGTCCGTGAAGACGATGCGTCGGCCTTTGTGATTGACGCCGTCGAGTCGGGGATCAGCGTCAACGTTAATCCCGATCAATCCTTGCTCGAGGCGCTCGAGGCGGCCGGCCTGGACCCGCTCTATGACTGCCGGCGCGGTGAGTGCGGCGTCTGCGCAATAGAGGTCGTTGAGGGCGAAGTCGATCATCGCGATTTCATCATGAGCGAACAAGAAGCCGCCTGTAGCACAACGATTTATCCCTGCGTCTCGCGGGCCAAAAGCCAACGCCTGAAGCTGGCGATCTAACGAGGACAACCGTTTGGACAATTACTTCAACGGCAGAGAAGTGCACAAATCGCTCTTCCTTCATCAACAGCTCTTTGAACAAGAACAACACAGCGTCTTCGCCGCCAGTTGGTGCTATGTGGGGCACGACAGTCTGATCCCGCAGCCTGGTGACTTTTTCACCACCGACATTGCCCAACAACCCTTGGCAATGGTCCGGCAAAAAAATGGCGAGATTGTTGTCCTGCATAACCGCTGCCCGCACAAAGGCGTAAAAGTGTTGGCCGAGCCTCGCGGTAACGTCGGCCGGTTCATCCGCTGCCCTTACCATGCGTGGACATTCAAGACCGATGGCGAACTGTTGAGTATTCCGGTGAAGAAGGAATACGACGATTGCGACCTCAGCACGTGCTCTGCCCACAGAGGCATGCAAGCCGTCGCGGCGGTGGAGAATTATCGCGGTTTTGTGTTTGTCCGCCTCCAGGCGGAAGGCATCGACTTCAACACGTTTTTCGGCGAGTCATTATCGACACTGGACAACATGGTGCTGCGCTCACCCCTGGGTCAGCTTCGCATCGTTGGCCAGCCGCTCCTGCACCGACATCGCTGCAACTGGAAAATGGTCGTCGATAACCAGACCGACACCTGTCACCCGATGATTGCCCACGAGTCCTCGGCGGGCGAAGCGATTCGCTTGTGGAAGGAAACCAGCGACCAGACCAGCCCTTCGCCCATGGTGGTCGAGCTGTTCTCGCCGTTCATGGCGTCCTACGAGTTTTTCGCCAACATGGGCATTCGCACCTGGCCCAACGGCCATGGGCATACCGGTGTCAGCAACTCGATCCATAAAGCCTATGCCGACATTCCGGGGTATTGGGACTTGATGGTCCATAGCTATGGCGAACGCCAGGCCACCGAGATTCTCGAAGACACCCGACACAACACCGTCTATTTCCCGAACCTGATGGTCAAGGGACCGATCCAGACGTTGCGGGTGATCAAGCCGATCAGCGCCCAGGAGACGGTGGTCGAGTCATGGATCTTCGAGTTGCTGGGTGCCCCCATCCAGTTGCTGGAAAGAACCGTCCAGTACAACAACCTGATCAATTCCCCCTGCTCGATGGTGGCCCACGACGATGTGGAAATGTACGAGCGGGCGACGGAGGGATTGCGCAGTCACGCCAACGAGTGGGTCAACGTGGCACGACTCTTTGAATCGAACGAATCCTATGAGCGGACCCAGGTGGTTTCGGGCACCAGCGAAATGGCGATGCGCAACTTTTACAACAGCTGGCAGCACTTGATGCGGGAAAACCATGCAACTCCACCAGAACAATAAACACGCGATCGAACAGTTGATTGCCAGCGAAATCCAGCTGCTGGACCAGCAAGACTTCAGTGCCTGGCAACAACTGCTGACTCCCGAATACACCTACTGGATACCGTTGAGGCGAGAACAGACCAGCCCCCTCCATGAGTCCTCGCTGCTGTATGAAGACCGGTTTCTGACCACGTTGCGCATCAACCGCTTGACCAACGCGCGCAACTACTCGCAACAGCCCAAGAGTCGCGGTTTGCATATCGCCCAGTGTTCGTTGATCCACCTGGAAGACGATGATCTCAGCGCATCGAGTAGCACCAACATGCTCTATTGCGAAGCCCGCGGTGACAGCGAATGGCATTTCCCGGTCACCGTCGAGCATCAACTGATTAACGTCGAAGGCATCTGGAAAATCAAAGGCAAAAAAGTACTTCTGCTCAATCCCTCCCGAGCGATTGAAAGCCTGCAGTTAATCATCTGATTTATCGAGAATCACACGTGAACGTTATGAGTACCGGCTTCGACGAAGCCACATTTCCCTGTTCCTTTCCGTATGTTGACTTGTTGTACGACTACGGCCAGTTTTTGCGCAATGCCGTCGATGCGATCGGTTACTTGCCACCCGAAACGGCCAACAGACACATCGGCATTGTCGGTGCCGGGCTGACCGGGCTGGTCGCCGCCTACGAACTGCTACGTGCAGGCGCCCGTCGGGTCACGCTGTTCGAGGCCGCCGAGGAACACTTGGGCGGGCGCTTGCTGACCCAGCGCTTTGACGACGACCACCCGCAATTCATCGCCGAAATGGGCGCAATGCGCTTTCCTCCCAGCGAGGTCGGGTTGTTTCACTACCTGAACCGCTTCGGTATCGAAACCACTGAAGCATTTCCCGACCCCGGTGTCGTGGACACTGAAATTCACTACCGCGGCGAGACTCATCACTGGGCGGCCATGCAGCCGCCACCAGCGATTTTCAGCACGGTCCATCGGGGCTGGAATGCGTTTTTGAAAGAAGGCGTAACCTTCGATGACGGCACCTGCCTGGCGCCACCGTTGTTACTGACCGAGTTACTCAAACAACACAATTACGCGGAAGTGCAGCCGGAATGGCAGCGCTATCTGGATTGCTTCGGCGACAGCTCGTTCTATTCGGCCATGGTGCGGATTTTCACCGGCAGTAACCCGCCCGGCGGACAACAGTGGCGCAAACCCGAAGACTTCCATCTATTCGGGTCGCTGGGGATTGGCTCGGGCGGTTTCCAATCGGTCTACCGCGCCTCCTTTACCGAAATTCTGCGGCTGGTGGTCAATGGCCTCGAAGTCAATCAACGGCTGGTGCCGATGGGCATCTCGTCGCTGTCGGAGTTGATTGCCGATACGTCATTCAACGGCATGCCCCTGCGCGACCGAATCTGTCGCACCCGCATCGAGTCCATCAACAAGGGCGATAACGGTGAAATCCTGCTGGCCGGCAGCAATGGCGAAACCTATGCCTGCGACCGGGTAATTACCACGACCACCACCCGGGCGCTGCAGGTGAACATGAAGCTCACGCAGAACCAGGCCTTCGTGAATCGTGATGTGGCGCGGGCGATCAACGAGACCCATATGGTCGGTTCGTCCAAGCTGTTCATCCTGACCAAAGACAAGTTCTGGTTGAAACACGGCCTGCCACAGAACATCCAGACAGACACCCTGGTGAAGGGCGTGTACTGCCTCGATTACGCGCCTCAGGATCCTGAGTCCTGGGGCGTGGTTTTGATCAGCTACACCTGGGAAGACGACTCCCACAAGATGGTTTCAATGACCGACAAAGTTCAGCGCTGCCTGCGTCTTGTCGATGAACTGGCCATGAGCGCTCCAGAGTTTGCCAGCCACCTGCTACCGCTCGATGGTAACTACCAGCGCTACGTCCTGGAGTATGACTGGCTGACCGACAAGCATTCGCTGGGTGCCTTCAAACTCAACTTTCCGGGTGACGATATTTACTCGGAGCGCTTGTTCTACCAATTCAAAACAGCCCTCGACCCACAACAGGACACGGGGTTGTACCTCGCCGGGTGCGGCTGCTCTTTCACCGGTGGCTGGGCGGAAGGCGCCATTCAAACAGCGCTCAACGGTGCCTGTGCGGTGATCAGTAGTCTAGGTGGCGACTTGATTGCCGACAATCCGCTGGACGGGCTGCACGCTCAATACCGCTATTGCTGACGCCTTCATCGCAAGCCTCCATCCCCATAGCCGAGACCCGTTTTATGTACAGCCAGCATTCAATTGAAGAACTCGTCAGCGGATTTCGCAGTGGCAGTCACTGCCTGGACACCTGGCACCAATCCCTGCGCGACAAACAGTTTGATCATCAACACCTGAACAGCTTCATCACGTTCGATCCGGCGGCGTTCGAGGGCGCCCCCGGCGCGGATCGGGAGGCGGGCCTGTATGGCATTCCCGTTTCCTTCAAGGACAACATCAATGTCAGCGGCATGCCGACCACCGCAGGAACGCCGGGGCTGGCCGCTTATTACCCGTTGTCCAATGCCGGGATTGTCGAGCGCTTCAAGGTGCTGGGGGCGAGGGCCGTTGGTAAAAACAATATGCATGAACTTTCGTTCGGGGTGACGTCAGCCAACCGAACCCATGGCGCCGTGGTCAACCCGGTCGACGAACGCTACAGCGCCGGCGGCAGCAGCGGCGGTTGCGCGGCAGCCGTCGCCGCCGGCCTGGTGCCCTGCGCCGTGGGCACCGACACCGGCGGTTCGGTGCGCATCCCCGCTGCGTTCTGCGGGATCGTCGGGTTTCGCCCCACCACGGGTTGCTACCCGGTCGACGGCATCGTGCCCGTTTCCCAGACCAAGGACACGCCGGGGCTACTGACCCGCACACTGCAAGACTGTCAGTTCATCCACCGTCACTTGACCGGGGCCCTCCCCGCTGCGCTGGACGACAACAGACCGCTACGGGTGGGCATACCGGAAAAATTCTTCTGGGCCAACCTCGACGAAAAAGTCCGACACGATTGCTTCGCGGCGATCGAAGTACTGGCAGATCGGGGCGTGGAGCTGGTTCCGGTCGATGACCTGTTGATCGGGGAAATCAATGAGAGCATTCAGTTCCCATTGCCGATTTATGAGTTCTTCATCGACTTCCCGCGCTTCCTGATGAAAGAAGGCTGGGGCGACCAATTCCTGAGCATCCTGGCGCAGATCCAGGACCCGGGCATCAAGAAAATACTGACGGCACAACTCGAAAGTCCGGCGATTTCCTACACGGACTATGTACAGGCCTTGATGAGCAAACTGCAGCTGGGTCGTGAATACAGTCGTCTGTTCAATGCTCATCAACTGGATGTCATTGCGTACCCCACCGTCAGCTGCACAGCACCGTTACTCACGGAGTGCGAGGCAGAAAGCAACTTCGAGACGTTCGTGCGCAACACCGACCCGGCAAGCAACCTGGCGGCACCCAGCGTCACCGTTCCGGTAGCGGAAAAACTCTCGCTACCGGTCGGCCTTTCGTTCGACGCGTTGCCCGGGCAGGACAGCCTGCTGCTGGAGAGAGCCCGTCAGTTGTCACGCTTGCTGGCCATGCGCTGACGCGCTGTCGGCGCCATCATCGGCAACGCTGAATGGCGCCGATCCTTTCTGACGCCGACCTCTTCGCCCACTGAAAGAACAGTTCTCTAATAATTCAAATGCAGGCCTTGCCATGCGCAGCACTTCTACGTCCTCTTCCGCTCCCCCCGTTGCACTCGAACGGTCGCCCTCGGTGCTCGGCGGCGCCATGATGATCGGTGGCACCATTGTCGGCGCCGGCATGTTTTCGCTGCCGGTCGTCATGTCCGGCCTGTGGTTTTATGGCTCCGTCGCGGTCCTATTGTTTGCCTGGTTCTGCACCTTGCATTCCGGGTTGATGATTCTTGAGGCCAACCTCAACTATCGTCCGGGTGCCAGTTTTTCAACGATCACCAAAGACCTGTTGGGTCATCGCTGGAATGTGTTGAACGGCTTGAGCATCGTCTTTGTCCTGTACACGCTGACCTACGCCTACATCTCGGCCAGTGGTTCAGTGATTCATCACAGCGCCCAGTCATTGGGCGTGAATCTGTCGGCGCGGGCCGGGGGCCTGTATTTCACCCTGACGGTATCGGTCATCGTGTGGCTGAGCACGGCAGCGGTGAGCCGGGTGACCACGGTGATTTTCGGTGCAAAGATCATCGCGTTTTTCCTGACCTTCGGCGGGTTGCTCGATCATGTGCAACCGGCGACGCTGCTCAATCGCAGCGCCACGGACAGCCACTACCTCCCTTACCTGCTGATGACCCTGCCCTTCTGCCTGACGTCCTTCGGCTTTCACGGCAACGTGCCCAGCCTGATGAAACACTTCGGCAAAGATCCGCAGCGTATCCGGGCCTGCCTGGTCAGCGGCACCCTCATCGCGCTGGGTCTCTATGTCGTCTGGATGGTGTGCAGCATGGGGAACATTCCCCGGGACGGGTTCAAGGACATCGCTCAGCGTGGCGGTAATATCGACGTACTGATCAGCGCGTTGGGGGCCATGCTCAACAGCGCGAAAATCGACGTATTCCTCAGCCTTTTTTCCAACTTCGCCGTCGCCTGCTCCTTTCTTGGCGTGACTCTGGGGCTGTTCGATTATCTGGCCGACGTGCTGGAGTTTGACGACAGCCCGCGAGGTCGCCTGAAAACCGCAGGTACCACCTTCCTGCCGCCCATGCTCTGCGGGCTGTTGTGGCCCGAAGGGTTTATCCATGCAATCGGTTTCGCCGGTCTGGCGGCGACCCTCTGGGCCGTGATTACCCCGGCATTGCTGGCCAGCGCATCACGCAAACGCTTTGGCAGCCCGCGGTATCGCGTGTGGGGCGGCCACCCCATGATTGCCCTGGTGCTGTTTTTCGGCGTGATCAGTGCGGCTTCACATGTACTGTTTTCCTTGGGCCTGTTGCCGGTCTGGCGTTAGCGGCCCTGAACACCATTTGGTTTTCCGAACGCAACCTGTCGGTCGATTCGGTTAACCTGATTACTCATTGTGAAAAATCACGCCATAAATATTTAATCTCATTAAAAATCAATAAGACGACCACATACGCAACGTCAATTACGCATTGGCCATAGACGAGATGGAACCCGGGACCATTTCTGTCGCCGTGCCGCTACGCGAACGCAGCGGAAAAGTGGTGGCTGCGATCAGCTTCGCCTCCAACCGTTCACGGCGTACCCCCGTGGACCTCACCAATAACGTGCTGCATCATTTGCAGGCACTGGCACGGCAAATGGAATCGACCACCGGCAGTTATCAGGACCGGGAGTGGACGGTTTTTTTAAATGAAACGTCAGTGAATGAAGGAGGCATTGCCTACCCACTCAGGGGATTTACCGCTTTTGTAGACATTTCTGAATGTCTGCAATGGGTCGATTCTGTTGAAAAAGTCGGCTGTGTTTTTTAAGACAGAAAAGCACGCGTCGGAGAATGAAATCCTGAATGTTCGCAAAGCCTTTCAGGCTGATATTTCACGTAGAAGCGTGCTGAAGAGGCGCTTTCACTGACACATCCTGCGGCATTCTGAGAAAACCGACTGTTTTCAACAGAATCGGTCGTATGCAGCCCTTCCCGACGGGCAGCAATCGGCCAGAAGCGGGGGCACTAAGGAGCCATGGATGACCAGGTTCGCAAACCCTGAGATCATCTGGATGTAGTACTTTCATCAGGTCAACAGAACGGAAGCTGTTATGGAAGGTAACGCAGGCAAACGAGTTGTTGTCATTGGCGCAGTCATTGTGGGCGCGTCCTTGGCGTATCACCTGGCTGGCAAATGCGCGAATGTCATCTTGGTCGAGGCTGAAGGTATAGCGTCCGGCGTGACCGGAAGCTCATTCGCATGGATCAACATCTCACATAGCGGGCCCGATCCAATCGCGCAATTGCGTAGCGCCGCCACCCAGGATTACCGCCGCCTCCAAACCGAGCTGCCGGGTCTGAAAGTACGATGGACAGGCTCCCTGTCTTACAGCGCGAGCCTGGATAGAGTGCTGCAAGCCTCAGGCAACCAGCCTTCGGCAACCCTGGTATCTCGCCTCCAGATACTCGGTCTTGAGCCGAACCTTAAGAATCCCCCTCAGCATGCCTTGTATGAGGCCGAAGAAGGCGCGCTGGACGCAGTGGAAGCAACTCACGCTTTGATCGCAGGAGCCCAGAATCATAGCGCGAAAGTTCTTACGCATACTCGGGTGCTTGGCTTTTCAACTCAGAACGCAAAGGTGACGGGAGTCGAAACCGTAACGGGCATCATCGATGCCGACATTGTCGTACTGGCAGCGGGGACAGGCATCACGAAGCTGACTGAGAAGTTAAAGATGCCCCTACCAATAGGGGCCTCTGCGGCAATACTCATCCGCTACAAGACACAACCCAATCTCGTGAACACCATCATCTCCAGTCCTCAAATGGAGGTAAGGCAAAGCACCGATGGTACGTTGCTGGCGGCGGAAGATTATTTGGGAGACTCCCTGGAAAACCAGCCAGTAGAGATAGCGCTACGAACTGCCCGTCGGACTCAGGCCAATTCCTGTCGATGGCATCCCCATCATCGGCTATCTACCCGACATCGGCGGAGTGTACGTTTGCGCAATGCATCCTGGCGTCACTCTGGCGGCGATTGTGGGCCGTCTTGCCAGCGAGGAAATAGTCGACAACAAGGCATCCTCTGCCCTTGACTCGTGTCGTCCCGACCGATTCTTCCGGGCATAAGATCACTTGTCTTTCTCGCAAGCCCACTTCTCGCGATCAACAGCTTGAGTTCGAAGCTGTACTTTTCCAGGCGAGCCCCTCAACGTGCCACCAGCGGAAATGAGTCGATTTCGTTCAGTCATGACAGACAGCGATCGGCGAAGAGCAGACGTCCAGCCCATCAAAAAACGGACGATTGATGCATTTACTGATTCGCCATGGGGAGACAGAAATGGGCTACCTTGTTTACCCATTTACCCATTTACCCATTTACTCATAGCTCAGGGAGAGCGCCATGTCTGTAGAAATCCAGCTTTCGGAAAATGCGACTGAAGCGGAGCGATTAGGAATTTTGACTCCATTACTGGCCCATAATCTGGCCAACGGTGGGGACGACGCCCATGAAACATTTGCCCTGTTGCTACGAGACTCAGGCAGTAACGAAGTTATAGGCGGGCTGTACGGCAAGGTCTCATATCAATGGCTGCTCATTGATCTTGTCAGCGTTCCCGAGTCGATGCGTGGCCGGGGTATCGGCGAACGGCTAATGCGCATGGCCGAAGATATCGCTCAGAAAAAGAACTGTACTGGTATC
>LNAP01015367.1_pt1 | contig 11380 bp, 9 predicted proteins | sample 602601 | NCBI WGS metagenome assembly LNAP01 (sample SAMN02440304, study PRJNA202911) | soil metagenome | biome: Subtropical and temperate rainforests or woodlands; isolation source: soil samples (1 kg each in a 20% v/v slurry with milli Q water) were... ... | reverse complement strand
GCCGGTGCGTCAATATCGCTCGACGAACTGCCACGCCTTCACAGACGACAAAATCCGGACGCGTGGCAGCGCTATGCACAGGAGACCGGCATCGTGCTGACCAATTCGGCGGTCGGCGCACGTTACGACCTTCATGCCATGCTGATAGCCGCGGCCCTGGCCGGCTTGGGCGTGGCACTGGTGCCGCGTCTGTACGTCGGGACAGAGCTCGAACAAGGCCGCTTGGTCGCGCCTTGGCCGGACGGCAAAGCGATTACCAAAAACTTCTGTCTCGTTCTTCCTGAGCCGGTCGAGCTGAGTGAAGAGCCACTGCAGGCATTTGCGAAATGGATTCTTCACGAAGCACGGACAGAACCGTGATCGTGGCCACACCGCCATCGGCCACCGTTGTCGCGCGAGCTGCTGATGTTCCAAGTGGAGGACGCGCAGCAACTGGGCTCCTACAACCTCCCCGCTACTTCACCTGCTGCTTGCCCAGCTTGCGCGCCAGCGTGCGGCGGTGCATGCCCAGGCGGCGCGCAGTCTCGGAGATGTTGAAGCCGGTCTCGGCCAGCGTCTCGTGGATGCGCTCCCACTCCAGCGTCTTGATCGAGGTCGAGCGGTTGGTCAGCTCCACGTCGATCGTTCCCTCGGCACGGCCGAAGGCGGCTTCGATGTCGTCGGTGTTCGACGGCTTGGCCAGGTAGTGGCAGGCGCCCAGCTTGATGGCCTCGACGGCGGTCGCGATGCTGGCGAAGCCGGTGAGCACCACGATCAGCATGTCCGGGGCGTGCGCATTCAGGCGCTGGACACAGGCCAGTCCCGAGGCCTCGCCGCCGAGCTTCAGGTCGACCACCGCATATTTGGGGGAAGCGGGGGAACCAGGCGCCTTCAGCAGCTCGTCCACATCCTCCAGGCTGGTCGCTAGCGTCACCGCATAGCCGCGCCGCTCGAAGGAGCGGCCGAGCGTGCGCGCAAAGGCCGCATCGTCCTCGACGATCAGCAGCCGGCGTGCGGGCGACCCGGGATCAACTTGCATTCGGTTCCTTTTCTTCCAGGATGACGGCGGACAGCGGCAGCGAGATGCGCACCAGCGCGCCCCCCTCGGCGAGGTTGTGCGCCGTCACGTTGCCGCCGAGCGTGCGCAGGACATTGACGACCAGGAACAGCCCGAGCCCGCCCCCCGGCCGGCCCTTGCTCGACTGATAGGGCTTGCCCAGCTGCGTCAGCATGTGCGGCGCAAAGCCGGGGCCGGCGTCGGTCACCGTGAGCACCAGGCGATCGTCGATGCGCTCGACTTCCAGCATCACGCGGTGCGGCGACGCCTCCAGCGCATTGTCGAGCACGTTGTGGATGGTCTGCTTCAACGCCGAATCGGAGACCATGGGCAGGTCGTGGCCGAAGCGGTTCTCGTAGACGAAGGCGGTCGCGGGCCGGCTCCCGCGCCACTCCTGCACCAGGTCGTCGAGGAAGAGGCCGACGGTGGTGGCCGCCGACGATTCGCCGCGCGCCTCACCGGCCGACAACAGGATGCCGCTGACGATGGTCTTGCAGCGCTGGAGCTGCGCCTGCATCTCGTCGACCTCTTGCAGCAGCTCGGGGTTCGACGTGAATTCGGACATGCGCTTCCAGTCGCCCAGGATCACCGACAGGGTGGCCAGCGGCGTGCCCAGCTCGTGCGCGGCGCCCGACGCGAGCAGGCCCATGCGCACGATGTGCTCCTCTTCCGCCGCGCGCTGCCGCAGGCTCGCCAGGCGGGCATCGCGCGCCCGCAGGTTGCCGTTGATGCGCGTGATGAAGATGAGCAGCAGCGCCGCATTGAGCGCGAAGCACAGCACCATGCCCTGGATGTACGGACTCGCCAGACCACGGTCGTGGTCGAGCGGCAGCGCCAGCGGCCGCGAGAACAAGGCCAGCCCCGCGAGGCAGAGCGTGGTGATCACCACCATGGCCGCGCTCGACCAGGCTTCCAGCAGCACGGCGCCCAGAATCACCTGCAGGAGGTAGAGGAAGACGAAGGGGTTGGTGGTGCCGCCGCTCAGGTACAGCTGCGCCGTGAGCATCGCCACGTCGACCAGCAGGGCCACGAAGAGCTCGGTATTGGTCGCCTCGCGCCCGGTGCGCCAGCGCAGCAGGCTCGCGACGTTGAAGCCGACGAGGGCGGCCAGCACCATGAGCATCGGCTCCAGCGGCAGCGGGATGCGGAAGCCGTAGTGCACCACCTCGATGGTGACGATCTGGCCGAACACGGCGAGCCAGCGCAGCTGGATCAGCTGCTGCATGTTCTTCAGTCCGGTGCGGTCGCCGGGCGCGTCTCCCACGGTGTCGGCCGGCCCGATGCCGGGTAAGCCGGCCGGGGCCTCAGTCTTGCGCAGCATCCTTGCTTTCGGGGTCGATGGAGTGCGCATTCTCGCCAATGCGGCGGCGCCGCAGCCGGCGCTCGTCACGCGCGACATAGGCGGCCGCCAGCGCGACCATCAGCGCCAGCCCGTACCAGGTCACCGCGTAGACGAAATGGCTGTTGGGAAAGGCGATGACGGTGAGGCCGCCGACCGGCCAGGTGCCGGGCGGGCCGGCGTCGGCATCGACGAAGTACGGCGCCACGGCGCCCAGCCCGCTCAACCCGCGTGCGGCGGCGATGGCCGGCAGTTCGCGCGAGAACCAGCGGTTGGCAGCGGGGTCGTTGCGCCGCGGGAAGAAGCCGTTGCGCTCGCTCATGCGCAGCAAGCCGGTGAGGGTCACGGGGCCGGTGGGTGTCGTGCCGCGCGCGGACGGCTCGCGCCGCTCCGGCGGGATGAAGCCGCGGTTGACCATCACCAGGCTCCCGTCGGCGACACGCAGCGGCGTGAGCACCCAGAAGCCGGTGCCGATCGTGGTGGAGGCCTGGACCAGCGTCTCGCGGTCGTGCAGGAAAGTACCGCTCAGCCGCACGCGGCGGTAGTCGTCGCGCACCGCATCGACCTGGGGCCAGGCGGCCCGCGATGGCGCATCCACCGGCGCAGCGTGGACCCGCGCATCGACGCGCTCGATCAGGTCGAGCTTCCAGGCGCGGCGCTCGACCTGCCAGGTGCCCAGGGCGACGAAGCCGCAGAAAACGAGGAGCGCCAGAAACGCCAACGCGGCCAGGACGGCCGCGGAGCGCGGGCCGCGTTCAGCGGCCGGGTCGGCGTGCTTGCGCAGGCTCAAGGCATGTTCTTCATGTCGTCATCATGTTGTGGTTGAGGTGGTACATCACCCACAAGGAGCCGGCCAGCGTGATGACCACGAGCACCAGCGTGAAGACCAGCGCCAGCATCGACCAGCCGCCCTCGACCTTGGTGTTCATGTGCAGGAAATAGATCATGTGCACCACGATCTGGACCGCCGCGAAGCCGAGGATGACGAAGGCGGTGGTGCTCGAGCTCTCGAACACCTTGCCCATCACCAGCCAGAACGGGATGACCGTGAGGATGACCGACAGCACGAAGCCGATGGTGTAGCCCTGGACGGTGCTGTGGGGCACGCCCGCGTCTTCGTGGTGATCGTCGCCGTGGCTGTCGTGGCCGTGGCCGTGCGTGTCGTGACCTGCGCTCATGGCAGCACTCCCATCAGGTAGACAAAGGTGAAGACGCCGATCCAGACCACGTCCAGGAAGTGCCAGAACATCGACAGGCACATCAGGCGGCGGCGGTTTTCCGCGATCAGGCCGTGGCGCGACACCTGCACCATCAGCGTGACCAGCCAGATCAGGCCGAAGGTGACGTGCAGGCCGTGGGTGCCGACCAGCGTGAAGAAGGACGACAGGAAGGCGCTGCGCTGCGGCACCGCGCCTTCGTGGATCAGGTGGCGGAACTCGTAGAGCTCGAGCCCGATGAAGGCCGCGCCGAACAGGCCGGTGATGGCCAGCCACACGAGCACGGACTTCACCTGCTTCTTCTGCATGGCGATCATGGCGAAGCCATAGGTGATCGACGACAGCAGCAGCATCGAGGTGTTGAGCGCGACCAGCGGCAGGTCGAACAGGTCGGCGCCCGAGGGGCCGGCCGCGTAGCTGCGGCCCACCACCGCGTGCACCGCGAACAGGCACGCGAAGATGAGGCAGTCGCTCATCAGGTAGAGCCAGAAACCCAGCAGCGTGCCGTTCTCCGGGTGATGGTCGCCGGGGACGTAGAAGCGCTGGTTGTCGGGCGCGTGGACGTCGCCCGGATGCAGGGTGGCGGCGGTATCAGACATGGCTGGCGAGGAGACGGGTACGAAGGGCTTCGGTGCGGACGACTTCGTTCGCATCGATGTGGTAGTCGCGCTTGTAGTTGAAGGTATGGAAGATCGCGACGCCGACCAGGGTCAGCGCGGCGAGCACCGCGAGCGGCCACATGTGCCAGATCATCGCGAAGCCGAACACGGTGCTCAGGCCGGCCAGCACGATGCCCGCCCAGGTGTTCTTGGGCATGTGGATCGCACGGAAGCCCTGCAGCGGACGCTCGTAGCCACGCTTCTTCATGTCGGCCCAGGCGTCGTTGTCATGGACGACCGGCGTGAACGCGAAGTTGTAGGCCGGCGGCGGCGACGAGGTCGACCATTCCAGCGTGCGGCCGTCCCACGGGTCGCCCGTGAAGTCGCGGAGCGACTCGCGGCGGCGGTAGCTCACCACCAGCTGGATCAGGAAGGACGCGATGCCCAGCGCGATCAGGAAGGCGCCGAAGGCGGCGATCTGGAACCAGATCTGCAGCGACATGTCCTCGAAGTGGCTCACGCGGCGGGTGACGCCCATCAGGCCGAGCACGTACAGCGGCATGAACGCCAGCCAGAAGCCGATCAGCCAGAACCAGAACGAGCACTTGCCCCAGAACGGATCGAGCTTGTAGCCGAAGGCCTTGGGGAACCAGTAGTTGATGCCGGCCATCAGGCCGAACAGCACGCCGCCGATGATCACGTTGTGGAAGTGGGCGATCAGGAACAGGCTGTTGTGCAGCACGAAGTCGGCCGGCGGCACGGCCAGCAGCACGCCCGTCATGCCGCCGATCACGAAGGTGATCATGAAGCCGACGGTCCAGAGCATCGGCACCTCGAAGCGGATGCGCCCGCGGTACATCGTGAAGAGCCAGTTGAATATCTTCGCCCCGGTCGGGATGGAGATGATCATGGTCGTGATGCCGAAGAAGGAGTTCACGCTGGCGCCCGAGCCCATCGTGAAGAAGTGGTGCAGCCACACCAGGTACGACAGGATGGTGATCACCACCGTGGCGTACACCATCGACGCATAGCCGAACAGGCGCTTGCCCGAGAAGGTCGAAACCACTTCCGAGAAGATGCCGAAGACCGGCAGGATCAGGATGTAGACCTCGGGGTGGCCCCAGATCCAGATCAGGTTCACGTACATCATGGCGTTGCCGCCGAAGTCGTTCGTGAAGAAGTTCGTGCCGACGTAGCGGTCGAGCGACAGCAGCGCGAGCACGGCGGTCAGCACCGGGAAGGCGGCCACGATCAGCACGTTGGTGCACAGCGAGGTCCAGGTGAACACCGGCATCTTCATCATGACCATGCCCGGCGCACGCATCTTCACGATGGTCGCGATCAGGTTGATGCCCGAGAGCAGCGTGCCGACACCGGCGATCTGCAGCGACCAGATGTAGTAGTCGACGCCGACGTCGGGGCTGTGCAGGATGCCCGAGAGCGGCGGGTACGCCAGCCAGCCGGTGCGCGCGAACTCGCCGACGAACAGCGAGGCCATGACCAGCACGGCGCCGCTGGCGGTCATCCAGAAGCTGAAGTTGTTGAGGAAGGGGAAGGCCACGTCGCGCGCGCCGATCTGCAGCGGCACCACGTAGTTCATCAGGCCCGTCACCAGCGGCATCGCCACGAAGAAGATCATGATCACGCCGTGGGCCGTGAAGATCTGGTCGTAGTGGTGCGGCGGCAGGAAGCCCATGTTGTCGCCGAAGGACATGGCCTGGTGCAGCCGCATCATGATGGCGTCGGCAAAGCCGCGCAGCAGCATGACGATGCCCAGCACCATGTACATGATCCCGATCCGCTTGTGGTCGATGCTGGTGAACCAGTCACGCCACAACGTGCCCCACACCTTGTAGTACGTGAGCGCGCCCAGCAGCGCGATGCCGCCCAGGGCGACGACCACGAAGGTCGCCAGGAGGATCGGCTCGTGCAGCGGGATGGCTTCGGCCGAAGATGAGCTTCGTGAGGTCCAGAGATTCGAACATGGGGATCCGGGAGAGCAATTACAGCGGCTGGGTGGCAGCGGGCACGGAAAGCGGGAACGCATCCACGGGATCGTTCACGGAGCACATGGCGCCGACGTAGCTGCGCGGACGGCCCAGCTCGGCGTCGACGGCGAGGCCCAGGCGGGCGCGCGTGGCGGCGTCCATCGAGGCGACGTTGAAGGCGCCGGGCATGCCCTGCCCGCCGTTGGCATCGATCGCCATGATGTCCTTCATGCACATGCGGTTGGCCTCGACGCAGCGGTTCAGGATGGCGTCGTACAGGCCGGGCGCCACCGTGGCGAAGCGGCGCACCGGGTCGCGCTCGGAAGGCTTTTCCAGCTGCAGGTAGGCGCCGCGGGTGAGTTCGCCACCGGCCGCCTTGTTGCTCTGCACCCACTTGTCGAAATCGGCGTCGTTCAGGCCATGGAACTTGAAGCGCATGCCCGAGAAGCCGGCGCCGCTGTAGTTGGCGGAGAAGCCTTCGTACTCGCCGGGCTCGTTGATGACCGCGTGCAGCTTGGTTTCCATGCCCGCCATGGCGTAGATCTGGCCGGCCAGCGCCGGGATGAAGAAGGAGTTCATCACCGTCGACGAGGTGATCTTGAACTGGATCGGGCGGTCGACCGGCGCGGCTAGCTCGTTGACCGTGGCGATGCCCTGCTCGGGGTAGAGGAACAGCCACTTCCAGTCGAGCGCCACCACCTCGACCACCAGCGGCTTGGTGTCCGCCGGGATCGGGCGCTGGGCGTCGATGCGCGCCAGGGGGCGGTACGGGTCGAGCGTGTGGGTGCTGATCCAGGTCAGGGCGCCCAGCGCGATGATGATCAGCAGCGGCGCGCCCCAGATGGCCAACTCGAGCTGGGTCGAGTGGTCCCAGTCGGGCGAATAGGTCGCTTCCTTGTTGGACTGCCGGTACTTCCAGGCGAAGAACAGCGTCATCGCGATCACCGGCACGATGATCAGCAGCATGAGGACCGTGGAGATCACGATCAGCCGCCCCTGCTGGGCCGCGATGTCGCCAGAGGGGTTGAGCAGCACCATGTTGCAGCCGGCCAGCAAGCTCAGCGGCAGCAGGAACAACACACGCGGGATCTTGAAGGAAGGCATGCCAGGGAAAGAGAGCTTGTATTTGGGCAAGAAGCCTGCGAATCTACGACGAATGGCACCCGACGGGCATTGGACGTTTTGTCCTACGGTGGCAGAGGCAGGCCGGTGCAAAGCTCTGCTTTGACGCAGTTCGCATCGGTTTCCAGACGTTGAAATGCGCCAATTTTCTTGGGTTTTTGCAGGGATCTCATGACCACGTCCGCTATCGCACCACAAGGCAGCCAATTCGGCCAGAGCGCCAGTTCCACCGGAAGGGATATTGCCCACGCCGTCGGCGGCGACAAGGAGCACGTCAGCCCCAGCGACATCGCCGTCGGCGTCGTCATCGGCCGCGCTTCGGAGTATTTCGACTTCTTCGTCTACGGCATCGCCTCCGCGCTGGTCTTCCCGTCGGTGTTCTTCCCCTTCGCCGACCGCCTGACGGGCACGCTCTACGCCTTCGCGATCTTCTCCCTCGCCTTCATCGCCCGCCCCTTCGGCACGGCGCTGTCGATGGCCATCCAGCGCCGCTACGGACGCGAGGCCAAGCTGACCGCCGCCATTTTCATGCTCGGCACCGCGACGGCCGGCATCGCGTTCCTGCCGACCTACGAGAGCATCGGCGCGACGGCCATCGTGCTGCTGGCGGTCCTGCGCGTCGCGCAGGGCATCGCGCTGGGCGGCAGCTGGGACGGCCTGCCCTCGCTGCTGGCGCTGGCCGCGCCGCAGAACCGCCGCGGCTGGTACGCGATGCTCGGGCAGCTGGGCGCACCCTTCGGCTTCCTGATGGCCGGCGGGCTCTTCGCCTATCTGAGTTCCAGCATTCCGGCGGAAGATTTCCTGACCTGGGGCTGGCGCTACCCGTTCTACGTGGCCTTCGCGATCAACGTCGTCGCGCTCTTCGCCCGCCTGCGCCTGGTGGCCGCCACCGAATACTCCCGCCTGCTGGACGCCCGCGAACTGGAACCCACCGGCATCGTCGAGATCACGCGCGCGCAAGGCGGCAACATCCTCATCGGCGCCTTCGCCGCACTGGCGAGCTACGCCCTCTTCCACATCGTCACGATCTTTCCGCTGTCGTGGATCTCGCTCTATTCCGAGCAATCCGTGAGCCAGTTCCTGGTGATCCAGGTGATCGGCGCCTGCCTGGCGGCCGTGGCGATGGTCGCGTCCGGCAAGATCGCCGACCGCATCGGCCGGCGCCGCACGCTCGGCACGCTGGCCGTGGCGATCGCCGTGTTCAGCGGCTTCGCACCCACGCTGCTCGACGGCGGCAACGTCGGCCAGGACACCTTCATCCTGGTCGGTTTCATCCTGCTGGGCCTGTCCTACGGCCAGGCCTCGGGCACCGTGACCTCGAACTTCGCAGCCAGGTACCGCTACACCGGTGCGGCGCTGACGGCCGACGTGGCGTGGCTCATCGGCGCCGCTTTCGCGCCGCTGGTGGCCCTGGGCCTGTCGGCGCACTTCGGGCTGGGCTATGTCAGCGTCTACCTGCTGTCGGGTGCGGCCTGCACGCTCACCGCGCTGTGGGTCAACCGGACGCTCGAGCAGCGGGAGTAAGCACCCGGCGCAGCGCGCCGTCGCCGCTAGAAGGCGATCTCGAAGCGCACTTGCAGCACCCACGCGCTGGCAAGCGTCGGGTCGGTGTTCGGATGCCGCACGTACTGCAGATCGGGTTGCACGCTCAGCCAGCTGTTCACCTGGGCCAGGTAGCTGAGTTCGAGCGTCGTTTCCGTCCGAGTCACCGGTTGCGCCAGCGCCCATTGCGCCTGCATATAGGGTGATCCATTGCGCGCCCGCGCGAACGAGAGACCCAGCTGATCCGCGTCGCGGCCGGGCACCCAGCCCGTGCCGACCAGCCCGGCGCCGAGGTACGACCCGAAGCGGTTGACCGCCGTGCTGGCGGTGCCCAGCTGCATGAAGGCCGACAGCGTGCGCTCGGCATCCTGGCCACGGCCCAGCAGGCGCGTCTCCCCGATCACGTAGCCCCCGGAACTTCGTCGCAGGCCTGGCGCTTCCGCGGCGACGTCGGTCAGCCCGATGGCGCAATAGCGCGCCGAGTAGCGCCACGCACCGAAGGCCAGCTTGTCCTCGTACGGCGACAGGGACGAGAAGCGGCCCTGGCGCGCACGCGCATCGGACGGCGCATCGGCGTTGTCGGTCGCGCGCGTGAGGAACGCCGCCTCCACGACGCCCAGCACGCCGTCGCCGGCGCGGAAGACGCCCCGGGAGCCGTCCGGCCGGACGACGGGAACGCCGTCGAGCACCGCCGCACGCAGCACCACGCCCGGCGCCGGCTTGGCCGACACCCGCACGCCGGCCGACGTACGCGGAAAGATCGAAGGCCCCTCGGCGCCGCTCTGCGCGAATTCCGGGCCGATGCCGAAGGAGCTGTTGAGGAACAACCCCGCCGACTGGAGGCGGTAGAACTCGCTGTTCAGGTCGTAGATGCCCGCCAGCACCGAGAGGCCGCCGCCCGTGAAGTTGTGCTGCACCCAGAGCTCCTCGATCTCGGTGCCGCGCGGCCCTTCCATGTTGCTCACGCCCTGCGCGTCACCCACGCGCGCGCTCGGGCGGCCGCCGTGGATGTTGAGCACGTCGGCAAAGCCGGTGGTGCCGGCCCAGGACGAGTCGGCCGGGGCCTTCGCCAGCAGGCGGAGGTGAAGATTGCCCACATAGGCGACGCCGGTGCGTTGTCCGCCACGCAGGTTGCCCACGGCATCGCCGTCGTAAGTCAGCGACGGCGTGACGACCGGGTCCGGCGCGGGCGCATCGTCCGCCATGGCGGGGCCCGCCAGGAGCGCCAGGCAGGCGCCCGCAGCGACGGCGGCGACAGCAGAGAAAGAGGCAGGCGGTGCGGGAGCACGATTCATGTCCGTTCATCCTCGGTGGGGTTTCGCGCCTCGGCGGCGCGGTTGCCGGAGGCCCGAGCTTGAACGCGCTGCCTTGCGTGTGCATTGCGGCCTCCGAACCGAAGATGTCCGGTGGCACGCGGCCGTGTTTCAATTGCAACGATCGGGCCCGGGACGGCCCGATCGCCCGTGCTCAGAACGCCGCCACGATCCCGTCCGAGCGCGGGTCGAAGCCGCCCTCGAGGCTGCCGTCGGGCTTGCGCAGCAGGCAGCCGGCATGCCCGAAGGTCTCGTCGAAGTCACCCAGCACGTCGACCTCGTGGCCCCGCGCACGCAGCGCTGCCACCGTCTCGGCCGGGAAGCGCGACTCCAGCTTGAGGGAATCGGTGCTCTGGCCCCAGGTGCGGCCGAGCAGCCAGCGCGGCGCGCTCACCGCATCCTGCGGGTTCAGGCCCTGCACGACCGTGCGCGTGAACACCGCCGACTGGCTTTGCGGCTGGCCGTCGCCACCCATGTTGCCGTAGACCATGGTGCGGCCGTCGGCCAGCAGCGCCAGGCCGGGGATCAGCGTGTGGAAGGGCTTCTTGCCCGGCATCAGCGTGTTGATGTGCTCGGGCTTCAGAGAGAAGGACGCACCGCGGTTCTGCCAGTTGACGCCACTGCGCGCCAGCACCACGCCCGAACCGAACTCGTGGTACACGCTCTGGATCATCGAGACGGCGCGGCCCTCGCCGTCGATCACGCCCATCCACACCGTGTCGGCCGGCCCCTTGCCGGCGCCCCACGGCGCCGCGCGGGCCATGTCGATGCGCGCGACCATCGTGTCCAGCGCGGCCGGCGTCAGCAGTTCGGCCGCCGCGATGCGCATGTGGGCCGGGTCGGTGATCTCGCGGTCGCGCACCGCGAAGGCCTGCTTGACCGATTCGACCGCCGCATGCACGTAGTCGGCGCTCAGGTGGTCGTAGCGCTCGATGCCCAGGCGCTCCATCAGGCCCAGGATGATCAGCGCCACCACGCCCTGCGTCGGCGGCGGCATGTTGAAGACGCGGCCATGCCGATGTGCCAGTTCGAGCGGTTCGCGCAGCAGGCCGCGGTGCGCCGCGAAATCGGCCAGGGTGATCGGGCTGCCGGCGCGCGCCAGGTCTTCGGCCATGGTGCGGGCCAGGTCGCCGCGGTAGAAGTCGTCGAGGCCGGCGCGTGCCAGATGCGCGAGCGTGGCCGCGAGCCGGGGCTGCCGAAAGAGCGCACCGGTCGACGGCAGCT
>LNAP01005390.1_pt1 | contig 11381 bp, 13 predicted proteins | sample 602601 | NCBI WGS metagenome assembly LNAP01 (sample SAMN02440304, study PRJNA202911) | soil metagenome | biome: Subtropical and temperate rainforests or woodlands; isolation source: soil samples (1 kg each in a 20% v/v slurry with milli Q water) were... ... | reverse complement strand
CTGACCCCCGGCATGCGGCTCGAAGGCGTGGTCACCAACGTCGCCAATTTCGGCGCGTTTGTGGATATCGGCGTGCATCAGGACGGCCTGGTGCATGTCTCGGCGCTGGCCGACCGGTTTGTTAAAGACCCGCATGACGTGGTTAAAGCGGGCGACGTGGTGCAGGTGAAAGTGCTGGAAGTGGACCTGGTGAGAAAGCGCATTGCGCTGACCATGCGCATGAGCGATGAGCCGGGTCAGGCAAAAAAAGTCGGCGCTGGCGATACGGCGGCTAGACGCCCTGAACAAGGGAAAAAGCCCGCGAGCCGCCAATCCGCATCGCCCGCACAACCCGGCGGCGCCATGGCCGATGCGTTTGCGCGGTTAAAAAGCGAATGAATTTTTATGGGATACCTCACCTCGGCGTTGGGTCCAGTGTTGCTTTATCAGCGTCGGCTTTTCCTGATTACCTGAAGATGGCCGTGAATTAGGTCGGTCCGCCTTGGCGAACCCAGTCGGCAAGATCCCAGTATTCCCGCCAGTGGGCGATCTTGCCCTCTTCGGTAAGTTCGAAGACACCGCTGACGGGCAAGTCGAGCTTGCCGCCATTTTTGAAGCGGAAGTGATCAACGCGTTCGGTAAAAACTACGCGACCGTTTGCGGCAATGTTCAGAATTTCAAAAACCAGACTATCGAGTGCTGGCCAAAAAGGAGCGAGAAAATCACCAATAGCCTGATGGCCTTGCAAGGGTGCCCAGGGCAAGTTGTGATAGATGCCGTCGTCGGTGAAGTAGGGTAGCAAGGCCTCGTTGGACAGCTTGTTCCAGTCAGCACAAAATTGCTGAACGATCTGTGTATTGCGTTGTTCTGTCGGATTTTGCATGAAGCATCTCCTCTGCGTTATGTTGTTTTTTAGTGGATGGATGATAAACGTAGAGGCAGTTCGTACGCAATGGCATGACACACAAGCAGGTAGTGCAGAAAAAGTTACGGTTTGATCAATACCTTTAAAGCGCCATCTGTTTTATTGAAAAATGTGGCAAATGCCTGGTCAATATTTTCTAGCGCAAAGCTGTGTGAAAAGTACTCTTCAGGGTGAATGACGCCGCGTTCCATCAGCCGCAGAGCTTCCCAGAGATAAGGTTGCACATTGGCAAAACCGTTCATGTGGAGCGTGATGTCACGCAAAAACACATCCGCCAGATTCAGGTTAAACGTATCCGCACAAAACACGCCGAGCGCCGCAATGGTGCCGCCGGGACGGATAAGATCCAGGCTCATTTGCAGCGTTTCAGGCAAGCCGACCATTTCAATAATCTTGTCGAACCCGCGTCCCCCGGTGGCTTGCAGTGCGTGCTCTTTCCATCCTTCTTGTGCTGTGTTGAGTGTTTCGGCGCCTTTTTTCTGTGCAACAGCCAGGCGCTGTGGCAGGGCGTCGATGGCAAACAATCGTCCGGGGCCGCGCTGCAGGGCAATATCCATGGCCATCAAGCCGGTGGGGCCGCAGCCGATAATAGCGACGGTTTCACCTGCTTTAATATTGGCCAGTTCATTCGCGATGAGTGCTGCAGGCAGATTGCACGACAGCGTGATTGCTGCGCTATCGGAAATTTCGCGCGGCACTTTGATGGCATGTCCATCAGCATAAGGCAGCACCAGCGTTTCGGCATGCGTGCCATTGATGTTGCCAAATGGTAGGCCAAAACCATAGACCGATTTGTGAGTTGTTTCACAATGCGCAGTTTGGCCGACCTGGCACATATAGCAATCGCCACAAGAAACAGAGTAGCCCATGCTGATGCGATCACCCTTTTTGAAACGGCCAACGGCTTTGCCTATGTCGAGCACTTCACCAATCAACTCGTGCCCGGTTTGCGATTTTCCTTTTTCCATGATGCCATCCAACGCGCCACGATACAGATGCAAGTCTGAACCACAAATAGAGGTGGCATTGACCTTAACAAGGACTTCATGATCCGCTTGTAAGATCGAATCCGGGATGTGGGTGCATCGAATATCCTGGGGTCCAAAATAGACTGCAGCTTTCATGGGCTGTCCTTGTTAAGTTAAGCGGTTGGAATGCGTTGATTACAAGCCCAGCGAGCGTTGAAAATCATGCCGTCCCTGGGTGGCGGTTGCGGCCGCATCAGGTACATCGGGCAGCGCGGCGCAAAAGGCTTGTGTGGCTTTCTCGGCGAGTGGCTCCCATTTGGCAATCCATCCTTTGATGACTTCTGCATTGCCTGGTTTTTCCAGCGTCATTTTGACGAGTGCTGTAACCCAGGTTCTGTGACGAGTGGCATCCAAGAGCTGGTTATCAGTGAGCATGCCAAGCAATGTGTCGCCGTTATGACGTGCGACATCACCAAATTTTCGCAACAAGGTTTCTTCAATTGCTGGCTTGGCTACCAGATTCAAAGCGACCAGCGCTTCAGCCCAATCCCACGTGGTGAGCACTTTTTCCATCAGCTCGCGAAAACCTTGCCAGGCGGGATCGGTTTCCCAGTATTTGCGCTCGTCTGCACCAAAGCCTTTATCTGCAAAGGTGAGCGAGAGTTCTTTGGTGCGATAAGCCGTATGACTGAGCCAGCGCAATGAGTCTGCGGACTGAAATGCAGCGCAATTGGTAATGGTGCTGGCAGGTGACATTTGCTGAATGTAGGCAGAGGCCATTTGCAGGGTATGGAACAAATAGCGCGCTGGAGTATATAGGCGAGCGAGAGTGCCTGCCCATTGCGGGTCTAAGGCTTTGTCATGCTCACGCTCGTTGAATTGGTTAAAGAGACCTTGCACATAGGTTTCCTGACCATCTTGCAGCATGTTGTAGGTGCGATAGACCAATTCATATGGATCACGAAAGGCGTTCCAGTCGTCATGCTTGAGTGCGGTTTGGTCGCGAAACTTTTTGTACCACTGATTCATGGGTATGTTCGGATCCAGATCATAAGGGGCGTTGGCATCCCGTGTGTTGTACAAAATATTGACCGAAACAATTTCGTACTCGCTGGGTTTACGCCGGCGTTTAGCTAAATGGCTCCAGGTTTTGAGGGGCTTTAAAACGTCTGCTTCGCTCATGAAAGTCTCCTGTTCAGATTTTTATAGATGTTTGGCGTGATAAAAACGAATGTAGTCCACCTGGGTATCAATGCGGCCTGAAAAGGAGGCAAGATCCAGTTCGATTTCGTTCATGTTGAATGATCGTCCCAGCATTTCTTCAATGGTTTGGCGCTTAATGATCATTTCGTCATCGGTTTGAATGCGCAAGTAGGCTACTTTGTCTTCAATGGTGATAACTTTGTCCGGATTATCAACTTCAGCCGCTTCAAACACGGCTTGTGCTAACTCGCCCTGACGCATGACGGGGCCAACTTTGTTGTTCATTACGGCGTCATGCGCTGACGGGATGGATGGTGAAGTCATTTTTATCTTTCAATAGCGAACAGTTAAAAATGGTGAAGGTTCAAATATGCGAAAACTCGGGCGTAATGCCTTCGGTGTCAATGAACACATCTTCTCCTTCGATACGCACGGGGTAGGGTACTAAATGGCTGTCATCCGGGTTAATGCCACGCCCGGTTTTGGCGTCAAAAATCCATTGGTGAGCGCGACAAATAAGCGCTTTGCCATCAAATTGACCTTCGATCAGCAAAATATCCTGATGCGGGCAAATGCCCTGATAGGCGATGATGTCGCCACCTTCAATACTTAATACCAAGACTTCGTGCCCATTGACCTCAAATGAGGCCATTTCACCTTCCCACAGATCATCTAGCGTGCAAACTTTTTCAAAGGCCATGGCTTATTCCCAAATCACTTCAATGCATTCCATCGGTTTCAAATCTGATTCGCTGACTTTGAGCGTGCGCGGAAATGCTTCCTCGGTGCCTTGGCGACGGACACGCATCACATGGCCAGGACGTGCTGCGACGCGGCGTCCAACTGAATGGTGGGCTGCTGCTGCGGCAACTTCGTCCATGGTGTTGTCGGTATCAACAGGTAATAATTGCAAGACAAAATCCCCTTGGAAATTTGACGTTAATGGGAATAAAGCCATGAGTGCATCCTTTCAAAAATAAGGTTTCTGATGTTTGTCATGGAACGATTGACACGCAGGGTTTATTGAATGAAGCACAAGCGTGTGTCGACTGACATGACGGCTATTGGTCAAATAACGGCTTAATCAGGCCGCATCTTTTTGTCGGTCAGTGCGGATTTTTTCTACCCAGGCGTAGTTATGCGCATCGTCTCCAATTTCACCCGGTTCGAGGCCCATGTACTTCAAGCCACCGGCTAAGTTCATTGGCTGAACCATGCCGGCTAAAAATCGATCAATGAGTGACAGATGGCCTGCATAACGCTCCGGCTCTTGTTCAAAGCACCACTGACAGCCTTCAGAGCAGAAGTGATATGAGCGACCTTTGTATTCCAGCGGGAAGTCGCGTACTTTCCAAGCGGGGCCTGGTGTAGCGTTAATTGGTAATTGGCACATATTGCATACTACGGGCAGCGTTTCGGGATAGGAGAGTTCTTTTTTTCCGGCCAAGAGATTGTCAGTGATGACATCCCAGTTGGTTCCCCATGTGGCATTCCAGCCGGGATATTTTTCCTCCAGCCACGCCCGCTCTTCTGCAGAAACACCGGCTGCCGGGTTCCACCATACGGTTGGCCGCCAGAACCAAACACCCAAGTGCATGCCGTGATGCTGGTAATCCAGTTCTTCCAGAAATTGATCCCAGAACCAGGGTTTATCAAGACCCAAGTCGATCAGTGAACGCTCGAACTGAACCACGATCCATTCCAGCATGAATTCCTTGAAGGATTGTTTGCGATGCTCTAGCGGGGTGTAGTAATCCATCATTGGGCCGGTGAGCACGGAAAACAATTTCCATGCGCGCCAGATGCCGATATCCACCATTTTTTGCGCTTCGGCTTTTTTGCCGTTTTCGATCAAAACGGCGACTAAGGGGCCGCCAATTTGCGCATGCCGTGATTCATCGGTTTGCACGCTGGAGATCAGATTGGAAAATGTCCAGTCGCCCGCTTCTGCGGCGTCAGCTGCCAAGCCCAGGAATTGCATATTGGTAAAGCCGGTTTCGAAGGCAAATGTGAGCATGAGCGCTACATCTACCGCGCCACGCGTGGTCATCATGTTGTCAAACATGTGGCGGGAAGCCAAAATTGCCCATTCGTTGGTGTCGTATGCCTTGTGCGCCCAGTCAAACTGCCGATCTTTCGCGCAATGCTCATGCGGAAAAAATAGCTGAATCTGACCGTGGCGAATTTCGTCCAGCATGCCCATGGTCGCCATGTTGCGCATGCCGGGCGCTTTGCCAAACCTTGCCATGCGTGCTTCGGCTGTTGAAGCGGAATATTCTGCGCGGGCAATGGCGCCAAAGTGGGCTTTTAAAACACTGAGCCAGCCTGGGTCAGCGTTTTCAAACATCTTGCTGCGTTCCAAGGCGGCTTTGACTGAATATGCGCCGGCGTCTTTTTCGCGCTGGATTCTTACGTATTCAGGGTAGGTTTGTTTGTAAGGTTCATCGTAAGACTCCCACGCCGGCATGGGGATCCCCATGCTGCCAGACATTTGCGGGGGAAAAAGTTCATCCTCCTGAACATAAGTGGGTGTCCAGTTGGTGGTGCGTGCCAGGTCATACCAGTCGAGTCTGCCTAAGTTGGCCATGTGATTTCTCCTTCAAAAAGTTTTATCGTTACTGCCATTTGTTGCATTGCTTTAAGGGCTAAAGTTTCCTGAACAAGGGTGAGCGAACCTGCTGTGCGTCTGCTGCGGAAATGAATTTCTCAAAGAAGATATCGTCTTCAAACAAGCGTCCCTGCATCAAGGCGTTGATGCTGGCATCGATCATCAAGGGCGGGCCGCATAAGTAAGCCTGGTTGCCGACAAAGCCCTCCGGGTAAGTGGCGTTGGCAGCCTCATGGGCGTAGCCGCGAAAGCCTGTCCAGTCGGACTCTGCGGGTTCGTCCGATAAGGCGGGGACGTAGCGGAAATTGGGGTATTGCGCCGTCAAGGCGATGAACTCATCGTGGTAGTAAAGCTCAGCGCGGTTGCGCTGGCCGTAAATCAGCGTGATCGGTAAATCCCAACTCTTGGCGAGCAAATCCAGAATCATTGAGCGCGGGCTGGATAAACCGGAGCCGCCGGCAATGAAGATCAGCGGTTTACGTGCCGATTGATGGACAAAAAACCGTCCGTAAGGGCCTTTCGCCGTCACGCCAGCGCCGACTTTTAGCGCGTTATGTATGTAGCTTGTGCCTTCGCCACCGGCCACGATGCGCACATTGATTTCAATTTCATGTTCTTTATCAGCGGGTGGATTAGCCAGAGAAAAAGCGCGTTCTATGCCTTTGCCAGGAATGACAAACTGGATGTATTGTCCGGCTTGAAAATGCATGGGTTCATCGAGCTTGATGAAGACACCTTTGATGGTGGGCGTTAAATCCACGATGCGGCTGACCGTACCAGCAAAGTCGCGCACGGGGATTTGTTCTGCATCTGCATCTTCTTCAATTTCAGCTTCAATGACGACATCACTATTAAGCGTGGCGCAACAGGCGAGCGTCATGCCTTCGTCGCGTTCAAAATCCATCAAGGCAAAGGAGGATGCCTGGCCGTGATCGACTTCACCAGCGGTGACTTGAACCTTGCATGTGCCGCATAAACCGTGGCCGCAGGCGTTGGGGATATAAATGCCAGCACGCAAGGCCGCATCGAGGATGGTTTGTCCCTCTTCGATATCAAGCGTTGCGCCCATGGGTTCAATGGTGAGTTCGTGAGTCATGGAATCCTGTGGTCCTTTGCTTAAAAAATGGATGCGGGATGCTCAAGTTGCCTTGGCCTGGCGGTGGGTCCGGGGGGGCTGGAAATTACAGCCCGATACCATTCAAGCCATTGAGGCCAGGCGTGATAAACACCAGGTAGTCCTTATGTCCGACCTTGTTTTCCGCCAGTGATTTGTCAATGTCTGGCTGCCAGGGCTGGTGATCTTTTTCCCATGCCACGGTGTCCCAGTCGATCTTTGTGGCATCCGGATGGAAGGCAATGGACGGGGCAATAAAGGTGGTGATGGCTTGCCGCAAGGTCATGCCTGGCGGCAGGGCGACGGCAAAAGGGGCGGCAATGAGGACGTGCCTGTCCCAGCAAAAGTTCACCAAAATGTTGCCATGGAAATTTTTGACCGCATCACGCGGGGCAAACTCATAGGGTCCTAATGCATTAACTGACATTGTTTTTCTCCTGTTTTTTTGCTCCCTGCCTTTATCGGTGGGCAGGGAGCGCTTTGGTTTTTTTAATACTTGACGGCTTTAGTTGTTGTTCACTGCCTGGCCGCGCCACTTGGCGAAGTTCTGTTGATCTTCCGAGCCTTCAAAGTCACCATTGTCGCGGCCCAGGTTGTAGTGGAAGTACTCCAGCACAGCTTTGAGCGGATCAAAATCCGGTGCGGTGGGATCGACATCCGGGTTAAAGCAATTGCCCTGATAAATCTGGTTTACCGGCAGCCAGCTTTGCACAAACTTTTCCGGCTCATTGCTGAAAATTTCCTGGCAGTGGTCGGAACAGAAAATGTATTTTTCGCCTTCATGAATGGTCTCGCGATGCGAGATTTTGGTCGGGTCGCCAGGCTCGGTGAAACATAGCGGAACCTGGCAGGTGGTGCACAGCGCAGGCAGCGTGGTTTGATACACACGCCCGTCGCGGGCATGCTTGTCGCGCAGAAATTCCAGGCGGGGACGGTAGTATTTATCAAAGCTATCCGGATACTTGGCCGATAGCCAGTCCAGCTCTTCATTGGTGGGTGACCAGGTATGAAAGGCCGTAGCGCCGCCATATTCATAAAACAGCAGCCAGATTTGATGTGAGATATGATTCTTGGCTTCACAAGCATCAGACCAGCCTTTGGGCAGACGTATGCCGTAGCGCGCCAGGTCGCGGAACAGGGCGCCGCCATTTTCTTCCGCGTAAATTTCCCAGGCTTCCTTCCAGCTCATCACGCGCTTGGGCAGCATGTAATCCATCATCATGCCAACGAGGACGAGCACCTTGCTGCCGCGCCAGAACCATTTGTCAATCCAGCCTTGCACGATCGGCACGTTGGCCGGGTCTTGTTCAAGCAGGAATTTGATGGCCTCAATGCCCAGCGTCATGTGGCGGGATTCGTCCGATTGTGCGGAAAAGCCGAAAGTCACCGTGCTCATGTCGCCGTTGTAGGCAGCACCCGACATGAAGGGGACGAATAAAAGATTGGTTAATACATATTCAAACGAGAAGCTGATCGCAATCAGGAACTCGAAGGGGCCGGCGCTAAGTGCATCTTCACCAAACGATTTGGGTACGGATAAATACCAGACGCGATCCCACATGTGGCGCTGGCTGTGAAAGCCGTTGTAATACTTGTTGTAATTGGAAATTGAGTGTGTTTGCGTCTGGTAATGGCGTAACTCATCCACCGCCTGCATCTGGCAGGCAATGCGGGATGCTTCACCACGGAAATGACGGCCTGCCCGCGCAAAGCCCTGCACGACGTAGTTTTCCAGGGGACTGACCCCTTGCCAAAAGAGCTTGATGGCACTCAAGTAGCGCGCATCGGTAATGTTGAGGTGACCATTATTTTGCGCAAAGGCTTCAATTACGGCGTAGAGCTTGCGATCTTTTTCTCCTTGATATTTCCAGTAGGCATCCATCGTCAGGCGGAAGGGATCCACCCACTTGTCCCAATCATGAATCTTGATGCCTTCGTATTTATCGTACGGAAATACGGCTTTAGCGGGCTGATAAGTCGGCTCCCAGCCCAGGCCGCGCGTCATGTGGGCGTAGCGTTCTTTGATACCGAGTTTTTTCTTGCTGGCGTTCATATCCATGTTGTTTTCCTCTTGTTAATGTGAAACAGTACCGTGAAACACTTTAATCTGCGCGCTACTTCAATTGACGAGCGTAGCGGGCAAGCCGGTGACTTTCCCCGGGAGGGGGAGGATGGGCGGGGGCGGGTCTTTATGCCGCCTTTTGCGTGTTTCATCGTCGATGGGTGGTCGTTCAGGCCAGGGGCGTTAGTTATTCCATGCAACGGTCAGGTAGTCGTCTTCTTCATCAATGTGACCGCTAATCGAAATCAGGTTGATGTGCAGCTGTTGAATATCAAAAGGCTGGCCGGTGAGCGCTTCTACTGTGCTGCGGTTAAGCGTTAAGCTGCCTTCGGCTTCAACGCGCACCATGGCGGGGGACGCTTGAACGACAGCATTGGGGTTGTCTTGCACAAGCGCTTCAACAATGGGCCGCGCTTCTTCATTCGCCTGAACAATAATAAAAACCTTGGACATGCAATCTCTCCTTTTAAACCGTCATGCCAAGCTTTTTGGCGCGGGCGTTGAACTGCTCGATGACTTCATCAAGCATGATTTCCTGGTTATCACCAAAGGCCATGGCAGCAATGGGGGCGAGTGCGGCCATCGTGCGGTTGCGCCATTGGGTGGTCCATTGTGTGATGAGTGCCTTGTTGTGTTCCGATTCAGCCACCACGACTTTAATCACGCCATCGACCCATTTGCTGCTTTGGCCGAACCACAGCGGCATGAATGACGTCATCATGGCAATGGCGCTGCCGCCGCGTGATGTCAAGGTGTCATCGACAAAACGGTCGTAAATCAGCGGGTAGAGCAGTCCGTCGATGACAAAATTTTGCGCGACAAAAATTTCCATGAAATCCCGAATCACAAAAGTGTCTTCGGTCATGTGGCGCAGGGGCTGCCAAGCGGGGCTGTTCATCCATTGCGTTTTGGCCGCGTCAAGGATTTCCGGCTCATCCAGAATGAGCCCTAACCGCGTGAGATATTGCGCTATGCCCAGGTTGTCCATGGCCTGCATGATGGCCGGGGAGATCAGCACTTCAGAAAAGGCGCGCGAGCAAAACTCATTGTTGTTCATGTTTGCGCCCCAGGCGGCATGGCGTAGCGGGATCAATACATCCACAGCGAGCTTTTTCATATCCGGCGGCAAGCTCAAATGCAGGCGCCGCGATTCGACGAAATCAAAATTCGCCTCCTGCGTTTCCTGTTCCTTGGCGCGCTGGATTGTCCAGGAAGAATAGTAGAGCTGACGAGGGTCGCGCAGGTCGTACCACTCACGCATTTGAATGGCGCTGCGGCGCGGATCGAAAAGCTCGAACTCTGGCTCCCACGTTGGCCGGTAATGCATATGGGTTGTTGCCTGGTTGCCCAAGGTGGCTTCCTGGTAGCGCGAGGCGGGCTTATCACCGCCGATGAGTTCTGCCACGTTGGTGAAGGTATTGCGCAACGGTTTTATTTCTACCGCTTTGATTTCTACTGACATGTTGCCCTCCGGTAAAAGTTGAAAACTATTTTTAAGGATTTCTATGGCTCAATGATTCACTCGCTGTGAGTGGGTCCTGAGGTTTGCTGCGGGGTTATTGCGAGTTGATGATTCAGGGGTCCATGTCATCCTCAAAGTGCTTGCGGACATCATGGCCTTGCGCGATATCACGCAAGGTCCAATCAAAAGCATGGCGGCTTGCTTGCGCTCCTTCGGGTAAAAAAATTACTTTGTTCTCCTCACAAAATGCTTGGAAATCCTTTTCCTTGAGCATTAATTCTGCGAAGTATTCGGTGTGGCCGATGGCAAACTGAAATTCAATAAACCCATCGGCCCGCCGGTAAATGACGCGCACATAGCGTTTGGCAATGTCCGGATTTACAGCAATTGACACAGTGGCTCCTCCAATGTATTTCTAATTATCTTTCCTGTCTTATGAGCAGCTTGTATGCCAATTCATATTGATGCATTGCGGTATTTTTATTTGTTGCTGATGCTGGGGTGTCGCTAGGGGATCAAGAAAATTTGTTGCATTGCGATAAATTTCCATCAGAAAAATTATCAAAATTGATTGTTAATGATTTATAAAAAATATAAATTATTGATTATTTAATTCTGCAAACCAGGCCATGAAACATCTCTCGTTAGCCAATCTTGATCGTTCGATGCAAAACCAACTTCCGGGTTTTGATGACCTGATCGCGCGTTTGCAACTCTCGCCTGAGTCTGGCCAGATCTGGCTGGGTGGCAAGCGCATGTTCATGTTGCACTTGTCCGCCTTTGGCGCGTTGCGGCGCGAGCTGATTGAAAGCTTAGGCGTTGATCAGGCGCGGGGCTTGCTCACCCGCATGGGTTATCTGGCAGGCAGCAAGGATGCTGAATTGGTGAATACCCTGCGCAAGGACGGCAGCGTGTATGACGCCTTCGTGATTGGCCCGCAGTTGCACGCCATGCAAGGCGTGGTGCGCGTGGAGCCTGTCGTGGTCGACGTGGATGTTGCGCAAGGGCGCTTTTACACCGAGTTTTTATGGTGGGGATCGGTGGAGGATGAAGCCCACAT
>LNAP01006425.1_pt1 | contig 11382 bp, 12 predicted proteins | sample 602601 | NCBI WGS metagenome assembly LNAP01 (sample SAMN02440304, study PRJNA202911) | soil metagenome | biome: Subtropical and temperate rainforests or woodlands; isolation source: soil samples (1 kg each in a 20% v/v slurry with milli Q water) were... ... | reverse complement strand
TCGTCACCCGGCGAGTCCTCTTGTGCTTCGTCCGGGATGTTGTTCGACAATCGAACACCCCTCGAGCACTGAGCACAGCACAGCTGGTTTTCCCAGCGCACGTGCGTCCATTCGTTTACAGGTTCGCTCCGACAAAATTCCACTGCCTGGATGCTGTCTGGAGAGCCCGTGATGACTACAAAAGCAAAAATCGCCACCAACCTGAGTGACTCGGCCAAGGTCGATCAACAATCGGTTCAGCCGTTTACCCGTTCGCAAAAAATCTATGTCCAGGGCACTCGCCCGGACATCCTCGTGCCGATGCGCGAAATCAGCCTGGACGTGACGCCGACCGACTTCGGAGGCGAGGTCAACGCGCCGGTGGTGGTGTACGACACCTCGGGCCCTTACACCGATCCCAATGTCATCATCGATGTGCGCAAAGGCTTGGCCGATGTGCGCTCGCCATGGATCGAATCCCGCGGTGACACCGAGCGCCTGAGTGGCCTGAGTTCCAATTTCGGCCAGGAGCGCCTTGCCGATCCGGAACTGACCAAGCTGCGCTTCGCCCACGTCAACAACCCGCGTCGCGCCAAGCCGGGCGCCAACGTCAGGCGCGCAAAGGCATCATCACCGCCGAGATGGAATACGTCGCCATCCGCGAAAACATGAAGCTGGAAGTGGCCCGCGCCGCCGGCCTGCTGGACCAGCAACACGCCGGACACAGCTTCGGCGCCAGCGTGCCGAAAATCATCACACCAGAGTTTGTCCGTGACGAGATTGCCCGCGGTCGCGCGATCATTCCGGCCAACATCAACCACACCGAGCTGGAACCGATGATCATCGGCCGTAACTTCCTGGTGAAGATCAACGGCAACATCGGCAACAGTGCCCTGGGTTCGTCCATCGAAGAAGAAGTGGCGAAACTGACCTGGGGCATTCGCTGGGGTTCGGACACGGTCATGGACCTGTCCACCGGCAAGCACATTCACGAAACTCGCGAGTGGATCATCCGCAACTCGCCGGTACCAATCGGCACCGTGCCGATCTACCAGGCCCTGGAAAAAGTCGGTGGTGTGGCCGAAGACCTGACCTGGGAGCTGTTCCGCGACACGCTGATCGAGCAAGCCGAGCAGGGTGTCGACTACTTCACCATCCACGCCGGCGTGTTGTTGCGCTACGTGCCGATGACCGCCAAGCGCGTGACCGGCATCGTTTCCCGTGGCGGTTCGATCATGGCCAAGTGGTGCCTGGCGCTTCCTCTACACCCATTTCGAAGACATCTGCGAAATCATGAAGGCCTACGACGTCAGCTTCTCGCTGGGCGATGGCCTGCGTCCGGGCTCGATTGCCGATGCCAACGACGAAGCGCAGTTCGGCGAACTGGAAACCCTCGGCGAGCTGACCAAGATCGCCTGGAAGCACGACGTGCAGTGCATGATCGAAGGCCCGGGCCACGTGCCGATGCAGTTGATCAAGGAGAACATGGACAAGCAGCTCGAGTGCTGCGACGAAGCGCCGTTCTACACCCTCGGCCCGCTGACCACCGACATTGCGCCGGGCTACGACCACATCACCTCCGGCATCGGTGCGGCGATGATCGGCTGGTTCGGTTGCGCCATGCTCTGCTACGTGACGCCGAAAGAGCATTTGGGGCTGCCGAACAAGGATGACGTGAAGACCGGGATCATCACCTACAAGATCGCCGCGCACGCCGCCGATCTGGCCAAAGGACATCCCGGCGCGCAGATCCGCGACAATGCCTTGAGCAAGGCGCGTTTCGAATTCCGTTGGGAAGACCAGTTCAACCTGGGCCTGGATCCGGACACCGCTCGTTCGTATCACGATGAGACGTTGCCGAAGGATTCGGCCAAGGTCGCGCACTTCTGCTCCATGTGCGGGCCGAAATTCTGCTCGATGAAGATCACCCAGGAAGTCCGCGAGTATGCGGCCAACCAACGGATCGAAGCGGTGGACGTGGACGTCGCCCAAGGCATGGCCGAACAGGCCGAGCGCTTCAAGCAGGAAGGCAGTCAGCTTTACCAGAAAGTTTGATCTGACAACCTCGTGCTGATCGTTCCCACGCTCTGCGTGGGAATGCAGCCCGTGACGCTCCGCGCCACTGGACGCAGAGCGTCCCTTGAGGCATTCCCACGCAGAGCGTGGGAACGATCACACATCACAACAAATGTCCCTCTGAGATAACACCCTTGAGCATTCAACCGAGTACTTATTCACCTGGAATCGCGGTGCCAGCCGACAAGCGTGTGTTCGGCGGTCGCGATCTGTTTTCCCTGTGGTTCTCTCTCGGCATCGGCCTGATGGTCTTGCAGACCGGTGCGTTGCTCGCGCCAGGCCTGGGTCTGTCCGGCTCTTTGCTGGCTATTTTCCTCGGCACGCTGGTCGGCGTCCTGTTGCTGGCCGCCGTCGGCGTGATCGGCAGCGATACCGGCCTGTCGTCGATGGCCGCGCTCAAGCTTAGCCTGGGCAATCGGGGCGCGAGCCTGCCAGCCGTACTGAACCTGCTGCAGCTGATTGGTTGGGGCTCGTTCGAGATCATCGTCATGCGCGATGCCGCCAGCCTGTTGGGCGCAAAGGCCTTCAGCGATGGCAGTGCGCTGTCCAATCCAGTGCTGTGGACGCTGTTTTTCGGCGCGCTTGCGACCCTGTTGGCCGTCAGCGGCCCCTTGACCTTCGTGCGCCAGATCCTGCGCAAATGGGGCATCTGGCTGCTGCTGGCAGCGTGCACCTGGCTGACCTGGAACCTGTTCGCCAAGGCCGACCTGGCCGCCTTGTGGGCCCAGGCCGGCGACGGTTCAATGCCGTTTGCCGTGGGTTTTGACATTGCCATCGCGATGCCGCTGTCGTGGCTGCCGCTGATCGCCGACTACTCGCGTTTCGGCAAGCGGGCGAAAAACGTTTTCGGTGGTACCGCAATTGGCTTCTTTATCGGTAACTTCTGGCTGATGAGCCTGGGCGTGGCCTACACTCTGGCGTTCGCGCCGAGCGGTGAAGTCAATGCCTTGCTGTTGGCATTGGCGGGCGCGGGCCTGGGTATTCCACTGTTGCTGATTTTGCTGGACGAATCGGAAAACGCCTTCGCCGACATTCACTCGGCAGCCGTTTCCAGCGGGATTCTATTGCGCCTGAAAGTCGAGCACCTGGCCTTGGCCATTGGCGTGATCTGCACCCTGATCGCCTTGCTGGCACCACTGGCCCAGTACCAGAACTTCCTGCTGTTGATCGGCTCGGTGTTCGCGCCGCTGTTCGGCGTGGTGCTGGTGGATCACTTCATCCTGCGCAAGCGCAGTGGCCAGGTTGCCTCAGCTGCATTGCGCTGGCCGGCGCTGCTCGCCTGGTTGGGCGGGGTCAGCACCTATCACCTGCTGGCTAATCTGTATCCGGATATTGGCGCAACCCTGCCGGCGTTGATCCTCGCAGGGCTGCTGCAGTTGGTGCTGGGTCGGGCCTTCAGTTACGGCCAGGAAACAGCTCGGGCTTGATGATGCCGTTCAGGCGAGGGTAGGGGATCTTCAATTCGACATGGCCCAGCGCGTAAGGCGCGATGCTGCTGGTTTCGTACTTGAGGATCACCCCGCCATAGGTCAGCGCCACGTTCTGGGTTTTCTGGAACGGCCAGCTCTTGACGAACTCCGGTTCCTGATCGAGCTTGGTGCTGATCAACCAGCTGTTGTGCGCCACCTGCGCCGCTTTCCAGAACGCCTCTTCCTGCCCTGGCACCAGCATGTCCGAAAGCGTCAGCACTTTCTGCTGTTGGCGCGAGTAGTTGATGAAACCTCGTCCCGGTGTGCCATGGGCGCCGCCGGTGTCCAGGTAACTGGACAATTCGATGATCACCAGTCCGTCATGCTGTTCACGTACCTTGGCCTGCAAATAGCTGCTGTTGCGCGGGCCGGCGGTGCGCAAAAATTGTTCGCGATAGGCCGCCAGTGTCGGCGCCACCGGGGCGTCGGGCGAGGTGCGGGTCATTTGCAGCAGGCGTTTTTCGATGATGCCGTCAAGCGCAGGCTCGGCGGGAAAGTGCAGGGTGTCGATGTTCACCAGCGGGCAGTCCTGGTCCGAACAGCCTGGCTTGAGCTGCTCGGTGGCGTCGCGGGTGGTTTCCAGCGGCGCGCGATAATTGGGCTGGAACAGGCTCTGGCAAGCGCCAAGGGTCAGGGCGAGAGCGGCCACGGAGGCAATTTTAAAAAGTGACATGGGTGTCCTTGATAAAACAGGGAAAGGCAAAAAGTTACCCGCTTCGACTATCAACGGAGCAGTCAGTTCGCCACTAAGCTAATTAGAGTGGGTTTCGTACTCACCGTCTATCTCGATGAAGGTAAAGGGGCTGCATCAAACCTCACGGGCGCGTTAGGATGGCGCGAAGTCGAGGTTCCGGGAATGAACCTCGTATCGGTTTGAAGTAAGAGGATAGTCATGACTGATTTTGCCAAAGCCATTCCGACCGCCGTGGATATCGTTCGGCGTGAAAAGTGCTTCGAGGGTTTCTACAAGCTCGATCGCGTGCACTTGCGCCACGAATTGTTCGCCGGCGGCATGAGTCGCGAGATCAGCCGTGAACTGTTCGTGCGCCACGATGCGGTGTGCATGCTGCCCTATGACCCGAAGCGCGACGAAGTGGTACTGATCGAGCAGTTTCGCGTCGGCGCCATGGGCAAGACTGACAATCCATGGCTGATCGAACTGGTCGCTGGTCTGATCGACAAGGATGAGCAACCGGAAGAAGTTGCTCACCGCGAAGCGCAGGAGGAAGCTGGGCTTGTGATTGGGGCACTGTGGCCGATGACCCGATATTTTCCATCGCCGGGCGGCAGCAACGAATTCGTGCATTTGTACCTCGGACGTTGCGATAGTAGTGGGGTAGGCGGCCTGCATGGGCTGGAGGAAGAGGCTGAAGATATCCGCGTCACGGTGTGGGCGTTTGAAGATGCCCTGCAAGCCGTACGCGACGGACGTATTGCCAACGCGCCCAGCATCATTGCCTTGCAATGGCTGGCACTGAACCGCGTTGAAGTGAGGGGGTTATGGTCGTAAACAAGTTGCGCGATCGCTATCGGGTGGACCTCGTGGGGCTGCAGGCGTCCTGTGAGGCGAACTACGCGCGCCTTATGCGACTGTTGCCGGACATGCGCAGCGAGCCAGCGGCGCGGCGGATTGCCGTGACCCATGGCGACCAGATGCTGGGCGTGCTGGCGCTGGAAGTGCTGCAGGTTTGTCCCTACACCACGACCCTGCAGGTACGCCAGGAACACAGCCTGCCGTGGCTGCCGGTGCCGCAACTGGAAGTGCAGGTCTATCACGACGCGTGCATGGCCGAAGTGGTCAGCGCCGAACATGCACGGCGCTTTCGCGGCATCTATCCTTACCCGAACGCCTCGATGCACCAGCCCGACGAAAAGGCCCAGCTGAACATGTTTCTGGGCGAGTGGCTGAGCCATTGCCTGGCACTGGGGCATGAGTACGAAGTCGTCCGTTAGTTGTGAACTGCGTCAGGTTCACAGGTTTCCCCTTTCGATCGTCTCCCAGCATAATCACGTCTCTCACCCAATCCGTGTTCACGCCCTGGGAGAACACCTTGCCGAGCGTATCCTCATTGACCAGCGCCGATCCGGCATTCCTGGTGCAACTCTCCGACAGTCATCTGTTTGGCGAGGTGCACGGCACGCTGTTGGGCATGAATACCCGCGACAGTCTGCAAAAAGTCATTGAATTGGTGCGAGTGCAGCAGTCGCAGATCGATCTGCTCCTGGCCACGGGCGATCTGTCCCAGGACGGTACTCTTGCGTCATACCAGCAGTTTCGTGAATTGACCCGGCAGCTCGACGCGCCGGCCCGTTGGATTCCCGGCAACCACGACGAGCCGCAAATCATGGCCGAGGCCGCGGTGCAAAGTGCTTTGCTGGACTCGGTGGTGGATATCGGCAACTGGCGGGTCACACTGCTCGACTCGGCAGTACCCGGCTCGGTGCCGGGGTATTTGCAGGACGAACAGTTACAACTGCTGGCTCGTTCATTGAGCGAAGCACCGGAGCGGCACCATCTGGTGTGCTTGCACCACCACCCCGTATCGATCGGCTGTGCGTGGATGGAGCCCATCGGGCTGCGTAATCCTGAAGCGTTTTTTGAGGTTCTGGATCGCTTTCCACAGGTGCGCGCCGTGCTGTGGGGGCATGTGCATCAGGAAATCGATCAATTGCGTAACAACGTGCGTCTGATTGCCTCGCCATCGACCTGCATTCAGTTCGAACCGGGCAGTGAGGATTTCAAGGTCGGAGAGCAGGCTCCGGGGTATCGCTGGTTACGGCTGTTGCCGGATGGTCGGCTTGAAACCGGTGTGGAGCGGGTGACCGGGTTCAATTTTCAGGTGGATTACGGATCAAACGGCTACTGAGTTGTTTGTTATTGGGGAATCCGCAGGCGCGCTTTCATTCTGAGTCTCTTGGGGCAGGACTGCCCCCTATGAGAAATTTACTTATTATTATGGAGTTGCACCATAATTAATATTGACAGTAGGGTCTGTTACTTTTGAATGCGGATTTAGGTTTAATAGCATGCTGTCATCTCGGTTTGATTCAGTCATATCAAGTAATCAAGTTCTTTCAGAGCATACCGTCGAGGGTGCGGGTTCTCAGAGGGCGTCAGTGCTTTCTGAGAATACTTTGAGTGTGCAGCAAACATCTCGAAGTATGTGTAAGGCTAATGATGCAGGTGTTGACCGTCAGTGCATTACTAATGCGTGTGAAGTGAATGCAGAAAATAATGGTGTCCGGGTTTTAATGTCTGCTCTGGTTTCAGTAGGGAACGTGGTTTCTACAGGTTTTGTCAGGCAGGAAATAAATAAAGTTATTGTCAGGGACGATATTCATGTTCCACAAGGTTCAATGCCACACGATAGAAAAATGTGCGACGAGGGGCAAAGGATACGCCTGAATGATGAGTATCACCCTCTTCACCATACTGTCTTCCTTCAGGGCACCCCGGAGCGTTTAGGCATTCATCATCAACTATCGCTGCCAGTTTCTCCTTCAATGCTTACTGAAAAACTTATCGAAGTAATACGTGAGAAAAATGAAAAGGAGCAGCGAGCGTCTCAAGCGGAAAAAAATGGCTATGTTTGTCAGGTGGGGAGTGTCATGACGACATAAAATCGATGCCCTAAAGTCTATGCTCCAAAGTGGATGGACTTCCGGGCTGGGCCCGGTACGCCCGCGTAAATATCGTGAGGCAAAGGCTGTCCCTGCACAGGTCATCTGATTTTCCCTGTAAACTCCGCTTCTTTTCACCCGACGCTCAGGGAGTTCAAATGTCCGGCTCGATCCTTTATATCCATGGCTTCAACAGTGCGCCGGCGTCGAAAAAGGCCACTCAATTGAGTGAAGTGATGGAGCGCCTGGGCTTGAGCGACCATCTGCGTGTGCCGGCCCTGCATCACCATCCCCGCGAGGCCATTGGCCAGCTGGAGCAGGCGATTGAAGCGCTCGGACGACCGCTGCTGGTCGGAAGCTCACTCGGCGGCTACTATGCGACTCACCTGGCCGAGCGCCATGGCTTGAAAGCCCTGTTGATCAACCCTGCCGTCAGCCCGCATCGGATGTTCGACGGGTTCCTGGGTACACAGAAAAACCTGTATACCGAACAGACTTGGGAAATGACCCACGACCACGTGACGGCCCTCGCCGAGCTGGAAGTGCCGGCACCCCAGGACCCACAGCGCTATCAGGTATGGTTGCAGACCGGTGACGAAACGCTGGACTATCGCCTTGCCCAGCAGTATTACCGGGCTTGTGCCTTACGCATCCAGGCGGGTGGCGACCATGGTTTCCAGGGTTTTGCCGAGCGGCTTCCGGCAATGCTGAGTTTTGCCGGCATTGGCGAAGATTTGTACCAGGCGATTGATTTCACCGCGCTGTGAAACCTTGCCCCTATTTTCAATGAAAGACTGACGACGAGACCCCATGGCCACTCCCAGCGCTAGCTCTTATAACGCCGACGCCATCGAAGTCCTCTCGGGCCTCGACCCGGTGCGTAAACGCCCCGGCATGTACACCGATACCAGTCGGCCGAACCACCTCGCCCAGGAAGTCATCGACAACAGTGTCGACGAAGCCTTGGCCGGGCATGCCAAATCGGTGCAGGTCATCCTCCACGCCGATCACTCGCTGGAAGTCAGCGATGACGGCCGTGGCATGCCAGTGGATATCCATCCCGAAGAAGGCGTTTCGGGCGTCGAACTGATCCTCACCAAGCTTCATGCGGGCGGCAAGTTCTCCAACAAGAACTACCAGTTCTCCGGCGGTCTGCACGGGGTGGGTATTTCGGTGGTCAACGCCTTGTCGACCGAAGTCCGGGTGCGTGTAAAACGTGACGGCAACGAATACCAGATGACCTTCGCCGACGGTTACAAGAAAACCGAGCTGGAAATCGTCGGTACGGTTGGCAAGCGCAACACCGGGACCAGCGTGTTCTTCGCCCCGGACCCGAAATACTTCGATTCTCCGAAATTCTCCATCAGCCGCCTCAAGCACGTGCTCAAGGCCAAGGCCGTCCTGTGCCCGGGGTTGCTGGTCAGTTTTGAAGACAAGGCCAGCGGCGAGAAAGTCGAATGGCATTACGAAGATGGCCTGCGTTCCTACCTGGTCGATGCCGTCAGCGAATTCGAGCGTCTGCCGGACGAGCCGTTCTGCGGCAGCCTGGCCGGTAACAAGGAAGCCGTGGACTGGGCGCTGCTGTGGCTGCCGGAAGGTGGCGACGCGGTGCAGGAAAGCTACGTCAACCTGATCCCGACCGCCCAGGGCGGTACTCACGTCAACGGCCTGCGCCAAGGCTTGCTCGACGCCATGCGCGAGTTCTGCGAGTTCCGCAGCCTGTTGCCACGCGGTGTGAAGCTGGCGCCGGAAGACGTCTGGGAGCGCATCGCTTTTGTGCTGTCGATGAAGATGCAGGAGCCGCAATTCTCCGGGCAGACCAAGGAACGTCTGTCGTCCCGGGAAGCGGCGGCGTTCGTCTCTGGCGTGGTCAAGGACGCCTTCAGCCTGTGGCTCAACGCCCACCCGGAAACCGGTCTGGCGCTGGCAGAACTGGCGATCAGCAACGCCGGTCGTCGCCTGAAGGCCAGCAAAAAGGTCGAGCGCAAGCGCATCACCCAGGGGCCGGCATTGCCGGGCAAGCTCGCCGATTGCGCCGGGCAGGACCCGATGCGTTCCGAGTTGTTCCTGGTGGAAGGTGATTCCGCTGGCGGTTCGGCCAAGCAGGCGCGGGACAAAGAGTTCCAGGCGATCCTGCCGTTGCGCGGCAAGATCCTCAATACCTGGGAAGTCGACGGCAGCGAAGTGCTGGCCAGCCAGGAAGTGCACAACATTGCCGTGGCCATTGGCGTCGATCCGGGCGCCGCGGACATGAGCCAGCTGCGCTACGGCAAGATCTGCATCCTCGCTGACGCCGACTCCGACGGGCTGCACATTGCAACGCTGCTCTGTGCATTGTTCGTCCAGCATTTCCGCCCATTGGTGGACGCTGGTCACGTCTACGTCGCCATGCCGCCGCTGTACCGTATCGACCTGGGCAAAGAGATCTACTACGCCTTGGATGAAGCCGAGCGCGACGGGATTCTCGATCGCCTGGTGGCCGAGAAGAAACGCGGCAAGCCGCAGGTCACTCGATTCAAAGGCCTGGGTGAGATGAACCCACCGCAGTTGCGCGAAACCACCATGGACCCCAATACCCGGCGTCTGGTGCAGCTGACCCTCGGTGAGGATTTCGCCGCGACTTCGGAAATGATGGACATGCTGCTGGCGAAAAAGCGCGCCGGTGACCGCAAGAACTGGCTGGAGTCCAAGGGCAACCTGGCGGAGGTGCTGGGCTGATGCGGCTGGGCTTTGCCCTGGCGTGTGCGTTGCTGCTGACCTCGATGACGGTGTCTGCCAAGCCGACACCGCAGTTGCGCCTGTTGTCCGAACATGCCGTGGACGGCATGCGCGGTGGCAACCTGTCCGGGCTGGCCCAGTGCGGCAACGAGCTGTGGACAGTCTCCGACCGCGACGACGATCAGATCTACCGCCTGGAGACTGGCGAGGGTGCCTGGCACGCGGAAGCGGTGGGCATCGGTGTCCCGCCCGTACCCGACAGCGGCTTGCCCTGGGGTTTGCGTTCGCGGGCCTGGGTGTCGTCGTTCGTGCGTGGCGGTGACTTGGACTTCGAAGGGATCACCTGCGACAGCGCCGGAAATCGCTACGTGGTTAGTGAGTCCCATGCGGCGGTGCTGCAAATTCCGCCAACCGGACCGACCTCCTGGCTGAAGATTTCGCCGATCATGGTTCGCGAGGCCCGGGCCAGTGGGCTGTTGCTGCGTTTCAATGCATTGTTCGAAGGCCTGGCGATCAATCCGCAAGGTGACCAGTTGTGGTTGGCTGCCGAGCGCGAGAGTCGCGGGTTGCTACTGATCAAGCGCAAGCAAACCGTGTGGGACTGCGACGGCGGTTGTGTGCTGTTGAGTGAAGGGGGAAAGGAAATGCAACCTGCACAATTTCCCAGCGCCAGAGCGATGCCCCGGGATTTTGCCGATTTGTCATGGTTCGACGGCAAGTTGTTTACCCTCGAGCGCAACGCGTACGAGATTTGTCGTCGTGATGCGGTGACTGCCAAAGTCGAACGCTGCTGGTCCTTTGCCGATGAGGCATTGCAGGAAAATCGTCGTTATCCCCAGGGCTTTGCACTGACCGAAGCGTTGATCGTGGACGCCGAGGGTGCCTGGATCGGTGTCGATAACAACAACGGTGCCCGCGCCGATGGCGAGGTACGTCCGATCGTCTGGCGCTTCGCTGCACCTGAAGGTGGCTGGAGTGCCAAGCCATGAGCCAGCAAACGCCGGGCAAACGTGCCGGTCGCGTCTTGATGGTCTTGGCCTGGTGCGCCGCGTTGTTCCTGGCGACGCGTTTTTTCGGCCAGTGGGAAGAGCGTCAGCAAAACCCGAATGTGGTAGTGAGCTCGGAGCTCGGCGATGGTTTCGTCGAAGTGAAACTGATCGGCAACGGCCAGGGACATTTCGTTGCCAGCGGCCATATCAATGGTCAGCCGGTGAATTTCATGCTCGATACCGGGGCGACCGATGTGGCGATCCCGGCACAATTGGCGCAGCGGCTGAAACTGGAACAAGGCTTCGGGGTGACCCTGAGCACCGCCAATGGTCGCACCGAGGGTTATCGAACCCGCGTCGACCGGCTGCAACTGGGCGATATTGTGTTGCGTGATGTGCGCGCCATCGTCGTGCCAGGCCTGGATGGCGATCAAGTGCTGCTCGGTATGAGCGCGCTGAACAAACTTGAATTTACCCAGCGCGGTGGCACCATGCTGCTGCGCCAGACAACGAACCGATGAGGCCCGCAT
>LNAP01005387.1_pt1 | contig 11385 bp, 13 predicted proteins | sample 602601 | NCBI WGS metagenome assembly LNAP01 (sample SAMN02440304, study PRJNA202911) | soil metagenome | biome: Subtropical and temperate rainforests or woodlands; isolation source: soil samples (1 kg each in a 20% v/v slurry with milli Q water) were... ... | reverse complement strand
CGCGGACTGGTTGATCTCGAGGGTCATACCGTTCGCGTCCAGCAGGCCCACGAACTGGTACATCTCATCCAGCACGATGCGCGCGAGCTTCTCCCGGTGGGCCTGCAGATCATCGGTCGCAGAGAGCGTAACATCGCGCACGCGAAGCACCGCTGAGTCGCTAAACAGCTGGCGGTTGATGGTCGGCATGCTTCACCTCTCGTGCGAATAGCAGGGATTCTAGGCACCAGGCGACGGCATCGCATCGCATCGAACCGCTCTTCTCCTCGAGCGCTAAGCCGGTGAGCGGCTCGATCCAATGACTTGCTCGCTCCTCTCTAAGGTTAGTTTGAATAGCTACCGGTGACAGCTGGTGGTTGAAGCCGTGCCGGCGTTTCGGCTTGTAGAAGATCTCGATGTCGCCGAACACATCGCCCCGGGGCTTCGCCGCTGCTGCCATAGAACTTCCGTTCGATCCGTTCCCGTTTCAGCAGCTGGAAGCCCCCTCGGCTTCGGCGTTAATCGCCCTACCGCCATCAGCAACTTACCGATCGCCTGGGGCGAGCGCCGATCGAGCACCACCGTCCGATACAGCCAGCCTGCACAAGTGCGCAAGTAGGTGAAGTCGGTACCCCAGACCTTGTTCGCCTCGGTGACTTTGTACTGGCGCTCCAGCCTAACCGGTGAAGCCACCGGAGGCTTGCCGTCACGCGAGATCCAGTCCCCCGGCTGTGCACCGGCATGCCCAGGCGAACAGCCACCTCGACCACAGGCCGCCCTTGTGCGGTCACCTGCTTGACCGCTTCGTTCCTGCGCTTTCGGGGCATCCCTGGTCGCTCATCGCACCTCCTCAATGGGTCTCGGGTGAGGCCTGGAGGGCAATGCAGCTGGGGCGACTCAATTACACCTTGGTATAGCTCCATGCACCTTTTCGACAAGTTCGCAACCAAGTTACGCGACGCATACTCCAGTCAAGGTTTCAGTGGTCCCAGATGGGCTGCGTTGTGTGAACCGGGCCGGCCGGCCTGACAGTACCGGCCTGACAATAAAAGAGGAGACTGACATGGCTGTATTGAATCGGACGGACTGGTACGACGTCGCCAGAACAACTAATTGGACGCCGAAATATGTCACGGAGGACGAGCTGTTTCCGCCGGAGCTGAGCGGCAGCTTCGATATCCCCATGGAGAAATGGGAGGCCTATGACGAGCCCTACAAGCAGACCTATCCCGAATACGTCAAGGTGCAGCGGGAAAAGGATGCGGGTGTCTACTCGGTCAAGGCGGCCCTCGAGCGCAGCAAGATGTTCGAGAACGCCGATCCGGGCTGGCAATCGGTATTGAAATTGCACTTCGGAGCCATCCCCAGCGGCGAATATGCCGCGTCCACCGCCGAGGCGCGGATGATGCGCTTCTCCAAGGCACCGGGTATGCGCAACATGGCGACGCTGGGTAGCATGGATGAAATTCGGCACGCGCAACTGCAGCTCTATTTTCCGCACGAGCATGTCTCGAAGGACCGTCAGTTCGACTGGGCGCACAAGGCATTCGACACCAACGAATGGGCCGCGATCGCGTCACGCCACTTCTTCGACGACATCATGATGGCGCGCGATGCCATCAGCGTCGGCATCATGCTCACCTTCGGGTTCGAGACCGGTTTCACCAACATGCAGTTCCTCGGGCTGGCGACGGACGCCGCCGAGGCGGGGGACTTCACCTTCTCCAGCCTGATCTCCAGCATCCAGACCGACGAATCGCGCCACGCTCAGATCGGCGGGCCTACGCTGCAGATCCTGATCGAAAACGGCAGGAAGGAAGAGGCCCAGAAGAAGGTGGACATCGCGTTCTGGCGCGCGTGGAGGCTGTTCTCGGTACTGACCGGCCCGATCATGGACTACTACACGCCGCTGGAGCACCGCAAGCAGTCGTTCAAGGAATTCATGCAGGAGTGGATCGTCGAGCAGTTCGAGCGTTCCATTCTCGATCTGGGGCTGGACAAGCCCTGGTATTGGGACATCTTCCTGGAGCAACTGGACCAGCAACATCACGGCATGCATCTGGGCGTCTGGTACTGGCGACCCACCGTCTGGTGGAACCCGGCAGCCGGCGTTACGCCCGAAGAGCGCGACTGGCTCGAAGAAAAATACCCGGGTTGGAACGACACCTGGGGCCACTGTTGGGACGTGATCATCGACAACCTGGTGGAAGGCCGGACCGAACTCACCCTGCCGGAAACCCTGCCGATCGTATGCAACATGTGCAACCTCCCGGTCAACTACACGCCGGGTAACGGCTGGAATGTCCAGGATTATTCGCTCGAATACAACGGACGCCTGTATCACTTCGGCTCGGAGCCGGATCGCTGGATCTTCGAGCAGGAACCCGAACGCTATGCGGGTCACATGACCCTGGTGGACCGCTTCCTGGCCGGATTGATCCAGCCAATGGACCTGGGTGGCGCCCTGGACTACATGGGCCTCGCGCCGGGCGAGAGCGGTGACGACGCACATGGCTACTCCTGGGTCGAGGTCTACAAGCAGTTGCGCATGAAAAAAGCGAGTTGATCACGGCACCGCGGGATCCGTGGGGACGGGGCGATTACCTCGTTCCCCATCGAGAAATTCAACCAACTGGAGGATGGACAATGGCTCTGTTTCCTTTGATTTCCAATTTTGAAGGCGATTTCGTGTTGCAACTGGTGCCGGTGGATACCGAAAACACCATGGACGAGGTAGCCGCTGCTGCTGCCCATCACTCGGTGGGGCGGCGCGTGAAGCCCCGGCCGGGGCACGTGATTCGCGTGCGTAAGCAGGGTAGCGAGGAACTGATCCCACGGACGGCCAAGATCTCCGAGGCTGGGATCAAGCCCATGGAGTGTCTCGAATTCGTCTGGGAAGCCCCGAAGCATTGACCACGGGCGTTCCTGCGGCAGAGGTGTTGTCGAGAAGGAGTGAGGTTTATGGCATTCAAGAAAGTGTGTTCCCTCGATGATCTGTGGGAGGGGGAGATGGAATCGTTCGAGGTCGACGGGCAGGAAGTGCTGCTTATCTGGCCTGAGGGCGGAGAACTCAAGTCGTTTCAGGGGAGTTGTCCGCATCAGGACATACCCCTGGTGGAGGGCAAGTTCGACGGCAAGGTACTGATCTGCCGGGCGCATCTGTGGCAGTTCGACGCCTGCTCCGGCAAGAGTATCAATCCCGGGGACTGCGCCCTGGCGCAATATCCGGTGAAGATCGAAGGGGACGATGTGTTCGTCGATGCCGATGGCATTCAGCCCCTCTTCGCCCACTCCTGATAAATGCCCGAACACCTCCGCGTCGACACGATGCGGTCATGCAGAAATTACTGGCAGGAGGGTACTGGAATGGGTTTGCGAGTTTGGCTGGCGCGGCTCTATTCCGGCTCGCGTGGAACGGCCGCAGCTGTTGCGATGATGGGGCAGGGAGGCGTTGCGTCAGCAGTGAAATCAACGCATGAAAAGAAGGAGACAACTATGACTAGCAATACAGAGGTTGGTGCCGAGTATCTCAACAACCGGGTGGGCCCGGTGATGCGCGCCGGCGAGCTGGCCGAGGCGGTGGCGGAGGCCGCGCGCGAAGACAACCCGGGCAAGGAAATTCGCGTGGATGACAAGCGTGCTTATCTGCGGATCGATACCGACGACGAGATGATCATCCGGCGCACGACGATCGAGCAGGCGCTGGGTCGCCCGTTCAACATGCCGGAATTGGAAATCGACCTGAGCTCCTTCGCCGGACGGATCCAAACCAACCCGGACTACGTCCGCTTTTATTTCGCAAAGCGCGTCTGAGCGCCACGCTATTTAGATTAGGAGAAAGTCATGTCAGAAGTACAAGTTCTGAAGCCCCTGAAGACCTGGAGCCACCTCGCGGCCCGCCGTCGTAAACCCAGCGAATACGAGATCGTCACCACCAATCTGCACTACAGCACTCGGGACTCGAATGCACCCTGGGAGCTCGATCCGGAGCTGTTCATGAACCGGTGGTACAAGCAGTACCGCAACGACAGCCCGCTCAAGCACGACGACTGGAACGCGTTCCGCGACCCGGAGGAAATCGTCTATCGCACCTACAACTTGATGCAGGACGGTCAGGAGTCCTACGTCTACGGGCTGTTCGATCAGTTCAACGCTCGGGAGCACGACAAGTCTCTGGAGAAAACCTGGGCGGGAACCCTGGCCCGGATCTATACACCCGCGCGATATTTGTTCCATACGCTGCAGATGGGATCCGCCTATGTCGGGCAGATGGCCCCGGCGAGCACCATCACCAATTGCACCTATTTCCAGATGGCCGATTCGCTGCGCTGGCTGAGCCACACCGCTTACCGCACGAAGGAAATGTCACTGACGTTCGAGGACAAGGGGTTCGGGCGCACCGAGCGCGCGTATTGGGAGACCGAACCTGTGTGGCAGGGCTTCCGTGAACTCATGGAAAAAGTGCTGGTGACTTGGGACTGGGCGGAAGCTTTCGTGGCGCTCAACCTGGTGGCCAAGCCGGCGGTGGAAGAAAGCGTGCTGCGCAAGCTCGGCGAATCTGCTCGCCACAATGGCGACATCTTGCTTGGGCTGTTGACTGATGCGCAGCTGCTTGACGCGGCACGCCACCGTCGGTGGGCGACGGCGCTGGTCAAGATGGCGCTGGAGAAAGACGACAACCGCGAGGTCATCAAGGGCTGGATCGCGAAGTGGGAGCCGCTCGCCGACAAGGCTATCGAGGCCTACTGCGGGGCGCTTGACGACGTGCCCGGGGCAGCCGAGGCGGCCATCCGGGCGACGCGTGAGTTTCGCAGCGGGCTCGGCCTGTAATCGATGCGCGGGGCTCTGTCCCTTCATGGGGGCTTCCAGCTGATCCGGGAGCCGTCGTGCAGTTGTGCCCCGCAGAACCACCTGGAGTTTGAACGGTTCAGGCGTTGGGCGAGACGGAAATGAAGCCATGAAAGACTTTACGATACACATTCACGGTTCGGGAGAGGATGAGTCCTTCCGCCATCGTGAGGGTGACCGATCGCTCTTGCGGTCGGCGCTCCAGGCCGGTGTCGGGTTCCCGTACGAGTGCCATTCGGGGGGCTGCGGAAGTTGCCGCTTCGAGTTGTTGGAGGGGGAAGTTGATGTGTTGTGGCCGCAGGCCCCCGGCCTTACCGACCGTGACCGACGCCGCAACCGCTATCTCGCCTGTCAGTGTGTCACCAAGACCGACCTCCGGATCAAGGTAAGCGCCGCTGCGGAATATCGCCCCAAGGTACAGCCCCGCGTCTTTCGTGCAAGGTTTGTCGAGGCGTTAGCGGTGACGCATGACATCTTGGAGTTCCGGTTCGTCGGTGATGGCCCGGCCGAGTTCTTGCCCGGGCAGTTCGCGCTGATGCAACTGCCCGGCGTGGAGGGTTCGCGTGCTTATTCGATGTCCAACACACCGAACCCACAGGGCGAATGGCATTTCCAGATCCGGCGGGTGCCCAATGGCAAAGGCAGCAGCTACCTGGCAGGGCATCTCAAACCGGGGGATTCCGTCGAGGTTGAGGGCCCCTATGGCCTTGCCTATTTGAGAACCGACAGTCCGCGGGACATCGTCTGCGTGGCGGGAGGCTCGGGGCTCGCGCCTGTGGTGTCGATCGCGCGTGGAGCTGCCGAGGCTGGGATGTTTGGCAGCCGCCAACTGCACTTCTTCTACGGTGGGAGAACACCACGCGACATATGCGGTGAGAAATTCCTCCGCGAGTTGCCGGGTTACGGTGAAAACATCCATTACTACCCGGTCGTCTCCTTGCCGGAAGAGGATACCGCTTCAGTCTGGAAGGGAGAGGTCGGCTTCGTGCATGAGCTCGTTCGCCAGACCCTGGCCGATAGCATCAAGGATTTCGAGTTCTATTTTGCCGGCCCCCCACCCATGTCCCAAGCCTTGCAGGAGATGTTGATGGTCGGACATCAGGTGCCGTTCGAGCAGATTCACTACGACCGGTTCTTCTGAGGTGGCCCGCCCAAGGCCAACCCAAAAAGTAACGAGGAGAAAAATATGAAGGCAGCCGTCTATTACGGACCGCAGGACATCCGCTGCACCCAGGTACCGGATGCTGCGATCAAGGCCGATCACGAAATGCTGGTGAGAGTAGTCGCCACCTCCATTTGCGGTTCGGACCTGCACCTGTATCGCGGAGCGCTGGACCCCATCATGGAGAAAGGGGTATCCCAGACCGGCCATGAACTCGTCGGAGAAGTGGTGCAGGTGGGCAGGGCAGTCGGGCGGTTCAAGCCCGGCGACCGAGTCAGCATGGCCTATTCGGCCTCCTGCGGTCACTGCTATATGTGCGAGGTGGGTCAGACGGCGCATTGCGAGACCACGCACAATGCCGTTTATGGCTTTGGGCTTCCCTTCGGCAATCTGAACGGCACCCACGCCGAGGCGCTGGTGCTCCCCTACGCCGATACGCACACGATCAAGGTGCCCAAGGAGATTCCCGACGAGGCTGCACTCACGCTGTCTTGCAACCTGCCTACGGCGGTGATCGCCAATCGCCTCGCGGATATTCAGCCCGGGGAAACCGTGGCGCTGGTGGGCTGCGGTCCGACGGGGTTGATGACCCTCGACATCGCCATGCAGCGCGCCCCAGGCCGGATGGTCGCGCTGGACAAGATCGCCCACCGCCTGGAATACACCCGCAAGCAGGGTGCGGTCGCGATCAATGCAAGCGAGGAAGGCTGGAAGGAGAAGGCCCTCGCCGAAACGGGCGGCCGCGGCTTCGACAAGGTGATCGAAGTGGTTGGCTATCCCGAAGCCTTGCAGATGTGCCTCGACCTGGTACGCCCCGGCGGGACGGTGGTTGCTATCGGCGTGTTCTGCGATGACAAGTTCAACCTCAATCTGGCTGATGTGTTTCTACGCAACATCACGCTGCACATGAATGGTTTCGCCAACGCTCAGCCTTACATGTGGGAAGCCTTGAGGATGATGGAGACTGGAGTGGTGAATCCGGCAACCCTGTTCTCGCATCAGTTCAAGCTGGATCAAGTGGACGACGCGTTCAAGACATTCCACGAGAAAACGGATGGTGCCATGAAGATGCTGATCCGGCCTTGAATACGGCTCTTGGGGTAGCGATAGGGTGCGCCTGCCGCGCAGGCGAGTATTGGCAGTCGTATTTCTGGAGAACTTGAGCAGCGCGCTGGTGACCGACGACCGTGCCCGCCGGAGCCATGAGGTGGGCATCTCTACCAGGAAGCGTTTGCGAGCATGTTCCCGCCGCCGCGCCAACGCGGGATGGACATGCTGGCGAGTGACGAGTCGGACATTCAACAGCAAGGAGACCTTGATTGCCCAGGGGCGAGAGGATCGCGTGATTCTCCTCTCGAGTTCTTATCGCCTGTTTGAGCTGATTGATCGCGTCCCGTAGTATGTCTTCGGTCACTGCGGCCATTGGACGAAAACCAGCATGCCGCGACCTTCAATCGCCTGGTGAGTTTTTTTATTGCCGAGTAGTGACTCGGCTTGTCACCGGAGAAACCAGCGCCGCGTGGCAGTTTGCGGCGGCCCCGCGTAGGGCTGCAATTTGTAGCATGACCCAAAGGAGAAGCAACGATGAAGCTTTACTACAGCCCGGGAGCCTGTTCCCTGTCCCCTCATATCGTCCTCAATGAGGGGGGATTTTCCTTCGAGACGGAAAAGGTCGACCTCGCCACCAAGAAGACCGAAAGCGGTGGCGATTACACCGCCATCAACCCGAATGGCTACGTGCCAGCATTGGTGCTGAAGGACGGTGAGGTGCTGACCGAAGGGTCGGCCATCATCCAGTACCTGGCCGACCGCGTGCCGGAGAAGAAACTCACGCCGCCCGCTGACACGATGGAGCGTTACCGGCTGCAGGAGTGGCTCAACTTCATTTCCACCGAGCTGCACAAAGCGTTTGCCCCGCTATTCAACCCGAACGCGCCGGAGGAATGGAAAACGCAGATGAAAGACCTGCTTGCCCGGCGTTTTGACTACGTGTCAAAGAAACTCGACGGCAAACAGTATCTGATGGGTGACACCTTCACGTCAGCTGACGCCTATCTGTTTACCGTCCTAGGCTGGGGGCAGTGGGCAGCGGTTGATCTTTCACCTTGGCCAGTGCTGACCAGCTATGTCAGCCGCGTTGCCGCTCGGCCGGCCGTGCACGCAACGTTGAAAGCCGAGGGGCTGGTTAGCTGACGGATTTCAGAGCACGCCTTCTGTGAGGGCGAAGCCCCGCAAGTTAGACCTGTGGCGATGTAGAGGAAAAATATGGTTGGACACGGCTGTGGGCGCGACAGTTTGCGCCCACAGCCATGCCCACAAAGACAAACCTGTCTGTGTAGATTCAGACTCGCTCACCGTAGAAATGTATCCGTTAACTAAAAGTATCCATTTGATCATTACCGGATACGCGTCTTGCGCACTTAGCGAGAGGCCACATTTTAACAATGAGGGAAATCATGAAGATATTGATCGTATTGACGTCCCATGACACGTTGGGTGACACCGGCAAGAAAACAGGCTTCTGGTTGGAGGAGTTTGCAGCACCCTATTATGTCCTCAAGGATGCTGGCGCGGAAATCACGCTAGCCTCCCCGAAAGGTGGGCACCCCCCACTCGACCCGAAGAGCGAAGAGCCGGACTTTCAAACTGCAGCAACCGCTCGTTTCAAGCAGGACAAAGAAACACAGGCGGCCCTTGCCAACACCTCGAGGCTTTCAGCCATCAGAGCGGATGAGTACGACGCAGTTTTCTATCCCGGTGGGCACGGGCCGCTGTGGGACCTGTCTGGGGATGCCGACTCGGTCGCGCTGATCGAGGCAATGTATGCCGCCGGCAAACCGGTTTCCGCGGTCTGTCATGCGCCTGGCGTGTTGCGGTATGCCCGCAAACCGGATGGGAGCCCGATAGTCCAAGGCAAACGGGTGACCGGTTTCTCCAATAGCGAAGAGGCCGCAGTCCAATTGACCGATATCGTGCCATTCCTGGTAGAGGACGAGTTGAAAAGACACGGCGGTGACTATTCCAAAGGACCCGACTGGCTCCCCTATGCTGTAGTGGACGGAAATCTTGTCACCGGCCAGAACCCCGCCTCATCGGAGGAAGTCGCACATGAAGTGTTGAAAATGCTGCGGTGATCTCTGGCGGTTCAAACTTGACAGTCTGGCCTGTGCCTTTCTCCGCCCTCGAAGGAATTGCGCATCCGGCGACGGTGCTCCAATGAATGCGCAATTCCTCCAAAGGATTATCAGCTGACTTTTTGTTAATCACTTACAAATATAAGAAAGGGAGACATATAAAAATGAAAACACTCAGCACGATCTCCGCTGCCGTCCTGGCTATCACATCGCAAATGGTCCACGCCACCGACGTTTTTCGATTGGAAGGCAATGGACCGATCTCCCGGGCCATGGGCGGGACGGCAACGGCATTCGATGTCGGCGCGGCCGGCATGATGACCAATCCGGCAACGCTGTCATTGATGGCCCAAGGATCCGAACTTCACTTAGGGTTGGATGTCGTGAATACCGACATCGACACGAAAAACCTGGCTACGGGAGAAAATGCTTCGTCCAATAACCACTCCAAGAACCGAGGGCCCTATCTGGCCCCCCAGGCGGCTTATACCTACCACAATGGCCCCCTGGCGCTCGGGGTCGGCGCCTTTGCCCAGGGGGGACTGGGAACGGAATATGGCACAGACAGTTTTCTTTCTCGTGCCACCGGCGGCTTGGATACTGGGCTCGAGAACTCGAGCCGGCTCCTAGTATTAAACGTTCCCTTCGCAGCCAGTTACGAAGTCAACGACAAACTGACGGTGGGCGCCAGTCTCGATGTCATGTGGCAGGGTTTGAACCTCGAGCTGTTGCTTGGCGCAGATCAGGTTGGCTCGCTGATCGGCTCTGGGAGGGTGAGCGGGAGCCTGGTACCTGTGCTCGGTGGCTTGCCCGATTTGCGCGGCGCACACTTCAGCCTGACCAAGAACCAGCCCCTGGCCAGTGGCGTTGACGCCTGGGGTTTGGGGGGGCGTATCGGGATGATCTACAAGATGTCGAATGACACCATCCTGGGGGCCGCCTATACGATTGAAAGCCAAATGAACGACATGGAAGGGCGGGCTACCCTCACTGCGATCGATGGGGTCGCGGGACAGATCCCTCTCGACGGCGATATCAAGATCCGCGATTTCCAGATGCCCGCCAAGCTAGATCTCGGCTTGAGCCACCGCTTCAACGATCAGTGGATGATGACGGTCGATGTCTCACGAGTGTTCTGGAAACATGCAATGAAAGACATCGACGTTGGCTTCGTGTCAGATGGCGGGGCTAACATCGATATCCTGCTCCCGCAAAACTACAAGGATCAGACCATCTTGTCAGCCGGCGTAGCCTATCGGACTGGCAACTGGACTCTGCGGGGCGGCGCTCGGATCGCCGAGCAGGCGGCGCGCTCCGATTTGCTGTTCGCCGTTGTTCCCGTTATCCCCAGGAAGCACGCCTCGTTGGGTTTTTCCTACGACTTCTCGAAGGAGAACAGCGTTCATTTCGCATACTCCCACGCCTTCAAAGAGTCGATTGACAACTCAAGCCTGCCGAATACCTCAGCCCCCATTCGTGTCAGCCATTCACAAGACAACTGGACCATGGCTTATACCCACAGGTTCTGAACAGGGTCTCTTCCTTTGTTTTGGCGAGGAGAACACTCCTCGCCTTCTTTACCGGGCAAGGGCGTATTGGTGGATCTTCTCAAGGCGATCAGCGCGGTCAGCAACAAGAGCATCGATTATCAGGTCGTGTCCTTTGCCCGTTCGATGAGCTACGTCGAGGGCAGGAAGGTGGATTTCCATATGCCGCTGATCAAGCCGCTCGACATGTCACAGGCGAATTTCAGCCTGTCGAACAACCATCTTTAACGTCAATTTTGTCCTCTATACCAATAGGCATAATCCGGTGGACCCGAACAGGTTGGCCGACTATTTAATAGAAACAGACGTCGCCCACACCCTGTATTTTCCATTCGACACCCAGCCGTCGGCCTATATTCTGAGCAGCCTGAAGAAGCTCGAGCTAGGCTGCATCGATGGCTTTATCTTCGCCGACGATGCGACCGATCCCCTGATCAAGGCCAACAACCTGCAGAACATTCAGCGGCAACTGTATCGCCGGTTCGAGGTGAAGATCGTGCTGCCCAAGGGGGGCGCAGGTGGTGCGACCGATAGGTTTCTGAGCGAGGCCTTTCGGAAGCTGCGAGCCAGTGGGTGGTTCGATGAACTCATGCAGCCAGTTGATCATCCGTTCGTCGAATGAGCCGCGGCTGTGGATAAGCCTTCCGGGGATGGGCCTGGCGCTTTGCGCTCCCGCTCATAGCCATCGGCGCAGCGCCGTTCATGCGTTTGCGCC
>LNAP01005386.1_pt1 | contig 11387 bp, 18 predicted proteins | sample 602601 | NCBI WGS metagenome assembly LNAP01 (sample SAMN02440304, study PRJNA202911) | soil metagenome | biome: Subtropical and temperate rainforests or woodlands; isolation source: soil samples (1 kg each in a 20% v/v slurry with milli Q water) were... ... | reverse complement strand
CTGGCCGAATTGCGTCATCGAGATTGTCGCCAAGCTCATCGAATAGCGCGTCAATGCCGGTTATGTCTGCCGAGATAGCGAAAGTCACGCCACCACCTCACACGCCAAATCCAAATAGACCCTTCTAGGCCCAGGCAGTACCGCCTTAACCTGAAACACCGTTCCGTCAACCGTTACCGTCATGGCTGCGGTTATGTCGTTGCGGTAGCGCATGCGTAACGAGGCCCGAGCAATGGACGTTTCCGCGCCAGCTTTAAGCGTCTCAATGCCGTTTAGGTAGCGCACGTTGAGCCAGACTGTGGCGATTTCCTGCTCGGTGTCGTAGGGCTGGCCGATTTCATCGACGCCGGATATGCGGGATTTGATTGTGCCGCGTTGGTTTAGGGTTCCGGCTTGCATTACACGCCCGGCGAAACGCGAAACTTGTTAAGGAGATCCACGCTTGCCGTGGAAACCTTGGATGTGGACCCGGCTTTGCTGTTCTCGCGGTCCGCGTACAAATCGCCAATGATCAAAAGTATGGCGCTCTTGATGGCTTCATTAATTACTATCCCGCGATACGTGCGGATCGATTCTATCTTGGCATTGCTGTATGCCTCATTCGCTCCAATCATCGCTATGGCGCGTTGATCGCCCTCAAGCGTACATGCCGTATCCGTCGCCGCATCATATGTGACTACCGCATCGGCCATCTGCGCAGGAACGGCGGCAATGGCGGCTGCCAAAGCGACAGCATCGGCGTACACATTCCGGTTCATGTGCCGCTGGGCATCAATCTCAGCGGCGGCAATCTTGGAGGCAATCAGCGTATCCTCTTCGGTGCCATCCACGCGAAGCTGAAACTTTGCCTCTTCTAGCGTCACAAAGCTCATTTCGTCTTAGCTCGCGGTGCTGGCTCTTTAGGGATTTCGATTGCGCCCAGGCTCTTAGCTGCGTCCAGCAACTCAGGCGGGCAATCGTCACCAACTGCGTAATGGATTGGGTAAATCTGCCCATCCGGTACGCCATAAAACGGCTTGGTAAATTTCATTCGTGGCCCCAATGAAAAAGGCCCGCAGGGTTGAGTTGCGGGCCTTCTTGGTTTAGCTAACTACCTAGACTGCTGCGACTTTCATCAGCTTGATTGCCGAAGGGTCGTTTACGCCGCCGCCCACACGCTTGGTCGTGTAGAACTGGACGTAAGGCTTATTGGTCAGATTGTCACGGAGTACGCGAACGCCTACGCGGTCAATCACCAGATACGCCTGCTTCATATCGCCAAAGCTGATCGCCAGCGCGTTAGCTGCAACGTCCGGCATACCGGCGATTTCATGCAACGGATGGCCTGCAAGGGTCGATGGCTGGCCCGCAACATAGGATGGCTGCCAGAGGTAGTTGTTCTGGCCGTCTTTCAGCTTGCGAACGATGCCCTGAGTCTTGCGGTTCATGGTGAACGACGCGTTGGCCGAATACTCGCTTGGCAACGAATAAACAAGATCAATAATCGCATCAGCCGTGATAACACCAACGCCGCCAGATCCGGCGACCTCAATAGCGCCCCAGGGGTGCTTTGCTGCGTTAGCCGCGCCTGTTGCGTAGGTCAGTAGACCGAATGGCTTGTTCACGCCGTCGCCGGACAGGAAAGCAACGCCTTCCTGATAGGCAAACTCGGTCTGAACTTCAGCGGCAAGCCACGATTCCAGATTTATTTCCGCATCGTCCAGCATTTGCTGCGTGGCCGAAGGGTTCGCGTAGATTTCGCCGGTTGTAAAGTCAAGCGATGCAAACTTAGGCGTTGCGGTTTCAGGGCGTGCGGCAGTTTCGCCAACCCAGCCGGATACTGTGCCGCGATTGTTGTATAGCTTTTTGAAGCCAGCCGTGCCGATGGTTTGGACAGTTGCCAGTTGACGGATGGGCGAGACCTGAATCAACTTATCAGTAATACTGCGATCCCACTCAACCGGAGCCAGGAAGCCGCCCTCGTCAGACGCGCCTTTGTTCAGGCTGGCTTGGATTTCGCCGCGCTTCATGTGCATTTTGAAAGAGTCGGTGTATTCCTTGTCTTTCAGGCCAGCAGCGCCGCCGTTCATTTGCCCGGCTGCGATCTTGGCGTTTACATCATCGATAGCGGCTTGGAACGCGGTAACGTCAGCGCCGATCTTGTCGAGCTTGGCTTGATGGTCGCTAGTGGGCAGACCGGCTTTTACAGCGGCCAGTTCTGCGGTATGGGTTTCCTTGAACGCATTGAAGGCGGTATTGACGCCTTCGATAAGGGCTTTTACGTCTGTTTCTGCGCGTACAGATACGATGCCGCGCTGGATAGTGGCTTGTGTCATGGTGTTCCTTTTGGGCATAAAAAAACCGCCCGTAGGCGGTTCGTTGCTTTGGCAGCGCTTATGTGCGGAGTGCCGTTAGTAGGGATTGCAGCGATGCTGCTATGTCATTACCAGCGCTCGGCATGGCATCAGTCCCGGTAGCGCTCGGCGTACCGGAAAACAGGCTCTTGAATACGTCACGACGAGCAGAGCGGGAATGCCCGGCCTTCGCCATAGACGCTTCAACCATCGCAAGGTATCGCCTGTTACCTTGCGCTTGTGTGTCACGTGTGATTTCGCCGCCATCAATCAGGCCGGTAGCAAAACCGTCCTTTACCGCCTGGCCTGCGCCGATCCACGTCTCTTTGTCCATGAGAGCGGCTGCTTCGATTGGCGTCATTCCCGACCGAGCAGCGTAAACATCAGCCATCGCCGCATCAAAGGGGGCCAATTGCTCGCTAGCTGTCATCATGTCGTGGCGGTTGCCAATGGCGACGGCCCATGCGTTATGGATCATCAGGAACGCGCCATCACCCATCAGGATTTCGTCACCAGCCATAGCAATGACAGAGGCAGCGGACGCCGCCAAGCCCATCACCTTGACCGTTACCTTGTGCGGGTGCTGACGCAGTAGGTTGTAGATCGCCACGCCCTCGAAGAAGTCACCGCCTGGCGAGTTGATGTGTACCGTTACGTCTTTAGCTCCGATAGACCGCAAGGCTGCGCCGATACGCTTGGCTGTCACGCCTTCGCCGTCCCATCCCGCGCCGATTTGGTCGTAGATCGAGATTGACGCATCGCCCTCGACTGCTGCCTTGATTTCAGGCGACCAGCGCTCTAGCGCGTCGGGGCGTGCGTCGAATTGCGCCTTGCTAATGGCGTGCGATGCTTTGATTTCAGGGAGTTTGAGTAGGCTCATTTGCCGTCCTTTGTAGGCTTGCAGGCCCGTAGAGTTTGTCAGCGCCTTCGTCGTCAGCCTTGGGCATATCCAACGTTTCGCGCACTTCGTTTTGACGCATCCATGAGGCATGGCCGCCAGAGCCCAGCGCCTTAGTAAAGAAGTCGGCCTGATCTTTCAGGGTTCCGCGCAGTAATGCGTGTTCGTTAAACTTGGCGTGTAGGGTGATTTGCTCGGCGTCGGTGAGCATGGTTCGCGCTGCTGCCTGCTCCCATACCGTGAACCAGTGCTGCAAGGCATATTGCACGAAGAAAATGCCTAGCTGCTCAATGCCGGAGCCCCAGCTCGTGTCGTCCATCATCAGCAACGGGCGCGGTACGCCGAACGCTCGCGCTACTTCTTCGATCTGGTGATTGCGGTTCTCGATGTGCTGTGCGTCGGCTGCGGTAGTGGCCCATTGCTCGGCCTTCATGCCCTCTTCGAGAATGAACCATTCGCCCGCCTTGTCTGCGCCCTTCTTTTCGTTGACGGACTCTTGCAGCTTGCTATACGCCGCATCACTCAGCTTTTCAGGGTGCGACAACGCGCCGCCAGCCATTACGCCATTCTTGAATAGGCGAGCTGCTGCGCGCTCTGCCTGCAATGCAATGCCGATAGCGTCACGCGCAAGCTTGACGCGAGACAGGCCGACAATGCCATCTTCGGTCAGGTCGCGTAGATGGAATACGTCGGAGGCGGGCAATACGATCACGCCGCCATCTTTACGGGTGTACTTGTAGGTCAGGCTCCAGGCGTCGTCCATTTCAGGCGTGACGCGGGTAGGCTCCATAGGAACCAAGCGAATGATCCGGCCCATAGAGCGAATGACGCGAGCATAAGCATTGCCGTGCAACATGACGGCCATTTGCATCTGGCTTTTGAACTCGTAGGGAGTTTGCCAGTTATTCGGCTTGTTCTTTAGTAGGCGGTAGACTGGATGCTCTGTGGCATGGCGCTTTTCTTCGCCGCGCTCCATGAGATTGAGCGGGAGCATGCCGATTGATTCGGAAATGAGGGTTACGCAACGCAGCAAGGCCATGTTCTGCAATGCGCCTGCTGCTGTCACGTATGCGCCAGATGCCGACTCCGATCCGCCACGCATGTAAGCAAGCAAATCAGGATCGTCCAGGCCGGTAAATGACTGACCAACAGACGCGAGCGGGCGCGACTTTGCCTCCGGCTCTGCTTTTGGCCGGAAAATGCTAAGTATGCCCATTGTTTAAATCATCCTAATGCCGCGTGTTTCGTAGACGGAGGGGGATTCCTGCCCTAACATTGCGCGGCCAATTGCCATTACTAATGCGACTGCGCCATCAATTTTGTTATCGCCGCCCTGCTTGATAGGGCGAACCACATCATCGTTACCAGGCAGGAATTTGCCGATTACATTGCCAATACACCAAGTCATGATCGGATTGCCATCATGGTGAAACCGGCCCGACTGTATTGCTGCTTCCAACTCCTTCATGGGGTCGGACATATTTGTGTAGTTCTGTACGATGGTGATAGGCGTTAGCCCCTCATCATCCAGCTGGTGCGATAGGTTCGTTGCGCCGTGAGGATCAACAGGGCTTTGCAGTACGGGAGCCAGCTTGTTCGCCTCAATAGCGCTTGCCAGTATTTCCCGGTAGTCAATCTCTGCGCCGTCAGTTGGGTCCATCAGCCCCGCGTTTACCCACTTCTGGAAACGCTCGGCCATCCGCATGTTTTCGCTATCAAATACCGTTTCTTCTGGAACCCAGAACTTAGGGGCCACAGAGTAGTAATGCCGCTTGCCTTCAATGTCACGCCAGAAAAGACGCGCCATGCTGTTCATGTCCAGCTTCCGTGCCAAGTCAAAGCCCAAGTAGCAGGACTGGCCCGCGAACTGGTCTAGTGTTAATGACTTATCCTCACATTCGGCCCATGCCTGCATGTTGAAGAAGGCAGACTTTGCCGTTACCCATACGTTCAAGTGCTTGGTTTTGAACGTATTGGTGAACCGCGCATTCTTTATGGCTCGTTGCTGCTGGCTCTCTAGGTATTCTTGGTATACCGAAGTCCCGATATTCGGGTTCGCCTTCGCTAATACCTTGGGGTCCGCCCAATCGTCTCCCTCATCAATCGTCCAGACGTAGCCAAATAGTTCATCGTCCGTTACCGTGCCTTCAAGCATTTCGATAACTTGACGGCGCTTGTCGTAGCACGGCCCCTCAATATCAGATCCAGCCGTGGTAATGATGAACATTAGCGGTTGTCTGCGTGCGCCCATGCCGGTAAGCATGGTTTCGTACTGAACTGCTGTAGGGTGTTCGTGGTACTCGTCAATGATCGCGCAGGATGGGCTGGAACCGTCTCCAGGGTTGCCAATCAAAGGCTCGAACCGGCTACCGTCTATGGGCTTGTTCATGTTCGAGGCGTTAACCTCGATGCCTGCCGCTTCCATCAGCATGGGCGAGCGGTTAACCATCAGGCGAGCAGGCCGGAACACTTCCCATGCCTGCTTCTCTGTCGTAGCGCCTGAGTACACCTCTGCGCCAAACTCGTCGTCAGCGACAAACATTCCAATGCCGACGCCTGCCGCAACTACTGACTTGCCATTCTTTCTCGGGACTTCCCAATACGACTCACGGAAACGCCGCAAGCCGCTATCTTTTCGCACCCAGCCGAACGTACACGCGAGGCCGAACTTCTGCCAAGGCTCTAGCGTCACTAGCTGACGCTTAAATGCCCATTCGCCCTTAACGTGACTGAGATGCTCAATGAGCTTGATCTTCTTTTCGGCTGCTGCTGCGTCGAAGCGATATGGATAGTCCTTGCCCTTGCTCGCCTCCAGGTTGTCTAGGTGGCGCTGGCATGACAAGACAATAAAGCGGCATGCGGGAATTTTGCCCTTAACAATGTCTCTCGCAAATTGGTTTGCCGCGACAATAGCGGGGTAAGTAGCCATTAGTTAAGCAACGCCGCGAACGGGTTATTGCCACCGGGTTTCTCTGGCCCCCTCAATCGCTGACGGCTGGAAGGATCTAGCCCCAGCAGTCCGCCATAGCTTGCCATTTGACGCAGCGCCTCGTTGATCACGGTGACGGCTGGATTCTTGATTGCACCACCTTGCGCACCTTCCACCACAATTCCGTCCTTCTTTACCGATTCTTCACCCAGGCGAAAGCGGCCATAGGCAGCGCAGTACGCTTCTAGGTTCTGAATATCGGTAGCTTGCATAACTTTCTGCTCGCACAGCTTCGGCGCTAAGTGTTCCCACAGATCGCGGCCATGACCTTCTATCCAGTCAGGGCAATCAATGTTGAGAATCCGTCCGAAGTCGGGCTCGTTAAGGTTTAGCTCGCGCCTGCCTGGATTCCCTGCCGCCTCTTTGAGACTTGTCGGCTTAGGCTTGCGCCCTGATCGCCCCGGAACCCCTGCCATATTGCTAAACCCTAAGTTTCATTTTTCGCGCACGTAGAAATGTGACGGACCGGACGGTCTAGCTGGCCGACCCCCTGGACTTTGATGCTCCCCCCGTACCCGTCAGGCCGCACAGGACGACGCACACGGCGCGACACGACCCCTGTCGATACCGGCATACCGGATCAGCTTTCATCGCCTTGTAGCGCCTCTGATTATCTATTGGCCTCGCGCTGTCTTTGCCTTGTGGCATGGACCACATAAGGACTGGAATGGACCCGACCAAAACTTATCCATATCGCCGCGATGGGGGATGATGTGGTCAACGTCCGTCGCTGCGGTCACTCTGTTTATCTTCTCGCATGCAACGCACAATGGATGCCTTGCCAAGTACGTCAGCCTGAACCGTTGCCACTTGGAGCCGTATCCTCGCTGCGTGCTGTTGCCTCGCTCTCGCTCCATGCGAGGCCTTGGCGCTTCGTCCTTATGTTCCTCGCAATATCCAGGCTTGCTGACTAATGCCGCACAGCCTCGATGCCTGCAAGGTAAACGTGTTCTAGTTGCCATGTCATATCAGGAAATGCCGCGATGCGCCTTTAAAGGAGCATTCCGTGCTGTGTTTGCATATACTCAATTGGGTCGCGCGCCCTTTTTTGAATATTGCATTTCGCATGGAGCAGCTGTAAGTTAGTCCAACGGTTCGATCCGCCCTTTGAAAGCGGTTCTCGATGATCGATGTGGTAAGCGCTTCCCAACGCCTTGAAACAGGCAGCGCAGCGGCCCCTTTGAAGCCCGTGAAGTCGCTTTATATCTGACGCGCCAAAGCTGCCCTCTGCCGCAAGCATGAGCGCTCTGCGGTTTTGGTTGTTTGATTTGACCATCTCCGGGTTCCTGCCCCTCCATGCGCTAGCCTGGCCATTAACAACGTCTCGATTGCGGTCGTTCCACTCGGCGTGCGACTCACGAACACATTCTTGGCAGCGCGATCTGATCTGTTTCTTATTCTTGCCATGAAAGCTATATGCGGAGAAAGGCTTATCTATTTTGCAGCGTGTGCAAATCTTGCCATTCTCTGTGAAATTCACGCGACGAGGCGGACCCGAGCGTCTAGCTGCGTTTGTGCAATCTTTGCAGTTAGGTCTCGGTTTCCCTGTCGATGGCCATGTATAGAATTCAGACAGCGACTTTTCGCTCGCACAAGCGAGACACCTCTTAACGAGGGTATAATTCTCAGTAACCACTATTTGCTCCTCAGCAGCGGATTTTGGCCAGAAGCCTCATCGTGTTATCAGCACTTTGGGGCTTCGTCTATTGTAACTGCGTACCAGTGATATAGCCATCAAATCCGGCTATACATCGTATCGCTCATTCCTCATCATCCTGCCTAGACCCATGCTCCTCCACATACTCCCGCGCTACCTGTCGTGAGTCGTCGTCTAGGCATTCGTCGCAGTCGTCGTCGTGGAAGGTGTCAGGCATCCAAGGTTTCGCTTATTTCAGCGCCGTACCCAGGCCGATCAACCAAGCCCTTCCTATCCACTTTCTTGATTGCTTCTTTCCATGTGTCCGCCTCTATCACATCGCTTAGTACTTCGCATAGCGCAACGCGACCGCGAGGGCCAACATGAGCGATGGCAAACTTCTTTGTCGTGACGTCTGGCATTGCAAGGAATCCAAATAAGAAAGCCCGCCAATCTGTTACGACGGCGGGCTTTGGGTATGAGTTGATGGTAGACACAATGATCTGACTCTATCTACTTTGTATTATAAACCGCCATAATAGTTTCCGCAATCGTTATTCATGGTTTCGCAGCATTAAATGCCGACACGCTGCCAGTCTTCAGCAGTTCATAGAAGCTCTTGCGTGATATCCCGGCATTAATGAATACCTCCTGCTTATCGTCCCAACTGAACTCCCGCACGTAATAGCCAGCCAGTACCAGTTTGGTCTTGCCGCACTGTATGCGCATGACGGCCTTGTGTATCGCCATGCTCTCAGGATCAAGCCTTATGTCAGGCGCTTCCCTGCCATGCCCTATGCCTAGCAGCTTGCAGAATGGTGTGGCATTAAGGTTCTCCCAATACTGCTTGCGGTCCGCCCACTTGCCCCACTGATACATGGCTGTCGTGATAGCCGGTGATATGTCTAGCTTGCGTCCCAATACTGGCTCCTTAAATAATGATTCGATACCCTGCCTTGCCTTCTCTGCGCGACCCTGCTTTGTCCTGGCTGCGCGTTCTTGCTTGCGTTCCAGTACGCGGTAAGGGTCCATTCGCTCCCAACTCTCTGCCCAAGCCATCACCAAAGATCCTCTGAAAACAGTTGGTCGCCTTGGTAGCAGTTCGCCCCGTGTGCGCTGCGGTCTATCTGCCCGCTTTCCATCGCCACCTTGTATGCCTCCTTGCGACCCAGAAATACTCCCTGATCGTCAAGAAAGCCTTGTACGTTTGGCCCGACACATCCGCCCATCATGCGGATTACGTGATGATGTCGATTTGGCTTCGGCAGTGAATGGACCTTGCCGCTATATTGAATAGCTACGTGGGTTATCTGGCGAATACTCATAACTCACTCCACAAAGAAAGAGGCAATGGCGAGTGCGATAGCCGTCAGATGTAAGGCGAATGGGATCAAATCAACAATTGACTGCTTCATCCCACCTCCCTCGCCACAGCAATCCCCGTAACAAACGTAGTCAGCAGCCCCATCTCCTTGTCAGCCCTTTCCTGATGGCCTGAGCATTTGAGTTCCGTTGCGCGTTGGGTGAATAGGGCGATGTATTGGGCCTTAGTGATGATGTATGCGGCGTCTGCCGGTGTGACTTTCGACATATCAGCGATCCTTGATGACCAGAACAACAAGAACCAGCGCGAACACGCCAAGCCCTATCAGTGCCGGTATCCATAGCGGGCTAAGTACGGCCCACCACGACCAAGCCGCTACCACGCCAACCCCGGCCAGCTTTAGGGCGATGAATATGAGTGTGAGTAGGCCGAGAAAGCCGATACCGTTTGATGATGTTTGTTTGCTCATTTGATTGCCCCTATCACGTACCCTGCGCTGAAATGGTTAAACGCCTTCTTGGTTTCCATGCTGTAAAACATGAAGCCGCCCCTAAAAGGTTCGCCCTCCATGCTTAATCCCTCGTCTTTTGCGTACTCGGTGAACTGCCCATACAGCAAGTCGCGTATATCGTGCTCTGTGATTTCGCTCACCTTCCCCTCCCATAACCATGAATCCGCTCATCCCCATTACCAACCCCATTCGGCGTCATCATTACCTTCTGACATTGGCTGGCCCTGCTGAAATTCATCGCAAGGATCGGATCTAGCGTTAGCGGCTTAAATGCTCCCATCTGACGGGCCGGTACAACCGGGTAGACATAGGCGCGCACAAAGTCGGGCTGGCTCATGGCGTAATGGCAGCGACTTCCTGTTAGCTTCTCGATAGCCGTCACGATGGAAGCCGTCTTTGAATCGGCATGGATGGTGACGCCATCTGTGCGTAGCTTCTCAATGGCTGCGATGCGGAGTTGTTCGTTTTTGGTCATGCTTGCTCCTTGGCTAGATGATTGAATAGCCGACGCAGGCAATACGACCGCACGAGGCTGATAACGGTGAATAAAGCGCCTATGGCTAGGTTGTCAGCCATATCGACTTCCATGCCAAACAGCGGGAATATGGCGATTTGGGCAAGCACCGCCACCGAATAGCCCACCAAAACATTGATGACGGATTCCAGCGCACTGGCTCGGCGTGACTGGCTCATGCTTGCTCCTTGGCTGGGCGGTAGGCGATGATGTCGTTCGTGTCTTTTGCGTCTTTGCTGTGGGTCCAGGCCAGCCACTGAGGCGCTTTCGCCAATGCCTTGGCCCCGTCCCTATACAGAACCACCACATGCGAATCAGGAGGAACAGGCGCTTGATCCCCGCCACCCCACTCAATCCACCCATCATCAATAGGCTGGGGATGGGCGCTGGCCGCGACAATGGAATGAGCCACAAATCCGCCATCTAAAAACGCTCCTCTAAGCCTGCGCGCCACGGCTTCGCAGTCGGACTTTCGGCCACGGTATATCTCTTGATCGCCATCGCCAGCCTTAACGGCGTAAGACAGGAACGTTGCGCCGCTGGATGGGGTCACGCGGTAGCGATCTTTGGCGACAGAATCCATTTCTTCGTGCGGGTAGTCGCTCTGCTGCGCACCGCGCCCAACCTGCAATTCCTCTGCTCTGGCTGGCGTAGCGGGCTGTGGCTGCGTTTGTTTCCCGTACCTGACCTCTCGTATCAACTCAAGCTCATGGATGGCCTTGTTGATGTCCTGCAATCCCTTGCCGGTAGGTTTATCGTGGCGGGTTACACGCTTGACTACGCAACCCTCCAAGAATTGCAGCTTGTTCGCTTCGATGTACTGGATCGGCTGGATGGCGCAATCCTTGTAATGACTGCCGCCGATCTGGGTGTTTAGTGCGCTCATATCCCTATCTCCACAATTACGAATCCTTGTTTTTCTTTATCCAATCCGCCATCAATAGTTATGGGACGGAACTGCCTGTCGTTAACCCCTAGCGCGTCCGCCATGCCATCGAGCGAGCCCTTGAGGCAGGCCAGCAAGTTGTCTAAGTCCCTGTGCCGCTTATCTGGCGCGACGAACGTTATTGATAGTGGGATATTCCCCTCCGCCTCGAATCCGGCGCATACCTGCTTGGTAGCGAAGAATCCAGCGGCGCGGGCTGTGTCCTTGGCCTTACTGGTGCTAGTCCAGTGGCGGCC
>LNAP01005385.1_pt2 | contig 11388 bp, 13 predicted proteins | sample 602601 | NCBI WGS metagenome assembly LNAP01 (sample SAMN02440304, study PRJNA202911) | soil metagenome | biome: Subtropical and temperate rainforests or woodlands; isolation source: soil samples (1 kg each in a 20% v/v slurry with milli Q water) were... ... | reverse complement strand
AAGCGAGCCACGATCTGAACCGTTTGTTGGACGAGCCCGGACCCGACAAACGCCGCTGTTTTTCCTCTGGAAATAGCTTCTCCAACTTCTCCTGACGCGGCGGGCATGGGGTCAACCCACACTCGCCAGTCCCGGTGATTCAAGCCGTCATGGCAACGACCCGGTGCCCAAGAGCACTTTTTTTGGCGGCCTGTACAGCCGTGTTCGGCCGTTTTTGGCCGAGTTCACCCACAGCGCCCGCGTAGCACTGATATGACGGGTTTTGATGTGCACGTTTACCTGACGGGCATCCCCTCGCCGTTGAGCCTGGCACCCGGTGACTCAGTGATGACCGGCAGGATGCGCCGTCGCACAATGCGCATCACACCGCCACAGCAGCGGCAAAGCAGCTTGGGCCGCTGCGACTGGCTTGCAGTGGCTGATTCGGTTGGCGCCTTGGCGCACCGCTTGAACACCAGCAGGCGCAACAGCGCTGCCATGCAACTGCCGGTGGTTCTGGCAGAACGTGCGCAACGTGGCTTTGCAGATGTCGCCCATCAACCCGCAGGCGCTGGCGTCGGCACAGGCCTTCATGGCGCGCGTGGCCAGACTGGATGCGGGTTCGTGCCCGGCGTGCAAGATGGGGCACTTGCGCACGGTTGAGAGGTTGGCCGGGGCCAGGCGGCTGAGGTGCTGGGCCTGCGCTGGGATGACATAAACACCAAGTGGCACGGGCTGACCATTCGAGACCGGACCGAGCGGCTGGAAATACCCGCCGGGGTGGTGGCCCAACTGATGGGGCACAAACCCAGCGCCACGGCTGAAAAACATTACACGGTAAGACCGCTTGTGCGTATTGGCCAGCTTTTCGATGGCAGATATGGAGGGGCGCAAAGTGTTGCGTGTGGCGACCTCAAAATCCTGCGGCAATCCATTGCGGTTTCATCGCAGTAGCAGCGTTGCCACTTTGGCGTCCTTCAGCATCTCGGATGTCTTGCTTCCCATGAACAGACCACGCAGTGGCGAATGGCTGTAGGCACCCATGACCAAGAAGTTGAACCCTTGGGTCCGAAGCGCATGGGCAACCGCATCCTGCGGACCCCCGGCCACGATTTCAGAAGTCACATCCATGCCAGCCTTCTTCAAAAGCTGCACTGCCCATTCCATCTGACTTTGACTCTGGGCGTTGCTGGTGCCGGACATCAGCAGATGAAGCGACAGACCCTTGAGAAGCGGGCTGCCAGTCAACATCTCGACGCCCTTGCGTGTAACGCTGCTGCCATCGAAGGCAAATAACACCTTGCCTGGCTCCGAGTAGGTATCTGTGGTCACCAGAACAGGCCGATTGACCGAGCGCACTACCCACTCCAGGTGCTTACCCAATCCAGTGCCTTGGTTTGATGCGGTGGAGCCAGCTCGCCCAATGACCAGCAGACGGCTACGGTCTTGCTGCTCCGCCAGCGTCTCTTCCACCTCGCCGTGCCGCAGGCGGGTATCCACCGAAGTCGCACCCGAAGCCACGGCACGCTCGCGCAATCGGTTGAGAAACACCCGGCCAGTCTCACGTGCTGCGCGTGTGCGCTCCTCATCTTCCTCGCTGAGTTTGGCCAATAGCTTCTCCTGTGCCCCAAGTCCGATGGCACCGCTATGGTCTTGACCGGCTGTGAGTTCAACATGCCGGTCAAGCACATGCAGCAGCTCCATGGGGGCCTGGAGCTTGTGGGCGGCCCACGCGGCATAGTCAGCCACGGCATCAGAGGCCGCAGTCGAATCGACACACGCCAGAATTATTTGTTCGTTGTTCATGGTTTTTCTCCTCAGTGGCCCAACAGCAGGTCGGCACCGTCTTTGTTATGCACGGCAAACTTGTCCACCATGGTCGAGCTGGCTTCGTTCAGGCCAATTACCTCGACCAAAGTTCCTTCCCGGCGGAATTTCAGCACCACTTTGTCAAGGGCGCTGATGGCGGTGATGTCCCAGAAGTGGGCGCGACCCACATCGATGCGGACCTTGTCCAGCACCTCCTTGTAGTCAAACGCATTGGCGAACCTGTCAGCAGAGGCAAAAAACACCTGGCCGATGACGGTGTAGGTGCGGGTACGGCCCGCGTCTTCTGTCTTGGAGGTCACACGCATGATGCGGCCCACCTTTTGTGCAAAGAAGAATCCAGACAACAGAACCCCGGTGAGCACACCTTTGGCCAAATCATGGGTGGCAACGGTCACGACCACTGTGGCAATCATCACCACACTGGAGCTCTTGGGGTGCTCACGCAGGTTCTTGATGGAGCCCCAGTTGAAGGTACCGATGGAGACCATGATCATCACGGCCACCAAGGCTGCCATGGGAATCTGGCGCACCCACTCACCCAGGAAGACCACCAAAATCAGCAGCACAACGCCTGCCACCAGGGTGGATAAACGGCCGCGGCCACCCGACTTCACGTTGATGACAGACTGGCCAATCATGGCGCAACCCGCCATGCCGCCGATGAAGCCGGTAGCCATGTTGGCAATACCTTGGCCGACACATTCACGGTTCTTGTTGCTCTTGGTGTCGGTCAGCTCATCCACAATGGTGGCAGTCATCAAGGATTCCAGCAATCCGACCACCATCAGGGTCAGTGAGTACGGAAGAATGATCTTCAGGGTCTCCAGGTTAAAGGGCACATTGGGAATGAGGAAGGATGGCAAGCTGTCAGGCAATTTGCCCATGTCACCCACGGTGCGAATATCCAGGCCCAGTGCAATGGAGACACCGGTCAACACCACGATAGTGACCAAGGGCGATGGGACTGCCTTGGTGATGTAGGGCAAGCCGTAAATGATGACCAGTCCTGCCGCCGTCATCGCATAGACATGCCAGGTGACGTTAGTTAGCTCAGGCAGCTGGGCCATGAAAATCAGAATGGCCAGCGCGTTCACAAAGCCCGTGACGACAGAGCGCGATACAAACTGCATCAACTGCCCCAACTGGCCCCAGCCTGCAAGCACCTGTAGCACTCCGGTCAGCACGGTAGCTGCCAGCAGGTAGTCCAGCCCGTGGGACTTGACTAGCGAGACCATCACCAGCGCCATGGCGCCCGTGGCGGCTGAAATCATGCCTGGGCGTCCACCCACAAACGCAATCAGCGTGGCAACGGAAAAAGATGCGTAGAGGCCGACCTTGGGGTCGACGCCTGCGATGATGGAAAAGGCAATGGCCTCGGGAATGAGCGCCAGTGCGACCACCAGCCCGGCAAGTAAATCGTTTCGGACATTGGAAAACCAGTCCTGTCGAAGGGAATGTAGTGACATGAATCGTTCCGCCCTGTGGACGGATGGTTTGAGAGATAGAAAAACAAACACAGCCGCAGCAAGGGCTGAGCGTCATCGTGCTGCGTAGAAAATTTGGCTAGCGCTGGACGACTAGCCTATGTGCGTCAAGGCCGTGAGGCCAGGGACAAACTTACGGCGGTGTGACTGAGCTGAAGTAACCGCGTGGCATGTTCCCGCCCCGATAATAAACCGCTTGCAGTTTGAGGAGCGATGCCTGAGAAATCATCTTTCTATACTTGGGTGAAATTGAGGCAGGCGTTTGGTACAACCCCTTCACCAGTTCCATATGTTCGGACGTGAGGCGTTCAGTCATGTCTTTTTCGGGTAACTTTGTCACGCAGGGTCACAAATTCCTCAGCCGCTGAGGGGTGCAGCGCGACCGTGGCATCAAAGTCGGCTTTGGTGGCCCCCATACGAATGGCGATGGCCAAGCCTTGGATGATCTCGGGAGAATCCGCGCCCACCATGTGCGCGCCCAGCACGCGCTGACTGGCCGAGTCCACAATCAGCTTGACCAGCGTGCGCTCGTTGCGTCCGGACAAAGTGTGGCGCATGTTGCGGAACTTGCTGCTGTAAATATCGATTTCGCCATACTGGACAAGTGCCTGCGCTTCGGTCAACCCCACGGTACCAATGGGTGGCTGGCTGAAGACGGCCGAAGGCACTGTGGTCAGGTCGGCGCTGACGGGCGTGGGCCCAAACAGGGTATTGGCCAAAGCCGCGCCTTCGCGAATGGCCACGGGTGTGAGCGCAATGCGGTTGGTGACATCGCCCACCGCATGGATGCTGCTGATGTTGGTTTGACCAAAGGCATCGACCTTGACGCCACCTGCCTCGTCCAGTGCGACCCCCGCCTCAGCCAAGCCCAGTCCCAGGGTATTGGGGACGCGACCGGTGGCGTACAGCACGGCATCGACCCCCAGCGGCGTGGTTTGTGAGCCTGTGAGTGCCACGGACAAACTGGAATCGCTCGATTTGTCAATGCGCACCACATCGCTGTGCAGCAACACGGTGATGCCTTTTTTGAGCATCTCTTCAAACAGGTGCGTGCGAACATCGTCATCAAAACCACGTAGCACCTGCTCGCCCCGGTAACACAGGGTGACCTGTGCGCCCAGGCCATTCAAGATGCCTGCAAACTCCACTGCAATGTAGCCACCACCGACGATCAGCACGCGCTTGGGCAACTGCGGCAAGTCAAACACCTCGTTGGAGGTGATGGCGTGTTCGATGCCTGGAATCTGCGGCACAAAGGGCGTGCCGCCAGTGGCCACCAGAATGTGCTCGGCGGTCACCTGCTTGCCGTTGACCAGCACAGTGTGTGCATCCACCAGACGGGCCGCACCATGCATGACTTCCACTTTGGAGGCCGTCAAGTTGTTCTCGTAAATGCTGCTCAGGCGGGCAATTTCCTTGTTCTTGGCCTCAATCAGCTTGGGCCAGGAAAATTGCGCCGGTGGAACGGACCAGCCGAATCCCTGGGCATCGGCAAAATCCTCGGCAAAGTGGGCCGCGTAGACGAGCAGTTTTTTAGGCACGCAACCGCGAATGACGCAGGTGCCGCCGTATCGGAAGTTCTCGGCGATGGCCACGCGCGCGCCAAGACCCGCAGCAATGCGTGCAGCGCGCACACCACCGGAGCCACCGCCGATGACGAAGAGTTGGTAGTCGTATGAGGGCATTTTTTACCTATTGTTCAGTGCGCCACAACGCAGGTTTGAGAAGCTGCAATTCTTTACGACTTGCAGCACTGTTTCGCGTTGGGCTAAGGATGCACCACAATGCCCATGACCGGGTCAGCCGGATCGTTCCACGGTGCTTCTGAAATTTTGCGCTTGGCAAACTCGCGCCCGGCATCCCAACGCGCCCGAATACCGCCGGGCGTGAAGTCGAGGTCTTTGGTATGGTCTTCGCCTGGTAGTGCGGGTACCTGCATGGGCAACACATGCATCACCGTGCCGCAACCCCAGCCCAACAGCTCCTGAGCTTCAGGCGAAGTTCGTGTCCCCGGTGGCAACAAGCGCCCCAACTCGCGCACCACATGGCGCAGATGGTGAATTTGTTGTTGGCGTGTAAGGTGACTCTCTGCGCGGCTGGCAAACTGAATGTCTTTTAGTCGGCTACTGACCTGCGCCATGGTGCTTGGCAGTTCATTTTCTTGTTGCCATAACTGGGCAGCAAAGATGACCGAATCATGCCGTGGGTTGTCGTCCATCACCACTTCAATCGGTGTGTTGGAGTAAATACCACCATCCCAATAATGCTCGCCGTCAATTTCTACGGCGGGGAAAGCTGGCGGCAACGCTCCGGATGCCATGACATGATCGAGTCCCACGGCATCGTCACGGCTGTCAAAGTAACGCATCCGCCCAGACGCTACATTGACAGCACCCAAGGTCAACCGGGTGCTACCCTGGGCAATCAGGCCGAAATTGACCATCCGCTCCAGGGTGTCACGCAGGGCAGCGGTGCTGTAATAACTGGCGTTGGTAATGCCAAGCGGCACCTGTGCGCCAAAGTGGGCCTGCAGGTTGGGGGTGAAAAATCCGGGGATGCCCGACGACACAGCACCCAGGTTGTGGACCAGCTTACCCAAGCCAAAAGCGCTCCATAGATCGGATGAGGTATGGGCGCTGGCCACTAGCTGCCAGAACTCACGCAACCGATCCATCCGGTTGGCAGGTGAGTTGCCCGCAATGATGGCCCCATTGATGGCGCCAATCGAAGTGCCCACCACCCAATCTGGCTCAATGCCGGCGTCGTGCATGGCCTCATACACCCCGGCCTGAAAGGCACCCAGTGCACCGCCGCCTTGCATGACCAGAACAACCTGACCTGGCAGTTTGTTTGATTTGGCTTTTGTCATGGTTCATGCTCCCGTGGGTAGGGGGCCCACTGGGGCCAGATAGTCGTGCAATACGCGGCCGTATGGCAGCGTCAAATTGGCGATGAAGTGCAGGCCACCCATGGCCTTGCGCACCGGCAAATCCGCCACTGGCGCATTGGCATGGGGCACCAGGTGCAGCCTCGCTGGGCCAGACCAAGCGCCTTGTACGGCAATATCCGCCAGGTTATAGGCCACCAGTTGGGCAATGGCCAACTCACCGTCCACGCCAGGAATGAGCTTGAGGTTGACCTGGGTCTTGCTCATTTTTTCAATGATGGAAGCCGAGGAGCACTGCTTCTTGCCTGCCACGTCGTAGAGCAAATGTTGGTGCTTGTATCCCATGGTGCCCACGGCGACCTGCACACCTGCGTAAGCCAGTGTGCCGGTCAGCGTGTCTTGCACCACGGCCAACTTAGGCTGACCGTGTTTTTTAGGGAAGCCCCAAATCTCGCGGCCACCGGCAATCGGTGGCGCATCATCAAGGTACATCTGAGCGGTGAAGTTGACATGCTCACCTTGATACAGTGCCGGGATCACCACACCTGATTCGGTGTAACTGCCAAACCCGGCGGAGTCGGGCATGCGGATGAACTCATACAGCACGGTGTTGCTGCCATCGGGTTCCAGTGGCTCGGGTAGCGCGTCGCGAATCGCTTGGGGGTCCGACTCGTAAGTGATGATCAGGTATTCGCGGTCAATAAAGCGGTAGGGGCCACGCGGATACGAGGGCGATGCCGCTGGCATCGACGGCAATTGCAAAATGTCCTGGATATTCATGATGATGGGTGCTTTCAGTGTGCCGTCCAGCCACCGTCAATCGGAATCACTGCACCGGTGATGGAAGCCGCCGCATCGCTGGCCAGAAAACCAGCCAGGGCTGCAACCTGCGCGACGGTGACAAATTTCTTGGTCGGCTGGGCGGTGAGCAGCACGTTTTGAATGACTTCTTCCTCGGTGATGCCACGCGCCTTGGCCGTTTCAGGAATCTGCTTCTCCACCAAGGGCGTCCAGACATAACCGGGGCAAACCGCATTGACGGTGATGCCCTGCTCGGCCACTTCCAGCGCCACCGTTTTGGTCAGACCGGCAATGCCGTGTTTGGCCGCCACATAGGCGGACTTGAAGGGCGAGGCGACCAATGCGTGGGCGGAAGCCACCTGGATGATGCGCCCCCACTGGTTCTTTTTCATGTGCGGCAAGGCCAGCCGCGTGGTGTGAAAGGCCGAAGTCAGATTGATCGCCAGAATGGCATCCCACTTGGCCGAACCAGAAGCCACTACTGTTTCTCCGTATGCACGCAATCTTCCCAAGGTAGGACATCGCATCCACAGTGCGGCACTTCGGTGGGGCCGGTTGTGAGCCCTTTGAATTCATTGAGTTGATTCTTTGAGGCGTCTTTTGTTGGCAGCTTTATCCCAGCGTCCGAGCCGGCCATAGCTGCGTCCATATTGGGAATCCAGCGCAGAAACGGCGTGAGGTCTGCAACATCGACGACGTACCAGCACTTCTTGGCGGCATCCCAGCGTGCCCCCAAGGCTTTGGCCTTATCTTTTTCTGCAAACGGTGTGACCAGATTGATTCTCATGTCGACAGCTTGCGACCCAGGATGGTCTCGATGGCCTCCATTTTTGATTTCATTCGGCTATTTGCACCCGCCCGATAGTCGATCTTGATTTGCGAGCTGATACGTGGGCAATCGCCCTCAAGAGCTTTGAAACAGTCAGTGACCACTGCCATGACCTCAGCCCAATCGCCTTCGATGATCGTGCCCATGGGTGTCAATTGGTAGGACAAGCCGCTCCTGTCGATGACATCAAGGATACGGGCCACATACGGGCTCTTGCTTTCCTCTTTGGTGGATGGAGTCATGGAAAATTCGAGCAGCACCATTGGTTTTTCCCCTTTTGCTACTGGACGTATGCTGACTCGATGGTGTTCAGCAGCAGAGCATCAACCATGCACTTTAGCACCTGCGACCGGCCTTGTGTTTGATCTCCTTGGTGCTGGTGCCAGTAATTGACTGCTCAAGAAATCCGGAGCAGAATTTGCTTGCGACCGAGTCTTTCTTCTCGGTAAAGGAGCCCAATCGATGACCATGGACCACACATACGCTCAAACCTGACTGACGGTTCGCCGTCATGACGCTTCCCATACCTGAGGAAGCACCTAGAAGGGCTAGGGTTCGTTATGAGCTCTGCCCTTTTTCGTTGGGTTTACCGTCCTGGCGTTGTTGTCTCGAATCAGGTCCGTGGCTTGAACAGCAATCGCCCCAAGCGCCAAACCGAGTACCCCATCACCAACCCCACACAATCAGCAACCCAGTCTTGCCAGTCCCCTTGGCGCCAGCCGGTCATCCATTGTGCGACCTCAATACAGGCCCCAAGGAGCGCCAAGCCAAGCATCAGCAAACGGATACGACCTGGATAAGCCATCAGGCCCAGGAGCGCTAACCCAGTAAACCCAAGTGCATGCTGTGCTTTGTCCCGGAAGTGGAAGGCTGACGGGACTTGATCTGCTGGAATGAGCGACAGCCACAAGGTGATCAGGACCAGTGACCAGAATGACGACCTCCAGAACAAGCCAATCGTCATTTCAATCCGGTATCACGACACCAGCGACAGCACCAACCGCCTTGGCTGTGACTTTTACCCCGGTTGCAACCACCGTGACCGCAGCGTCGGCCACGGCCACCTCGGCACAGGCTTGCAGGGAAAAAATGCAGCACGCGGGAAGCAACCATCGGCCAACGGTGGTCAATGACGGAGAGGTCCAAGCATTGAGAGTTTTTGTATTCATTTCAGGAAACCTGTTGTATCAGTCCAACCGAACCAATGCAGAACCACCGCTGTTCCATGCGGGCTGCATTAGCTGGCCAGATGTGCTCCATGTCGATACACTGCAACGAAGCCAAGCAGGTTAGAGCAAGCCCATAAAGACGAAAACCCCAAGCATTTGCACACTTGGGGTTTGAATCATTTGGCTCCTCGACCTGGGCTCGAACCAGGGACCTACGGATTAACAGTCGGAACAAATGGGTGTTGACAGGTGTTTATCCATGTTGCTAGAATCAATACAAATCAACAGCTTAGGCAAATATAACTGGACAAAATAGCAAGCTTAGGTGTTGATTGATATGCACCGATATTGTGCTGATTTGCCTACAGATTGCCTACAGATTTTGAAGACACCATGAAACAGCAACTTAACCGGGTTCGTTTGACCGCTGGCAGGGTGACAGACTTTGTCTGCCCTGCTGACAAGGTACAGGCTTTTCTATGGGACACAGACACCCCAACGCTGGCGCTGCGAGTGACACCGACAGGCCGCAAGACCTACGTGTTTGAATCACGCCTGAACGGCTCAACCCTTCGCGTCAGTATCGGCACCATGCCGACCATGGCAAGCTGATTCAAGCCGGTGGCCTGCCTGCCAAGCGTGGCACCCGTGGCCGTGGCGTGACCATTGCCGGGCCGCTGCATTCACTGATGGCATTGCCACTGCGTGACCTGACCGCGCCAGTCATCGAGGCTTGGGCCGCGACCGAGGCCAAGACCCGCCCAACGTCTGCCCGGCTGGCATGGCGCTGCCTCAAGGCATTTTTGACCTGGTGCACTGAACAGACCGAATATGCGCCGGCAATGGCCGCAGTGAACCCAGCCAAGACCAAGAAGGCACGCGAGGCACTGGGCAAGGCCGGCATCAAGCAAGATGCCCTATTGCGGGAACAACTGCCCGCCTGGTTCGCCGCCGTGCAAAACGTATCGAACCCGGTGGCTTCTGCCTACCTGCAAACCCTGCTGCTGACTGGCGCGAGGCCGGGCGAAGTGTTGGGCCTGCGCTGGGATGACATAAACACCAAGTGGCACGGGTTGACCATCCGTGACAAGGTTGAAGGCGAGCGCGTGATACCGCTTACCCCGTTTGTCTCGCACGCCCATGGGCTGCTGATAGTCTTTGATCCACACCGCCCACCGGGCGCTCATCCTCAGCACCCACGCCCAAGATGCCCCCTGCAGTTGTTCTAGCAGCCAGCGCGGCGCCACCCTTGCTGATGTCAGATGTTTCGGCTGCATCAGAAGCCATGATGTGTCCCTGGATACGCTCATACGTGCGTTTTTGCAGCCACAACCGGTGTGCCTCAGCGGGTGTCGGCGGTGATGCGCCGCCAGTGGACGTTTGAGTTCCACCAGAAATGCCGTTTTGAGCTGACGAGCGGGTGGTTAGCGGCCCTGATTGTTGACCATCAGGCGTTTGAAAAGTTGGTTGACTCCTGACTGCAACGGCTCGCCGCTTGAGGTCATCAGCGTTTTCCTTGTACGGAGCCGCTTGACCCGGTGCATCACTGGCCGTCAACTGCTTTTTTGAGTCAGCATGATCACCACTTTTGCCGCTGATCATCACACCGATCAAAATAGCCGATGCCACCGTCGAGGCGCCACCCAAGAGTAAAAACTGACCTTTTTTGGAGAGTCGCTTTGTACCGGGTGGCGGCGTATGAATTTTCAGTGGCTGACCGGGGCCATCAATGGCCGCAACATCAATGTCCCCCTGAGCGTCCATCGGATCGGCAGTCGAAGATTTCTTGCCCAGTCTGAAGATCATTTGGCACCCCAGTTGAACAAACTGTTCTGCCCTGATTTTTCGCATTGAACGGTTTGCGCGCTGGTACCCACACCCAGAACCAGACTGAGTTTGGCCGGCTTGCCATCGATGATGTAGTAACCGTTCACCAGTCTTGAATTCAGCAACTCGGTCTCATTGTTCGAACTGTTGAACACGGCGGGTGCATCACTGGCTGAAGCTCCGGGCGGCAATTGAATGAACGTGTGCGTGTCATTGGCAAACACCCGTGCCGGCTTGAACGCCGCGTCACCCGAGCAGCTGTAGCCAAAATCAAGCGTGGTTGGATCAAGTTTGCCAACAGACTTGTCTGCAACGACACGTTGGGTCCTGGCTTGTTCTGCGGCCAGTTTGGTGGCGGCAATCGTTGCCTCAAATTCTGCCTTTTGCCGTGCTGTCGTTTGTGCCTCAGCGCTCAAGTCGCGTGTCATGTTTGCCGGGTCATACCGGGTGCGATTCAAAGTGATGTGTCGTAGAGTACGGGGTATCCACCGAAGCGAAAGGCCCGAGATGAAAGACAGAAACCAGATGAGCGACGAAGAAATGTTGCATCGTTTGAGCGCCCACCCCCAGATTCGCAACCGT
>LNAP01005381.1_pt1 | contig 11393 bp, 9 predicted proteins | sample 602601 | NCBI WGS metagenome assembly LNAP01 (sample SAMN02440304, study PRJNA202911) | soil metagenome | biome: Subtropical and temperate rainforests or woodlands; isolation source: soil samples (1 kg each in a 20% v/v slurry with milli Q water) were... ... | reverse complement strand
TGGGATAGGCGCTCGCAAGAAAAACCCTTTTGGGATAGGGGCTTAGAGGGCGCTGGGATAGAAAAAGATGCCGTAGCGTAAACCGGCCAGGGACGTTGCCAAGGTTGGGGTCGAGGGTTCGAATCCCTTCGCCCGCTCCAAATCTACATAATTCAGTGACTCAGTGGCCGCGGTGCCGACGAAACCTTCCTAGTCTGGGCATCCCCATTTGCCAAGCTGACGACGACGAGAAATAAGCCGTGGCCGTTTTTCGTCAAGACATGATCTGAATACGCGCCGCGCCATCATTGACGCCCGCCTGCTTGCCCAACTCGAAGACATATCAGCGCCCTCACCACCAGGCTAACCGACGACCATCAGGTCCAGCGCGACATGGCTAGGATTCTCGCACCGAGTCTTCCCACATTCGCTCATCGCGCGGCTGGTGACCTGACCCTCTTCCACATGAGAGAAAGGAATATGACATGCTTCCGAAACGCAAACTTGGACGGCAAGGTCTGGAAGTCTCGTCCATCGGCCTCGGCTGCATGGGCATGAGCCATGCCTATGGCGATCCGGACGAGGCGGAATCGATGGCCACGCTCCATCGCGCCATCGAACTCGGCTGCACCTTCTTCGATACCGCCGAAGTTTACGGCCCCTTCACCAACGAAGAACTGCTCGGCCGGCATCTGAAGAGCCGGCGCGATCAGGTGACCATCGCCACGAAATTCGGCTTCGTGATCGGGGCGCCAGGCCTGGAGGTCGACAGCCGACCCCAGCATATTCGCGACGTCGTTGAGGCCTCGCTGAAGCGCCTGCAGACCGATCGCATCGATCTGCTCTATCAGCATCGTGTCGATCCGAAGGTGCCGATCGAAGATGTCGCCGGCACGGTCAAGGAGCTGATCGCCGAGGGCAAGGTGCTCTATTTCGGACTCTCGGAGGCCGGTGAAGGGACGATCCGCCGCGCCCATGCTGTCCAGCCGGTCTCGGCCCTGCAGAGTGAGTATTCCGTTTGGGAGCGCGGCATCGATAAACGCGTGCGGCCTGTCTTGCGCGAACTCGGCATCGGCCTCGTGCCGTTCAGCCCGCTGGGCCGCGGCTTTCTGACCGGCACCGCGAAGCGGGCCGAGGACTATCCCAAGTCGGACTTTCGTTCGCACGGTGATCCCCGGCTGCAAGGCGCCAATTTCGACGCCAATATGCGTATCGCCGCGCTGGTGCAGAACATCGCAGCCGCTCATAAGGCCATGCCGGCCCAGGTCGCCCTCGCCTGGCTCCTGCAGATCGGTGATGACATCGTGCCGATTCCCGGCACCAAACGCCGGAAGTATCTGGAGGAAAATCTCGGCGCCACCGCAATTCGCCTGACGGCCGAGGATATCGGGGCTTTAGATCAGGCGCTCGGTTCCCAAGGCGTATCGGGCGCTCGCTATAACGACACCCACCTTTCGAGGCTCGACCGGTGATCGCTGGTAAATATTTGAAAGACGATCCAGCAAGAACTGTCGTTTGGCCGACCGGGGGCGGGTTAAGCCGAGTGTCAATATCCGGTCAGGAATATAATCATGAAAAAGCAGATGAACCCCTACTGTAAACCATAAGGGACTCCTGATAGGATGTGCGAATCCTGGGCAGAATGGTCATGACGCACAGGGGTAGTCAGTTAACTCGAAGGCCGTTCCACCGTAACAGTGAGAGTTGAATGCCTCAGCCGCCTCTGTCGCCTGCGCGCTCCGTGGTTGGATCGATGGCACTGATCGCCGTCGTTGTCGTTGGTGCCGCTGCCGCTTTCGCCTACACGGCGGGATGGCTCTCGCCCCAGCGCCTCACCCCGGGTAAGATCATACAGGCATTGACACCGCCATCCGGCCCGCCGCTCGGCCATCGCCGAAACCACGCCAAGGGCATCTGCTTCACCGGCGTGTTCGAAGCGAATGGTGACGGGTCGGCGCTCTCAAAGGCGATGGTGTTCACCGCCGGCCAGTATCCGGCCGTCGGACGTTTCAATCTCGCCACCGCCGATCCGAATGCGCCGGATGCCACGGTCCGGGTGCGCGGCATGGGGCTGCTGATCTCGACACCGGACGGGCAGGAATGGCGCGCCGCGATGATCGATCCCCCCTTCTTCCCGGTCGCAACGCCGCAAGCGTTCTACGAACTGCTGCTCGCCTCGGGGAGCAAGGACCCGGAGGCGATGAAGACATTTGCCGGCGCGCATCCCGAGATCGCCGCGTTCGGCGCCTGGGCCAAGAGCGCCCCCTGGACCGGCAGCTATGCGGACATCCCATATAACGGCCTCAATGCCTTTACTTTCGTCGACAGTGGCGGCGCCGAACATGCCGTGCGGTGGTCGCTCCTGCCGACGGTGCAGCCCACCCCGATCTCACCCGAGGAGCTTGCCAAGCGCGGCCCGGACTATCTCGATCAGGAGATCACCGAGCGGGTGCATAGCGGACCGCTGCGCTGGACCATGGCGGTGACCGTGGCTAATCCGGGCGATCAGACGGCCGATCCGAGCAAGGCCTGGCCGGCGGACCGCCGCACCGTCACGGTGGGTACGCTGATCGTGCAGCAGATCCAGGCCGAGGCGGACGGACCGTGCCGCGACATCAACTTCGATCCCACCGTGCTGCCCTCCGGCATCACCACCTCGGATGATCCGTTCCCGGCCGCGCGATCGGCCGCCTACAGGGAATCCTATGATCTTCGCACGGCGGAGGCCAAGGACTATCCGCGAACTGCAACGGGGACCAAGCCATGATCCGACAGCGCTTCACGCCGCTCCAGCGCCTGCTGCATTGGCTGATGGCGGTCTGCATCCTGGCGATGCTCTTTATCGGCGTCGGCATGGTGTCGACCGTGATGCCGAAATACCTGCCGCTGATCGCCATCCACAAATCGCTCGGCATCACCATCCTGGTGCTGGTGCTCATCCGGCTGGTGGTGCGCCTGCGCTACGGGGCGCCACCGCTGCCGGCCGACTTGCCGGAGCCGATGCGGCTCGCGGCGCATCTGTCGCATTATGCACTGTATGCCCTGATGATCGGCATGCCGCTGATCGGCTGGGCGATGCTATCGGCCGGTGCCTATCCGGTCGTGGTGTTCGGCGGCGTGTATCTTCCGGCGATCCTGCCGCAGAGCGCCAGTCTGCACAGTCTGCTCAAGGACGCGCATTTCTATCTGGCTTTCCTGTTCTTTGCCCTGGTCCTGATGCATCTTGCGGCAGCCTTATTCCATGCGCTTATCCGGCGAGACGGCGTCTTTGATTCGATGGCGCCTGTACCGTCGCGTGACGAGGCCGCTTCCGCCGAGTGACAAGACGTTCCGTGCTCAGACCAGCGAGGTGATGTTCTGCGTATCGCCGAGCAGCGCGCGGCCGAAGATTTCGGCGTTGATATCCGGATTGACCATGGCATGGCGGCTGGCGACTTCCGAATCGCGCCAGATGCGCTGCAGCGGATTCACCTCGGCGAAAGCCGAGGCGCCATGCGTCGAGCATAAAATGCGGATGGCTTCCCGCGCCGTCTCCGCGACATAGCCGGTCTCCATCCGGATCCGCGCGCGCTCCAGATAGTCGAGCGGCTTGCCGGCTCTGGCGGCCTCGTCGATCGCGGCGGCAGCACGATAGGCATGCAGATGTGCCGTCTCGATAAGCATCGCCGCCCTGGCGAGGGCAAGCTGGACGGTCGGGGCCGTCATTTGCGATTCGTAGCACGTATAGGCAACGCCTCTCTTGGGCGCCGCCTCGAGCACCAGTTCCAGTGCACGGGCCGCGAGGCCGAGCTGGGGACCGATCAGGATAAGCGTGGCGACAGGGATGAACGATGAACGATAGAGTGCCTCGTCCTTATGCGGTGTCGGATAGTTGCCGCCTATCAAAGCGGGGACCGATAGGATGCGATGGTCCGGAACCAGGACATCCTTGGCGGCCAGCGTGTTGCTGCCGGTGCCCTTCATCCCGGCAACGAACCAGGTCTCCTCTATGGTGAGATCGGATATCGGGATCAAGGCAAATCCCTGATCGATGACCTCGCCCGCGGCATCGACAACAGGTAGGCCGACGAATCCCCAATCCGCGTGCAGACAGCCACTGGACCAGGGCCATTTCCCACTGACGATCAAGCCCCCATCACCGCGGCGACTCTGGGCCTGACCGCCAAACGCGCCGGCTACGCGGGCATTCGGAGTCGCGCCCCAGACATCCTGCTGCAGCCGATCGGGCCCCATTCCCGTGAACAAGGCGCAGGCATTGATCAGCGACAGCGCCCATGCGGTCGAACCGCAGCCTTTGGCCAATTCGCGCGCTACCTCGAGAAAGGTGCGCAAATCGGTTTCCAGGCCGCCGAAGCGGTGGGGAATCATGATCTTGAACAACTCCGCCCGCTGCAGGGCAATGATATTCTCTTCCGCCACGCGCCGGCCGATCTCGGTTTGATGGGCGTTCTTTGCCAGAAGCGGTGCAAGGGCGCGGGCGCGCTCGACGAGCTTGGCGCGCAAGGCCTCGGCGACGGCGCGATCGGGCAAGGCGACCTCACCCTTGCCGAGGCTTCCCAAAGGCATGCCGCCGCGTTGCGACATGCCGCTGCGCTGTTCGGCAGGTTTGCTCATGCGAACGTCATCCTTCTATGTCGGTATCATGGAGATGGTCTGTCGAGCGCGCCGAGCGGCACGGGGTGTCATGCTTCTGGTGGCTAGCTTGCAGGCATGCCGGCCCGAATGAATACGCGCGAATAGGGTGAACCAACCGCATTACGGTGCGATTGCAATTTTCAAGTGTCGTATTACAAACGTAATCGTGTGCCGTGCAGCAGCTTGTCACCGTCCATTGCGTTCGCCACGACCGGGTGATGGCTCGTTACTCGGCAAGTTCCCTGGACTGTTTGGCGATTGCGTCTTCCCGGAGGTCGACTTGGTCTTCCGAGGCTATGACGGCTGACCATGTAGCCTTCGACACGGCATGGGCCTCCCGCCTCCGGAATTGTTCCGGCAGGGCACCCATCACCAGCCATGCTGCCATCAGGCAGAGGGCGGCGATGACATAGAGGGCCGGCGTTGTATTACCGCTCAAATCGGCGATGGAACCGACCATGATCGGGCTGACGATGCCGCCGAACTGCCCCAGTGTGTTGATGAGCGCAATACCCGCCGCGGCGCCCGCGCCGGTCACGATCTTGGGCGGCAGGGCCCAGAATGCCGGAATCGACGCGACGATGCCGGCGCCGATGATGGTCAGCGCCAGGAGAAGCGCCACCGGTTGGTCGGCGAAGATGCCGGCGAAGATGAATCCCTCCGCCGCGACGACCAGGCAACCGGCCACATATTTCCGGCGCTCGCCCGAGCCGTCGGACATCCGGCCGATCGCGAGCATGGTGATCGCGCCGGCCAGGTAAGGCACCGCCGTCATGCCGCCGATCAGCAGCGGATTCCGTGTGCCGGCCATCTTGATGAGATGGGGGGCCCAGAAATTCAATCCATAGGACCCGATCTGAATGAGGAAATAGATCAGGCCGAGCATCAGGAAACCGGGCGTCTTCAGCGCGCCCAGCATGGAATGGCCGCCTTTGATGTTCCTGGTTTCGGTCGCGATACTTTGCGCGAGCGCAACCTTTTCCCCATCGGACAGCCACCGGGCATCGGCGATCCGGTCGTCCAACCGCAGGAGCACGAGGACGCCCAGGAATACGCAGGGAATGCCGCCGGCCAGGAACAGCCAATGCCAGCCGCGCACGCCGAAGACGCCGTCGAACTGGCCCAGGATCAGCCCTGAAACCGGACCGCCGATCAGTCCGGCACAGGCGGAAGCCAGGAACAGATACGAGGTGACGCGGCCACGATAGGCGGTCGGAAACCACAACGTCAGGAAATAGAGGACGCCAGGCGCGAAGCCTGCCTCGGCGGCGCCGATGATGAAGCGCAGGACATAGAACTGATTCTCGCTTCGCACGAACATCATGAGCGCCGTGGCGATGCCCCAGGAAATCATGATGCGCGCGATCCAGCGCCGAGCCCCGACCCGGTAGAGCATCAGATTGCTCGGTATTTCGAAGAGCACATAGCCGATCGAGAAAAGACCGGCGCCAAGGCCATAGGCCGTGTCGCTCAGATGGAGATCACTCTGCAGCTGAAACTTTGCAAAGCTGATATTGATGCGATCGAAGAACGCAAACATGTAGCAGCACATGATGATCGGCATGAATCGCCACGCGACCTTGCGTGCCGCGGCCAACGGTTCCATGGCCAATCTGGCCACCGCTTCTTGTGTCGTCATGGCTTGTCCTCCCCGAGGTTGGTTTTGTTCGTCTCCTGCCGCTTTGTCGGCTCCGGCTATTTTTCCGTCTTCCGCTCCCTGCCCTCATTGCGACGAATCGGCAGGGTTATTGGTGCGGCAATCAGGCTGCTGTTCGACGGGCAGAGGATGCAGGGGGCAGGGGATGCAGATCGTATGACCGCCCGGCCTTGGCGACCTGACCGGGAACATCGTGTCCCAGCAGTGCCGGTAGATCGCGCGACAGCTCGATGAGAAGTTGCAGATCGATGCCGGTCGCGATGCCCATCTCATCGCACATATGCACGAGATCCTCCGTACAGATATTGCCCGTGGCACCCGGTGCGAAGGGGCATCCGCCAAGGCCGCCCAGCGACGCATCGAAACGCCGTGCGCCGGCTTCAAAGGCCGCCAGCACATTTGCGAGGCCCATGCCGCGCGTATTGTGGAAATGCAGCGTCAGCGCCTCCGGCCGGACCAGCCGTAAAACCTCGGCGACGAGACTGGCTACCTGCCGGGGATTCGCCATGCCGGTGGTGTCGGCCAGCGTGATGCCGCGAAAGCCGAGGCGGAGATAGCGCTCGACGAAGGAAAGGATGCGGGCCGGCGCCTGGCGTCCCTCGAACGGGCAGCCGAACGCCGTCGCGACCGTGCCGTTGAGCAATGGCAGGCGCGACAACCCGCGATCCGCCAATGCCTTGGTGACCGCCGCGAAGCTCGTCAACGAGGCCTCGCATGTCATCCGCATATTGGCCATATTGTGTGTCTCGCTGGACGAGGCGACCAGGTTGATTTCGTCGGCGCCAGCCACGGCGGCCAGCTCCGCCCCCTTCAAATTGGGCACGAGGGCGACATAAATGCAGCCAGGTCGCCGGTGGATACCGGCGAAGACCTCTGCGCCATCCCGCAGATTGGGAACGGCCTTGGGCGAGACGAAGGATCCCGCTTCGATCCGCGTGAATCCGGCCGCCGACAGGCTGTCGATGAGGTCGATCTTCCGGTCGGTCGTGACCCATCGCGGCTCGATCTGCAACCCATCGCGCGGCGCCACTTCCTGTACGATCAGCCGGTCCGTTGGGCGAAACGTCATTGCACAATTCCTTCAGCTCGCAACCGCGCGATTTCGGCATCGTCGAAGCGAAGGTCGCGCAAAATATCCGCCGTATGTTGTCCGAGTTCGGGGCCGAGCCAACGGACGCTTCCCGGCGTATCCGACATTTTCGGGACGATGCCCGGCATCTTGACCTCGATCCCGTCCGCAAGCTTCGCCGATAGAAGCATGTCGCGGGCCTGGTAATGCGGATCGGCGAGGATGTCTGCGGCGGAATAAATCCGCCCGGCGGGAATTTCCGCCTGCTCCAGCTGCGCCACCAGCACTTCGGTGTCCTGGCTCGAGGTCCAGGCAGCAATGGCCTTGTCCAGCATGTCGTTTTGCGCGACCCGGCCGTCATTGTGCTGCAAGGCGGGGTCCTCAGCCAGATCGGGGCGGCCGATGAGGGTCATGAAGCGGCGAAAAATCGGATCGCTGTTGCCGGCGATGACGATATAAGCGCCGTCGCGCGAGGGATAGATATTGGAGGGACTGATGCCCGGCAGGGCGCCGCCCGATCGCTCGCGCACGTAACCCAGCAGGTCGTATTCCGGCACCAGCGTTTCCATCAGGCTGAAGACGCTTTCGAACAGCGATACGTCGACGACCTGGCCCTTGCCGCCATTCTTCACATGCAGCAGCGACATGACGGCGCCGATGACGCCGTAGAGCGATGCGAGGGAATCGCCGAGACTGATACCGACGCGGGCCGGTGGGCTGTCGGGATTGCCTGTCGTATAGCGGATGCCGCCCATGGCCTCGCCGATGACGCCGAATCCCGGCCTATCACGATAGGGACCCGTCTGGCCATAGCCGGAGATTCGTACCATGGTCAGCTTTGGATTGAGCGCGGATAGCTCTTCCCAGCCGAGGCCGAGTTTCTCCAGCGCGCCGGGACGCATGTTCTCGATCAGGATATCCGCTTCGGCGATGAGCGCGCGTGCGATGCGTATCCCGTCGGGGCTTTTCAGGTTCAGTCCGATGGACTTTTTGTTACGGGATTGCAAGCGCCACCAGATTGACGTCCCTTTATGCATCTTGCGCCAGCGCCGCAGGGGATCACCCTGCCCTGGCGCTTCGACCTTGATGATATCAGCACCGAATTCGGCGAGAATGCGAGCGGCGAAGGGTGCGGCGACAAGCGTGCCGATCTCGACGACTCGAATACCTTCCAATGGAGCGGACACGTTTTCCTCCCCGTATGCATTGTTTATCTGCATATGGCGAAGGTCGGCGACGCGTCCAATCGCTATAGGCCAAGGCCCGTTCGCGAACCGCGAACGCCAAGGTGTTGTGGACTCTCAGGGTGTCGCGGATTCTTCGGTCTTGTCGTGCCGAGCCACTTCGGCCTTCGATAGATGATCGAGGAGCATACGGCCCGCCGCGGACAATGTTTGCTCGCCCCGGTGCACAATCTTCAGCTGGCGCCGCGCCCAGGCATCGGTCAGTGTCACCGCGCATAAACCCAAGGGCGCACCGATGATCGCAAAAGCCCGATCCGGCATGATGCCGATGCCGAGATTGGCCTGCACCATGCGGCATAAAGCGTCGAAGCCGGGGACGTGAATCTTCAGTCGCAAGGGCGCAGCACTTTGCCGCGCCGATGTCAGGGAGCGGGCGAAGATGGCGCTATCGGCATGCAGACCGATATGATCGAAATCCAGCGTATCGCGAAAGGCGACGTCGTGCAGTTTCGACAGCGGATGGCCGGCGCCCACCACCACGACCAGATGGTCGTGCCGATAGGGAACGACCGTGAGCTCAGGCGGGCCGATCTCGCCGACACAGATGCCAAGCTCGGCATTGCCGCCTTCGATATCATCGACGATGACCCGGCTCGGCCGTTCCACGAGGTCGATCTTGATCTGCGGGTGTGAGGACAGGAACTGTTCCAGGTCCTCAGGCAAGAATTGCACGATCGCCGAGAGATTGGCCCGCATGCGGACATAGCCGCGGATACCGAGCGCATATTCCTTCAGCTCGATGCCGACATTCTCAAAGTTCTGCAGCATGCTGCGGGAATAATGCAGCATCGTCTGGCCGGCCGAGGTTGGCGTCATGCCGTTGGCGCGGCGGACGAAGAGTTCGACGCCCAGCGCGTTTTCAAGTTCGGCCAGACGCTTGCTGACGGCGGAGGGCGCGATCGCCTCACGTTGCGCCGCGCGGGTCAGCGTGCCTTCCTCACAGACCGCGATAAACAGCTGCAGCGTCAGGATATCGAGATCCCTGATCAACCGTCTGTCCAATTTGCACCCTCCGCCTGCTGTCGCCCGGCCGCTCCCCTTCGAGCGGCGGCAGTCTGCAGGCTGGGTATCACCGGGTCAATTGATCAGCCGTATCGGCCGATCACTTTGATATTATCGTTATGATGATTCGGCGAGCCACTCTCTTGCGCAGCGCCAATCTCTCGCGCAGGAATTGTCCCGGCAGATGCCGGCAGAAGCTAACCGGCAGACACTAAGAAGCGGCGGAACGTCTATCCGCGACTGCAGGTTCGGCAGCCGGCATGCCGAAAGAGATGCCCGTCAATTGCTCGGAGATGGTCCAGAGCCTTTTCGCGACCGCGGCATCCTTGGCCTGGGGCGCTATATAAGCCGCCGCCGGCTGACCTTTCATTTCGGAGAACCCATTCGGGCCATAATAGCCGGCGCCCCTTGCCTCGGGTGATGTGGCCGCGAACAAGGTCGGCAAGGCGCCGGCGGCCGCGGAATGGCTGACAAGCGGCTGGAGGAGCAGATTGATCCTCATGAAAAAGCCACCGGTACCAGGACCGTTCGGGATCAGATCGGTGCGCGCATAACCGGGATGAGCCGCATTGCTGATCAGGCCCCAGCCATGCGCATCGCTGCGACGCTGGAGTTCGACGGCGAAGATCAGCATCGCCAGTTTTGACTGGCAGTAAGCCTGCCATGGCCTGTACCGGCGTGTCGATTGCAGATCATCGAAACGGATAGCGCCGTTACGATGGGCAAGGCTGCTGAGATTGACGACGCGCGGCCGCTGGCTGCGTCGCAGCAGGGGCAACAGTTGAGCCGTCAGCGCGAAATGGCCGAGATAGTTGGTGCCGAATTGCAGTTCGAAGCCATCCGCCGTCATGCGGCGTTTCGGCAGGGACATGACCCCGGCATTGTTGATCAGCAGATCGATCGCCTCATGCCCGGCCGCGAGCCGGCGGGCGAAATGGGCGACCGAAGCGAGGCTGGCCAGGTCCAGCCGCTCGAAGGCTACTTTGGCGGCAGGGCACAACGCGCGAATTCGGTCGACGGCTTCCTGGCCTTTATTCGCGCTGCGGGCAGCGACGATTACTTCGGCACCGGATGCCGCCAGGGCCAGCGCGGTTTCAAAGCCAAGGCCGCCACTGGCCCCTGTGACGATGGCAGATCTACCAGCCTGCGACGGCATGTCGGCGATGGTCCATCCGTTGATGGTCACGGCTTTCTCTCCCGGGCATCGCCAGCGCCGTATCGGCATCAATGGAAATGCTTATGTGCCGCCAGGCGCCGCGTTATTCAATTTTAGCGAGATTGCCCGCCTCGGCAATACGGACAATGCCGCTTTCCGTACCCCGATGATGTCGGGTGCCGTCCGTTCCGTTCGGGCGACACCCGGCGCGCCCACCGAGAAAGCTACCGGTCAGTGGAAACGGCCGCGATATCCGTAATGGCCATAGCCGCCGAAGACGAAGGTCGGGCTGAAGCCGATGCCGGGCCCGTAATAGGCCGGATAGGGCGGATAATAGGCATATGGATAGGCAGGATAGACCGGTTCCGCATAAACCGGCGCCGGCACCGCCGCGACCACCGGCTGCGCCGTCTTGTTGTTCTTCGTTGCCATGCATTGCTGATAGGCGATGTCATACCGGTCCTGAACATTGCCGGCCGATGCAGCGGCATTGCCGGCACCGACCGCACTGCCGGTCAGTAGCCCTGCGCCGGCGCCGATAGCAGCGCCGACACCCGGATTGCCGGCGGCGGCACCGAGGACTCCAGCGGCGACCTGTTCCTGGCCTTCGCCACCGGCAATCAGGCGCTGCCCCCGGCGGACTATGGGCGC
>LNAP01005380.1_pt1 | contig 11394 bp, 10 predicted proteins | sample 602601 | NCBI WGS metagenome assembly LNAP01 (sample SAMN02440304, study PRJNA202911) | soil metagenome | biome: Subtropical and temperate rainforests or woodlands; isolation source: soil samples (1 kg each in a 20% v/v slurry with milli Q water) were... ... | reverse complement strand
CGGTGCGCGAGAAGGTCAGCTTCGCTTCGGCCGAACCGCAGCCTGCCCCGACTCCGGTCGCTGCTGCGCCCCAGCCGGCTCCGGCGCCGGCTGCCGCACCGGCAGCTTCGACCGACACCCAGCCGCGCAAGGCCGGCTGGTGGTCACGCGCCTTCGGCAACGGCGAGTAAGCTCACTGCCTGAACAATAAAAAGCCGCCCGGCAAAACCGGGCGGCTTTTTTGTTGCCCCACAATGTCGTTCTGGGATGTTCTGAACATCTTGAGATCCCCTGCCACCCCAATTGGAGTGGCTGAGGTTCGCTCGCGGCTAACGCCGCTCACGCCCCGGGATGACAGGTGCCGCATGGGCCTGCCTCACCGACAGAAAAGCCGCCCGGCGCACCGGGCGGCTTTGTGCCTATCCTTGCAACCGACGATCAGCCGGTGGTGACAGCCGTCTCCACGTCAGTCGGATCGACCGTCTTGTTGAGGTTGGCGTGCATCACGTCGTGGTCGAGTTCGCCTTCCCACCACGACACGAACACCGCGGCGACGCCGTTGCCGGTGATGTTGGTAAGCGCGCGGACCTCGCTCATGAACTTGTCGATCGAGAACACGATTGCCATGCCCGGCACCAGGCGCGGATCCACCACGCTCAGGGTCGCGGCCAGCGTGATGAAGCCGGCGCCGGTGACGCCGCTGGCTCCCTTCGAGGTCAGCATCGCCACCAGCAGGATCGTCAGTTGCTGACCGAACGTCAGGTCCACCCCCAAAGCCTGCGCGATGAACAAAGTCGCCAGCGTCATGTAGATGTTGGTGCCGTCGAGGTTGAACGAATAGCCGGTCGGAACCACCAGGCCGACCACCGATTTCGAACAGCCGAGCCGCTCCAGCTTGGCCATCAACTGCGGCAGCGCGCTTTCCGACGAGCTGGTGCCGAGCACGATCAGGAGTTCGTCCTTGATGTAGGCGATGAACTTGAAGATGTTGAAGCCGACCATGCGCGCGATCAGGCCGAGCACGACGATGACGAACAGTGCCGCTGTCGCATAGAACAGGATGATCAGGCTCAACAGGTTGGTGAGCGCGGCCGGGCCGAACTTGCCGATCGTATAGGCCATCGCGCCGAACGCGCCGAGCGGCGCCGCTTTCATGACGATGGCAATCACGCCGAAGATCGCATGCGACACGTCATCGATCGTATCGCGAAGGGTGTGCCCGCGCTCGCCCAGCGCCATCAGCGCGAAACCGAACAGGATGGCGAACAGCAGCACCTGCAGGATATCGCCGCGCGCGAATGCGCCGACCACGCTGTCCGGGATGATGTTGAGTACGAAGTCGACCGACTTCTGCGCTTCCGCCTGCTTGACGTAGTTGGCCACTGCGCCGGCAGAGCCTTCGGTCTTCGTGACAAGGCCATGGCCGACCTGGAACAGGTTGCCCATCACCATGCCGAGGATCAGCGCGAACGACGACACGATTTCGAAATACACCAGCGCCTTGATGCCGACGCGGCCGACCTTCCGGGCGTCCTGGATATGCGCGATGCCGGATACCACGGTGCAGAAGATGATCGGCGCGATCACCATCTTGATCAGCTTGATGAAGCCGTCGCCAAGCGCCTTGATCCAGTCGTTGGTGGCGAAGGCCGGAAAGAACGAGCCGGCAACGACACCCAGCAGAATGGCGATCAGAACCTGGAGATAGAGAATCTTGTACCAGGGCTTTGCTGTGGGCGCTGGCACGCCCGTCGTTGCGATCACTGCCGCCATGATGGTTACTCCGTCAGAACATAAGAACTCCCGCGGTCAATAGCACAGAACGTCGCACCCCCGGCAACCCGCCGGAGGACAATTATTTGTCCAGTTAAAGGAAGGATGCCTGTGTTGGTCAGCAGTTACCTGCGGCGGTCGACCAGGCGGCGTACCGCCGGCACGAGCGTCGCGCCGAGCGCGTTCTTCACCAGCGACGCCGCAATGAATGGCATGACACCAACCAGCCAGGCTTTCTCGACGCCGAGCTTCATGCCGAATGCCAGCCAGCCGAAGCCCATTGCCAGAATGGCGATGTGGCCGATTCCCATCGCCACGAAGAGCCGGGGCACCGAACGGTCCCAGCCTCGCCCGCTCAGCCAGCCAGTCACGAAGGCCGCGACGATGAAGCCGAACAGATAGCCCGCGGTCGGTCCCAGCAGCGGCGCCAGGCCGCCGACCGGTCCCGCGAACACCGGCAGGCCCATGGCCCCCTCGGCGAGATAGGCGATCACAGTGGCCGTGCCGAGCCGCCAGCCATAGGCGGCGCCGATCATCAGCACCACCAGGGTCTGCAGGGTCATCGGCACGAACGGCAGCGGCAGGTTGATCTTGGCGGACACCGCCAGCAATGCGGTTCCAAGCGCGGCAAGCACGACGGCGCGCAGCACGCCCGCCACGGCATCGGCGCGGCTCGGCCACAGCACGGCGGCGATGGGCGGATGGGATGCGGCGAGAGCTGATGGAAGACGCGGCAAGGAGGCCTCCTGAGATGCAAGCAAGGGGGAACGCGCTGAGAATGATGCCGGGCTATAGCGGCGAAACGCGATGCCGCGCAAGCAAGCGGCCGGTGACCTCAGCCATGCGTCGGACCGCCCTGCCCGAGCCACTTGCTGATCCGCGCCACCGCCTCGTGCATGTCGTCGCTCGACTGCGCGTAGGAGAAGCGCACATAGGAGCGGCCATGGATCGGATCGAAATCGCTGCCGGGAGTGGCGGCGACATGGGCCTGTTCCAGCATCTGCCGGGCGAAATCGAAGCTGTCGGCGGTGAATTTCGACACATCGGCATAGAGATAGAAGGCGCCGTCGGCGGGCAGGAAATCGTTGAGACCGGCTTGCGGCAAACCTGCGATCAAAATGCGGCGGTTCTCCTGGTAGCCGTGCTTGACCAGTTCCATCTCGGCGCGGCCCTCGAACGCCGCCTCGGCGGCGATCTGCGACAGGGTCGGCACCGAAATCGACAGGTTCTGCTGCAGCCGTTCCATCGGTCGCACCAGCGGCTCGGGCACCACCATCCAGCCGACCCGCCAGCCGGTCATGCAGAAGTATTTCGAGAACGAGTTGATCACCAGCGCATCCGGGGACAGTTCGGCGGCGGTCACCGCCGGGAAGGCATAATCCAGACCGTGATAGATCTCGTCGGAGATGAAGCGGATGCCCTCGCTTTCGGCGGCGGCCATCAGGCCGGTCAGCGCCTCCCTGGACATCATGGTGCCGGTGGGATTGGCGGGACTGGCCACCAGCACCCCCTTCAGCGGCGTCTTGCGGTGCGCCGCGAGCAGCGCCTCGCCGGTCAGCGCGTGGCGGGTGTCGGCATGGGTCTCGATCAGCACCGGCTCGCAGCCCAGCGCCTTCAGGATGTGGCGGTACGGCGGATAGCCGGGCACGGTCACCGCGACCCGGTCGCCGGGCTCGAACATCGCCAGGAAGGCCAGAATGAAGCCACCGGAGGACCCGGTGGTGACAATGATGCGTCCCGGATCGACGTCGCAGCCATAGGCATCGCGGTAATGCCGGGCGATTCGCGCCCGCAGCGAGGGCATGCCGAGCGCCGAGGTATAGTCGATCCGGCCGTCCCGCAGCGCCGCCTGCGCGGCGGCGATCGCCACTTTTGGCGCGCCCATGGCGGGCTGGCCGACTTCCATATGAATCACGTGACCGCCGGCAGCCTCGATGCGCGCCGCCGCGGCCATCACGTCCATCACCATGAACGGCGGCACGTCGCTGCGTGCCGAGGCGGTGAGCAGCCCGCGGGCGCGGGACTTTATATTGAGATCATGCATCGAACTGGCCGTTCGCGTGGCGCGCAACAAAAGGGCAGCGAAGCGCCACGCCTGCTTCGCTGCAGAGAGGTCTGACAGGACGACGGTACGAGATCAACTCACTCAATCCCGCAACGGATCGTTAAGAATTGCGGGAGCACGTTATTACCGTAGAAATAGCAGAACTTTCGAAACACCACCTGAGGCAACTACGCCGCATTTGCGAGGACGTTCGGTGCTCACTGCGTCCAACAGCGCATATCAGAAGTCCGCCGATGATGCCGCGGCCGCGATGCTGCGCGGTGCGGCTGCGAAGTCCAGTGCCGCTTTGGCCAAGGCCAACGCCGAGGCGGGTGACACCAATTCTTCCGGCCGTGGCCCTGCGGTCCAAAAGAATTTTTCGGCCTCCGCGCAGGCCATGTCGCTGCTGCAGAATTCCCTGAACGCACTGCGGCCGGCGCTGGACGGAGATGTCGCAGACGCGCTGTCTGACCAGTTGGAGAAGACCCGCGACGCACTGACCAAGCTGGACGAGGCCAAGCAGGGCATGATCGGCGATCGCAAGGCGGCCGCCGAACAGAAGCTGGAACAGGCGCGCAAGAAACTGGCGCTGCTGCGCATGATGGGTGGCGATCCCAAGGCCATCATGCGTCAGGCCAAGGCGATCGCCCAGGAGATCAAGGGCGCCGCCAACGAATATAGCGAGGCACTGAAAGCACAAGGCGGCGACGGGGCATCGAGCGCTGCGGTGCCAGCCGACGCGGCCACCGGTTCCGCCGACCCGGCCGCAACACCGAGCGATGCAACTGCGGCGGCAGGTGAGGTTCCGGCGGTGGCCTCCTCCGCCGATGCCACCGCGAAGACGGCGTCGCCTGACGCGGCCGCGCAGCCGCAGACTCCGGCCGACAAGGCCACGGCGGAGGCGAAAGACAACCAGCATGAGCGCGAGGTGCTGGAAGCCTTCAAGGACGCTGCCCGCGCGGTCAGACGCGTGATGGAAGAAGCCGCGCGAAAACTCAAGGCCCAGCGTCCAGCCGACCCTGAATCCAGCGGCACGGCGCAGATCGGCGCAGCCATGGACAAGGCCGTCGGCGAACTGGCGGAGAACATGCAGTCCAGTGGCGCCGATGCCGCACTTGCGACGGCTGTCGTCACGGAGACACCGACCATCGATGTACAGGCCTGACGCTCCGAGCTCCCCGGCTTTCGGAGACATCGCCGATGCATCGCCAGTGTCATCCTGCGGGGGGCGTCGCCGGCCGCCCGAGCCGCCCCCCATTCGTATTTTCCAGCATAACCTGCTATCTGCACGGCCCCGAGGCGTTGCGGTCCGTTGCTGCGCCGCGCTCTTGCCGCAATATCGGGCTTGTTAGGCCCATCCCTGTCCGACCCCGGCCGAAGATGAAAGACCTGCGACAGCAGCCCCGGGCGACGCCCCGGCCCCCCTCCAGATGGATCGCGCTGCTGACCGCGGCGGCGCTGCTGATCGCGCAGCTGCCGGCGCGCGCCCAGGAGAACCGAGGCCCCAGGCTGCTGCGCGATGCCGAGATCGAGCAGCTGCTGCGCGACTACACCCGGCCGATCCTGCGCGCCGCGGGGCTGGAGAAGCAGAACATCCAGGTCGTCATCATCAACGATCCCACCTTCAACGCCTTCGTCGCCGACGGCCGCCGCATCTTCGTCAATTACGGCGCGCTGATGCAGTCGCAGACGCCGAACCAGCTGATCGGCGTGCTGGCCCACGAGACCGGCCATCTAGCCGGCGGCCATCTGTCAAAACTGCGCCAGCGGCTGGCGGAAGCACAGACCCAGATGATCGTGGCCATGCTGCTCGGCGTCGGCGCCATGGTGGCCGGTGCCAGGGGCGGCAATTCAAACAGCGGCGCCAGCAATATCGGCGCTGCGGCGGTCAGCGCGCCGGGCGCCATCCTGCAGAGCACCATGCTGTCCTACCAGCGCCAGCAGGAGGAGAATGCCGACCGCGCCGGGGTCAAGTTCCTCACCGCGACCGGCCAGTCGCCGAAGGGCATGTACGAGACCTTCAAGCGGTTCTCCGGCGACAGCCTGTTCGCGGCGCGCGGTGCCGACCCCTACCAGCAGTCGCATCCGATGCCGCGCGAGCGCGTCGCCGCCCTCGAAGAGCTGGCGCGATCGAGCCCGTACTGGGACAAGAAGGACGACCCTGCTTTGCAGCTGCGCCATGACCTGATGCGCGCCAAGACCTCCGGCTTCATGGAACAACGCGACACGGTCTATCGGCGCTATCCGCCGTCGGACGTCTCGCTGCCGGCGCGTTATGCGCGCGCCATCGCCACCTATCGCCATGGCGACCTGCGCGACGCCGCGGCACAGATCGACGCCCTGATCGCAGTGCAGCCGGGCAACGCCTATTTCCATGAATTGAAGGGCCAGGCGCTGCTCGAGGGCGGCCGGCCGGCGGAGGCCGTGGCGCCGCTGCGCAAGGCGGTGCAACTGTCGAACAACGCAGCCCTGATCGAGATGCTGCTTGGGCAGGCGCTGGTGGCCTCCGACAACAAGGCGACCACCGACGAAGCGATCCGGATTCTGCGCGCCGCCGTCGCCCGCGAAAGCGAAGCGCCGATCGGCTATTCCCAACTGGCGATGGCCTATGGCCGCAAGGGCGACTATGCGGAGGCCGATCTCGCCTCCGCACAGGCCGCGTTCCTGCGCGGCGACAACAAGACCGCGCGCGAACTGGCGTCGCGCGCCAAGGCCCGCTTCGCGGTCGGCACCCCCGGCTGGGTCAAGGCCGACGACATCATCGCGGCGAAGGGGCCGGGATCGAAGGATTGAGCGTCACCGGTCGTTCGCATCCGCGAAGCCGGCCAGCACGACTTCCTCGCGCTTGCGCCGCAGATGCGTTCGCAGAATGTGCGCGAGCCCGCCGGCGTCGCGACGCTGCAATGCGTTGAGGATTCCTTCGTGCTCCTGGATGGCGAGGGCCCAATGTTCGGGAGTCATCGGCGTAATGAACCGGGCCCGCCGGATGCGCGCCGCGATCGACTCGTAGAAACCGGCGAGCACCGCGTTGTCCGCCGCGCGGACGATGGCCTCGTGGATCAGCCGGTTGCATCGATAGTAGGATAACAAGTCCCGCGCCCGGTAATGCTCGACCATCCGCGCCTGCAGCTCGGCAATCTCGCCGAGTTGTTCGTCGGTAATGCGGGGGCACGCCAGTTCGCCGGCCGCGGCCTCCAGCGCCTCGCAGACTTCAAACAGCTCCTTGACGTCCTTCTGGGTCAGTTTGGCTGCGCGCGATCCGCGGTTAGGCAGCAAGACCACAAGGCCTTCGGATGCCAGCACCTTGAGCGCTTCGCGCAAGGGCGTGCGCGAGATGGCGAACGAGGCACACAGCTCGCGCTCCGGAATACGCGCTCCCGGCGGGATTTCGCCTTCCGTCAGGACATGCCTGAGGCGGGCCACCACCTCATCGTGCATCATCGAACGATCTCCAGACTCCCCTATGGAACCTTTTTGAATTCAAAAACTGGTAATCTCAAGCAATATTCGCAAAAGACGATTGCCAAAAGCACATTTTGCATTCAACTTCGTCTCATTCTGCCGAACCCGAGTTTCAACCACAGGGGTCAGTAAGCAAAATGAGCGAAAACGCCACCCCCGATGCCCTGCTGTACGACGTCCGCGACGGCGTCGGATGCATCACCTTCAACCGGCCCCAAGCGAGGAATTCGCTCACCTTCGAAATGTACGAGCGGCTTGAAGCGATCTGCGAAGCCGCCGGTCGCGATCGGACCCTGAAGGTGCTGATCCTGACCGGCGCCGGCGACAAGGCGTTCGCGTCGGGCACCGACATCAACCAGTTTCGCGCCTTCAACGGCCCGCAGGATGCCATCGACTACGAGGCGCGGATCGACCGCGTGCTGACCGCGCTCGAACAATGCCCGGTGCCGACGATTGCGGCGATCAACGGCGTTTGCGCCGGCGGCGGCGCGGGCATTGCCGCGTGCTGCGACCTGCGCATCGGAACGCGGACGGCGAAGTTCGGTTTTCCGATCGCGCGTACACTCGGCAATTGCCTGTCGGCGTCCAATATCGGCCGGCTTTCCGCCCTGATCGGCGCAACCCGGCTCAAGGAGATCATCTATACCGCGCGCCTGATCGAAGCGCCGGAAGCGGCAGGCATCGGTCTGCTGCACGAGGTCGTCGACGATGCTGCGGCGCTGGTGCAGCGCGCCGACGAGCTGGCGCGGCTTGTCGCCAGCCACGCGCCGCTGACGCTGCGAGCCACCAAGCAGTCGCTGCTGCGCGCGCAGCCGAAGCCCGGCGAAGACGAGGACCTGATCCTGATGTGCTATCAGAGCCGGGATTTCCGCGAAGGCATGGATGCCTTCCTCAACAAGCGCCAGCCGCAATGGACCGGCGAATAGAACAACGACAACAACAATAACAATAACAAGATTGCGGGAGAAACGATGGGGCCGCTCAGTGGATTGAAGGTGATCGATCTGACCCACGTCATGGCGGGGCCAACGTGCACGCTGATGCTCGCCGACATGGGCGCCGAAGTGATCAAGATCGAGAAGATTCCGGCCGGCGACGACACCCGCTACATGGTGCCGCCGAAGATCGGCGACGTCGCGGCGTCGTTCCTGATGATGAACCGCAACAAGAAGGGCATTGCGCTGGACCTGAAGACACCGGGCGGCGCCAAAGTGCTGCGGCGTCTGATCGAATCCGCGGACGTGCTGGTGGAGAACTTCGGCCCCGGCGTCATGGACCGTCTCGGCTTCGGCTACGCCGATCTCAGCAAGGCCCACCCTGCCCTGATCTATTGCTCGCTGTCCGGCTTCGGCCGCACCGGGCCATACAAGCATCGCCGCGGTTTCGATCTCGTGGCGCAGGCGATGAGCGGCATCATGAGTTTCACTGGCGAACGCCCCGGCGGACCACCGGTCAAATGCGGTGCGCCGTTGTCCGACATCACGGCCGGGATTCTCGCCGCCACGGGCATTCTGGCGGCCTATACCCACCGCCTCAAGACCGGCGAGGGGCAATGGGTTGAGACCTCGCTGTTCGAGGCGGCGCTGGTGCAGACCTATTGGCAGGCCGCCATCGCACTGGCCACCGGCGTGGCGCCGACAGCGATGGGGTCGGCCCACCCGCTCAATGCGCCGTACCAGGCGTTCGAGGCTTCCGACAAGTGGATCGTGGTCGGCGGCGCCAACCAGAAGAACTGGCTGCGCACCCTCGACGTGCTCGGGGCCACGGAACTGGCGCGCGATCCGCGCTTTCTCACCGGCGCCGACCGAATGGCGAATTTGAAGGAACTGGAAGCGCTGCTCACGGAGCGCTTCAAGCAAGAGTCCGCCGAGCACTGGCTCACGGCGCTCGAGGAAGCCGGCGTGCCCTGCGGCCCGGTCAACGACATGCTGCAGGCCCTTGCCGACCCGCAAACCGTCGCTCGTGAGATGGTGGTCGAAGTCGAGCATGCGACACTCGGCAAGGTGAGCACAATGGGGCTGCCGATCAAGTTCTCGCGGACGCCGGGCAAGGTGCGGTCGGGTGCCCCGCTGTACGGCCAACATACCGAGGAAGTGCTCGGCGCCTACGGTTTTGGCGCCGAGGAAATTGCCGCACTTCGCGAACAGGGCGCGGTCGCCGCAACGGATTTCGCGGAAACGGGTTGAACGGACGGCGCGACACGACGAAGACACGACAACGATACGAAAACAAAAACAAAACGCATATGGGAGGATTGGATGTCTCGGACTCCGAGTTTCGCTGCAGCCGCCTGCGTTGTTGCCATCGGCGGTTTCGCCATCGTCTCCACCGGCCCGGCCGATGCAGCCTGGCAACCGGCCAAGCCGATCGAGTTCATTGCCACCGCCGGCCCGGGCGGCGGCACCGACACTTTTGCGCGCGCCGTGCAGAACATCATCACCAAGTACAAGCTGGTCGAGCAGCCAATCGTCGTGGTCAACAAGGCCGGCGGCAGCGGCGCCGAAGGCTACACCTACACCAAGGCCATGGCCGGCGACCCCTACCGGGTGGTGTTCGGCACCTCCAACGCCTGGACCCAGCCGATGGTCTCCAAGGTCGCATTCAACTACACCGACCTGACGCCGATCGCCGCGATGGTGCAGGACGAGTTCCTGCTCTGGGTCAAACAGGACGCACCGTATCAGACCGCGAAAGACTTTCTCACGGCCGTCGCCGCCAAGCCGCCGGGCGATTTCAAGATGGGCGGCGCGCAGTCCAAGGACACCGACGAGACGCTCACCCGGCTGATCGACAAGGCCGCGAAGGTGAAATTCGTCTACATCCCGTTCAAGAGCGGCGCCGAGGCCGCGGTGCAACTCGCCGGCGGCCATATCGATGCTCACGTCAACAATCCCAGCGAGAGCATCGGACAGTGGAAGGGCAGCACCCAGCGCCCGCTGTGCGCTTTCAGCCCGCAGCGTCTGCCGGACGGCCCCAAGGTCACGGCGACGCAGAACTGGCACGACGTCCCGACCTGCGTCGAATCCGGCCTGGACATCCCGCAATTCCAGCAACCACGCACGGTCTGGCTGCCGGGCAAGGTGAGTGCCGATCAGACTGCGTTTTATGTCGACCTGATGCAGAAGGTGCAGTCCAAGCCGGAGTGGAAGGAATATATCGAGCGGACCTCGCAGACCGATACGTTCCTGACCGGCGAGGCATTCAGCAAATTCATCCACGAGGACATCGCACGCACCCACAAGATTGCCGCCGACGAAGGCTGGCTGATCGGCAAATAGGGCCACGACCATGATCTCCGGACGCAGCCTGGAATCTGCCACCGCGCTCATCACCGGGGCGTTCGGTGCAGCCGTCGTGGTGTCCAGCATCGACAATGGCATCGGCTGGTCGACCGCCGGTGTCGACTCCGGCACGTTCCCGTTCATCGTCGGTCTCGTCATCGTCGCGGGCAGCCTGTTCAACCTGGTGCAGGGATGGCTGCATGCCCGTCCGGTGGTGCTTACGGCCGGCGAACTGCGGCGGCTGGGAACACTGTTTCTTCCGGCTACCGCCTATGTCGGATTCATCCCGCTGATCGGCTTGTATCCGGCCTCCGCACTCTACGTATTCGGCACCATAGCCTGGCACAAGCGGGGAGCGCTGCTGGTGTCGGCGCTCGCAGGAATCGGCGCGGCCGTCGCGCTGTATCTGATCTTCGAGCTGACGTTCCAGATCTCGTTGCCGCGCGGCGCGCTCGGCGCGCTCATCGACTACTAGGCGACTTTCGATGGAAAATCTCGAAGCCCTGATGCACGGATTTGGCATTGCGCTGTCCGGCAACCATATTTTCCTGATGCTGATCGGCGTGCTGCTCGGCATTCTGGTCGGCGTGCTGCCCGGCCTCGGCGCGCCCAACGGCGTCTCGCTGCTGCTGCCGCTGACCTTCGGGATGCAGCCGGTGTCGGCGATCATCCTGTTGTCGTCGATGTACTGGGGCGCGCTGTTCGGCGGCTCGGTGACATCCATCCTGTTCAACATTCCGGGCGAGCCATCGTCGGTCGCGACCACGTTCGACGGCTACCCGATGGCGCGCGACGGCCGGCCCACCACCGCGCTGGCTACGGCGTTCGGCTCCGCCGCGTTCGGCGCCCTCGCCG
>LNAP01005379.1_pt1 | contig 11396 bp, 12 predicted proteins | sample 602601 | NCBI WGS metagenome assembly LNAP01 (sample SAMN02440304, study PRJNA202911) | soil metagenome | biome: Subtropical and temperate rainforests or woodlands; isolation source: soil samples (1 kg each in a 20% v/v slurry with milli Q water) were... ... | reverse complement strand
ACGTAGTCGCGCAAGGTGCTGCCCCCTGATGTAAGCGCGTCCTGAAGCGTTTGCCGAATATTGCCGCATAAGACTTTGCATCGGTTAAGCGACAGTTTCCCCGCCTGGGTTTGGGGGTGTATGCCAGAGCGGAACAAGACCTCGGAGGCATAGATGTTGCCAACCCCGACCACAATGCTTCCGCTAAGAAGCGCCTGTTTGATGGCAAGCGTCTTGCCGTGCAGCTTGCTATGCAGATATTGCGGGGTAAACAAGGGGTCGAACGGTTCGAGGCCGAGCTTGGCAAGCAGTGGGTGGGCGCTTATGGGGCCGCTGGCCACGTCGTGCCAAAGCACAGCTCCGAAACGGCGCGGATCGTGCAGCAGGAAACGGGCATGAGCGAAAAGCCATTCGACATGGTCGTGTTTGCGTCGGGGCTCGTCCAGAGGGACGCGACGCAGCGAGCCTGACATGCCAAGATGAATAATCAGCGTTCCATGATCGAATGTGATCAACAGGTATTTGCCCCGGCGATCGCAACTGCGCACAGTTTTTCCGGCGAGCGTTTCAGCCAGGTCGGCGGGTACGGGCCAGCGCATGCGCGACTCGTGAACGAGCACTTGAGTCAGCGCGTGGCCGGGCATAATCGTCGCAATTCCGCGACGTGTAGTTTCAACTTCTGGTAGTTCGGGCATATAGGGGTGCTAAGATCCTTGAACCTTTGTGTGTTATTTTGCCATCTCGCGCCTTATCATAGGCGTAATGGCCGACGGTTCTAATGAATGAAACTTCCAATTTCCTTGTGTCTTACCATTTTCACGGGTTTGAGCCTCCAGTTTCCAGCCGTTGCCGCTGCCGCGCAAGCTGAGAAATCGCGCGAGCGCGTCGAACAAATCCATTTGCGCGCCGGGGAATTCCCGGCGGTGACGCTCACCGCCGATATTTTGTATCGCATATTGGCGTCTGAAATTGCAGCGCAGCGGGGTGAATACGACATGGCCAGCCAAACATTGCTGGATTTGTCTAAAGATACCTCCGATCCGCGACTGGCCAAGCGCGCATTTCAGTTCGCCATGGCTGATCGCGATGTTTCCCGGGCCCTGTCGGCGGCGCGCGAATGGGCCCAGCTGGCGCCTGACGACCCTGAAGCTGTAGCCAGTTCGCTGGCATTGGCTGCATCAAGGGGCGAGACGGCAGGGCTGGCGGCCGCTCTTTGGAATCGTATCGATAAGGCAAGCGATAAAAACGCCGCTATTGCCCAGGCCGCAGTTATCGTCAATAAAATGAACGACAAGCAAATGGCGCTGGAGGTTCTGGACAAAGCCTTGCGTGAGCCTGTCCGGAATATACTGATTACCCGCTTGGCGTTGGCCGACGCGGCCTGGGCTGCCGCCGATGCCCCGCGTGCGCTGTCCGAAGCGCAGCAGGCCCTGGCGCTCGATCCTAATTCAGAGCCCGCCGCTCAGCGCGTACTTGAGTACGGCTTGAAGGTGGATCCTGTGGCAGCAATTAATGCCACCCAGACGTTTGCTGCCAAACACCCCGAAGCCCGCAAACTGCAACTGCTGCTTATAAATCGTCTGGCGCAGCGCAATGATTTCGACGGTGCGCTGGCGCAAATGGCAAAGATGCGTAAAACAGCCCCCGAGGACTTTGACTTGTTGTACACCGAAGCGGAAATCAACTTCCACGCCGGACGGTACGATCGTGCCAAAGCCTTGTTGAACGAGTACATCAACGTCCAGATGCAGCGTCGCCGCTCTATTAGCGATAAAGCCACCAATGCCATGGCCGATGCGTCGGACGCCCGGCTGTTGCTGGTAAAAATAGCTGAAAAAGAAGGGCTGCTGAACGAAGCCATTGTGCAACTGGGTCTTATCGATGACCCTGCTTTGCGTTTTCAGGCGCGGGTCCATCAGGCCGTACTGCAAGCTCGTCAGGGCAACTTGAATCAGGCCCGGAAAACAATCGAGGACCTGAAGCCGCAAGACAAGCGCGAGCGCACGGTGGTGGCGCTTACGCTGGCGTCAATATACCGCGAGTCGGGACGTACTGATTTAGCGATTGAGACCTTGGCCGAGGCTGACAAGGCAATGCCCGATACGTCGGAAATCAAATACGACCTGGCCATGCTGTATGAACGTCAAGGCAAGTACGAGGAATTCGAAAAACTTCTAAGACGCGTCATCGAGCTCGAGCCCGAGAATTCAAATGCCTATAATTCGTTGGGCTATACCTTCGCCGACCAAAACACGCGACTGGACGAAGCACAGGAACTTCTGGATCGTGCGCTTGAGCTCGACCCCGATAGTCCCTTTATTCTGGACAGCGTTGGCTGGTATCTGTTTCGAACCGGCGCCAACGAAGAGGCTCTGGAATATTTGCAGCGCTCTTACGAACAAATGCCTACGGCCGATGTGGCGGCTCACCTGGGTGAAGTCTTGTGGAAGCTTAAACGTTACAACGCAGCCAAACAGATCTGGCGCGCAGGCCTGGCCAAAGATGCCAGCAACGAGACATTGCTGAAAACATTAAAACGTCTGGAGGTCAGGTTGTGATGATGTTGGCATGGTTGAAGCAGTTTGGCCGCAGTGGCAGTGCCGTGTTTTTATGTCTGGCGTTGGCGGCTTGCGCCACTCCGCAAAAAATCGGTAATAACAATGGCTCGCAAGTGTTCGAGCGCACAGGGCGTTTCGCGCTGAATGTCACTTACCACGACAACAAGCAGGACGCGGTGCAAGGGGGCTTTGCCTGGCAGGATGATGGCCGCAACTTAACCCTTGATCTGGCGAATCCGCTGGGAAGTACTTTGGCGCGGGTTGATGTGGTTCCCGGGCATGCAAAGCTGACTCGCAGCAACGGGGCAACAGAGCAGGCGCCTGGCCCGGATGCTCTGGTGGAACTTGTATTGGGCAGCCCGATACCTGTGGCAGGTTTGCGTGATTGGCTGCGGGGCCGTACGGGCAGTTCAGCGACAGTGCAACTGGAAAAAAACGAAGCAGGCCAAATTACAGGCTTCGAGCAAAATGGCTGGCGGGTCGTCTTGTCGCGTTACGACGCGCAGGGGCCCAGGCTGTTGCAAATGAATCGCAACGAGGCCGGCCGCCGTATCAGTGTCCGGCTTGTCGTCGATGGCCAGTAAACGGAGCTAGGCGTGGTTTTGTACGATGTTCCGGCTCCCGCCAAAATCAATCTGTTCTTGCATGTGCTGGGCCAGCGCGACGATGGCTATCATTTGCTGCAAACGGTGTTTCGTTTCCTTGATCTGTGCGATACCCTGAATTTTGAAAAGCGCAGCGACGGCGAAATTATTTGCGAAGGTCAGATTGAGGACCTTGCGCCCGAAGACGACCTGGTCGTGCGCGCTGCCAAGGCGTTGCAGCACGCTACGGGCACCCCCTATGGGGCGCAAATCAACTACCAAAAAAAAATTCCATCCGGCGCGGGACTGGGCGGCGGGTCGAGCGATGCCGCCAGTACTCTGATTGCATTGAATCGATTGTGGCAAACTAATTTAAGCCGCCAGGAACTGATGCGGCTGGCGCTGCCGTTGGGGGCTGACGTGCCCGTGTTCATCTTTGGCCAGCCAGCATTTGCCGAGGGTGTGGGGGAAATTCTTACCCCTGTAAACCTGCCCGAGCGGTCTTACGTTGTTGTACAACCAACTCAAAATGTCCCGACTTCAGGAGTATTTTCGTCGCCCGATTTGACAAGAGATTCTCCTTGCGTCAGAATATCGGTCTTTACTGATTGGCAAACAGTTGAAGCGGAAAAAAGCGCAGGCGGGCCGGCTGCACGGCAGACGGTACAACCAGCTTATTTTGGACGCAACGATTTACAGCCAGTTGTTTGTGCAAAGTATCCCGTAGTTAACGAGCTTGCCTCGTGGCTTGCTTCACAGGGCATCAACGCACGAATGACAGGGTCTGGCGCCTGCTTTTTTGTTGAATTTGTAACGATCGAGCAAGCGGTGCTTTGTCAGCAGGAAATTATCGTTAAAATGTCTTGTCGCGAAAACGATAAGACAGGAATGATTAAAAATACCTGGGCTTGTTCAGGTTTAATAGATCATCCGTTACGATACTGGGTACACAGTTAAATTGGGGAATCGCCAAGCTGGTTAAGGCACTGGATTTTGATTCCAGCATGCGAAGGTTCGAATCCTTCTTCCCCAGCCACCTTTTCTAAGCCTTTCTGGCTTGCAGTTAACATTCAAGCTGTTGAGTCGGCCCCAAACGGGTGTGCTGGTCAACAGCTTTGTTGTTTAACGCTTCGGAATCTTTACCATCCATCATGGCAAACGATAGATTCATGATCTTTACCGGCACTGCCAACACTCGCTTGGCAGTCGATGTAGTTAATCACCTCGATATGTCTCTCGGGAAAATGACTGTAGGCCGCTTTTCAGACGGCGAAGTCATGGTCGAGATTAACGAAAATGTGCGCGGTAAAGATGTATTCGTGCTGCAGCCTACGTGCGCGCCAACTAACGACAACCTGATGGAAATCATGGTTATGGTCGATGCGCTGCGCCGGGCTTCGGCGGGGCGTATTACCGCCGCCATTCCATATTTCGGCTATGCCCGCCAAGATCGGCGCCCGCGATCGGCACGCGTATCGATTTCGGCTAAAGTGGTTGCCAATATGTTGCAGGTGGTCGGTGTTGATCGTGTCATGACGATGGACTTGCATGCGGATCAGATCCAGGGCTTTTTTGATATTCCTGTCGACAACGTGTATGCCAGTCCTATTTTGCTAAGCGATATCTGGCGCCGCAACTACGAGAACCTGGTGGTCGTATCTCCGGATATCGGCGGTGTGGTTCGCGCACGCGCCCTGGCAAAGCAGCTCGAGGCTGACCTGGCCATTATCGACAAGCGCCGCCCGCGTGCCAATGTGTCCGAGGTCATGAACATTATCGGCGAGGTCGATGGCCGCACTTGCATCATCATGGATGACATGGTCGATACGGCAGGTACGTTGTGTAAAGCCGCCCAGGCTCTTAAAGAGCGCGGAGCGCTGAACGTTTACGCTTACTGCACCCATCCTGTCTTGTCCGGCGGCGCTGTCGAACGCATTGTCGAGTCCGAACTTGATGAACTGGTGGTTACCGATACGATTCCTTTGTCGGAGCCCGCGCGGGCCTGCGGGAAAATCCGCCAATTGTCCTGCGCTTCATTGCTGGGCGAAACGATTTTACGTATTTCAAACGCCGAATCAGTCAGTTCGCTGTTCGTCGATTAAACCCAAACCGTTGTTTGCTGGTCGCGGCAAACAACGCTCTTCGTAGCGATTAACGCTACGTTTTTTAACAGGGCATAAAAGCCCCTTGTAATTGGAGTTTTCCCATGAAATTCAATGCCACTTTGCGTAGCGTTCAGGGTACGAGTGCGAGCCGCCGCCTGCGCCACGCTGGCCGTGTTCCCGCCATTGTTTACGGCGGTACTGCCCAGCCATTAAGTATCGAACTCGATCACAACGAAATCTATCACGCACTGCGTAAAGAATCGTTCCACGCGTCCATCCTCAGCATGGAACTCGATGGCAAATCCGAGCAGGTTTTATTGCGTGCGGTGCAATGGCACCCATACAAACAACTGGTCCTGCACGTTGACTTCCAGCGCGTCGATGCTTCTCAGGCGCTAAATACCAAAGTGCCTCTGCACTTTATCAATGCTGAAGTCTCGCCAGCTGTTAAACTTAGCAGCGCGATTATCAGCCACGTGGTTACCGAGCTCGATATTACGTGCTTGCCAGCCAATCTGCCTCAGTTCATCGAAGTCGATTTAAGTAAGCTGATCGCCGGCGGAACATTGCACTTGGCCGATATCACTCTGCCTAAGGGTGTTACGTTCGTTGCTCATGGCGGCGATGCCAATCCAGTGCTTGCTGCTGCGATCGTTAAAGGCGGCGCCGCTGCTGAAGGCGACGCCGATGCCGAGAAAGCAGCCGAATAAGGGTTTAATCACTTATTCGCTAGCCTGACGGTTTTATATAAGCCTGAAGGTCTTGGCATAAACCCCTGTTTAGCCTCGGCTAGCAGGGGTTTCGTTTTTCGATTCATAACTTTACGTTCCAAACGGAATGGCTTGTTTATCTGCTTATGACGCTACCTATACGCCTGATTATTGGGTTGGGTAATCCCGGCCCCGAATATGAAACAACGCGCCATAACGCAGGTTTTTGGCTCGCCGATCATTGGGCGGACGACCTGAAAGCCAGCTTTTCTTTCGAGAAGAGTTTTTCGGCGTCAGTCGCCAAGGCCCGTTTTCAGGGCGAAGCGGTGCTGCTGGCCAAACCAATGACATTTATGAACCGCTCGGGGCAGGCGGCGGGCGCCTTAATGCGGTTCTACAAATTAACCCCTGAGCAAGTGCTTGTACTGCATGACGAGCTTGATTTAATGCCAGGGCAGGCAAAGCTGAAACAAGGGGGCGGCCATGCCGGACATAATGGCTTGCGCGATATCCAGTCGGCATTCGGCAGTCCGGATTTTTGGCGTTTGCGCATCGGCATTGGCCATCCGCGCACCTTGGGATTGGCCCAGCAGGTAGCCGCCTTTGTTCTTAACGCTCCCCGACGCGACGAGTTAAAAGAGATCGAAGGCGTAATTGACCGCTGCCGGGCAATTGGTCCCGCATTGCTGCGTGGTGAGTATCCGCAGGCGATCAGCCAGCTGCACGAGGGTAACAGTGGCTAATGCCGCGGAGGTCTCGTTTCGCTTTCGCGATGAAGTTCGGGATTTTGTCCGCTTCGTTCGTCATCCGCGCGTCACACCCCGTTTACCCGGCCGGGCCGCAGCCAGCGGCTGGTGGCAGGATTGGTTTCCTGCCTTGTCGGTTGGAAGACTGCTTAAATGGGCTTTTTTGCTCTGGGCTGTGAATCTTGTTTTCCTGGGCCCCATTGCGGTTTTGGCGGCTGGCGCGGGTGGCGCACACCATAGACTGGACATACAAAATATTCCGTGGCTGCAGGCGCTGTTGTGGGCTCCCATTGTGGAAGAGCTGGTTTTTCGTTATGGCTTGCGGCATGCCGGTCTGGCTCTGTGGCTGGTGCCTGCGATGGTGGTTGCATTGGTTGCGGGGCCCAATTGGGCTACTGTCGCATTGGTGGGGGCCGCTTTGCTCCTGTGCTGGAAGCCATATTTAAAAAAGAATGGCGGCACGCCCAAAGCACTGGCGTGGCGCCACCGGGTTTTGTATTTGCGCTGGTTTCCGTGGGTGTTTCATGCAGCGGCATTGTTGTTCGCCGCAGTTCATTTGAATAATTTTTCATTGAACCAAATGCCGTACTGGCTAATGCCGCTTTTGGTGCTTCCGCAATGGCTGACCGGGCTTGTGCTGGGATGGCTGCGTGTTAAGCGTGGAATAGGGGCATCCATGCTGCTGCATGGCATTTTTAATAGCGGCCCCTTGCTGGTGGTGTGGCTGGTGCTTAATGCATTGCCCAATCAATTGTGAACACGAAGGCGCAGGGCAGGCAGTATATTGGTGCGGCAAGCTAAGCCTACACAGCTCGCCGTTGATTTAAACGGAATTAATGCCCTTACCGAGTTGCCGGCGTACTAGTTGCGCCACTCACGTTAAAATACTTTCTTTATCTGGCTTTAGTTAAATTTTCAGGATACTCATGGCTCTGCAATGTGGCATTGTTGGTTTACCCAACGTAGGAAAATCTACTCTTTTTAATGCGTTGACCAAGGCAGGCATTGCGGCAGAAAACTACCCCTTCTGCACAATCGAACCCAATGTCGGCGTTGTCGAAGTTCCAGACACGCGTCTTGACGCCTTGGCGCAAATCGTCAAGCCCGAACGCGTATTACCCGCAGTGGTCGAGTTCGTCGATATTGCAGGCCTGGTTGCCGGAGCATCCAAGGGCGAAGGACTGGGCAACCAGTTTTTGGCCAATATCCGCGAAACCGATGCCATCGTCCATGTGGTGCGCTGCTTCGAAGATGAAAATGTTATCCACGTGGCCGGTAAGGTCGATCCATTATCGGACATTGAAGTAATTAATACCGAGTTGGCGCTGGCTGATTTGGCTTCAGCAGAAAAAGCCTTGCATCGCTATCAAAAAACCGCTCGTGCCGGCGATAAGGAAGCCATCAAAATGGTGGCTGTGCTGGAAAAAGTAATGCCAGTGCTGAACGAAGCGCGTCCCGTGCGCTCTTTAGATCTGGATGACGACGAGAAAGTGTTGTTGAAGCCGCTGTGTTTTATTACCGGCAAGCCTAGTATGTACATTGCCAATGTCAAAGAGGACGGTTTTGAAAATAATCCGTACCTGACCATGGTGCAAAAATACGCTGAAGCGGAAAATGCACCTGTCGTAGCGGTATGCGCGGCTGTCGAAGCCGAAATAGCCGACCTTGACGACGAAGACAAAGGCGAATTTCTGGCAGACATGGGCATGAATGAACCAGGTCTGAACCGCGTAATACGCGCCAGCTACCGCTTGCTGGGCCTGCAAACTTACTTTACGGCCGGCGTTAAAGAAGTGCGAGCCTGGACCATTCGTATCGGCGACACCGGGCCCAAAGCCGCAGGCGTTATTCATACCGATTTCGAACGCGGCTTTATCCGCGCCCAAACTATCGCCTATGACGATTTCATCGCATTCAAGGGCGAGCAGGGTGCTAAAGAGGCCGGGAAAATGCGTGCCGAGGGCAAGGAATACGTGGTTAAAGACGGCGATGTGTTGAACTTCCTGTTCAACGTGTAAAAATCAGTGTGGGTCCGAAACGATCCTATCGTTTCGGACCTGCCTGCTCTGATGCCAGGTTCTGTCGAATGAATTGGCAGTGTCTACATGTCAATCTTGCGAGGAAAGACGGTCTGGCAGATCAGTGTAGACACTGCCGCGCAAACCAGCATCACCAGGATTAAACCCATTCCACCCAAATGGACCAAGGCTCCGGAAATGCCGGTAATGATCGCGCCCGCGCCAAATTGCATCGAACCCATCAACGCCGAGGCTGTGCCCGCGTATTGGCGCTGCTGCATCAGCGCCAACTGGCTGCCCGTGGGCATGATGAAGCCCAATAGAGATACCGTTACAAACAGTCCTGCGCTTAGAACAATGAGATGGGACCGGCCGCTTGCCATATAAGACAGGCCTGATTTACAAACCATCTATGCGTCTGTCGAGTATGTGATCGCAAGCTTGTTTATAGAGCGCGTAGAGGGGATTTCAGCGAATTGAACTATTGGACAGAAAAATGGCAATCAAGCTTAAAAACGAAGTAGAAGAACAATTGCTTGGTTCTTTGCGCCGCTACTGGAAACAAGAGGAAGGCGAAGACTTGGGCGAGCTTCGCTCGCGGCTGTTCCTGAGGTTCATTGTTGAAGAGGTGGGGCCAAGCATTTATAACCAGGCCATTCAGGATGCGCAGGAATACATGCAGGAAAAGACCTCGGAAATGGAGATATCTTGCTATGCCGAAGAATTTACTTACTGGTCCAAGCGAAAAAAGAGCACACGCGGTTAGCGTTGCTATGGGTTGCCCTACACCGGGTAAAACCCGCATGGACACAATTTTTGGCATTGTAAAAAAGGTGTATGAGATAGTATAAGTCTTCTAACCCCTCTTTTTTTAAAGTGGGCCGGTGCGTTCTTATCGCGCTAATTGTTGGGAAGCTAATCATGAACCTAAGGAAAACTGCCTTGAATATGGTGTTGTTAACTGCCTGCGCAACGTCTGCGGCCCTTGCACAAGATAAGCCTGTGGTTCAGTTTATTGCCACCGGCGGAACCATTGCCATGAAGATCGATCCGGTGAAAAACGCTCCGGTGCCCGCCATTTCGGGTGATGATCTTCTTGCCACGGTTCCCGATATTGGCAAGTACGCCACGATTCAGGTGAATAATATTTCGAATGTGCCGTCCGATTACATGGATCCTGTTCGTTGGGTTCAACTGACGAAGGCGGTTCAGGCCGCGCTGGAACGTCCTGAGGTTGCCGGGGTAATCGTGTCGCATGGTACCGACACGCTAGAGGAAACCGCGTATTGGCTGGATTTAACCGTCAAATCCAGCAAGCCTGTTGTATTGATCGGTGCACAGCGCAATGCGTCTTCGCCGGATTTTGACGGCCCGCGTAATTTACTTAATGCGGCTCGTATTGCTGTCGATGAGCAGTCCAAAGATAAGGGCGTCATGTTGGCAATGAACAACCAGATCAATGCTGCCCGCTATGTGACCAAAACACATACCGCCAACACAGAAACGTTTAACTCGGGCGATTTTGGATTCCTTGGCGAGGTTTATCCAGACAGGGTGGTGTTTGCCAACGCTCCCTTGCGGCGTCAATACATTCCGCTGCGTGCCGAGAAAATGCCGGAAGTAGAAATTGTGGCCATGTACGGCGGCGCCGACGGTGCCGCTTTGCGCAGCGCTGTCGACCGTGGCGTCAAGGGCATTGTCGTGCAGGCGCTGGGCATGGGCAACATGAACGAACCTATGTTCGAGGCTGTTAAATATGCCTTGTCCAAAAATGTGCCAGTAGTTATTTCGACCCGCGTGCATAATGGCCGCGTCTTGCCAAATTACGGCTTCGTCGGCGGCGGCAAAGTAAGCTTCGAGGCAGGGGCCGTGATGGCAGACGACTTGAAGCCGGCCAAAGCGCGCATTTTGTTAATGTTGTCGTTACAGAATGGTGTTACTAGTCAAACCGACCTGCAAGCCGCCTTCAACTGTTAAGTTAAAAGCCCTGGCTTGATGGGAATAAGTAGGTAGCCACTACCTTCCCAAGACTGGATAGCTGGGGTCGTTATAGCCAGGCGTGGAACAATGCCCCGGCGTTACAAGGCTGTCGATCAGCGCTTCATCGTCGGCGCTAATCTGTATGTCCAGCGCGGGATAATAATCTTCCATTTGAGCCAGGGTGCGCGGCCCGGCTATTACCGCGCTTACGTGGCGATTGGCCAGCACCCACGCGGCGGCAAATTGTCCAAGTTTCATTCCCCTTGCTTCACAATGGCGTTGCAGCTTTTGTGCAATAACTAGCGATTCTTCCCGGAATTCGGTTTGCATGATGCGCTTGTCGTTGCGGCCCGCGCGGCTGTCTTGCGGCGGCGTCTGGCCCGGTTGGTATTTGCCGGTAAGCACGCCGCGAGCAATAGGGCTGTACGGCACGACCCCCAGTCCATAATGATTGCAGGCAGGCAGAATTTCGATTTCGGGGACGCGGTTAAGCAGGTTGTAATATGGTTGGCATACTATGGGTTGCGGCACATTGGTTTTCTGGCACAGGCGGATTATTTCAGCAATGCGCCAGCCGCGAAAGTTCGACAGGCCGTAGGCGCGTATTTTGCCGGAATGTATCAGGTCGCCCAGTGTACGTACCGCTTCCTCCAGGTTTTCTTCGGGGAAATCGCGATGCAAATACAAGATATCCACATGGTCTGTTGCCAGCCTGC
>LNAP01005378.1_pt1 | contig 11398 bp, 9 predicted proteins | sample 602601 | NCBI WGS metagenome assembly LNAP01 (sample SAMN02440304, study PRJNA202911) | soil metagenome | biome: Subtropical and temperate rainforests or woodlands; isolation source: soil samples (1 kg each in a 20% v/v slurry with milli Q water) were... ... | reverse complement strand
AAAACCGTCTCGTTGGCGTACATTGCCAGGATGGCGAATCCGGCCAACAATTTGACATTCATGCCAAGTGCGTTGTGAACGCCACCGGCGTCTGGGTTGATCAATTACGAGAAAAGGACTGTGTGGCTACCGGCCGGCCTGTAAGACCCATGGTAGTTCCCAGCCAGGGCGTGCATTTGGTCGTCGATCGTGATTTCTTGCCTTCCAATCATGCGCTGCTTGTGCCCAAGACCCAGGATGGACGAGTTTTGTTTGCGGTGCCTTGGTTGGGCAAGGTGATCTTAGGCACGACCGATACGCCGCGACATGATTTGGCGCGCGAGCCCGAAGCATTTTCACAGGAAGTGCAATTCATTCTCGGTGAAGCAGGCAAATACTTAAGCCGGGCGCCGGAACGTAAAGATGTGCGCAGTGTCTGGGTTGGATTACGTCCGCTGGTCAAGCCGCCACGCGCAGAAAACGCAGCGGGCAGTACGAAAAAAATCAGCCGAGAACATACTGTTTTGGTAAGTTCCAGTGGCCTGGTTACCGTTACAGGGGGCAAATGGACCACTTATCGCGCCATGGCCCAGGACGTGCTCGATAAGTGTGTCGAGGCCGCTTTACTGCCGGCACTGCCGCCTTGTATAACTGATCGGTTTATGCTGATCGGAGGCAGCCATGGCTGTGGCGGCCGTGCCACGTTGTCGCAAGCTCCGGGTATCGACGCCTATGGCGCAGAGGCGCAATGGGTGCAAGCGTTAACCGGACACGATAAATTTCTTGTCGAAGGCTTTACCGAGGCAATGGTACGTTTTGCCGCACGTTACGAATACGCCCGTACAGTTGAAGACGTGCTGGCGCGGCGTTCCCGTTTGTTGTTTTTAGATGCCAGACTGGCTGCCAGCCTGGCGCCTCGCGTTGCCGAAATCTTGCATCAGGAGACCAGCGGCGAGCCAGCACTTGAAGATTTTTTAGCCCTTGCAGAACATTACACCTTGCCGGTTCAGTTTACGTAAGGCGGTGGGCTATACAATATCTTCGTTGATTAACGGTTGAATAGGGTGCTTGCTCCTTCGAAGCGCTGGGCAAAGTAAGCGGAACTCAAATTATCGACGCGCACTGCGCCGCCGCTTGAAGGGGCATTAATAAAATCGCCATTGCCTAAATAAATGCCAACATGCGAGAGCGAGCGGTTGAGCGTGTTGAAAAATACAAGATCGCCGGCGCTGAGCTGATGCTTGCCTATTGGCCGGCTCTGTCTGGCGATAGCTACCGTGTTGTGCGGCAATCGTTGACTGGCGGCTTTGGCAAATACGTAGGCAACCAGCCCGCTGCAATCGAAACCCGTACTGGGTGAAGACCCTCCGTATTTATAGCGTGTATTTAGAAGGCTCAGTGCAGTCATTACGACTTCGTCGCGTTTTTTATGGTCTATGTTGACACCATTGGAAGACGCGCCAATTTGGTTTTTGCCAGACGGGCTTGCGCAACCTGCCAGGCATATGATCAATGCAGCAACAAAGCCCGCAACAGCTCTCATACCGCTCCTTGTGGATTTGGCCGGCGCGCAGCGGCGCAAAACGCCAACTGTAATGCCGTTTAGTCGATTTATGCAAAAAATCGACCAAGCCAAATCTAATCATTTTGTTACATATGACATGTATTGTCTCTTTTATAGGACACTTATGTAACATAATTTGGGTTATTGACTTAGATCAAACTTTAACTTTGCCAGGCAAAGTACATTTAATATATTGTTTCGTTGTGAGCCTGCGCAGGGGAAATGGATAATTACCTGGTTTTCGCGGCCTTAGGTCTATTTATTTGACAAAAAACGCGCTGTTTTCACCAGCGCTGTAACGATACATAAATAATGTTTTGTTAAACTTATAACAAAGATTATCGGTTCAGAAAGGCTCCCGTTTGAGCCTTTTGTTAGAAGCAGTGTTGGCTTTGTTGAAGGAGGCTTAAGTGTCCGTGTCAGGCAATTCGTCGCTAAACGACATTCAAGAAGTAAATTTGTCGTATTTGATGCTTGCGCAGCGTCTATTGCGTGAAAATTATTCCGCTGGAATGTTCCGGTTGGGATTTTGTTCCGATGTCGCTGACATCATCCTGCAGCTGTCACCAGCCCAGTTGGTCAAGCTAGCAGGTTCCAGTTCTTTGATTTGCCGCTTCCGGCTCGATGATTACGGCTTGCTGTCCGCACTGACACAAGATGTTCTGGGTGGCGTTTTGCAGCAGGCCCACTCGACTATCTTGCTTTCGCAACGTGCTGTGGTCGAGCAATCTTTATAAATTCAGGATGGAGCAGCCGTCATGGCAACAAAAAGCGTAGCCAAAGAGGCTGAAGAGATCATGCTCGCCACCGACATGATCCGGCTGGGTGCGCGGCTACAGGTCCTGCAGGCTGAAACGTCGCTCAGTTACGACCGTCTGGCCAGGCTGTATCGTGAAATCAAAGGTTGTTCGCCGCCCAAGGGCATGTTGCCGTTTTCAGTCGATTGGTTCATGACGTGGCTGCCCAATATTCACTCCAGCGTCTTTTACAGTGTTTATCAGTTTATGGACGGGTGCACTCCGGCCAAGAAGACACGTGCTCTTATAGAGGCCTACCGTTTATATCTAGAGCAGTCCTCGGCCGGACGCCCGCCTGACTCAACAGAAGAGCCTGTATTAAGTTTTACCCGCGCCTGGATGCTGATTCGTTTTTTCGAAAGCGGTATGGTGCAGTTATCTAACTGCATACGTTGTAAAGGCGGTTTTGTGGCGCACGCCCACGACCCTTCGCATGATTTTGTATGTGCCATTTGCCGCCCGCCTCCACGGGCGGGAAAAACACGCAGTCAGCGCACGCTTAAAGTTACTCCTTAGACGCCCTCAGGCGTCGATTCTGCTTACTTCCCTGTTTAAAACCATAGCTGGCTTTGCAATGTTTACATTGCAAAGCTGCGCGTGATGCCGGCTTATCTTTTTCAGAACCTCGATTTGGCTTTAAAAAACCCTGTTAACAGTGGCTTTTAGAACTCTTAAAACAAGAGATCATTACTGTATATATTTACCAAAGGTCCGTCTGTGCTAATTCTTCTTGGATTCGTGATTGTTCTGGTGTCTGTTTTTGGCAGCTTTGTTGCCTTGGGCGGGCATCTGGGCGCGTTATACCAGCCCTTCGAGTTTGTCTTGATTGGCGGAGCCGCTTTGGGGGCTTATATTTCGTCTAATAGTGGTAAGTCAGTAAAGTTGCTGGTGGCATCGCTTCCCATGGTTTTCAAGACCAGCCCCTATAGCAAGTCACTCTATATGGAACTGATGGCGCTGTTATATGTGTTGTTGAACAAAGCGCGGCGCGACGGGTTGATGACTATTGAATCCGATATCGAAGACCCGCATGCCAGCCCTATCTTCGCCGAGTATCCGCAAGTATTGCGCGACCCCAGGCTGATCGAGTTTATTACCGATTATTTAAGATTAATGATCAGTGGAAACATGAGCGCTTTCGAAATCGAAACTCTTATGGATCAGGAAATTGACGCGTATGAACACGAGCGCAATATTCCCGCCAGAGCATTGCGGGAAGTGGCCGATGCGTTACCAGCCTTCGGGATTGTGGCCGCTGTGCTGGGCGTGATCAAAGCGCTGGCGTCGGTCGATCAGCCTCCGGCGATTTTGGCTGATTTGATTTCCAAGGCCATGGTGGGTACGTTTTTGGGTATTTTGCTGGCGTATGGTTTTGTTGCGCCCCTGGCTTCGTCGGTCGAGCGGCGCACCGTGGTGGCCGTCAAGGTTCTTGAATGCATTAAGGTAACGTTGCTTGCCAATATGAATGGCTACCCGCCGCAATTGGCTGTAGAGTTCGGCCGCAAGGTTTTGTATTCGTCCGTCAGGCCGTCGTTTACCGAGCTAGAGGCTCATGTGCGGCAGGCTCGTGCACTTCCCGGTAAAAGTGTATAGCGGGTCGGCGTTATGAAAAATTCGGAGCAGCCTCGTATTGTCATTCGGCGCAAGCGTGTGCACGCAGCGGCCCATCATGGGGGCGCCTGGAAAATAGCCTACGCCGACTACATGACGGCGATGATGGCGTTTTTCTTGATTATGTGGATATTGTCGCTGGTGCCCAAACAGGATCTTAAAGCGATTGCCGAATATTTCCGTATGCCGCTCATGACGGCCATTACGGGCGGGCCTAAAGTGGACTCCGGAAAATCGATCATTCCGGGTGGGTCGCCCAGCATCATTCCTAACATCAACCCGCTTCCGCAGCCGCCGTCGGTAAGTTCGAACCAGGACGAAGATCGCCGCGATACACGTCGTCTGGAAGACTTGAAAAGCGAGCTTGATGCACTGATCCGGACCGATCCGGTGCTTATGCAATTCAGGCCTCAGTTGTTGCTGGACATGACGCCCGACGGGCTGCGGATTCAGATTGTCGACCAGCAGAACCGGCCCATGTTCGCTACTGGCAGCGCGCAAGTGCAGTCGTATATGTCGAATATTTTGCGAGAGCTGGGGCCTGTATTCAACAAGTTGCCCAATATGATCACGGTTTCGGGTCATACCGATGCAATTCAATATGCGGCGGGCGAGCGCGAGTACAGCAATTGGGAATTGTCGGCCGATCGTGCGAATGCCGCGCGTAAAGAGCTCGTGGCGGGTGGAATGAACGAGCTCAAGATAAAACGTGTTCTGGGACTGTCTTCCTCGGTGAGCCTGGTTAAAGATAATCCCAACGCTGCCGTTAACAGGCGTATTAGTCTTGTCGTGCTGAACCAGCGGGCACAGCGGCGCATGGATGAACAGGATGCGGCGGGTTCGTCTGTTCTTAATCTGAAGGAAGCCATAGGGCCGGCATCATTATCCGGGCCGGCTTTGTCAGGAAATACCGCCAGTGCGATAACGCCGTCCCCTGAATCTGAAGCCCTAATAGCTCCAGCGGGCAACGCCGAAGTACTGGTGCAGTAGTAAAACACAGACATTCTGCGGGCAGTAGCGAAACATATAACGACAAGATTTGGTGCGGCCGCATGGCAGGCGCCTATTGTTAAAGGGAACGATCATGAGTGCGGGTGTCGATCTAAGCCAGTTTTTTGAGACATTTTTTGACGAGGCGGATGAGCTTTTGGCCGACATGGAGCAAGTCTTGCTTGCCGTGGACGTCGACAATCCGGACATTGACCAGCTTAATGCGATTTTTCGTGCGGCACACTCCATCAAAGGCGGGGCGGGCACATTTGGTTGTTTCGGACATTTGGCGGACACCACTCATTTACTTGAAAATCTGCTCGACTTTTTACGGCGGGGCGAAATGCTCCTGCGCAAGGACATGATTGACCTTTTCCTGGAAACCAAAGATGTGCTAACAGAACAAGTAGCGGCTTATCGAAATTCTGACGAACCAGATGTTGATGCCTACGAGCGCATATGCGCCCAATTGCGTGAGTTGGCACTGGAAAAGGACGGTGGCGCAACGGATGCCGTTGCTGTGCCGGCCGTTGTACCGCCTAGCGCGCTACCACCCGAGCAGGCCGCTCCGGCGGCATCACCGGTATCGTCCGGCAATGCCCCAGGGCTGCCTTTGCGTGTCAGTCTTAAAAATATCAAACCTGATGATGCAGAGTCGTTGCGTACTGAAATGGCGTTGATGGGCGACGTCTTGCACGAGGATCAAACCCCGGACACGCTATCCATCTGGCTTAGCACCACGACGACGCCTGATGATTTGATTGCGGTTTGTTGTTTCATCGTTAATGAAGATCAGGTTCATGTCGGGCCGGCGCCTTTGCCGGCGCAGGCTAGCATTGCAGCGGTTCAGGCAATTCCCCAGGTGGCGCAGGCTGAACCTGGGCCCGCTTCAGTAGCCGCGACGCAACCGCTTAAGGCGTCTCCGGCGCCTGCTGTGGCGCCGAACCCGTCGCCTTCCTCCTCTAAAGGGCCAAAGGCCTCTTCGGGCCAGGCTGGCGGGGCATCGTCCAAGTCGGCTAAAGAGGCCAGCACCATTCGTGTCGGGGTTGAAAAGGTCGACCAAATCATTAACTTGGTCGGAGAGCTCGTAATCACGCAAGCCATGCTGGTGCAAACGGCTTCTACCCTTGATCCGGTTTTACATGATCGCTTGCTTAACGGCATCGAGCATCTCGAGCGCAATGCGCGCGACTTGCAAGAGTCGGTTATGTCAATACGCATGATGCCGATGGATTATGTGTTCAGCCGTTTCCCGCGCGTAGTGCGTGAAAGCGCTTCGCGCCTGGGTAAGAAAATTGCATTAACCACTCGTGGCCAGGCGACCGAGCTCGATAAAAGCCTGATCGAACGCATCGTCGACCCATTGACCCATTTGGTGCGTAATAGTCTTGACCATGGCATTGAATCGCCCGAGCAGCGCATTGCAAGCGGCAAAGATCCAGAAGGACATTTGACCTTATCCGCGCAACATAGCGGGGGGCAAATTATTATCGAGGTTACAGACGACGGCGCGGGCCTGAACCGCGAGCGTATTGTCAAAAAAGCCATTCAACAAGGCTTGCCTGTGCATGACAACACGCCGGATGAAGAGGTGTGGCAGTTAATTTTCGCGCCAGGTTTTTCCACAGCCGAGAAAGTGACCGATATTTCGGGGCGTGGCGTTGGCATGGATGTCGTTCGCCGAAATATTCAAGGCATGGGCGGGCATATTCAGCTTAGTTCGCGCGCAGGGCTGGGAACCACTACACGGATCTTCCTGCCTCTGACGCTGGCCATTCTTGACGGCATGTCGGTGAAAGTAGGGGAAGAGGTTTTTATTTTGCCCTTGACGCATGTGGCCGAGTCGATGCAGCCGATCCCCGAGCAAATTCACAGCATTTCCGAAACTGAGCACCTGCTGCATGTGCGGGGCGAGTACCTGCCCCTGATCGCCCTGCACGATGTTTTTTCGGTAGACGGAGCCCAAACCGACCTTTCGCGTTCTATAGCGGTTGTTTTGCAAGCCGAGGACGTGCGGTTTGCCTTGCTGGTCGACCATTTAGTTGGGCAGCACCAGGTCGTGGTCAAGAATCTTGAATCCAATTATCGAAAAATACCGGGTATTTCGGCTGCCACAATTTTAGGCGATGGCAGCGTTGCCCTGATCGTTGATGTGTTCGCTCTAATGCGCATGACGCGCGAAAAAACGAGCGTAACAGACCTATAAAGTTATCGGAGAAAACTATGTTCAATAAAGTTGAGGCTAAAACTGGCCAGGCGGATGATACCGGCAACGAGTTTTTGGTTTTTACATTGGCCGCACAAGAATATGGCATCGACATACTCAAGGTCCAGGAAATCAGAGGCTACGACAGCCAAAGCGTAACGCGTATTGCAAACGTCCCGTCGTTTGTCAAGGGTGTAACCAATTTACGCGGGATTATCGTTCCTATTGTCGATATGCGCATTAAGTTCAATCTGGAGAATGTCGAGTACAACCACCAAACTGTCGTGGTGATCTTGAACCTGGACAGCCGCGTCGTGGGCGTTGTGGTTGACGGCGTGTCGGATGTGCTTGTGTTGCAGCAAGCTCAAATCAGTGCTGCGCCTCAGTTTGGCACCGCCTTTTCTACTGAATATCTGACTGGAATCGGTACCTTGGGTGAACGTATGCTGATCCTGGTAGACATAGAACGGCTAATGACAAGCAGCGAAATGGCGCTGGTGGAACAAGCAATAGCGTAAGCGGTTGGGTCGGGATGCGTTGGCCTTAAATCGACGAGCCTTATGCTTTATACCTTATACCTGTGAGGGAAAGTAGTTTATGCGCCGAGTCGCTCTTTTTTCCAATATGAAAATTCGTACGAACTTGATGTTAGTACTGATTTTTTTCGGGTTGATGCTGGTGGCCGGCGCTGCCATGGGGATATTGTCGCTGCGCGAAAGCAACAAGACATTAAATACGATAGTTGCTAACCAGACGCTTAGAAGTTTGCTGAGCGACTCGATTGACCACTATAAGGATGTCCAGATTCATCTGGGACAAGGGCTCGAAAGCGTAGTCGCCAGCAAGGCGATGCAACAAAGGCGATTAGCTGAAAGCTTATACGCGCCGCTAGGCGGTTTGGGCACGGTCGAAGCGGTTGCCGGCGTTTTCGAGCCCGACCCGAAAACGCTTGGGACTGTCGAGAAAGCCAAAGCCTCTTTTGCGCAATCGCGCCAGCTGTTCGCGCAGTTCAAAAAACTTTCGACAGGCCAGAGTGCGCACATCTACGGCAAAGTCGACAACGCATACCAGGCTTTAATGAATGGCGGTGTCGAGCCCCTTTTCGATTATCTGCAAAAAGGGGACATCGAGGGATATCACGCATTTTATGACAACACCGGAAAGCATTTGCTGGATGAACTCTATGGCGCGGTTAATGAGTTTCGAACGTTTCAGGCGAAGCTAATTGCCGACCTCCATGCCGACGAACTTCAGCACTACGATATTGTCGTTAAGCTGGCTGTGGCAGGGTTAGTATTCTCGGGCTTGATGGCACTGCTGGTTTATGTGTTTCTTGGGCGCGTGGTCTTGCGTCCGTTACGCGATGCCGGGGAACATTTCGATCGTATCGCCGCGGGCGACCTGACTCAGCGCATCAATGTTGCGTCGCGCAACGAAATCGGTGTGCTATTCGATGCATTGCGCCGCATGCAAGAAAGCCTGACGCGCACGGTAGCCGCAGTACGTCTGGGCGTTGAGGAAATCAATCTGGGATCGAACGAAATATATTCGGGCAATACCGACCTTAGCAGCCGCACCGAACAGCAGGCGGCGTCGCTGCAACAGACCGCTGCCAGCATGGAGCAACTGGCCGGGACGGTAAAGCAAAATACCGATAATGCCGAACAGGCCGATCAGCTGGCCAAAGAGGCGTCAACAGTGGCCCAGCGCGGCGGAGAAGCTGTATTGGCCGTTGCGGCAACCATGGACGGCATATCGTCGAGTTCGGGCAAAATTGCCGAGATTGTCAGCGTGATCGACGGCATCGCGTTCCAGACGAATATCCTGGCGTTGAACGCGGCGGTTGAAGCTGCGCGTGCTGGCGAGCAAGGCAAAGGCTTTGCCGTGGTGGCGGGCGAGGTTCGTTCGCTGGCGCAGCGTAGCGCGCAGGCGGCTAAAGAAATCAAAGTGCTGGTCGAAGCCTCTCTTGACATGATCACAGCGGGCGCCCAGCGGGCTGAGCAGGCAGGCAAAATCATGACGCAGGTCGTAGGCTCTGTTCAAAGTGTCACAACCGTTATGGGCGAGATTTCGTCCGCGTCCCGCGAGCAGTCGGACGGCATTGCGCAGGTAAATCAGGCGGTATTGCAAATGGACGCAGTCACCCAGCAAAACGCAGCGCTGGTTGAGCAAGCGGCGGCTGCCGCAGGATCGCTGCAAGAGCAGGCGACTCGTTTAACCGAGGCTGTGGCCGTATTCAAGCTGGGTTCCCACGAAATAATTGAAGTGGCAGCGGGCCAGTTGCAACACGATAACAAGAAAGCCGGTGCACGTCATTCCATTGGGCAGAGCCAGTCTTTTGCCGTGTTAGCAGGTCAAACATAGAGTTATTAATGCCATCCACACAATTACGTTATTTAATACCTGCCCAGCCCCAGGTTGAGCAGCAAGACTTTGAGCGCACTGCACGCTTGTTGCATGCTCGCTCGGGAATTGTGTTGGGAGGGCACAAGCACGACATGGTCGCGCGCACTTTAAGCAATCGTTCGCGAAAAGTCGGCGCGGCGTCGATGTCCGAGTACTTGTCATTCCTTGAGCTTAATGCGCAGTCGCCGGAATGGGATCATTTCATTAATGCATTCACCATCAACCACACGGCGTTTTTTCGCGAACAGCATCATTTTGATATCTTGACGGAATTTGTCCGGACGCGAAAAGGGGCAATATCAATATGGTGCGCGGCGGCATCGTCGGGCGAAGAACCTTATTCAATCGCAATGACGCTGCAAGAGTCGGTCAGGCGCGCCAACGACCCGCAGTCGAGCATCTGGGCGACTGATATTGATACACAGGCGCTCGAACGTGCGAAAAAGGGCACGTATTCGATGGAGCGGGTAAAACCGGTGCCCGAAGATTACTTAAAAAAATATTTCCTTCGCGGAAAAAATAAACAGACTGGTTTGGTTCGGGTTAAACCCATAATTTCAGACATGATCCAGTTTGAGCAGTTTAATTTGTTGTCGCCGGCCTGGCCCGCCGACAAGAAGTTCGATGCGATTTTTTGCCGCAATACCATGATTTATTTTGACAAGACAACACAGACACGTGTTCTTGAACGTTTTGCACTCATGCTGAAACCCGGCGGATTTCTGTTTGCCGGCCACTCTGAAAATTTCACCTATCTGACCAAGGCTTTTCTATTAAAAGGTCAGACGGTGTATTCCAAGGTATGACTAATGTCCTGTCTGCTTAGTTCGCCTTCGCATGTTCGGATATATGGGTCTGTGAGACAAGGCGCAATCACGAGTCATTGCGGTGGCTATGGCGCGCAGTTGCAACGTCGTACCAAAGGCCCTGGCGCCCAAATTGATTGGATGAATTAACCAAACAGGACGCTATGGTTTTGCATAGTATTTTTCTTATTATTTACAGGAGGCCGTTGCCTTGAAGAAAATCCGCGTTTTGTGTGTGGATGATTCGGCGTTGGTGCGTGGTCTCATGAAAGAAATCATCAACACCCACCCCGATATGGAAGTGGTTGCCGTAGCTCCCGATCCTTTGGTGGCGCGCGAGCTCATCAAGCAGCATAATCCCGATGTTTTGACGCTTGATGTTGAAATGCCTCGCATGGATGGCCTGGACTTTCTCGAACGACTGATGCGTTTGCGGCCAATGCCGGTGGTAATGGTTTCTTCGCTCACCGAGCGCAACTCCGATGTTACGTTGCGCGCGCTGGAGCTTGGCGCCGTCGACTTCGTTACCAAGCCCAAGCTGGGGTTGCGCGATGGCCTGATCGAATATTCAGACCTGATTGCCGATAAAATACGCGCGGCTGCGCTATCGCGTCCACGGCAGTTGGCCAAGGCCGATGCTCCTCCGCGCCGCCAACTGACTCATGTGTTTTCGACCACCGAGAAAGTCATCGCCATCGGCGCCTCGACAGGCGGTACCGAGGCCATCCGTCAGGTGCTTGAACCCTTGCCGGCGAATAGCCCGGCCATCTTGATTACCCAGCATATGCCTGCTGGATTTACTCGTTCGTTTGTGCAGCGCCTGGATAATCTGTGTGCGGTGCAGGTGCACGAGGCAGAGGATGGGCAGCGGGTGTTGCCGGGCCACGTTTATCTGGCGCCGGGCGGCATTGCGCATATGAAGCTGGCGCGCTCGGGGGCCAATTATATTGTGCGCCTGGATGCCAGCGAGCCGGTTAACAGACACCGTCCGTCGGTCGATGTGTTGTTTCATTCGGTGGCCCAGGTTGCGGGTAAAAAT